>Ga0209347_1006376_pt1 | contig 10504 bp, 11 predicted proteins | sample AutmiccommuBRH23_FD_187382 | JGI IMG/M metagenome (GOLD analysis project Ga0209347, IMG submission 187382) | Deep subsurface microbial communities from Mt. Terri, Switzerland - Autotrophic microbial communities BRH/23 (SPAdes) (version 2) | ecosystem: Environmental > Aquatic > Deep subsurface >...
GGGTTGGTCATCCGGTTCGGAAAGCTCGTACGATCGACCCCATCCGGGCTGAATCTCAAGCTCCCGTTCCCGATCGAGCGCGTCATCAAGGTGCCGATCGAACGGCAACTCAAGGAGGAGTTCGGATTTCGCACCGAAAGCTCCGGCGAGGGGCAGTCACGCTACGCCAGCGGGGACTTCGAGGGAGAGTCGGGGATGCTCACCGGCGACCTGAACGTGGCGGTGGTCGAATGGACCGCGCAGTACCGGATCCGCGACCCGTACCTCTTTCTCTTCAAGGTCCGGAACGTCCAGAAGACCTTCCGCGACATGAACGAGACGGTGATGCGCGAGGTCATCGGCGACCGTAGCGTGAATGAAGTTCTCACGGTCGGCCGGCAGGAGATCGCAAGCGAGGCCGAACGGCGGCTGCAGGCGCTCTGCGATCAATACGAGACCGGCATCAAGGTCGAGCAGATCGTCCTTCAGGACGTGAACCCGCCGGACGAGGTCAAGCCGTCGTTCAACGAGGTCAACCAGGCGCAGCAGGAACGCGAGAAGATGATCAACCAGGCGCGCGCAGACTATAACCAGGTCGTCCCGCGCGCGAAGGGCGAGGCGCTTCAGACCATCGAGCAGGCCGAAGGGTTCGCCGCGGACCGCGTCAACCGCGCGCGCGGAGACGGGGAGCTGTTCACCCAGGTGCACGCCGCCTACCGGCGCGCTCCCGAAGTCACCCGGCGCCGCATGTACCTCGAGACCCTCGGCACCATCTACCCGAAGGTCAAACAGAAGATCGTGGTCGATGAGAGTCTCGAGGGCGTGTTGCCTCTCCTTCCTCTCAGCCCGGCACTCAAGGGGGTGACGCCGTGAGAAGCGAAATCAAGATCGGACTCGCCATCATCGGCATCCTCCTCCTCGCGGTCATCCTTTCGAGCTCCATCTTCACGGTGCTCGAGACCGAGCAGGTCATCATCACGCAGTTCGGAAAGCCGGTCGGAAAGCCGATCTCGACTCCCGGCCTGAAGATGAAGGTCCCGTTCATTCAGAAGGTCCACGCATTCGAGAAGAGGTTCCTCGAGTTCGACGGCGACGCGAATCAGGTTCCGACCGCGGACAAGAGATTCATCTGGGTCGACACCTACGCCCGCTGGCGGATCACCGATCCGCTCCTCTTCTTTCAGCGCCTTCAGAACGAGCGCGGAGCGCAGTCGCGCCTCGATGACATCATCGACGGCGAGACCCGCAACACGATCGCGAAGCATCAGCTGATCGACATCGTCCGCTCCAGCAATCGCCCTTTCGTCGTCTCGGCCGATCTGGTCGAAGCGGGAGAGGTCACCGAGGCGCCCGAAAGAGTGGCGTTCGGCCGGGAAAGGCTGACGGCGGAGGTCCTCGCCGCGACGCAGAAGCGCACCGCGGACCTCGGAATCGAGATCCTCGACTTCCGCTTCAAGCGCGTCAACTACGTCGACGAGGTGAAGCAGGAGGTCTACGCCCGGATGATCTCGGAACGGCAGCGGATCGCCGCGCAGTACCGTTCCGAAGGAGCGGGTGAGGCGGCGCGGATCGCCGGTCAGCGCGAGCGCGAGCTCCGCGTGATCGAATCGGAGGCGTATCGCCAGGCGCAGGAGATCCGCGGAAAGGCGGACGCCGAGGCCTCGGACATCTACGCCGCGGCCTACAGCCGGGATCCCGACTTCTACCGGTTCCTGAAGACGATGAACACGCTCGAGACCAGCATCGACCCCGACACGGTCCTCCTGCTCTCGACCAACGGCGAGTTCCTCCGGTATCTCGACAGAGCGCAGTAAGTCAGGGCGGCCGGGGTTTTCCAGGTGGCCGGGGCTTTCCAGCCCCGGCTGCCCGTGGGAAGAACCATGAACGTTCGAACCTAGCAGCAACCGCGGATGTGGCCTTCCTGCCAGCCTTCGCTTCGTGGCACGAGCCGGAGCTGGAAAGCTCCGGCCACGTCTCCAGCCCCGGCCACAGGGGACCCGTGGTATATCTGGCGCCGGAGGTCCGCATGAAATCCCTCGTCCTGATCGCCATGGTCCTGACCGCGCTGCCGCTCGCCTCGGCGACCCTGCTCGTCGCGAACAAGAGTGACCACACCGTCGACCTGCTCGCGCTCGCGGACGGAAGCTCGCTCGCCACGCTCGAGACCGGGCACGCTCCTCACGAGATCGCGGTTTCTCCGGACGGCCGCCAGGCGGTGATCACCAACTACGGCGACCGCTCGTCGCCCGGATCATCGCTCACCATCGTCGACATCTCGAAGAAGAAGGTCCTTCGCACGATCGATCTCGCGGACCACAAGCGTCCTCACGGCGTGGTCTGGCTCGACGCTTCGCGCGTCGCCGTCACCACTGAAGGAAGCGCAAGCCTCCTCGTCGTCGACGTGAAGAAGGGAATCGTCGACGCTGCGATCTCCACCGGACAGGATGTCTCCCACATGGTCGCCGTTCACGCCGGAACGTCGCGCGCGTTCGTCGCGAACATCGGCTCGGGATCGGTCACCGTGATCGATCTCGCAGCTGCGAAGAAGCTGGAGGATGTCGTCACCGGTGAAGGTGCCGAGGGGATCGCGGTCCGGCCCGGAACCGATGAAATCTGGGTGACCAACCGCTCGGCCGACACACTGAGCGTGGTCGACGCCAAGTCCCTCGAGATCGTAGCGACGATGCCGTCGAAAGGGTTTCCGATCCGGATCGCCTTCACCCCCGACGGGAAGCGCGCTCTGGTCTCGGCGGCGCAGACGGGTGAAGTCGTTCTGATCGACGCCACCGCGCGTCGCGAGCTCCGCCGGGCGAAGCTCGACCTGACCACCGCCCCTGACGCGGCGCAGCGCCTCTTCGGCGACCGCTTCGGAAAGAGTCCCGTGCCGGTTGGCCTGGTGATGGCGGCCGACGGCAAAAGCGCGTTCGTCGCCGCGACTCAGGCCGACGCGGTGGTGGTCATCGACACCGACTCGCTCGAGGTCATCAACGTGCTCAAAGCCGGCCGCGAGCCCGATGGCATGGCTCTGGTACGCTGATCCGTCCGATTGGAGATCCGCAGAATATGAGCGCACCGAACATTCGAAGAGTTGCCATCTCCACCGGCGGAGGCGACGCTCCCGGCCTCAACGCCGTCATTCGCGCCGCGGTCCTCGCGGGCCTCAATCGCGGTTGGCAGATGTTCGGGATTCGCGAAGGCTACAACGGCCTGATGCTTCCCTATGACTTCCCCAACGGTGGCCTGATCGCTCTGACGCGCGAGTCCGTCCACGGCATCACGCCGCTCGGCGGAACGATCATCGGCACGACCAATCGTGGCAACCCGCTCGAGTTCCCGGTCACGCAGCCCGACGGATCGGTGATCGAACAGGACGTCAGCGACGAGCTCATTCGGAGGTTCGCCGCCCACGGGCTCGACGCGCTGATCTCCATCGGAGGAGACGGGTCGCTCGCCATTGCCGCCATTCTGGCGAAGAAGGGACTGCGCGTCATCGGCATCCCGAAGACGATCGACAACGACCTCGACGGAACGGTCGCCACGTTCGGCTTCGACTCGGCGGTCTCGTTCGCAACCGAGGCGATCGACCGGCTCCATTCGACTGCAGACGCGCACCGTCGCGTGATGGTGGTCGAGGTGATGGGGCGCTACGCCGGCTGGATCGCCCTGAACTCCGGGATCTCGGCGTCCGCCGACGCGATCCTGATTCCGGAGATTCCGTACGATCTCGCCTCGGTGGCGCGGAAGATCGCCGAATGCGAAGCGCGCGGGCAGAAGCACGCGATCGTCGTGGTCGCCGAAGGCGCGAAACCGAAGGGCGGCGACGTCTCGGTGATCAAGCCGAGCGAGCCGGGAGCCAAGGAGCGGCTCGGCGGAGCAGGCGAGCGCATCACCGCCGAGCTCGAATTGATGACCAACCGCGAGATGCGCACGGTCGTCCTCGGTCATCTCCTCCGCGGCGGCACGCCGACCACATTCGATCGCCTCCTCGCCCTCCGCTTCGGCGCCGCCGCCATCCGCGCCCTCGCCGACGGCGAGACCGGCATCATGGTCGCCCTCGACCCCCCCACCGTGAACTACGTCCCCCTCGAAGTCGCCACCCAGCGCATGAAGACCATCCCCCTCGACTGCGACAGCATCCTGACGGGAAGAGACCTGGGCATCTGCTTCGGGGATTAAGAGGGCCAAAGGCCCGCATGGCGGATAGCCGGGGGTAAGCCCCGGAGGGGCGCAACCCCCGGACGGCGCTCACGCAAAGTACCTCGGGTCGTACACCACCCCGTGTCTCAGCAGCAACTGCTTTAGCTCCTCCTTCGAGCTGAGCTTCCGGTGATGCTCCTCCTGCCGGTCGATATAGGCCGCGACGACCGGAACGCGCGATGCGCTCACCGAGAACGCGGCGAAGCCCTCCTGCCAGGCAAAGTCCCGCTCCCCGAGCTCCGCGTGAATCCATCGGGAAGAAACGGTCTTCACCTCCCGCATCACCTCCGAGATCGCGTGGGTCCCCTTCATCGCGAGCAGCATGTGAACGTGATCCGAGACGCCTCCGATCCGCTTCGGGATGCATCCTGTCTCGCGAGCACACCCCCCGAGAAACTCGTGCAATCGGTTTCGCCAGGATTCGAGGATGAAAGGCTCCCGCTCCTTCGTCGCGAAAACGCAGTGAACGTTGAGATCGAGGTAACTCATGAAACGCGGCCTGCTGCAACCAGCAGGCGCAGGGGGTATTGAGATGTAAGTGATTAATGAGTAAGGGTTTCGGTCATTCGAGAGCAAACGGCCGACGTCAAAATATCTTGCAGGTGTAAAGGGCTCTTGCGCTCTCCGGGGGCTCGCGCCGTCCGGGGGCTGCGCCCCTCCGGGGCTGACCCCCGGCTATCCGCCATGCGGGCCTCCGGCCCTCGCTGCGGCTGCAGGCCTTCGGCCTTTGCCTCGATCTCGGGGTGCGATGAGGCGGAGATTCACATCCGCGCGAATTCAACGATCACCTCCGGATCACGCGGACGATTCACAAGACGACAACCCACCCAAAAACCAGAGGCAAGGGCTGAAAGCCCGCAGCCGTCGCGAGGGCCGAAGGCCCGCATGGCGGATAGCCGGGGGTAAGCCCCGGAGGGGCGCAGCCCCCGGGTGCCTCCGGAGGCCCGCAGGGCTGACGGAGGCACGGATCGCGCAACGCAACCGGACAGAGGAGGGAATCGAAGTGGCTGAGATTCATGTAGAGCGAAAACCGAGGTCCGGTTGGGCCTGGGTCTGGGTCCTTCTTCTGTTGGTGGTCATTGCCGTGCTCGCCTGGCTTTTCTGGCCCGATCGAGTCCGCACCGACTCCACCGACACCGTAACCACCACCGCCCCCGCGACGGGCACCGATCCGAGCCTGGTCGACACCGTTCCCCTGCCGGGCGCGACGCAGTCGCCGCAGACCATGGCGATGATCAGCGAGATCCGCTCGAATCCGGAGCAATGGGTCGGCCGCGAGTTCATGGGGGTCGTGAACGTAACCGACAGCGGCGCTGCCACCGGGACGACCACCCAATCCCCCATACCGCCCGAGCGCGGTTTCTGGATTGAGCAGGACGGCCAGCGTCTCTTCGTCCTCGTGAACGACGACCCGAACCGGGCGCCGGTCGCGACGACGCCGGGGCAGCCGATCCGCATCCGCGGCACGGTCCGCGACGCCACGTTCCTCCCGCAGCTCGAGGGGATGAATCTGAGCGGCGATCTGGACGAGCTGCTCCGCTCCGAGCCGGCCTACCTCGTCGCCGAGGAGAGTGCGATCGAGCTGGCGCAGGAATCCACGCAGATGCAGATTCAGACGCAAACCGAGCAGCCGCCCGCGGCAACACCCTGAACGATCCACCGGAGGAAGAATCATGAAGGACGAAAAGCGCGAACGCCTGATGCTCCTGAGCGACCTGAAGGAGCTCAGAGTTTCGAAGGATGATCCTGACATCCGAGGCTGGGATGTCGTGACGGCCGACAAAAAGAAGATGGGCAAGGTCCACGAGCTGGTCATCGACACGATCGACATGAAGGTCCGTTACCTCGACATCGACATGGATGGAAAGATCCTCGACATCAAGGGGAGCAGCCACGTACTCATCCCGATTGCCGGAGCGCAGCTGGATGACGATGACAACCGCGTCTATCTCACGGACATCACCGTCGACGAGCTGAGAGCACTCCCGCCGTACGACCATCGCCGCATCACCCGCGACTTCGAGACCAACATCGGCAGCTGGTTCGAGCGCTCGCGGAGAACCGCGGGGACTACCTACGACGACTCGCGCCCGGTCGACACGCGGCGCGACGACGTACGACCTGTCGATCCGCATCCCGAAACCCGGAACATCGAACCGCGAGCTGCCGATGCGCGTCCCCTCGATCGCCAGCCCGGCGAGCCGCTGCCCGCAGCGGACACCACGGCCGACCCCTTCTACGAGAAAGAGCACTTCTCCGACCGCAACTTCTGGGGACGCCGCCGGACAGGGCGCGAGGACAAGAGCTACGTGACGCCGGACGAGCCGCGGAAGTAAGGCGAGAGCGGAATGTCATCCCGAACGGAGTGAGGGATCAGGGGGGGTGGAATTCGGTGACGCGGGAGTCCTGTCGGCGCGGAATGTAGATTCGCGTTGCTCGTTGCTGCACGACGAACTCACATCCTCCGCCGACAAGGTTCCCGCGTACGCGAACTCCCCACCCTCCCTGATCCCTCACTACGTTCGGGATGACACCTACTTCCAGGTCACGTTGAGCCGCGTCGCTTCGTCGCCTTTCCAGCCGCAGCTCACCAGCGTGACCTCGACCTCTTTTGCGCCCGAGAGCTCCATCAGGCGCTCGAGGAAGCCGACCGACTGCCAGCTCGCAGCCTCCTCGGCTCGCTCGCTCATGCCGTATCCGATCTCCAGCACCGCGCGCCCGTCGCGGATCGCCACCACCTCGGCCGCCTTGAAGTCGAACATCGCCTGCCGGAGAACCTGGAAGCGCATGAAGATCTCGCGGGGATCGCGCCCTTCGAACAGCTCCGGCTCCGCCTCGAACAACGTCTCGATCGTGTGGCGGCCGAACTGCCGGACCGCGTTGAGGTTTCCCTGGCCGAGAACGTCGAAGATCGCCAGCCCCATCCGCTCGTAGGTATCCATCGGATACCACTGGGCGTAGTCGATGGTCTGCTGAAGATACGGCAGATCCTCTTCCTGAAGATGCTTCGTCCAGTCCACCTGCTTGACCGAGCGGAGCGTTCGCACGTATTCGGCGAACAACGGACCTTTTACTCGTCGCGACATTTTGTCGTCAGCGTAGCACCGTGGTCGCGCTTGCGGTACCCGCAAAACTGCGGGGAAACGATAGTTAGGAGGAACCCTATCGAGTGGAACGAATGAGAATGGAACAGCAGGTCACCCCCGCTTCCGCCTTCTCCAGCTCGGCTATGTCGATCGGTACCACCCTCACCCTCAGCGCTTCGAGTCGCGCACGCGTGCGGGGCGCCGAGGCAGGAAGGAGAAGCGTTCGTTCATCGAGAAGGAGAGCGTTCGCGCCGGAGGGCTCGCCGGGGTCGATCTCCACGCTCTCCGCATCGAAGGCGCGCGGATCGACGCAGGCGGGATTGAGCAGCACGCGCCCCCCTCCGATCGAGGTCGCTGCCGTTTTCAAATGGAGACAGCCGCTGAAACGCGTCTCGACGACCGTGTAGCCGAGCGGCTCCGTGAGGTCGCGCAGTCGCGACGCACCGGCCGCATTCGTTCGCCCGCCGACCCCGACGTGGAGGGTCCGCCCAAGGCGGAGAACATCGCCGCCGTCGAGCGTGGCAGGTGGATCGATCGCGCGAAGTGAGCGGTACGGCGTGAGCGCGCGCATGATGCCGCGCAGCTCGGCGCGTCGCGACTCCGCTCCGGGACGGGTGATGATGGCGATCTCGTCGAGAACGACCGCCGCATCCTCGACGAAGACCGCATCCGGAAGATCGGGCGCCTCCTCCGCGCGAACGATCGTCCAGCCATGCGCGGCGAGCTGCCTCTCGTATTCGAGGTGCTCGGCGACCGCGCGAACCGGATCGATCGGCGCGCGCTCCATCCACGTCAGCTCGCACTCCCCGAGCCGCGGCCCCGGCGCCCGCGTGATCGCAATGTTCACGCGGGGAGTATGTCATCCCGAGCGTAGCGCCTGTCCTTGAGGAGCGATAGCGACGAAGGAAGGGATCAGGGGGGGGAATCCGTAAACGCGGGATCCCTGTCGGCGGCATTCGCGTTCGTCCACGCCGCAGGTCGAAACCTCGGGGCGCCCCGCGCCCCGCGCCCCTCAGATGAATCCCGAAATCGACGTGCCCGCACTCACTCTCGCATGTGACCTTCCGATTTCGCGCTAACCGTTTCCGGATCGATTCGTAACCCTTCACAAATTTTCAATCCTGCGAATTCGCAGGGGAGGAGGCACCGAATCATGTCCATCTACGCAGTCGTCCTGTTCGTTCACGTTCTCGCGGCTTTCGTTCTCATCGGCAGCTCGCTTTCGTCAGCGCCTCTACGGAGTGCGATTAACTCCGCGACGACCCGCGGCGAAGTCGCCGCCTTCATCCGTCTCGCAGTGCAGTCGACGAGGCTCAACCCGGTCGCCGCCCTGGTTCTCCTCGCGACCGGAATCCACCTTGGGTCATACGGCTGGTGGACCGCAGGGTGGTTCTACGTTTCCGCCGCCGCGTGGGTCATCAATCTGCTCCTGGCGGTGCTGGTGGTGAAGCCGGCGGAGCAGGCTCTCATCGAGTCGTCCGCGGGTGCGGCCGGGAATCGGGTCGACGCTGAGCTCGAACAGGTTCGCAACCGGCGCGGCTGGAATCTCGCGGGCGCCGCGATGCTCGCGAACGACCTGGCGCTGGTGTGGATCATGTACAACAAGCCCGCGCTCGTGGGAGCGATCCTCGCGGTCGCGCTCTTCAACGCGGGCCTGCTCGGAGTCGCGCTCCTGCGGCCCCGAAGAAGCGAGCAGGCGATGCCCGCCTAAAGTGACAGCCCTGGCTCGCCACCCTGGCAATTGGGGCACTTGCGCTGGTAGATCTCGCTTCCGTTCGCGCCGTAGCGCAATCTGCAGTCGCCGCAGCGGAGCTCGTAGACGTAGTTGAGATGATCGGTCCCGGGAAGGTCCGTCTTGCGGATCACCATCTGCCGGTTGCGGTTCACGTAGCCGGGGATGGTCGACTTTCCCTTCTGGCTCGTCCGGAGCGGCTCCAGCGTTTCGCGGATCGTCATCTCACCGGGAAACAGCTCCGGCTGAACCGTCTCGACGTCCGCTTTCGCGCGCTTCTTTTTCATCTCTTCCACGATTATGCGCCTCGTGCCGTAGCCGCTGCACGCCGTCACGTGCTTGCGAACGACCCTCGAAAAGTCTCCAAAACCCACCGCTCGGGCCGCGCTTCCGGTCACGTCTCTGCCGCAAAACTGCAAACGGCCGTGCCCTCGCGATCGATTCGCCCTATATTGCCGCTTCATCAAATTTGACGGAGTTTTCGCACCATGCGTCTCATTGCAGTACTCGCGTTCATTCTCTCTCTGCAGCTCGCAGCCGCGCCTCCTGCGGCGGATTCCCTCGTCGTCACACGCACCAGCGCTTCGCGCCTGCTCATTCCCGCCGCCGGAGCAGTCGCCGGCGCGAACGACACCTTCTTCCGCTCCGACATCCGCATCGCCAACCTCGGATCCGCGCCGCAGGTGGTCGAGATGACCTGGCTCCCGCGCGATGGGTGGGAGGTGCCGCCGCGCCTCAACCCATCCGCCGGAGTCGTCGTCCGCCGCACGCTCGAGGTGGGCGAGATGCTTCACTCCGACGACTTCGTCACCGAGATCCTCGCCACAGAAGGGCTGGGAGCAATTCTGGTCAGAGCGCTGACGCCCGAGGGTAATGAGGTCGATCTCGCGGCGCGGTTGCAGGCGAGCGGCCGCATCTGGACGTCGGGAGTGGACGGCGGCACCGTGTCGCAGAGCTTTCCGGCAGTCGCGCTTGCCGACATCGTCTCCGAGAACGTCGCGATCCTCGGACATCGCCGCGACGCCGACTTCCGCACCAACGTCGGCATCGTCAACCTCGACGATAGCGACGCTCACCGGTTCCTCGTCACCGTCGGCGGCGAGACGCCGACCCTGGTCCCCGAGATCTACGAAGTGGAAGTGCCGCCATACGGCATCGCCCTCTTCCCGATCGAAGGCGCAGACCAGACTCGCATGCGCATCGACGTCCAGATCATCCCCGCGCCAGGCGGCGGCACGCTCACCCTCTGGCAGGCCTTCGCCTCCACCGTCGACAACCGCACCGGCGACGCCTGGTCGACGCTCGCGTTCGAGGTGCCGCGATAAGAGTCGTGTCTTCCCTCAACAGGGGGGGTGGGGGCTTTGGAGTGCGGCGGCCGTAGCCCAAGGGTCTTTAGTTAAGGGGTGCCGTCAAGCGTTCATTCAGCGCATACCCATCACAATCCCCGCGGAACGACGCCGGTCCTCCAAGGTTCAGCCGATGGGAATCCGCTAACTTAAGACCCTTGGGC
>Ga0209347_1006378_pt1 | contig 10495 bp, 9 predicted proteins | sample AutmiccommuBRH23_FD_187382 | JGI IMG/M metagenome (GOLD analysis project Ga0209347, IMG submission 187382) | Deep subsurface microbial communities from Mt. Terri, Switzerland - Autotrophic microbial communities BRH/23 (SPAdes) (version 2) | ecosystem: Environmental > Aquatic > Deep subsurface >...
TTATCTTTTCAGTGGGAAATCGTTGATGAAGCAGAAGAGGAATCTGTTTCGCAGTTTCTGCATTACCGCCTGCTGGATGAAAATGCAAAGGAAATCGGGATAATTACTGAGGTAGATGATTATTCAGGGAATATCGTATTTACAGTGGTTTCCGATGGTCAGGAGCTCCTTGTACCGTTTCATGCTGAACTGATTATCTCAGTTGATGAAGACTCAAAAGTCATAACCCTTCACCTCCCGGAAGGACTGCTGGATCAGTAAACTTCAAAAAAAATCAAATAAAATTTCAGAGGAAGTGAAACTTTGAGAGATTTCGTGCGTCCTTACCTTAATGTGTTTAACAATTTACAGAATCAACATGAAAACAAAACTTTTCTTTTTCTCAATCATTGTTCTGGGTTTAATGGGTATGAACCAGGTCAGGGCTGAAGAACAAAACCGCGATGTTCCCTCTTTTTCCGAAGTCTCCATGCGTGTATCAGGCAGGTTGTACCTTGAGCAGGGCGACAGGCAAAGTGTAAGGGTTGTTGCCGGTGAGTCGGTGCTCGATGAGATCATCACCGAAGTTACAGATCGAAGCCTGATCATCCGTTTCAAGAGCAATAATCTATTTATGCGTTCCTTCAACCCGGGAAAAATTGAAATTTATGTAACTGTACCCGAAATAAATGCACTCTCCGTTTCAGGGTCAGGTGACATTGTTGCCGGCGATGAAATAAAAACGCGCATACTTGACCTGTCAGTAAGTGGCAGCGGTAACATATCATTTGAAGAGCTGGTAGCTGAACGGGTGAAAGCAGGCATTTCAGGATCGGGCAATGTACAGGTGATGGGCGGCCGTTCAGGGGAACTGACGGTGGCAGTATCAGGCTCAGGAAGTTATAAGGGGGCAGATTTTGAAGTCAGTAATGTGGATGTCAAAATTTCAGGATCAGGAAATTGCACTGTTCATGCAGGAGAATCACTGAAGGCACGGGTATCCGGGTCAGGAAATGTAGTTTACTCAGGAAATCCCTCTATTGACACTTCTGTTGTTGGTTCAGGCAGGGTGAAAAAACTTTAAACAGTTCTGTTTTTGTCCGGTTAAATTCCTTAATTTTCAGGCATAATAACGGAAGTCTGACTAAAAATCAAGTTATGGGAATCATTAAGGAATTTAAAGCATTTGCCATGCGGGGCAATGTGCTCGATCTGGCAGTCGCAGTCATCATCGGCACAGCATTCGGAAAAATAGTTACTTCACTTGTAAACGATATCATCATGCCGCCGGTTGGGTTGTTATTGGGCAACCGTGATTTCGGCAACATGAGGATCATCCTGAAACAGGCAAAGGCGGCTGTAGTTCAAGGAGATACAGTGATTGAACCAGCCATTGCCGAAGTATCGATCTGGTACGGAACTTTCATCAACAACATTCTGGATTTCCTGATCGTAGCCGCAGCAATTTTTCTGGTCATCAAAGGTTTCAACAGCATGAAAAGAAAGCAGGTTGTCCAGCCGGCTCCTCCGCCAGCACCCAGTAAGGAGGAAGTTCTGCTTGCTGAAATCAGGGATATTCTGAAAGAAAAGAAATAGCATTTTTTTACTGACGTACAATCTCAATACGGCCTCCGGGCCAGAGTCTGATTACTGATGATGATCCGGCAGGAGTTAAATCCTCCTGCTTATATTCAACTATATAGTCGGCCTGGTTTCTGATTTCTTCCGGTATATCATGGAATGACCCAGGAGATTCATCATCATGGATACCTGCGGGAGCAGATACAACAGGCTTGCGAAATCTTTGCAGAAGTTGCATTGAGAATTCCTCTTTTGTGAAACGGATGCCTATACTGCCATCATGGGTAAGAAGATCAGGTGCCAGGTTTTTTGCATTGGGGAAGATGATTGTAAGCGGGGTGGTGCTGATTTCTACCAGGTCCCAGGCAATTTCAGGAACTTCAGCAACATACCTTTCGAGCAGGGCAGGGTTTTCCATCAGTACAACTATATTTTTTGAATCCTGCGGGTTCATGATGTGTTGTATTCTTTGCACTGCACCGGCGTTGGTAGCATCACAGCCAAGGCTCCAGACAGTATCGGTGGGAAATAAAATGACGCCACCGTTCTTAAGTACTTCGGTTGCTTTTTTTAAATCATTATGCATTTTTTTCTTTCAGGATTTTGGTGTACAACTCATGCAGCTTTTTCGCATATAGTTCCGGATGAAACTGCCGGGCCCGTTTGGTTCCTTTTTTTATCAATTCACTTCTGAGGGCACGGTCCTGCAACAACATCAAAATCTTACTGCCAATATCATCAATATCAGCAGGATTACAAAGTATAGCAGCCTCACCTGCAGTTTCAGGCAATACGGAAACAGTTGAAGTAACAACAGGGCAGCCGCAGGCCATCGATTCGATAACAGGCAGTCCAAAACCTTCAAATACGGATATATAGACCGAAAGCAGGGCACCCTGGTAGATCGCAGCCAGATCTTTTTCAGGAATATTTGACAGAAAGATTACCTGTCCATCCGGAAGATTCTCTGCAATAAACCGTTTCATTACAGTAGCATAGGATGTAGCTTTGCCAACAAAAACCACCGGTAGATGAATCTGGGCCCGTTTTATTGCCATGAGCAGTGCCAGCTGGTTTTTGCGTGTCTCCAGTGTTCCAACCGAAAGAATATATTCTTTTGGCAGGTTATAATTTCCAATAACAGCAGCCGGCTCATACTTTTTAAAAAACACTGGTGCTACCGGCTGATAAATGACCTCAATCTTATCGGCAGGTATCTTAAAGAAGGTTTCGATATCGTTGCGGGTTTGCCGGCTGATGGCTATAATCTTATCGGCAGCCTTGCAGGCATAGCGTGTTTTTTTAAAATAGATCTTCCGGTCGATGGACTGGTAGAATTCAGGGTAACGCATAAAAACGAGATCATGGATGGTTACAACTGAAGGTATACCGCTATTTTCGATTCCTTTCGGCAATTCATTGCTTAATCCATGAAAAATTTCAATCTGGTGATTTTTAAGATGAGAGATTAAAAACAGGCTGCGCCAGAATGATTTCAGTTTTTTTGCAACAAAATTTTGAGGGGAAACAACTTTGAAACGGCGGTAAGCCTCAAACAAGTCTGCTTTGATCTCCGGTGTGAAAAGGATATAATTTTCACCAGGAAAAAACAGGCTAAGAGCATTAAGTGTGTTTCTGCTGTAATTTCCCAACCCTGTTGAATTCAGGAAAGCTCTTTTTGCATCAAATCCGATCTTCATGAATCATTACTGCCTTTAGCTGATGGTAACATATAAAACCTGCAACAGGTTTTATTTGATTTATCCATCATAAGTATTTCAACTCCCGAAATTATAAAAAAGGCCGGGTTACAGACCCGGCCTTTCGGTATATATTACAAAATAATTCAAACCTTAAAGTCTTTCAGGCCTCCAAAATCAAGAGTGGAAAAATAATCCTCCACAGTTTCTGCACGTCTGATCTGTACCACTACACCATCGGGACGAAGAAGAAGTTCAGCAGATTTCAGCTTGCCGTTGTAGTTAAAGCCCATGGCGTGCCCGTGTGCACCTGCATCATGAATGACAACAATATCGCCTGGTTCCAGTTGGGGCAGCATGCGGTCAATGGCAAATTTATCGTTGTTCTCGCACAACGATCCTGTTACATCATATTTTACCTGGTGCGGGGCATCTTCCTTTCCTGCAACCGTGATATGATGGTATGCACCGTACATGCCCGGCCTCATCAGGTTTGCCATGGAAGCATCAAGTCCGGCAAACAGCTTGTATGTATTTTTAATATGAAGAACCCTGGTTACAAGGTATCCATAAGGACCTGTAATGGCACGTCCAAGTTCAAAGTATATTTTCAATGGCGCAAGGCCTTTGGCGGCGATCTTTTGTTCGTACAACTTCTTAATTCCTGCACTTACATACTCCAGGTCAACCTGTTTTTCCCCTGGCCTGTATGGTATTCCCACACCTCCTCCAAGATTGGCAAAGCTGATTTTTACACCTGCCTTATCATATACCTCCTGAACCAGGTTAAAAAGAATATCAGCAGTTTCAATGAAATAATCAGGATCCAGTTCGTTGGAAGCAACCATTGTATGAACACCAAACTGCTTAACCCCTTTTTGTTTCAGGATACGGTAGCCTTCAATAATCTGCTCATGGGTAAAGCCGTATTTTGCCTCCTCGGGATGTCCTATAATGAGGTTACCCTGCTTAAGGTCGCCCGGATTGTATCTCATGCAGATGGTTTCAGGCAGGCCCACATTTTTTTCAAGGTATTCAATATGTGAAATGTCATCCAGGTTGATAATGGCTCCCAGTTCCTTTGCTGCAGTGAATTCACTTGCAGGAGTGTCGTTGGAGGTAAGCATGATCTCCTCCCCTTTCATTCCGACGCGACGTGCAAGCTCAAGTTCAGCTTCCGAACTGCAGTCGATACCAAATCCTTCTTCCCTTAAAATCTTCATCAGGTAAGGATTGGGAGCAGCTTTAATTGCATAATATTCCTTAAATCCTTCGTTCCAGCTAAATGCTTTTTTAAACCTGCGTGCATTCTCACGAATGGCTTTTTCATCGTAAATATGAAATGGAGTCGGGAATTGTTCTATAATTTTTTCAAGATCCTGCTTTGAAAATGGTATACTTTTTTCAGCCATACACTAATTAAATGATTAAGATTCAGCGCAAATGTACTACTAAATGAGAATTTTCAGGAAAAAATCAGTACAAAGGATAATTTCCTTACTCAGTATTAACAGAATGTAATTTTCAAAAGAGGCCGGCAACCAGTTCACGGCTAAGAACTCCGCTTGCAATTTCACTTACCTCACCAGTCATTCTCATATTCCAGTCCTCATCGGTTTCGATCTTCAGGTTGCCTCCGGGCATATGAACAGTAAGTAAACGCTGTGTCAGGCCCTTCTTCACAGTGACTGCTGCCACTGCACATGAAGAACTCCCTGAAGCAAGTGTCCACCCTGCTCCCCTCTCCCAGATCATAGCCTCCACTTCGGTAGGTGATATGACCTTTGCAAACTGTACATTGATTCTTCTGGGGAACAACGGATTGTTTTCTATTTGAGGACCGAATGTTTTTACCTCTTTTTCATCAAGGTTATCGGTTAAAATTACACAATGAGGGTTCCCGACAGAAACGCAATTAATCAGATAATCCCGGTATTCAAGGTGAAGGGTTTCGTCCATGCATTCATCCTTATCAACAAGAACCGGAATGTTCTCCGGAGTGAAGACAGCCTTGCCCATATCCACTTTAACGGCTTTTGCCTTTCCGTTTTTCTCCTGGGTTATTTCAGCCTGTACCAAACCACCCAGGGTTTCAATTGTAAACTTTCGTGTTTTGGCAAACTGGTAATCATACAGGTATTTGGCGTAAATGCGGAGGCCGTTTCCGCTTTTTTCTGCTTCAGAGCCATCGGGATTAAGAATACGAAGCCCGAAATTGGCATTAAAACTGGGGACCTTCAGCAGAATGCCGTCTGAGCCTATACCATAATGGACATCACATATTTTACGGATTGCCTTTTCAGTCAGCTCAAAATTGATTTCTGCCTTGTTTAAGACAATATAATCGTTACCCAAGCCATGGGATTTTACAAAGAAATTTTGCATAACATGCTGTTTAAAGTTTACAAAATTATAAACATCGGGCAAATTTTGTCATGTGAAGCCACTGAATTCGCTGCACTGCAATTTATTTTTAACTTTGCGATACTTACACAATTGAGCAAATTTTAGATTTTTAATATGGCAAGGATCAATGAAAATTACCTGAAATTACAGGCGGGTTATCTCTTCCCGGAAATAGGGAGAAGGGTAAATGAGTTTGTTGCAGCAAATCCTGGAAAAAAAGTGATCAGGATGGGCATTGGCGATGTAACGCAGCCTTTGGCACCTGCAGTGGTTGAGGCATTTCATGAGGGAGTTGAAGAAATGTCGAAAGCAGAAACCTTTAAGGGTTATGGCCCTGAACAGGGATATGCCTTCCTGAGAGAAGCCATATCGGAAAATGATTACAGGAAAAGGGGAGTTGATATTCCTGCAAATGATATCTTCATCTCGGATGGCTCAAAGTGTGACACAGGCAATATCCAGGAAATTTTCGGCCATGAAAACAAAATTGCCATTTGCGATCCGGTGTACCCCGTGTATGCTGATACTACCGTTATGTCGGGTAAAACAGGCACCATTCAGAAGAATGGTTATTATGAAGGAATAATCTATATGCCTTGTACAAGCGACAATGGTTTTATCCCTGAGCTTCCTTCAGAAACACCAGACCTGATCTTCCTGTGTTTTCCCAATAATCCAACAGGAGCTGTCGCTACAAAAGAAGTGCTGAAAAAGTGGGTGGATTACGCTCTTAAAAACAAGAGCATTATTCTGTATGATGCTGCCTATGAAGCTTATATTACGGATGAATCCATTCCGCATTCGATATATGAAATAGAAGGTGCGAAAAAAGTTGCCATTGAATTCCGCAGCTTCTCAAAAACAGCAGGTTTTACCGGCACCCGGTGTGCCTTTACAGTAGTTCCTGAAGAACTGATGGCCTACGACAGCAACGGGAATGCCAGGCCTGTAAAGCCATTGTGGAACCGCAGGCAGACCACCAAATTTAATGGTGTTTCATACCCGGTACAAAAAGCTGCTGCTGCCATTTATACTGAAAAAGGTAAAAAAGAAGTAAAGGAAATTATTTCATATTACCTTGAGAATGCCCGCATCATGAAGGAAAGTCTTTCCAAAGCAGGATTTGAAGTATTTGGAGGGGTGAATGCACCCTATATCTGGGTAAAGACAAAAAACGGGATGAAATCCTGGGAGTTTTTTGATAAACTGTTAAATGAAGCCAATGTGGTTGGCACTCCGGGCTCAGGGTTTGGCCCTGCAGGCGAGGGATATTTCAGGTTCTCAGCCTTTGCTGACCGCAATAGTACCATTGAGGCAATGGAAAGGATTAACAGTCTTAAATGAAAAACATAAAGCCATACCCTCACTTCAGGTGAGTGTATGGCTTTTACTCCAAAATCACTGCCAGCTAAACATGCATTATCACTACATTATTTGCTTAGCATAAGCCTCTTTTTTTTCATTATAGCCTCTGAAGTTTTATTGATGTCGTCCGATATTTTAAGGTTCAGCACAATGGCCGGGAACACAATAGCAAATATTAACAGCCTCTCCAGAAATTCTGAAAGGAAGGTTATAAATACAGCGTCATAAAGCAACTTGTTATAGCTATCGGGAATAGTGTACTGCAGAGTAAAAAAAGTAAGTGGGATCAGTAAATAAATATATTCAGAAAACAGCCGGGACTTCTCAGCATTGTTTTCAGCCTGCAATGGCGAAATTAGAAATTAGACCAAAAGAAACAGCAGAAATCCTGCAATCAGACCAATGAAAGCAATGAAGAGAAAGCCATTGAGACTTTTCTCAGGATTACGGAAATAAGGAAACAGGCGGGCGGTTACACCTCCGTAACCAAGAGAAGAGAACTATGTAAATAAAACAGACCAGGCAAGCAGCAATCCGAACAGGGCAATGGCATCGGTTGTCGGGTAATTGGGGAACAGGCAGGCAGTTATAATAAAGCCTACCCCCAGGCCCATATCAGACCATATGATTCTCCTGATACCTTGTTTAACGATTATTCCCATTTATGATGCTAAAAATTTTAGAATGTCTATTTTTGTCTGATCAATTAATTGAAAGAAAAGTACATAAAAATGGCAAAGATAAAAGGCTTCCGTAACATTTTCATCAATCTGGGAATAATCCTGTTCTTTATTGTACTCTCCTACGCATACCTTTCGCCACTGATTGAAGGCAAGACCATTGAGATGGATGATATCAGGCATTTCAAAGGAATGTCGAAGGAACTTATCGACTACAGGGAAGCAACCGGTGAGGAAGCTATCTGGACCAACAGCATGTTCAGCGGTATGCCCGGCTACCTGATATCGGTGGTCTATCCGGGGAATGTTACCCGTTATTTTCATACAAATGTGAGATATATTTTCACAGTGGCCTCCTTTCTTATCCTGTACATGCTGGGATTCTACATTCTGCTGACAAGCTTAAAAGTAAACCGGTGGTTAAGTGTGGCAGGAGCAGTAGCGTTTGCATTTTCATCCTACTTTATCATTATCATAGGTGCAGGCCATACTTCCAAAGCTGCCGCTATTGCTTATCTGGCACCTGTACTTGGAGGGGTGTTACTTGCATTCAGGGGAAAACCCCTTGCCGGCACCTTATTATTCACCATTGCCTTGTCTCTCGAACTGGTGGCTAACCATCTCCAGATTACCTATTATGGATTTATAATGATCGTCCTTTTCGGAATCATTCAGTTGATTTACGCAATCAGGGAAAAAACAATGCCTTCATTTTTTAAGGTTATCGGCCTGCTTGCCGCCGGAGCAGTAGTTGCATTGGGCATGAACTTTTCGAGGTTATACACAACCTGGGAATATTCCAAAAGCTCTATCAGGGGGCCATCGGAACTTACATCAGACAGTGAAAACCGGACAAGCGGCCTCGATAAGGATTATGTAGTTCAGTGGAGTTACGGTATCGATGAAACTTTAACTCTGTTGATCCCGAATTTTAAGGGAGGAGGGAGTACTACAAGCCCGGGCGTTGATTCAGAAAGTTTTAAAGCACTTGAAGCGAACAAGGTTCCAAATGCCCGGCAGGTGGTGCAGCAAATCAGCATGTACCATGGTGACCAGCCAGGTACTGCAGGCCCGGTTTATATAGGTGCCATCATTGTTTTCCTGTTCATACTAGGACTTTTTATTGTGAAAGGGGTTTATAAATGGTGGTTGCTCGCTGCTACCGTTGTATCCATTATTCTCTCCTGGGGTGGCAATATCATGGGACTGACCAGCTTCCTGCTTGATTACCTGCCACTGTACAATAAATTCAGGGCTCCAAGCATGACTCTCGTTATTGCACAGTTTGCTATGCCTCTCCTTGGTTTTATAGCACTTAATGATATTATAACAGGGAAAGCAGATAAAAAAATATGGATGAATGGCCTTAAATGGGCTTTCATTATCACCGGAGGCCTGTCACTTCTATTTGCAGTTCTTCCGGGAATGGCAGGAAATTTTTCAAATGCCATGGATGCCAGTTTGTACCCCGAATGGCTGATTGACAGCATAATAGCCGACCGCAGAAGTTTGCTCCGAACCGATGCATTCCGCTCTTTTATATTTATTTCCATAGGTGCAGGTGCTATATATTTGTGGCATCTGAAAAAAATCAAAACTACACCTTTCATTGCCATAGTGGGATTTGCCATTCTTGTTGATTTATGGGCAGTCGACAAGCGTTACCTGAACAATGATGATTTTGTTCCAAAAAGGCAGGCCGAAACTCCTTTCCCTATGACCCCTGTGGATGAGGCGATTTTAAAAGACAAGGATTTATATTACCGTGTGCTGGCATTGCCTAATCCTTTCCAGGATGCAAGGGCTTCATTTTTCCATAAGAATATTGGTGGGTATCATGCAGCCAAGCTCCGCCGCTACCAGGAAATCATAGACTATCATTTGCAGCCTGAACTTCAGAAAATGGTAACCGGACTTCAGTCGGGACTTACAATTGATTCAGTTTTCAACCAGCTTACGGCAATGAACATGCTCAATACCCGCTATGTCATTTATGACCTCAATCAGGGCCCTATTATGAATCCGCACGCTTTGGGGAATGCCTGGTTTGTATCCGGATATAAGGCAGTGCAAAATGCCGATGAAGAAATAGCTGCACTTCAAAATCTGAATCCCGCTGAAACAGCTGTGATAAACCAACGGTTTAGTGAATTTGTTGAGCAGAAATCCTTCAGCAAGGACAGAAATGGTAGAATAAACCTTATAGAGTACCAGCCAAATTCCCTGAAGTATACTTTTAACGCCCAAAGCGAGCAATTAACTGTATTTTCGGATATATACTATAAAAACGACTGGCACGCCTACCTGAACGGAGAACCTGTACCCCATTTCAGGGTAAACTATATTCTGAGAGGAATGGTCGTACCTGCCGGCAGTCATACTATTGAATTCAGGTTTGAACCTTCTTCCTACTACAGGGGGAACTATATATCAATGGCATCCTCTTTTTTACTGATAATACTGGTTGCAGGTTACTTCATAAATGTATACAGGAAGAAAAAGCCAATCACAGAGGAAGAATAACTTACAGAATGTTTACAAGATTACCTGCCGGCTTTTTCCGCCGTGATGTTCTAACAGTAGCGCCCGAACTCCTGGGTAAGCACCTTGTGCGAAAGTTTGATAACGGAACAACAGAAAGGTTCACCATCACAGAAGTAGAAGCCTATAACGGGCATGAAGACCTTGCCTGCCATGCAAGCAAAGGGAGAACCCCACGTACCGATATCATGTTCAGTGAAGGGGGGCTTGTTTATGTTTATCTCGTTTACGGGATGCACTGGA
>Ga0209347_1006380_pt1 | contig 10494 bp, 7 predicted proteins | sample AutmiccommuBRH23_FD_187382 | JGI IMG/M metagenome (GOLD analysis project Ga0209347, IMG submission 187382) | Deep subsurface microbial communities from Mt. Terri, Switzerland - Autotrophic microbial communities BRH/23 (SPAdes) (version 2) | ecosystem: Environmental > Aquatic > Deep subsurface >...
TAGTAATTAATGCAAAGCAGCTGCCATAAAAAAGTCTTAAGTTGTTGTTTGGCTCCATAAGGTTGATTTTAGGAATAGTATGTGTTTTAATTAATTGAGTGCATTTTAAAAATTAATTTCTCGTAAGTAAAAAAATGAACTGCTGATCCTGAAAATAGTTCTTTATTGCCTTTTCCTTGGCATATGGACCGACTGCGTTGAATTATTAACCGCTGATTCAAAGCGTTTCTCCCCAAAGTTGCTTCTTCACTTACTTATGGATGAAGGCTCGAATTTGTCCCGGGCCGTAATGTGCTTCAAATCAATCACTGTCTTTTTCGGGGAGCGTGTTGGGACAAATTAAACCCACAAATGTTCTTGATCCCCATACCTATTTCCAAAAAAACAACCTTATAACGTTCTTCAATCCCCAAATAAACAGAGCGAAAGGTACCAGATACATCATCCTCAATACATCACGCCTATACTATATAGGGTGTTCAAAATGATATAGCAATAAACTCCTGTTATGACTTTTGTGAATATGATCACTCTTTTTCAAAAAAATACTATCACCTATTCCTGAAGCAGAACCTCTGGGAATTCTATGATTAGAATTAAGCGATGAAATCAAATATTTTATGCATTGGCAACCATTTTTCACCTGGTTTGGCGAATGGCAAAGCTTTTTGATAATTCCACATTAACATCTCCCATTCTTGAACCCTAGGATTATTTGCGTCCATTTCACTTTTCTTTTCAAAGGAGAAATCTTCATTTACTTCCATGATCATAAATAGTCTATTTTCAATCCGATATATTTCCATTTCCATAATTCCGGAATCCCTAAGACTATCCAAAATTTCGGGCCAGACGTTTTCGTGGTACGCCTCATATAAAGCAATTAAAGAGTCGTCATCTTTTAAATCAAGGGTTAAGCAATGTCTACTCATTTAGCTTTTTTTAGTTATAACTAACTTTCTGTAAAATATTCTTGATCAAATAACCGTAAACATCCATCAACTAGTCCACAGCTCTTCTTTAATTCTGATTTAATTGCGTTAATTGCTTTCCTCTTTATGTGGTCAGCAGGCTGATCATAAAAAAATGTTCAATTATTAAAACCTTCAACCCTATTCGATAGGGTGTTGGAGCAATAACTCAGCGGGCGTGTAAAACCCTTCTTTGTTTTTTGTGCTTTCTCTAACTTCTTTAACCATTTCAGGAGTGATTACGGTAGCTTCGTTTCCAAAAGCATTACGTACAAAAGTCAAAACAGATGCTACCTCTTCATCGTTTAACATATCTTTGTAAGGGGTCATTGGCACCTGTCCGGGATAGGTTTTTCCCAGCAATTCGAGTGGGCCCATGATTCCATGTAGCGTTAGTTTTATAAGCCGTTCTTCATTGCCAGTCACCCATGGCGATTTTGCAAGCGGTGGAAACTGAGATGCTGGGAGACCCAAACCATCAGGCTGATGGCATGTTATGCAGAACCCTTCGCGGTTATAGATTTCCTCACCTTTTATAAACATTTTTTTTGCGGCCCCCCCCAAATCGGTTTCTGTAACACCTTTGGGGTCTTGACCATAATTCTCGTCATGCATATGGGCCAAGGCTGCCTCTAAAGGTTTTTCCATCCAACTATCCAAAGGCATATCTCCAGCTGCTTCTAATATGGGTAATCCTTGTTCTTTGTCGAGCCATGATGCAGCCACAAGGGCTTCTAATCGCACCCTCGCATTTTCATCCCGCGCAGCGGCCATTAATAAATCGGCTTGATTTTCGATTTGATGGCCCGAATACCGTAACACTTTTACCGCCGCAGCCCGGGCTCGAAAATCTTTTGCTTTCAGCATTTGATTCAACAACTCTGTATCTACCTTATTCAATCCCCAACTTACCCATAGTGCCTCCAGAACGTGATGCTCATATTTTGTATCATTCTTATCCAAAGTACTGGTCCAATCCTTAAGCTTACCCAATACCTTTTCAGAATCCCTTGCTCGTAATTCTCTTTTCGTGCGATAACGCGTCCTAAATTCAGGGAGCTTCAAATTATCAAGAAGTTCTTCAATCGAAGCATCCGCAACCTTGGCAGGTTTAACCAAAGGTCTTGACGGATAGGTGATTCGATAAATTCTACCATGCACATGGTCGCGCAAAGGGTCACGTGCATTGTGTTGCATATGGCCAACCAAAACATTATGCCAATCAACTAAATACAATGAACCGTCAGGAGCAAACTCCATATCAACAGGTCTAAAATTAGTGTCAGTAGATGTAACCAAGTCTTGCCTATGCCTGCTTACATAACCCGAACTATAAGGGTCATCGACCATACTATGTTGTTTGGTGCCTAAGAACCCAATCGTATTGTTTATAATTAAATCTCCCTGGACTTCATCGGGAAAATGACGACTTGAAATAAATTCGAGTCCCGAGGTGGGTCGTACACGATGTTCTTCCTGAATCAAATTCTTAGGTAACGGGTTGGCCTGCCCGTAGCGGGATTTAATCGTTCCCGGAGTCATCCAGGTCACATCGGGCCCGGAAGTATGAGCGAAAAAGGGTTGTCCCCAATCATCAAAGGCAATACCCCATGGATTGGGAATAGGAAGTTGCGCTGTTCGTTCTAAATAATGTCGCTGGGGACTGTAGCGATAAAAACCTCCATTAGTTGCACGAACAGGGCCATATGCGGTTTCTACATTGGTATGTAAAAATACACCTTCGCCCATGTAAATTGCCCCCGAAGGATCAGCCGCAAATGCGCCGGCAGTGTGATGGGTATCGTGGTCATCGAATCCGCTTAAGATTATTTCTTTAACATCGGCCTTGTCATCACCATTGGTGTCCTTTAGCAGAACAAGATTGGTTCCCTGGGAAACATAGACCCCTTCCGGAGCGAATTCAAAGCCAATAGTCAAATTTAAATTATCAACAAAAGTGGTTTGCTTATCTGCCTTACCATCCTTGTCTGTATCCTCCAAAATAATAAGTTTGTCCTGGGGTTTTTTATCTCCAGGTCTATAATGGGGATAGGATGGCATGACTCCTACCCAAAGCCTTCCTTTATTATCAAAGGAGAGTTGATTCGGATTTGCCAAATCAGGGAATTCTACTTCTGAAGCGAAGAGTTCTATTTTGTATCCTGGAGCAACCTTAATTCTATCTAAGGCTTCTTGCCCATATTTATAACCATCTTTAACATTGCCCATACCTTCATCGTAATTTGATTTTACAGGCGGAAGTGTTCTTGTTTTTGCATCGGCCACGGCCAAATCAAAGCTTTTACCTTTAGCCGCTTCCCATATAGCCGTGTCACGTATGGCGGTCATTTGGTTTATTTTCTCCTTTTCAAAAGGATAGTTGTCAGGGCCAAAAGGTTCATATCGACGGCCCCAGGCATGAACTCCATTCGGCAATTTTATTTCGTTGAGCCAATACCAGTTTTTTTCCATAACAGCTTCGTGCACCAGGTCACGGGACACTTCTTTCGAAATAGCGGCACTTCCGAAAACCTCATTAGCCAGAAAAATGGCGAATTTTCGATATCCTGCTTCATTTAATTGAAAACCATCTGAGGTAATCGCGGTTTCAGAATTCATCCATGTTTTACTTGGGGTAAATGCATCTATAAACGGAACCTTATTTTTAACTGCGACCTCTCGCATCGCTTCCGAATATAACTTGAGGTTTTTGTTTTGCTGTATACCATTGGGCAAATCCATTTTGGAGGATAAATCTTCAAACGCAATGGGTGAAACCAAAACCAAGTCTGCTGAAGATTTACCATTGTATCTTTGTTTTTGTGAATGAACTATGAAGGCGTGAAGCTCATCCTTAAAATCCTGCAATCCCGCTTCACCTTCAAAGGATTCGTTGTAACCAAAAAAAGCCAGAATGATATCTGCCCTTAAATTAGTTAACCATTCATCTTCGGAAGGGAAAAATCCGCTACTTCCCGATTCATTGAGCAATTCCGATTTTTGATATTTATCCGCTCCGGGAAATGCCCAGGGCTTATTTCTGGAAGAATGTGGTCGAAATCCCGGGGTATTGCCCGGATCGGCCATATTGCGAATAAATAGTGAGCTATCCGGATAACGCAGGTGCATTTCGGTCTCAAAATATCCAAAATTCAACATTCGGGAAGCCAAATTGTTACCTATAAGTACAATATGATCATTCTTTTCTACCTGAATAACGCCTCTTTTATTTTCCTTGCATCCACCAAAGATCCCCAATACAAGCAATACTCCGGTAATACCCTTTGACCCTATCATGATTTTTCAATCGTATCTTGTAAGTCCAAAGCAACGTGAATTCCCTTTTCCACAGAAAGCTCACAGGCTTCGATTATAATTTGACATGTAATGGCGTCCTGCAAACTCGAAAGTGGCTCTTCACCATTTCTTACCACGCGGTTAATAAAATGTGTTACGGTGTTTTTTATCGACTCCGGGTAATTATGATACGTTTGCGAATGCGCCCCTTTTCTGTCATTAATCACAAAATCACGATAGCTATAACGCGTGCTTCCTTTTGTACCCATGACTTTGATAATACATGTCCAGGGGTCACCAGCATGGTCATCATTGGCGAAACTTGCACAGAGGTGACTTAGTGTTCCGTTTTTCATTAGTATATTCGCCATAGCAACATTTTCCTGAGGGGCGATAGTACCATCGACTGTATTAATAAAACAAGAAACGGTTTTCGGCAGGCCTGCTAAATACAACATAGTATAACTATGATGTGTCAGTATCTGGCGAATAACGCCAGGATATTTTGCCCGAATCTCATCGGCATGATGAATATTGTACATCATGTAGAATTGCGTAATGGTGCCTAGTTTACCGGTTTTAATCATGGCTTTGGCCCGTTCGATTCCCGGTTCATAGATATAATTGTGAACGGGCATACACTTAACGCCTGCCTTTTGAATTGCCATTTGCATCTTCTCAATTTCAACAATATTGGATGCAGTAGGCTTTTCAACCAACACATGTTTTCCTGAATTAGCTGCTTGAATGGTATACTCACAATGTGTTTCCATATTGGTCAATACAAAAACAGCATCGATTCTGGGATCTGCCAAAAGTTCCTCGACCGAGCCATAGGTTTTACAACCAAATAGTTCTGCTTTAGCATTGGCTTTTGCTTGTGTTCGATTCCATAATCCTATCAGTTCAGCACTGTCCAAATCATTTATGGCCTCCGCATGCAAATTGGCAATATCACCAGCTCCTATGAATCCTATTCCAACAGTGTTCATGATGATGGTTTTGAGTATTCAAGCATGCCTTTTTCAGCCATTACCTTGAATTCTAATATTGATTTTCGTATTCCTTCGGAAATATCAGTAAGGGGAAGTTCGTTGAAAGTATTAGCAATTTTTTGGTGATCCAAATCGCAAATAAAAAGATTCGGCGGTGCATTTTCTGCAATAGACAGGTCTGCATAACTACCCATATCCAAAGTAGTTGCCTCCTGTTTTGCCAGGTCTAAAAATGAGGCTATAGCAATAGTTTCGCCCTGAATATTAAAGGCTCCAAATCCTTCGTAAGACTGCAAAGTTACAGCGGCAAACTGTGACCCTACGTCTTCCACGAAATGATAGTTCTCTCTGCCTTGATAGGGCATCTCAAAAGATATTAACCTTCCTTTCACTGCACCCATTGCAATTGCTTTTAAGGCATTTGTCGGGGCGGATGTCTTTCCTTTGTCCCTACCTTTACCATAGGTTGTATTAAGTCGAAGGCAAACTGTGGGTACCTTGGTATTGTCATAAAATAAACGTGCCAAATGTTCTCCGGCCAATTTCCAAATTCCATAATGGTTAGGCGGTGCCATAGGCACATCTTCCGGAATATTCTCTTGCGGATACATTGAACGTATCCCGTATACTGCTGCTGAACTGGCAAATACAAAACGCTGTAAATTTTGAAGTTTTTCCGCGGCGTCAAAAAGAGCCATAGTACCTCCTGTATTTATTTCCATCCCACCGATATGGTCACGAGAACAATCCGGACTCTGATATGCCCCCAAATGGATAATATGCGTTGGATTTACTGCAAGTAACACCCGTTCGATTTCTGAATAATTGGAAACATCTAAAGTCACGAACTCAAGACGACGGTCTAAATCTTCTCCCAGCCATAGTTTCAAAGGGGATGCATTATTGGAGCGCGTCGCTATTACGATTTTGCCTACCTCCGAAGACTGTAATAATTTATAGATCGTAACCGAACCAATGCAGCCTGTGCCGCCTGTAATGAATATTTTATGCATTCTTTCTCTCCACTGAATATCCCATTCAGTTCATTTTGACTATTGCTTTCATATTCTGTGCTTTTATAGAATCTTCAAAAGCCTGTGTTACATTCTCAAAATCATATAAATCGGTGTAATGTTCCGCGGGAAATACCCCAGTTACCATCAATATCATAGCGGACATATAATCTTCTCTACACGACCCCATGGAACCTCTCATGTTTAGCGAAGTACGTGTTAAATGAGTAGCATTAATTGGAACTTCCTGACCATATGTGGCTATCACACAAATATCACCTCCAGGACGAACAACGTTAATAGCTTCGGACAGCACTACTGGAACTCCCGAACATTCTATCAATAAGTTAACCTTTCCTGTACTTGCAAAAGGAACACCGTTTTCATCGGTGATTCCATTTTGCAACTGGGAAGTCAGAGTGTTTTCCGGGGAAACTTCCAAAGTAATGAAACCTCTTTCTTTTGCTTTTTTCAGCCGGATATTACGGTCTTGTGAAAGACCGGTGACGGCAACTCTTGCTCCGGCAGCCCTTGCTACTTCTGCAGACATCAAGCCGATGATTCCGCAGCCCGTAACTACCACGTCTTGTCCTGGTTTAATATGGCATTTATTAAAAAGCGCATTCGTGATAATCGACAAAGGCTCTACAAGCGCACCTTGAGCAGGAGTTAACCCCTTCATTAAGGGAACTACACGGTCAGATTCAAGAACAACCCGCTGACCAAATCCACCATTGCGATGAAAGCCAATGATTTCCTTTTTGGGACAAAGATTCCATTTGGCGACACTACATTCCGGACATTCTTCGTCTTGACAACCCAACATAGCAAGAGGTGTAAAAATATCTCCCACTTTTAATTCTCCGTGGTCTCCTGGTCCCAATTCTAAAATCTCTGCGCTAAATTCATGCCCGATTATTCTTGGACGTTCTACCCAATCAAAATTCGCTTTACCAATTGCGGCACTGTTATCGGACCCACAGATGCCTGTATACAATGGCTTGGCAAGGATTTCACCTTCTTTCAATTCCGGTATTTCCATATCTACCACTGCTGTGTTTCTAGTGACATTATCAGAATTTGGATGGATTTTTTCTTTACCTTGAAGGCAAAAGCCCTTTATCGATTCACTCATTTTTCGTTTTGTTTATAGTTGTCCTATATCGGACGGGTGGGGCTTATTGGTTTATATATTGTTGACTGCGGTAACTTAATTCCATTTAACTCCAGTGTCCTTCCAACTTTTTGATTTCGCTGAATTCAATACCGCCTCACATACCTTTTGAGTTTCGTGGGCTTCCCGAAAGGTTGGGGAGCAAGGTGTTCCTTCTTCTAAATTTTTCAGGAAATCCGCTACCTGGTGCACGAAACTGTGCTCATAACCAATGGACAAGCCCGGAACCCACCACTTATCCATATAAGGGTGATCCCCATCAGTCACGTGAATGGAACGCCAACCTCTTTCTATGGATTCGTCTCTATGATCGAAATATTCTAACCGCGTCAAATCATGTAAATCCCATTTAATAGAAGCATGTTCACCGTTGATTTCAAAGGTAAACAAGGCCTTATGACCTCTTGCATATCGCGTAGATTCAAAAAGCCCTAAGGACCCATTGTCAAAATGGCAATGGAATATACAAGCATCATCAATCGCTACTTTTTGCTTTTCACCAGTCCCCGTATGTACTCTTTCCTTAATGAAAGTTTCCGTCATTGCTGAAACATCTTTTATGCCGCCATTCAACCACATGGCAATATCGATGCAGTGCGCCAACAAATCGCCCGTAACCCCAGAACCTGCTGCATCATTATCTAAGCGCCAAAGTCCTTCACCGCCCTGGGGTAAATCAGGACTTATAGTCCAATCCTGCAAAAAATTCGAACGGAAATGAAATATTTTTCCCAACTTACCTGAATCGATAAGCTGTTTCGCTAATGTGACCGCTGGAATACGTCTGTAATTAAAATAGACCGTATTCGCGACTCCAGCTTTTTCTATGGCATCAACCATAGGTTGTGACTCTTGAACGGTTCGCGCTAAAGGTTTTTCACAAAGCACCATCTTTCCGGCTTCTGCAGCTGCAATTGCAATTTCAGAATGCATATTATTCGGTGTACAAATATCGATAGCGTCAATATCGTCACGAACTATTAATTTACGCCAATCCGTTTCAATGGATTGATAACCCCACTGTTCAGCGAAAGCTTTTACACGATCTTCGTTTCGTGCACAAACCGCTTTTAAAATCGGTTTATAATTCAACTCAGGGAAGAAATCCCCCACTCTTTTATAAGCGTTGGAATGAGTTCTCCCCATAAATCCGTAACCTACTAATCCTACTCTGAATTCTTTTGTGTTACTCATTTTTAGCTAAGATTGTTCATGTAGTTATTCCGATTCATACCACCCATGAAGTTCACGGACTTTTATCATTGCTCCGAGCACATCGTTCCAAGTTTGTTGTTTCAACATGACTTCATTTGAAAACATACAACCATCCCAACAGATGTGTTTTAACTTCTTGGTTAGAATTCCGTTTTCGTCCCTGAGCCAATGACCCGCATCTATTGCAATATCTAACTTTCCATTTGGATCCGTAGCCAGACAATGCCTTCCGGTTTTGTCATGTGATCCTGCTCCGAAGACCGTCCCATCATTCTGTGCTACATGAAAATCTATTGTCCATGGCCGAAGTGCTGAGGTTAAGGTTTTGAGTCCCTCAGTCAGGGTATGCCTATCACTCCAATCGAAATCTTTCGGTAAAATGCGTTCATCTTCTTTATTGTATCCCAGAAGGTATAATAAAGTATGCGCCATGTCTGCTTGAAAGCCAATATTTGGCCTATCAACAGCCTCTAACGTATGCAGCATGGTTTTCCAACCATGCATTCCCCCCCAACAAATTTCCCCCTCTGCAGCAAGCGACTCTCCAAAGTCAGCGGCTACGTCACAAGCTTCACGAAATGTTTGAGCAATTAGTTTTGTATTTCCGACTGGGTCTTTTGCCCAACTTTCAGGATCGACAGAAGAGTCGATTCGTATAACCCCGTTGGGTCGGATTCCCAAATCACGCAACTTTTTACCAATTTTACAGGCCTTATGAACCTGTACAACAAACTGTTTCCGCTCATTAACAGAACCCATAGCAGAACCACCGCCAGTACCCGCCCATATGGGGGCGACCAAGCTCCCAATCTCTAAATTTTTATCCCGGGCTTTATCGGCCATAGCTTTGATTCCATCATCACTGCTATCAATATCCAAATGGGGCTCGGCAACAAAAAGATCAAACCCGTCAAATTTAATGCCATCTACCTCCGCATTGGAAGTAAGTTCAATCATCGTATTAATATCTATTGGTGGTTCAGAATCAGGCCCTTTTCCCACCACTCCCGGCCAAGAGGCATTGTGTAATTTTGGAAAGTTGTTTTTTTGCATAACCATAATTTTTACAATTCGTTTTAGGATTGATGTTCCTAAACACATGAGAAAGGTCACTCAGAGCAAAGCTGTACTTAAACAAATATAAGTCTCAACAGAATTTTGATTTTCCTATATTTTATTAAATAGCAGTACTTTATTGCCTTATTTTAGTTAAAATGGAAAAGTTAGAGAAAGATATAGTAAATATTTAAAATATTTAGATAGAGATATGGCTGTTCCGAATATAGAAAAAACCTTAAATCCTAATGAACTCTTTTTGTTTAAAGATTTAATAAGCCCACATTTTAATCCTAACTGGTATTTTCATCCCGAACTTCATTGGTCCTGCATCGCTATTTTGTCTTTTAATTTTAACAGTGCCAAAAAATAGAACGAAATTTACCAACCCAGGACATGAGAATTAACACAGGCTGATTATTTATTCTGCTGAGGCCAGAGGAATTTTTACATACCTAAATGCACCATTGGATCCAAACATTTGAATTAAAATTATTTGGGTACTAACAGGGCATACAGACAAGATAACCACAAGATCTGGGCTTTAGGGAGGAATGAAATTAAATAGTATATTTTATGAAAATTGGAATGAACATGCTCCTTTGGACAAACCACGTAACAGAGGAACACTATCCCATAATTGACATACTGAGAGAAACCGGTTATGATGGTATCGAACTTTATATGGGAGATGGTGATTTAGCACATTACAAAAAACTTGGCAACCATTTTTCCGAACTCGGACTGGGCGTTACTGTAGTCACTGGCCTTGC
>Ga0209347_1006381_pt1 | contig 10487 bp, 9 predicted proteins | sample AutmiccommuBRH23_FD_187382 | JGI IMG/M metagenome (GOLD analysis project Ga0209347, IMG submission 187382) | Deep subsurface microbial communities from Mt. Terri, Switzerland - Autotrophic microbial communities BRH/23 (SPAdes) (version 2) | ecosystem: Environmental > Aquatic > Deep subsurface >...
CCTGCTGAGGATTTCAATAAGGCATTTCCTGCCATAACAGGCATGTACAGGTCATTTTGAACCGGGATTGCTGTCGGCTTGTAATAAAAACTGTATATCCTGATTTTCTCCGGGTTGGTCATTTCTTTTAAAATTTAATCAGGTACATATTTTCAAGTACATCATTCCTGGTTTTTGGATTAATGAACCTCCCCCCCCTGCTCAGGTCAAGATGCCTGAATGTAACAACAGTATCGGCCCTTGAATCAAGACTTTGAATTTCATGATAACCTTTTTCATCTGTAAATATCCAGCTTCCAGTTTCACCTGCAACACTTCTCATGGCCTCCCCGTTGTAATGCAAATGCACTGCCTGGGGTTCGCTGTAAAAAAATTGCTCGTATTGTCCGTAGCGGTAGTTGTAGAGTGTATCTCCCGCTTCCGCATAACGGGTGAAAAACCTGGCAGCCTCCGGGGGAGCCTGATAACTAAATAGATACTTGTAAACGTGTGTGTTGAGCAGGAACATGAGAAGAAAGGAAACAATGGCAGAAGGAACCAGCAGTTTTACCGGCCTCTCAAAACGCTGCACCAGTATATATCCTGTAGAAACCAGTCCCGCTGCCGCTAACATCCAGAAGTAAAACGGAGCGCCCGGGAACAAATAACCTGAAATTAAAAAGATGCTGACCCAGATCAGTGCCACCACAACATACTGAACGTTTAGAAATAATTTATATAATGTTGTTTTTTCCCTGATAGCAATCATAATCCATTTTGCCAGAAGTACGGCCATAAGCGGTACTATGGAAAAAACATAATTAGGTAGCTGGCTGCTGGCCGAATTCAGGATGATGAAGTATATCCAGATTCCAAATAAGGTAAAATATTCATCTGACCTGAACCTGTTTCTCAATAAATGTCTGAATTCCAAAAAAACGGCGATAAAGAAAAGCAGGCTCCATGGAAGCAACTGATATAACAAATTATGTACATAGAAGATGGGGTCATTTACAGCTTTGACATAAGAACCTGTAATGCGCCCTACCATATTTTCCCAAAAAAAGAACCTAAGGCCTTCCCATCCAAACTGGTTCATCAGGCCTATCAGTGCGGGGCTCACAACTATTAAAGAAATAATAATTCCAGCGTACCACCTGTAATCGAGCAGGCTTTTAAAATCTTTTTTCATGGCCAGTTGTCCTGCCACAGCAAAGGCAGGAATTGCCGCTCCGACAGGTCCTTTGCTTAACATTGCCAGTCCGATGGCAATGAACCCAAAGATCATGTTTCGGGTTCTCCCGTACTTCATAAAATCAAACATCTGCCATAAAGCCAGTGCAACAAAAGCCTGCAGGGGTGTATCGGTATGGATGTCCATACTGTACAGGGAATAAATAAAGGAAGAAAACAAAAGAAGAGCGGTAACCATTCCTGTATTCCTGTCATAAAGGCTTTCCCCCAGTTTAAATGCCCAGTATATACCTGCCAGTACAAGCAGGAAAACAGGGAACTTGAACCAGAAATTTGAGATACCGCCAATAGAAAAACCCGCCGCTCCCATCCAAAACAGCAGCGGCGGTTTCTGATCATAGGGTTCATCATGAACCGTAAGATTTATAAAATTGCCGTTTTGGTAAATTTCCTTACTTACGGTGGCATATTTTCCCGCATCCCTGGTTACATCAATGAACAGGCCTGAAAAGTAAGCAACTGTTCCGGCAATGACGAACAGGATAACAATAACAGCAAGTATGTTTTTTTTATGCATTCAACCGGCATCGGATAATCACATCAGGTTTTCATTGCCCCGCATACCTGGATAACCTGGCCGCTGACATAGGACGATAACTCAGATGCAAGGAATGTAGCTACACCTGCAACCTCTTCAGGAGTACCTCCACGTTTCATCGGTATGGATTCTTCCCATGCCTTGCGGGCATCTTCGGGTATTTTTGCAGTCATTTCAGTAATAATAAATCCGGGTGCGATGGCATTAACCCTGATGCCGCGTGAACCCAGTTCGCGCGCCACTGATTTGGTAAAACCAATGATTCCCGCTTTTGATGCAGCATAGTTCGCCTGGCCTGCATTGCCACCCACTCCAACCACTGAACTCATATTGATAACAGAACCTGAACGCTGTTTAAGCATGATCTTCTGAACGGCTTTTGTAAAATTAAAAACCGACTTCAGGTTGACATTGATTACGGCATCCCACTGTTCTTCTGTCATTCTCATCAGGAGTGTATCCTTTGTAATTCCCGCATTATTTACAAGAATATCGATACGGCCAAAATCCTTTTCTATTTCATTTACCACCCTGTCGGTATCGGCAAAATTGCCTGCATTGGATGCATATCCTTTGGCTTTCACACCCAGTGCCTGCAATTCACCTTCGGTTGCTTTCATGTTATCATCTTCAAATAAATCGGTGAAAGCCACACTGCAGCCTTCCTGTGCATACTTCATTGCGATTGCTTTACCTATGCCACGTGAAGCACCGGTGATAATAGCTGTTTTTCCCTCTAAAAGTTTCATTTCTCAAAATGTGATTATAGTTACAGGACAAAAGTAAAAAAAACGATGAATAAATTAAACTGATCCTATTATTGCAGCCTGACATTCATTTTTTCCATCTGCGTGTGTTAATCCTTTACAAAGGAACTCTACAACAAAAAATATTACTTTTACAAATTCATTTCCTGCAAAAACATGAACCAGATGAAGTCAGTTTGTTTCTTTCTGCACTACGCTCCCACCGGAAATATTCCGCTGTACGTACTTCATTATTTACAGGAGCTTATCGTATTTTTCGATGAAGTATGGCTTGCATCACATCAGAATAGCTTAAAACTTCCTGAGAATCTTAATAAGGTAAAGCTGATCCAGGTAGAGAACGAAGGATATGATTTCGGAAAATTCTATAAATGCATTCAGACAATCAACCTGAAGGATTACAGCAGGATAGCTTGTATCAACGATTCGAATGTTCTGATAACCGGATTGGCACCCGTATTTTCCTGGGCTGAAAAACAGGATACCGGATTCTGGGGACTGATAGATTCAAATGAAAAGCCGTGGTTTTCGTCGCATACCAACAACTATCACATCCAAAGCCATTTTGTTGTCTTTAATAAACCTGCTATCGAATTGCTTCCCGATGTTTTTAAGTCAATAGATGTGGACAAAATCATGAAAGAAAAAGATCCAAAAAGGCTGCGAAGAATGGTTATCAACGATTGGGAAATCGGACTGAGCCAATTCATGTTTGTTAACGGGATAAAGGGTGAAGCCTTCTTTCACAACAATGTTCTGCAAGAGAAGTATGACAGGAAAGTAAAAAATGTAACCTTCGACTTATACGGTGAATTAATAGCTGAAGGATATCCGCTTTTAAAAAGGAAAGTAATACTAAAGGAAATGAGTTGGAAAAGATTTTTTACCGGCAGGAGGAAATTGAATAAAATTATAAAACAATATACTCTTCCTGACAGGGATATTGAAAAGGCAATAGCCGAAATTGTATCAAACAGGTAAATTCTTATGCAGGAAAAATGCTGCCTGGTCACCTTGTCCTTTTCTGTTAAGATCTGCCGCTCTCCTGCTGTTCCGCATTTTTTGAACAAGCGATGATATACGGTCAAAAATATTCCTGTATCCCCTTTCTGTAAAGGCTCTTCCGCTTTTGTACCTCTCGCTGATTGTAAACTGGTGATGGGTGGAATCAGAGGTTATTCTCGTAAGTTTAAACCCTGCCTCTGATGCCAGCAGATTCATGCTTTCTACGGAATGAAGAAATATATGGCGCGGTGCATCGAGCTGGAACCAGTTCACACCATAATGCTGCCACGCATAGGAGGAAACAGTTGGAATTCTTATGATGCAGTATCCCCCGGGAGCAAGCAGTTCATATGCTTTTTTAATCGTTTCATGCGGATTATCTATATGTTCAAACGAGTGATGGAAAGTAATGATATCCCACTCACCTTCCATTTCGGATAATTCCTTTTTACAGATCGTTAATCCTTCGGAATAGCTTATGTCTTTTTCTATATAAGGATCGCAGCCGGCAGAATTCCGGAAACCGGCCTTGTAAAGAGGGTACAGAAAATTCCATCCTGTGCCGCATCCCACATCGAGGATACGGGCTTCGCAATTATTTACAATACCTTTAAGGATAGACATTGTCTTTAATGGAATTAAACTACCTGCAGTTTTGACAACCCATGTATCACCAAGGACAGCCCTCCTTACTGCCTTAGCCCTGATGAATCCTGAGAAGCCCGAATACCTGCGTAAGGCTTTGTTCTTAAAACTATAGTAGTTACCCGCAGAATAATACCTTGAAATATCTTCCGGAACTTTATCGATTTGAAGGCATTTGCATTTTGAACATTGAAAATAGAGAAACCCTGTGCGCAGTCCGAACATCATTTCTTTGGCAGTAAAGGGTTCATTGTTCATACTGTTTGAACAAATCCTGCAGGTGTAGTCAGTCATAGTAAATCGAAATGTTAAAATAAAGATTCTTCCAGTTGTCCAAGCACTTCGCATGCTTTTCCCTTAAGATGAATATCGGTGACCTGTCCTGTGAACTGTGATTCTTCGGGATTTATTTCGATAATTACAGCACCATTTTGCTTTGCTGTACGGGGAACATGCGAAGCAGGCACAACTTCGCCCGTTGAACCGATAATCAAACAAACCTGTGCCTTCTCTGCATCAGCAAACGCATTGGCATAGGCAGCCTGAGGTATCCCTTCTCCAAAAAAAATGAAATCGGGCTTAAGGGGTTCGTTGTCTGTTTTGCACCTTGGTGGTATTACTTTCAAGTCAAATTCCCGTGCAGGATAAGTTTCACCGCACCTCAGGCATTTCAACCTTTTTGAGTTGCCATGGAATTCGTGCACAATTTTATTTCCTGCCTGGTAATGCAGGTTGTCGATGTTCTGGGTGATAACCGAATGGAGAAGGCCATGTTTCTCCATCCTTGCCAGTACTTCGTGCGCCTTGTTGGGTTTTGTGTCTTTAAAAAAATCATAGAAGATTTCACGGATAACAATCCAGCTGTCATCAGGGCTTTCAAGATAGAACGACAAATCCAGAGCTTCCGGATTATACTTGTTCCATAAGCCATCTTTTCCTCTGAATGGCGGAATTCCACTTTCAACTGAAATACCCGCACCTGTGAAGGCGATTGTATATTTCGATTCACGTAATATTTTAGCAGCTTTCTCAATCAATAACTTCATATTGTACCGGTTTGCTTGTTATCATTCCTAAAATTAAACAAAATAAATGGTATATCTTTGCACAAAAGTAAGGGATTATGCATGACCAGTCAACTATTTGTGCCATTTCCACCTCTCCGGGTACAGGTGCTCTTGCGGTCGTCCGGCTGTCGGGCAGCGATGCAATTTACATAGCAAATAAATTATTCCGTAGTCCTGCCGAAGGCAAAAACCTGGCGAATCAGGCTGCCAATACCTTACATTTCGGACAGATTATAGCTGACGGTGAGGTCATCGATGAAGTGGTTGTTTCGCTTTTCCGCGCACCCCACTCCTTTACAGGCGAAGATATTGTTGAAATATCCTGTCACGGTTCAGTTTATATCCAGCAGAAACTGCTTGAGATCATGGTGCGCAGTGGTGCAAGGCTTGCACGGCCTGGGGAATTTACACAGCGGGCGTTTCTGAACGGTAAGATGGACTTATCGCAGGCAGAAGCTGTAGCCGATGTGATTGCTTCCTCCAATGCAGCAGCCCATAAGCTGGCATTGAAACAAATGCGGGGTGGGTTTTCAAGGGAGATAGGTGATCTCAGAAGCCAGTTGCTCCATTTTACTGCCATGGTAGAACTGGAACTTGATTTCTCTGAGGAGGATGTGGAATTTGCTGACCGCACAGCATTGCGGGCGCTGGCCGAAAAAGTGGAACGCCTTCTCCGGAAACTGAAGGATTCGTTCCAGTTGGGAAATGTCATTAAAAATGGGATTCCTGTTGCCATTATAGGTGAAACCAATGTGGGAAAGTCGACTCTTCTCAATGCACTGCTGAATGAAGACAAAGCCATTGTTTCGGATATCCACGGTACTACGCGCGACGTTATAGAAGATGTTGTAAACATACATGGCACGGCTTTTCGCTTTTTTGATACCGCAGGGTTGCGGGAAACAATTGACCATATTGAAACCCTTGGAATTGAGCGCACATATCATAAGCTGAATGAGGCGTCGGTGGTGCTGCTTGTGGTGGATACACAAAACCCCTGGCCTGTTGTCAAAGGCCGCATCGACAAGATCAGGGAACGCCTGGCCGATGGACAGCAACTGATTGTAGTTGCAAATAAAATCGATACCGGCCGGCAGGAAACCATTGCAGCACTTGAAAAAATGGAGCTTGCAAAAAATGAAAAGCGTGTATTTATGGCTGCCAGGGAAAAAAGGAACCTCGATGAGTTAATCGACCTGATGGTGCATACAGTGAACACAGATGACCTGAACAGGGAGGATGTAATTGTAACCAATGCGCGCCATTATGAGATCCTGAAGAATGCACATGAAGCCATCCTCCGGGTACTCCAGGGGCTGGACACAGGGATCACAGGCGACTTTTTGTCGCAGGATATACGCGAATGCCTGCACTATCTTGGAGAGATCACAGGTGAAATCTCAAATTATGAAGTGCTGGGGCATATTTTTAAGAATTTCTGCATCGGAAAGTAATCCCCTTTTTCTATATCTTCCTTTCCTTTCATCGTTTTAACCCTTAAAATTAACATGTTATCCGCCCGGGTGACAAGCAACTAAAAATACAATTAAGGTTCTAATTTTTAAGTATCCTGTACTTTATTCAAAATGTTGGTTAGTAGCTATACATTTAACAAGTAATACTATTTGATTTTTGGAATATTATTTTCCCAGTTAACCTCAACATTGGAGATATACCATGTTTTACCATTGTCATTATTTCCTTGATAAAACAGCCAATCAGAACCTTCAGGTGATTTAAAAATATGGGGATGCCCTGATTCGCTTGAGTTCCATTCACCAGGTTTCCCGTTTGAAAGGAAAGGTTCTTTAAAAATCCGTTCCCAATGAATACCATCTTTACTTTTTGCTACACCAATCTGCTGAGGAGCATTATTATATCCACCTGCATAAAACATATAAAGAACCTCATCCTTTTCTGTTACAGATGCAGCTTCAATGCAATCAAGCTCCCATGGCAATTCCGGTTTTAATATAGGCCCTTCAGTTGACATGTTTTTCCAGTTTTCCCTGTTGAAGTTTCCTTCTCCAGAAGCAACTGCTACACCCATCATTTGAACTTTAAACTCAGGATCACGTGTCGCATAATATAAATAGAATTTTCCTTTGAAAAGTAGGACTTCTGCATCGATAGCCCTGCCACAATTCCAATCTCCATCAGGCCTGAAAACTGGATTCGTTTCATTTCTCGTAAAATGGATGCCATCCGTTGACCAGGCGTGACAAATAGCATCATTCTCCCTGTTTCCATAAGTCTGATAAAAAAGATGTACCTTTTCATCAATTACCAGGACACAAGGAGCTGCATAGCCTTTAGCTTCATATGTCGCCGATTTGTCAATATTAACCTCACCAATTTTGACCCATGTCTTCATATCCCTACTTCCTGCTATTCCAATACCCCATCCGTGCACGGTATTTTCTGAATCTTTATATCCAGGTACAGAATAATACATTATGAACTGATCCTTAAACCAGATTACATGCGGATCTTTTGAAAATGGCCTGTTCAAACGAAATGAATCACCAAACATCATCTGTTTATCTCTGTTTATAGAAATCTTTTCCTTTTGAGTGCATACAGAATGTAATAAAAGGATAAAAAAAAATAATATTATTTTCATCATCTAACGGTAATAATATATCAGGTTAATGAAAAAAGCCTGGAATTTCATCTATTGAAAAATCCAACTCTTATCTACAACATGGACCGGAATCAGAGCAGACATAACCACTTACATCAAGTGGATTTATTCTGCCCGGAACAAGATCAATTCATTCACAGCTGGTGATTGTTTTTCATTTTGGATGTTCACCTTAAATTTTTTTGCAGTCACAGCATGAAAGGTTTGTGTAAAACCAGTGCCTTCTGTCTGTATTTTTAATACCGGCTTCCAATCATTGTCATCCAGATAATATAGTTCCACATTTTGTTTTATCCCGTCCCAGGGATGCCAGGGTTCAACCATTGACAGGCATTGAACAGATGCTGGTTCTTTCAGCTCGATTTCAAGGGTGGCTTTATTTTCACCGACTTCTGCCCGCCAAACATTTTTAGGATCACCATCAGAAACCAAACTGGAATTAATTCCTTCTGCTGTTGAAGAAGCTGTTACTTTTGCGCCATATGACGGAACAGGCAATACAACCGGATTGCCTTCAAACTCAACTGCAACCACTGATGCAACTTTATCAGGGGCGTAAGATGGCAGATGTAAAATTGAATTATCTGTTCCTTGTTGCACCTTCAGGACAGTTTCAGCATCGGCCAGCAGATAAGCTTTTGTTATTTTATTCGAAAAGGGTACAGTTAACCTGTTATTCTCAGGCCAGTCAAAAACATGAAGGTATAACTTTTGACCCTTTAGTGTTGCCCGTCCCCATGATAAGAAAGGGAAAGGACTAGCCTTTGTACCATAGACAGCTTCGCCGTTCAGATGGAGCCAGCCTCCAATTTCGCGCAGGTTTTGCTGGCAAACTTCAGGAATTATTCCATATTGGTTCGGACCCACATTAAGCAAAAAATTGCCGCCTTTGCTTACAATATCGATGAGCTTTCGAAGCAAATCTTCTGTACTTTTCCAGCGGTCATCGTAGGCGTTATATCCCCAGTGCCCGTTCATCGTCATGCACACTTCCCAGTTTCGGCCGGGGAATCCGGTAGCCGGTACAAACTGTTCGGGGGTTTCAAGGTCTCCACCCATTCCTGCACCTAACCGGTTGTTTGTAATAAGGTTCGGGTAAGGCTTTGTAAGTTCAGCAAGTCTGGTGGCCATTTCTTTTGTCATGTTCGTAGGTGTGTCCCACCACAGCACGGCCACATCCCCGTAATTCGACAATATTTCCTTAACCTGCGGTATGGCTATTTCTTCAACATATTTATTCATATCACCTTTATGGGTTTCGTCCCATTCAACATTCCCCGATACTGCGCCACCCGGATGATACCAGTCCTGTGCCTGAGAGTAATAAAATCCTAGTTTGATATTGTGTTTTCGGCAGGCTTCTGCTAATTCTTTTAAAATATCGCGTTTAAAGGGAGTAGCATCCACTATATTATATTCACTTGCCTTTGAGCCAAACATGGCAAAACCATCATGATGTTTCGACGTGATAATAATGTACTTCTGGCCTGCATCTTTGGCCAGTTTTACCCAATCCTCAGCATTAAACATGGTTGGATTAAATTTTTCTGCCAATGCTGCGTATTCGGCACGGGGAATTTTTGCAGAATGCATTATCCACTCTCCATACGTGGTTTTATCATCCCATATTCCGGATGGTACTGAATAAATTCCCCAGTGAATAAACATCCCGAATTTGGCATCTTTCCACCATTGCATTTTAAGATCATTTTGGTTGGAAATGGCTGAATTGTTGCTATCCTGAGCTATGTTCACATATGAAATTGCAGCCGCCAGACAGATAAGAATCAGTTTTTTCATTTTTTAGTTTTAAAGTTAATTTTTTCGGATACCCAAAGTGCCTTCTTGAGTATTTATTTGCATAAACTCTAAAAATATTAAAAAATGAATAAAGGCAGGTTCCATAAACCATCCTTTCAGTATTCCGCATTTCATAAAAATTTCATGAACCAGGTGATGCATCAGGAATCAAATGTCTTTTTTTGCACTGATGGAGACGAGAGAGAAATTATCACTTCAGCAATCATTGGTATAAAAATTGATTTCACATTACATCGGTTTGAGAAGCAACATGAATGTCACTAAATTACCAAAGTTGAGTTCTTTGTTAAACAACAGTCAATCAAGTTCCTTTTCAGACTTTAACAAAAATTACTCATTACGAAATGAATGATTTTCAAAATAATAAAATGAATGAACTTGAAAAGCAGGTTGAGCTGTTGAACAACAAAATTCAAAACATGGTTCAGTACCAAAACAGCCTGATTTCAAAAGAAAATATTTATCAGGATGTACTGGATTCAATTCCTGCATTTGTTTTTTGGAAAGATAAAAACAACAACATGCTTGGATTCAACATCGCCTACCAGAATGCTGTAAATTATTCGAGGGAGGAACTGCTTTCCAAAACCGGTTTTGAATTGTTCCCCGATGCTGAAAAGTACTGGATTGATGACCTGGAGGTAATTACCACCGGAGTGCCTAAATTAAATATTGTGGAGGAGGTTATTATTCCTCCCAATAAAACAATCTGGTTTAAAACCGACAAAACTCCCTTAAAAGATGAGAACGGGAATACTGTTGGGGTT
>Ga0209347_1006382_pt1 | contig 10487 bp, 8 predicted proteins | sample AutmiccommuBRH23_FD_187382 | JGI IMG/M metagenome (GOLD analysis project Ga0209347, IMG submission 187382) | Deep subsurface microbial communities from Mt. Terri, Switzerland - Autotrophic microbial communities BRH/23 (SPAdes) (version 2) | ecosystem: Environmental > Aquatic > Deep subsurface >...
CGCAGATATCCCCTGACGACCGCCGCAAGCTTGAAGCGCTGTGCGCCCCTGACCTCCATCTCCACGCCTATGCGAAAGCCGCGATGGCGTCGCGGCCCGCCGCGGCGATGGCCGGCTAGACAGACCAGCGCTCGAAAGATCGACCTGTCAGCGCGCGGAACTGCGCCGCGTCGTCGGCGAGCGCGTCGCTGACGCGGCGGCGAGCCTCTTGCGAGATAGGCGGCGTCTGGCGCGGTTGGGCCTGCACTCGCGAGAGCGCGCGGCGCATCCGGTCTTTGACGTCCGCCGGCAGTTTGGCGCGAAGGCCGACCAGCGCCTTGTGCTGCGAGATTTTCAACGCCCAGCCCGGCGTTTTGGCGAGGGACTCGGCGGAGTTGGCGGCGTCGGCGCCGGCGATGTGCACGTCAGGGGTCGCGCCGACAAAACGGCACACTTCGTCGAGCGTGCGCGGCGCGTTGAAGGCGAAATCGTCGAGGTCGATGACGCGGATCTGCTCGGCGGGAAACACGCGCAGATACGCGTCGAGCTGGCGGCGGTACATGCTGCTGGCGAGAATGTGTGCGCCTTCGCGTTCTTCAAGCAAATCGTCCGGCGAGGGCAGGCCGCCGCGCATCAGGTAGGTGTGATTGTAGTGCGACCAGAAACGCTCCACCGGGTCCCGGACGATATAGATGAGCTTGACGTCTGGCCGCGCGGCGCGGATGCGTTGGGGCACGCCGGTGAACACATCGTTCTTGGTGTAGTTGGGCGAGGCTTCGCCTCGAATCGGCCGCATTGGGTCGAACAGCGATCGATACCAGTCCGGTCCTCGATCGTAATTTTTCTCTGCGATGAAATAATCGGTCTCTTTCAGCCGCGACATGGCGATGTCGGGGTGACGCGACAGGCGCTCGGCGAGCGCGGTCGTCCCTGCGCGCATCGCGCCGATGATGATGAAATCGGGCGGCGCGGCCTCGCTCATGCGGCTTTCTCCGTCAGCGCGCGCCAAGTCGGCCAAGGCAGGTCGGCGCGGCTGAGCAGCGCCGCGAGCGCGCTCATGTCGTCCGCAAGATCGGCGCGCAGGGCGGCGATCGTTTCAGGGCGCATCGGGGCCACGCGCTCGCGGAGGTTCTCCTTCGCCGCGCTCCAGATCGACGACACGCCGTCGGTCTTTTTCGCCCAGCGGATGACGCCGCCCATGCCGACTGCGCGGGCCGCGCCGCCGATGGCGCCGTAGACGGCCCCGATAGCGGGGCTCCTGTAAACCACGTTCTCGTTGGCGCGCCTGTCGAAAAATTCGGAATCAAAATCCGCATCGATCCCGAGAAACGCGCACACCCGCGCGGCTTCGGCGCGGGGATCGCGCGCAATGTCTTCCTGTAGGAGAACGAGGACGTTCTCCGCGCCGAACGCCGCCAGCCACTTCTTCAGGTGGCGCGCATAGAGCGATTGATGGAAGTACATCGGGTTCAGCGCCATCCCCGCTTCGAACGAGAGATCGACGCCCGCGATATGTCCTTTGCGCACTTCATGAAGATGGTTCGAATACATTCGTTCGATAGGGTCGCGCAGGCAGACAAGGATTTTAAAAGCCGGGTTGTAGGCGCAGGCGCGTTCGATGGCGGCTTCGTTGTAGAAATAGGAGGGCGACGTTTCGCCGACGGCGATTGCGTCGCCCGCGCCGGCGAAGAACTGCTCGTACCAACCATAGCCGCGGTCGAAATAGCAGGAGAAGAAATCGAGCTCCTTCGGATCGCTGACGCTGACTTTCGGGTGCCCGTCGAGGATGCGGTGGACCCAGGTCGAGGCGCATTTCTGCGCGCCGACGCCGAGAAAGGTCGGCTTTGCGCCGCGCGGTTTGCTCAATTCTTTCATGGAGTGACTTTCCGGAAATGCAGCACCGGCGCTGAGGGCGCGGAAAGGACCGGCGCGCGCGCCATTGCCGGCATAGCGGCTGCAGCGAAAAAAGCGCAGATCAGCACATGCACGAGTTCATGCTGGCGGAAGAAAGCGTTGTTCACCGAGCCGCTGACGACAGCGATGACGAGGAAGAAAAGCGGCAGAATGCCGATCGCAGAGGGCGTTGCGCGGTAAAAGCGGAACGTGCGGCGCGCATAAGCCAGCAGGACGCCGATCAGCGCGAGGAAACCGGGAACGCCGAGATCGTTCCAGACTTCGATTCCGACATTGTGGAAGCCTTTGACGCTTTCAAGCGTGATGTGGCGGATCCACAAAACTTCCGACGAGCGTTCGTTGACCCAGAAAGCCTGATAGCCGCCGCCGATGAGCGGGTGGTCGCCTATCTGTTCGATCCCGCGCGCCCACAGCCAGGTGCGGCCCGTCAGCGTCGAGTCCTTTCCGAAACTGTCGAGCACGTAGGAAACCGGATCGCCGCTAGCGACAAACAGCGCCATCACGCAGGCCGCCGCCATTGCGAGCCCTGCGAGGGCGCCGAGCGCGGCTTTTTGCGCATCGAGCCGGAGGAAGGCGAGCGTCAACAGGGCCGCCGGCGTGAGGATGCCGAGAATTTGCGAGGTCGCCGATTTCGAGAGAATGAGGAGATAGGCCGCGATTCCCAGCATGACCAGTAGCGGCAGGCGCAGGCGCCATCGCGCGGCGAGCAGCAGGACGAACGCGGTCGCGATAAGCACGTTCATGCGCTGGCCGAGCGTGTTCTTGTGGGAGAAAACGCCCTCGAACCCGCCCGAGACGGCGAACATGTCAGGCGATCCGGTAAAGAGCAGCGCAAGGGAGACGAGCGCGGCGCCGGAAAGAATGACCGTCAGCGCGATCACGATGTCGCGGAGCGCGAACCTAGAGCCGATGAAGACGGCGATGATCGTCGTCATCAGAAGCTGCATCCCGCCCTGCAGGCTGGAGCCCGGCGCGTACGACCAGGCGACCGAAGCGAGCGCCAGCATGGGCCAGAGAAAGACCGGCCAGTTGCGGATCGCGGCGCGCATCAGCGCCGGCATCTCGATGGCGAGACGCGCGAGCGTCCACAGATAGATTGCATACCAGAGATAGGTGTTGATCGCGCCGAAACGGAACACCGCGCCGCTGGCGGTGAAGATGACGAAGTAAAGATAGAGAAAGTCAGAGCGCAGCACGAGCGCGCCGAGGACGCCGATGGGAGCGGGCGGCGCAGGGGATGCGTGCGGATAAGGGGCGGCGAGCGTCGTCATGAGGCGCCGCTTTCTGGTTCGTCCGCGCAGGTCGGCGCAGAGGAATTCTCGGGACGAAAGGAGATGCAGCGTACGGTCGCGCGCGCCGGCAGCGCCGAGGGATCGATTATCCCCGCCCATTTCTTTAGATTCTTCGCGGCCCACACTTCGGCGATGACCTTCCCGGGATGAGACGGCATTTCCTCCGGCGCGCCGGCGACACGCAGCAACTCTTTTCCATCCACCGACCAGACGATTTCGCCCGGGCGCCATTCGAAGGTGTAAAGGTGGAAATCTTCGGACGCGTCGAAAGGAAGTTCGACCGTGCGCTTCAGCTTCGCCTCGCCGGCGACGAAATAGTTGAGGTGGAGAAGGCGAGGATCGCGCCCCAGAAATTCGAAGTCGATCTCGTCATGCGGATCGCCGAAGGCTGGACCGGTATAGGTGTAGAAGCCGGTGACGACGCCGGACCCGCGCGCCGCCTTCATCACCGCGTCGTAGCGGCCGTAGGAATAAAGGTCTCTCGTCTTGTAGGAGGCGCCGGTGTGGCCGCGGTCCCTGTAGGGCTTTTCTTCGAGCAGCAACGTCAGCGCGTCGTCCGCTATATCGATGTTGGCGGCGCTGTAGCCCGTGTCGTTGATCCGTTTGCCGCCGACGCGGTCGTCGGCGCGCCACCAGAGATCGTCGCGCGGCTCGTTGAAGCGATCGACAAACGCCTTGTTCGATACGATTTGACGGTATTGTTGCGCCAATGCCGGCGCCGTAAGCGCCAACGCCGCTGAAATGTAGAGGAGCGTTTTCCTATTCGCCATAAAGCGCGTCTTCCTTGCGGCCGAACTGGGCGGCGAACACGCCGTAATGAAACACGCCCCTGAGCGCCCAATAGCGCTGCTTCGCCGTCGAAAAAGCGTTGAAGCCCGCCATCGCGCCGCAGCTTGCGATCTTGAGCAGCGAGCTTGCGGCGAGGCCCGCCGACGCCAGCGGCGCCGCGTGCGAGTGTCGCCCATAAGACTGGCCAGCGCGAAACTTCCGCTTGCGGATCCAGTCGAAGGTGAGTCGGGCGGGATCTACGGGTTCGAACACCTCGGCGTTCTCGCAAATGCCGAACCGGGCGCCCGCCCGGCGCAGGCGGAAGAAATACTCCGTGTCCTCGCCGCCGCTTTTTCCCTTTTCGAGAAGGAAGCGCTCCGTCGTGAACGGACCGCCCCGCCAACGCAGGAGCGCGTTGCAGGTGTGGCCGGTCTGGACTTCGCCGAAGCGGCGCACCGGGCGGTTCGAATGATAATCGAAGGCGCGAATCCAGGCCGGCGCCGTTTCAGCGTAGTCGGCGACGGCCGGTCCGAACACGGCGTCGTAGCCGCCTTTGATCGCAAATCCATAGAGCGAGGCCAGCCAGTCCGGGTGCGCCACTTCATCATCGTCCATGAAGGCGACCCAGTCTCCGTCGGCGGCGTGGAGGCAAGCGTTGCGGGCGATGGAGATGTTGCTGGCGGGGGCGTGGAGATAGGTCACGGGGGTTTTCATGCCGGCCGCCGCCGCGGCGACGCGCGCCTGCGCTGACGGCGTCTCGTCATTGTCGGCGACGATTACGCACGAAACGATCCCGTCTCCAAGCCGCTGCCGGTCGATCGAGGCGAGGGCGCTTTCAATCGATGGACGGCGAAAGGTGCAGATGAGGACGTCGATGCGAGCGACGGACCTGTTTGTCAAAAGTTCAGCCATCGTTACGCCGCGTGCTGATCGTCCCAAAGGGCGCCGGGCGTAGCCCTTGCAGGGAGGTACTCATCCATGATGGTTTTTTACACGCTATGTAGGAAAAGGTTCAAATAGTCACTTACATCTTTGTAAGATCACGTGTGCGAACTATTACCCTAGAAAAAACCTTTAGGTGCTATTCGGGAATGCGTAAGGGGTCTTTTCGCCCCGCGTCCGTAATGCGTGAGCGTCGATGAACGAAATAACACGATGGCGGGGGGAGAGCGCGCCTGTCCCGGCATGGACGGCGTCGGCGTCTTTTCGCGAGCCCGATCTCGGCGCCATTTTCCGTTCGTTGTTGTCAAATTTTCGTCTAATTGCAGCGATCACTCTAGCAGGAGCCGTCGCCGCGTTCTTCGTGCTGCGCGCGATGACGCCGCAGTTCACTGCGAGCACGCTGATCATGCTCGATTCGCGCAACACGCTGCTTGACGAGACGCAAGGCGCCTTTACTGGGACTCCCGTCGCCGACACCTATATCGAAAGCGAGCTTGAACTCATCCGTTCCGACGCGATCGTTCACCGCGTCATCGAACGCGAAGAGTTGCTCGACGATCCGGAATTCGCCGGCGGCGAGATCCCCGCAGGCATCCGCATGATGGCGGAAAACCGCGCCGCTGCAGGGGATGAGGGCAAGGCGGAGGCGGAAGAGATCCTCGCCAGCGTCAAGCTGCTTCAGGCCGCCAAGGAAGTGCGCGAGCGGCTCAATGTCGAGCGTCGCGGCTTATCGCAAGGCGTCGTCATCTCGTTCCGGTCGAAGAGCCAGGTGAAATCCCGTGACATCGCCAACGCCTTCGCCGAGACCTATGTGAACGACCAGCTCGGCGCAAAACATGACGCCTCGCAGAAGGCCACGGACTGGCTCCGGGCCGAGTTGAAGCAGCTTGCGCAGGAAACGCAGACCGCCGAAGCGGCGGTGGAGGCGTATCGCTCGAAGAACACCCTTGTCGGCGAAGGCGAGGAAGGGGTGAGCAACCAGCAGCTTCGCCAGCTCAGCGCCGAACTGACCATGGCGAAAGCGCGGGAGTCCGAAGCCCAAGTCGCAGTCAGTCAGTTGCAAAGACTGCGCGCCGCCGGCAAATCGCCCATTCTGCTCACTGAAATCGGGGAGAAGAAAACCGTTCTCGATTTGCGCCAGCAGATGAACGAGGCGGATCGCGAGCTCAACGAACTGTCGACACGGTACAATGCCGACCGGTGGGAGAGCATCCCGCCCTATCAGGAAGCCATGTCGCGCAAACAATCCTTGCAAGGGGCGCTCAACGACGAAGTCGCACGCGCCGCCGAAGAGATCGAGACTCGGCTCGCCTCGGCGCGCTCGGTGACCGCCTCGCTCGAACGCGAAATGCAGCGCCTCAGAAACGACAACGCGCAAGTGAACACCGCCAGCATCGGCCTCAACGAGTTGGAGCGCGAGGCGGAAGGCAAGCGCCAGCGCTACGAGACGCTGCTCACAGAGTATAATGAGGCTAACAGCGCGACCGCTTCCCAGACGCCCCATGCGCGCATCGTATCGCCCGCCGCCTTGCCGCTGACTCCTTCCGCGCCTCGCAAGAAGCCTGCTTTCGCCGCGGCGGTGATTTTCTCCGGCGCTATCGGCGTCTTCATCGCGTTGATGCGAGAGTTTTCACGGCGCACAATCCGCACGCCCGAGGAGCTTCACGCGGCGACAGGCGACCGGCCCATCGGCGTCATTCCCGCTGTCGGTGTGCGTAAGCGGGAGATAGCCGCGGCGATGAACGCGGTCGTTCGCGCGCCGGGATCGGCTTACGCGGAATCGTTGCGCTCGCTCCGCACGGAACTGTCGCTCGGCGGCGCCTACAAGGCCGGCGAAGTGATCGTCGTGACCGCGCCCGACGCGGCGGCCGGACAGGCGGCGATGGCCGCCGGGCTCGCCCGTTCTATCGCCATGGCCGAACGCAAGACCCTGCTGGTCGATGCGGATCTGCGCCGCGCCGAAATATTACAGCAGCTTTTTAAGCGCTATGATGGACGCGACTTCGCCGAAACTCTCTGCGGCGGCGGCGACTGGCGGGACGCGGTGGTGACGACGCGGAGCCCGCGGCTATCGATCTTGGCCGCCCGCAAAGGTGGCTGGAGCGAACCGGTCAGCAGCGCGTTTTCAACGCACTTCAAGCACCTTATCGAAGTCTGGAAGCAGGACTTTGACACCATCGTCATCAACGCGCCGCCGGCGTTGACCTTTCCTGAAACGCGCGTGATCGCCGACGCATCCGACGAAGTGATCCTGTGCGTGCAATGGAACAGGACGGATCGCCGGCTTGTGGCCGAGGCGATGGATCTCTTCGCCGAAATCGGCAAGGAGCCGAGGACGGTCCTGACCCATGTGGCCAAGGGTTCTTACCGGCGGCTCCAGCGGGCGTCCGCCGTTTATTACGCGCAGCCGCAACTGCGCGTCATCAACGGTTAACCGCGCCGCCCCAGCAATGCGAAGAATGACGCATCGACGCCGAACTTTGTGCGCGTGACGAGGAAAAGCGCGCCTTCCCAGCAGACGAACAGCAGCGATGCGGCCATGGCCGCGCCTTCGACGCCGTGAAGCGCCGCCCCGGCGGGGATGGCGAGGAAGGCGAGCGCGATAGCGCCGAGCGATACGCCGAAGACCCAGCTTCGTGCGCCGGAAATGTTGAGCAGCATCTGGTTCGGCCCGAAAAAAGCCGACGCTAGCGGGATCAGCGTGAACCAGGCGAGCGCCGCGCCCCCGCCGGCGTATTCCGGTCCGAGCAAGCCAAGCAGCGGTTCGGCGAACAGCGCGATGACAAGACAGGCGACAGCGGCGGCGGGCGTTTTCAAAAGCGCGGCGGCTCGAAGCTGGCGGTCGCGGTCGTCATGTTCGGCGCGGGCGATGGCGCGCGCGATGCCGGGGCTCGCCGCCATGTTCACCGCGAGAACCCCGAACCGGACGAGCGAGATGAAACGCAGCGAGATGGCGAGGATGGCGACCTCGCTGGCGCCGAGCGCGATGGCGGCGACGATGACGACGCCGTGCTGGAGATATTCTTGCAACACGACGATCGGCGACATGAAAAAGCCGTTGGCGACCCAGTCCCGCCGCGCGCTGAAGTTCCGCGCCGGGCCGACCCGCACATCGTTGCGCAGGAGGATGAATTGAATGACCCCCGTCAGCAGGAAAGAGGCGAGGAAGCAGCCGAGCGCCAGCCCTGCGGAGGCGGGCGCGCCGGCGAGAAGGCTGGCCGGATACGCGACCAGCAGGAGAAGCGGCTGCAACGCGGTGCGCGGCAGCGATCCGATGGCCGGCTTTCCTAGCGCCGTGGCATGAGAGCCGGAAAGGCGCAGCCAGCCGATCGCCGGAATGGAGAGAGCCGCGCAGATCGTCATCGCCGCCTGATCCGCGCCGCCGGCGCTGAGTTTCAGCGCGACATAGAGGCCGGCGATAACCGGCGCGATGCAGACCAGCAGAAGGCGGCCGAAATAGATGAAGCCGCTCGCCGTCTCCGCGTCTCCCGTCTCGCGCGCGGCGACGAGAAAGCGGATGCTGCCGGACTCGATGTTCAGGGTAATGATGACGGAGGCGAGGAACGCGCTCGAAATCGCCGTGAGGGCGAGGCCGACTTCCGCTTGCGGCAGCGTCCGGGCGAGAATGATGGCGAAGGCGAAACTTGCGGCGGCGCCGGCGACCCGGCCGACCAGCAGGACGCCGGACGCGCTCGCCAGACGGCGCACGCCGCTCAAGGTGTCAGTCAACTGCCGCATCCCCGAAGCCAACCGCATTCCGGTTGATTTTGATTGCGCAAGACGCTCACAATTGTCCGCAAGCGGGACTTGCGCAACTTACAAACTGAAGAGACGGGCGGCGCGTTCCAGCCTATATCTTCTGGTTGTAGGCCCCGACCTCGGGGTGCTGCTTCAGCACCGCATCGAGCTCCCCGAACATTTTCTTCATGTTCTCTTCCGACGCCGGGCTTTCGACCACGACGACGAGCTCGGGTTTATTGGAGGAAGCGCGGATAAGGCCCCAGGTGCCGTCCTCCGCCGTGATGCGGACGCCGTTGACGGTGACCACGTCGCGGATTTTCTGGCCGATGATCGTTCCGCCAGATTTGGCGCGCGCGACCAGCGCCGCGACGATCTTGTCGACGACGGCGTATTTTTCTTCGTCGGCGCATTTCGGCGACATGGTCGGCGACTGGTAGGTTTTGGGGAGCGACTTTCTCATGTCGGAAAGCTTCAGGCCGGGATTGCGGTCGAGCATTCTGAGCAAAGCGATGGCCGCGACCAGTCCGTCATCATAACCGCGCCCGATCGGCTTGTTGAAGAAGAAGTGGCCGGACTTCTCGAACCCCGCGACGGCGCCGAGCTCGTGGCTCTTGCGCTTGATGTAGGAGTGACCGGTCTTCCAGTATTCCGTTTTCGCCCCGTTCTCGATCAGCACCGGGTCGGTGACGAAGAGGCCTGTCGATTTCACGTCGACCACGAACTGCGCGTTCGGGTGCTGCGCCGAGAGATCGCGCGCCAGAAGCACGCCGATCTTGTCGGCGAAAATCTCTTCGCCCTCGTCGTCGACAACGCCGCAGCGGTCGCCATCGCCGTCGAACCCGAGCGCGATGTCGGCGCCATGCTCTTTCACGGCGTCGACCATGGCGTGCAGCATTTTCAGGTCTTCAGGGTTCGGATTATATTTTGGGAAAGTGTGGTCGAGCTCGGCGTCCATGGGAATGACCTCGACGCCGAGGCGAGCGAGGGTTTCGGGCGCGAAGGCGCCGGCCGTGCCGTTGCCGCAGGCCGCGATGACTTTCAGCTTGCGCTTGATCTTCTCGCCGGAAGCGAGGTCCGCCATGTAGCGCTCGCGCAGGCCCTCGACATATTTATAGGCGCCGCCGGATGCGGGTTTGCCTTCGCCCTTCAGCACAATGTCCTTCAGCCGGCCCATTTCGTCGGGGCCGAACGTCAGCGGGCGTTCGACCCCCATTTTCACGCCAGTCCAGCCATTCTCGTTGTGGCTCGCCGTCACCATGGCGACGCAGGGAATGTCGAGGTCGAACTGCGCGAAGTAGGCGACCGGCGACAGGGCGAGGCCGATATCGTTGACCTCAATGCCGGCGCTCATCAGTCCGACGGTCAGCGCCTGCTTGATCGATACGGAGTAGCTGCGGAAATCGTGGCCAACGACAATACGCGGGGGCTTGCCCATTTCGCGGATCAGCGTGCCGAGGCCGAGACCGAGCGCTTGTATGCCGAGCAGGTTGATCTCGGGTCCGAACAGCCAGCGCGCGTCGTATTCGCGAAAGCCCGTCGGCTTGACCAGCGGCGTCACTTCGTAGGCGAGCGTGTTCGGCTTCAGATCGGCGCGGGGCGTGGGCAGCATGAGGATTCCTTCAGCGGCGTCGGATCGATGGCGCTCTTATAGCGATCCCCGCCGATCCGGCCAGAGGGAGAGGGGCAGGCGGAGGATAAGAGCGCAAACCGTGCGGATAGGGCCGTGACAAGCCTTAAGGTTTGCTTCCATAGTCGATAAAAAGGGGGATTCGCCCGCAAGGGGCGGGGGCCGAAAGGGGCGATTTGAATGGACCTTCCGTTTGATCTGGGGGCGATCGGGCTGCGCGGACA
>Ga0209347_1006384_pt1 | contig 10485 bp, 7 predicted proteins | sample AutmiccommuBRH23_FD_187382 | JGI IMG/M metagenome (GOLD analysis project Ga0209347, IMG submission 187382) | Deep subsurface microbial communities from Mt. Terri, Switzerland - Autotrophic microbial communities BRH/23 (SPAdes) (version 2) | ecosystem: Environmental > Aquatic > Deep subsurface >...
CGATCAGCGGAGTGCCTTCAAGCGGTTCGGCGTTCTGGGTCATGTTCTGTCCTGCGATCAGTCCTGCGGATTTCCTGACTGAACATATAAGGATAGAGGGCGGTTTCGTCCAGTGCCACCGGCAGGTCAATGCGCGCGGCGCTCTGTCTTGTAACGGCAGGGCGGCACGCATATCTTGATGATACGCGCCGACGTGCCGGGCAGACCCGGCCCGCTGGCGGTCTGTCCGCACTATCCTGCCCTATTGAATACGCCGGTCTGCACCGCGACCCAAGCAGGCCGTTGCGATCCGGCAGGGCAGGGATCGATCCGCACGGCATCCGCCGCCCGGAGCTTCAGCCGGAAGGAACCGGTCATGTCCAAAAAAGGCAACAAGACCAAAGGCAACAAGGAAAGCAAGAAACCCAAGCAGGAAAAGCCCAAGGTTCTGGCCACGGCCAATTCCGGCGCGGGCAAGCCGGGGATCACCGTGGCAGGCAAATCCGTCAAGTGATGCGCTGACCCGCCCTGCCTGCCGTCTTGGCTTTTGACGCAAAACGCCCCATAGGAGGCCGATGCGACAAAGGGCAGACAGATGACACAGACGGCAGGGCGGTTCCGCTTCGACCTCAAGACCACAGATGGCAAGGCGCGGCTGGGCGCGATCACGACCCCGCGCGGCGTGATCCGCACGCCGGCTTTTATGCCCGTGGGCACCGCCGCCACCGTCAAGGGGATGATGCCCGAGAGCGTGGCCGCCACGGGGGCCGACATCCTTCTGGGCAATACTTATCACCTGATGCTGCGCCCCACGGCGGAACGGATCGACCGTCTGGGCGGGCTGCACCGCTTCATGAACTGGGACAAGCCGATCCTGACCGACAGTGGCGGCTTTCAGGTCATGAGCCTGTCCGGCCTGCGCAAGCTGACCGAGGAAGGTGTCACCTTCAAATCCCATATTGACGGGTCCAAACACCACCTGACCCCGGAACGCAGCATGGAGATCCAGCGCCTTCTGGGCAGCGATATCGTGATGTGCTTCGACGAATGTCCCGCCCTTCCCGCCGATGATGCCGAGGTGGCCCGCGCCATGCGCCTGTCGATGCGTTGGGCGCAACGCTCGCGCGATGCCTTTGGCGACCGGCCGGGGCATGCGCTTTTCGGGATTCAGCAGGGCGGCGTGACGCAGCATCTGCGCGCCGAGAGCGCCGAGGCGCTCAAGGCGATCGGCTTTGACGGCTATGCCGTGGGGGGCCTCGCCGTGGGTGAGGGGCAGGAGGCGATGTTCGGTGTCCTCGACTATGCCCCCGACATGCTGCCCACCGACAAGCCGCGCTACCTGATGGGCGTGGGCAAACCCGATGATATCGTCGGCGCGGTCAAGCGCGGGATCGACATGATGGATTGCGTGCTGCCCTCACGCTCGGGCCGCACCGGGCAGGCCTTCACGCGCCACGGCGTGGTGAACATCAAGAACGCGCGCCATCAGGACGACCCGCGCCCTCTGGACGAATCCTGCGCCTGCCCGGCCTGCCGGGGCTATTCGCGCGCCTATCTGCACCATGTGTTCCGCGCGGGCGAGATGATCTCGGGCATGCTGCTGACATGGCACAACCTGCATTACTACCAGGACCTGATGCAGGGCATGCGCGACGCCATCGCCGCAGGCACTTTCGCGGCCTTCGAGGCCGATTTCCATGCGCAGCGGGCAGAGGGCGATATTCCATCCCTCTGATCCCGGCGGCACGGGCGGAATGGATATTTGCAGCAAGAAGAAACATCAGGCGCGGTGACCCTTCCGCACGGGGCCGGGCGGCAGAGGGGCCGGCGGCGGGTGCGGAAGGGGTTTCTCCTTGCACGGTCATCGGCGTCCCCGCCTGTACCGTGTTCCGACCCTCGCCGATTAACCTTAACATTCCGTTTCTTCTTGCCTTAAATATCCATCCACAGGGGATGCGGGCGCGAAAGGGGCAGGGGATGGACTATGGCTATGATCTGGGCCGCTATGGCCGCACGGTCACGACGTCCGCGCCTGACGCGCAGATTTGGTTCGACCGCGGCCTGAACTGGACCTTCGGCTTCAACCATGCCGAGGCGGTGGTCTGTTTCGACCGCGCGCTGGCCGCCGATCCTGACTGTGCCATGGCCCATTGGGGCATCGCCTATGCGATGGGACCGAATTACAACATGCCTTGGGCGCTTTACGATGAGGCCAGCAAGACAGCCGCGCTGGCGCGCGCCCACGCCGCGACACAGGCGGCATTGGCGCGTCTGGATCAGGTCACCCCGCCCGAACAGGCACTGATCCGGGCGCTGGCGGCGCGCTATCCGCAAGCCACGCCCATCCCTGACATGCGTCCCTGGGACCGCGCTTTCGCCGATGCGATGCGCGCAGCGCATCTGGCGCATCCCGATGACCTTGATATCCTGTCGGTCACGGCCGAGGCGCTGATGGACCTGACACCGTGGCGCATGTGGGATCTGTCGACCGGCCAGCCCGCCCCCAAGGCCGCCACCGTCGAAGTGCGCGCCTTGCTGGAACATGCCATGCGCGACCGGCCCGGTGCCATGGCGCATCCCGGCATCCTGCATCTCTACGTCCATCTGATGGAAATGTCGCCCGTCCCGGAAAAGGCGCTGCCTGCGGCGGATGTGCTGCGGACGCTTGTGCCCGATGCGGGCCATCTGGTGCATATGCCCACCCATATCGACGTGCTGTGCGGCAACTACCACGATGCGCTGCACTGGAACCAGGCGGCCATCGCGGCGGATCGCAAGTATCTGGACCGCGAAGGGGTGATGAATTTCTACACCGGCTACCGCGTGCACAACTATCACTTCGCCGTCTATGGCGCGATGTTTCTGGGTCAGTACGGGCCAGCCCTTTCCGCAGCCGAGGAACTCATCGCCACCATGCCCGAAGATTTCCTGCGCATCCCATCACCCCCGATGGCGGATTTCTTTGAAAGCTACCTTGCCGTCAAACAACACGTTTTCGTGCGTTTCGGCAAATGGGAGCAGATCATCGCGCAGGAGCTGCCCGCCGATCCGGTCCTGTTCTCGAACCTCACCGCGATGATCCACTATGCCAAGGGCGTGGCCCATGCCGCCTTGGGGCAGGTGGATGAGGCACTGGACGAACAGGCGTTGTTCCGGGCGGCCCGTGCCCGCGTGCCCGAGACGCGGTTGCTGCACAACAACCGCTGTCAGGACCTTTTCACCATCGCCGAGGAGATGCTGGCGGGCGAAATCGCATATCGCCGCGGCCATTTCGACGCGGCTTTCGCGCATCTGCGCGCCTCGGTCGCAGCCGATGACACTCTGCCCTATGACGAGCCATGGGGCTGGATGCAGCCCACCCGCCATGCGCTGGGCGCGCTTCTGCTGGAACAGGGCCGGACCGCCGAGGCCGAGGCCGTTTACCGCGAGGATCTGGGGCTGGGTGGCACCCTGACGCGGGCGCAGATCCATCCTGACAATATCTGGGCACTGCGCGGGCTGATGGACTGTCTGAAGGCCCGGGGCGCGGATAGCAGCGATGAGGCCCGCCTGATCCGCCAGCGGTTGGATCTGGCGCAGGCGCGCTCGGACCTGCCGGTCGAGGTGTCATGCTTCTGCGCGCGCGGGCGGGCCGGGTGACATTTCAAACCTGCTGCATTTCGCGCCTTGCCCTGACCGGGGCGCGAAGGCATTCTGGCGATGATAGCATGACGCCGGACGCTTGAAACTCCGGCCTCCGTGCCCCAGATTAACGGAACGATAATGGAGATGCCCCGGTTGCCGACTGTCGGGACCGCGCCATCTGCCGAACAAAGGACCGAGCATGCAAGACCCCCTGAACCCCTCCTATCCTGTTCTGCCTCTGCGCGATATCGTCGTGTTCCCGCATATGATCGTGCCGCTCTTCGTCGGCCGCGAGAAATCGGTGCGCGCGCTTGAGGAAGTGATGGCCGATGACAAGCAGATCCTGCTGTCCAGCCAGATCGACCCATCCATCGACGATCCCGCCTCGGACGGGATCTACCAGACGGGCGTTCTGGCCAATGTGTTGCAACTGCTGAAGCTGCCCGATGGCACCGTCAAGGTGCTGGTCGAGGGGCAGGCGCGCGTGCGCATCACCGAATACCTGACCAATGATCGCTTCTTCGAGGCGCGGGCGGAATACCTGACCGAAACCTCCGGCGATGCCGCCACGATCGAGGCGCTGCTGCGCACCGTCACGGCAGAGTTCGAGCGCTATGCCAAGATCAAGAAGAACATCCCCGAGGAGGCGCTGGTCGCCGTGTCGGAAACCACCGATCCGGCCAAGCTGGCCGACCTGGTCGCCGGGCATCTGGGGATCGACGTGGCGCAGAAGCAGGAACTTCTGGAAACACTCAGCATCAGCGAGCGGCTTGAGAAGGTCTATGGCCTGATGCAGGGCGAAATGTCCGTGCTGCAGGTCGAGAAGAAGATCAAGACCCGTGTCAAAAGCCAGATGGAGCGCACCCAGCGCGAATATTATCTGAATGAGCAGATGAAGGCCATTCAGAAGGAACTGGGCGATGGCGAGGATGGCGGCAACGAAGTCACCGAGCTGGAAGAGCGCATTAAGGCCACCAAGCTAAGCAAGGAAGCCCGCGACAAGGCCGAGGCGGAGTTGAAAAAGCTCAAGAACATGTCGCCCATGTCGGCGGAAGCCACCGTCGTGCGCAATTACCTTGACTGGATGCTGGGCTTGCCATGGGGCATCAAGAGCCGCGTCAAGAAAGACCTGCACAAGGCGCAGACCATTCTGGATGACGATCATTACGGTCTGGAGAAGGTCAAGGAACGCATTGTCGAATATCTGGCCGTGCAGCAGCGCAGCCAGAAGCTGAAGGGGCCGATCATGTGCCTCGTCGGCCCTCCCGGTGTGGGCAAGACCAGCCTTGGCAAATCCGTGGCCCGCGCCACGGGGCGCGAATTCATCCGCATTTCGCTGGGCGGTGTGCGCGACGAATCCGAAATCCGGGGGCATCGGCGCACCTATATCGGCTCCATGCCCGGCAAGATCATTCAGGCGCTGAAAAAGGCCAAGACCACGAACCCGCTGATCCTGCTGGATGAGATCGACAAGATGGGGCAGGATTTCCGCGGGGACCCGGCCTCGGCCATGCTGGAAGTGCTTGATCCGGAACAGAACGCGACCTTCGTGGACCACTATCTTGAGGTGGAATACGACTTGTCGGACGTGATGTTCCTGACGACGGCGAACTCCTACAACATGCCCGGTCCGCTTCTGGACCGGATGGAGATCATTTCGCTGGCCGGCTACACCGAGGATGAGAAGCGCGAGATCGCGCGGCATCACCTGATCGCCAAGAAGATCAAGGATCACGGTCTGCGCAAGGGTGAATTCGAGATCACCGATGGTGCGTTGAACGAGATGATCCGCCGCTATACCCGCGAAGCGGGCGTGCGGAACCTTGAGCGCGAGATCGCGAAACTGGCCCGCAAAGCAGTGACGATGATCGTCAAGAAAGAGGCAACCAAGGTGGTCATCACCGAGGAGAACCTTGATCAGTTCCTTGGCGTCAAGAAGTTCCGCTATGGTCTGGCCGAGGCTGAGGATCAGATCGGGGTCGTCACTGGCCTCGCCTGGACCTCTGTCGGAGGGGACCTCTTGCAGATCGAGGCGCTGCGCCTGCCGGGCAAGGGCCGGATGAAGACCACGGGCAAGCTGGGCGATGTGATGAAGGAAAGCATCGACGCGGCCAGTTCCTATGTCCGCTCGATCAGCCCGAAGATCGGGGTGAAGCCCACCAAGTTCGACAAGATCGACATCCACGTCCACGTCCCCGATGGCGCGACGCCCAAGGACGGGCCGAGTGCAGGTCTGGCCATGGTGACCTCGATCGTGTCGGTGCTGACGCAGATCCCCGTGCGCAAGGACATCGCCATGACCGGCGAGGTCAGTCTGCGGGGCAATGCGATGCCCATCGGCGGTCTGAAGGAGAAGCTGCTGGCGGCGCTGCGGGGTGGCATCAAGACGGTGCTGATCCCGGCCGAGAACGAAAAGGATCTGGCCGAGATCCCGGACAATGTGAAGGAGGGGCTGGATATCATCCCCGTCAGCCACGTGTCCGAGGTTCTCAAGCTGGCCCTCGTGCGCGCGCCCGAGCCGATCGAATGGGATGAGGAAGCCGAGGAAGCCGCCGCTGCGGCCGCCGTGGCCAAGGCCGAACCGTCAAGCGCGGTGGCGCATTGACACGCAGATCCCGGTGATCCGGGGACAGGATGAAACAGATCGGCGGCATCCCTCGGGTGCCGCCGATTTTTCATGCACTGTTCGAAATTTCGCGGTATGCGTTTCTGAACAGGAAACAAACCTTGGGACAGTGGACATGGTGAAAGTAAAAAGTTCGGACAAGACAGAACCGACAGGCGCCAAACCGGGCGTGAAGACGGCCGCAAACCCGGCAGGCTCCAAGACGGCTGCCAAATCCGTGAAGGCGCCGGCGAAGCCCGCCAAGGCGGCAAGCAAACCCGTGAAGCCTGCCAAGGCGGCCGCGATTTCCCAGCCGGTGGCGCCCCCCAAACCCGCCGCGCCGCTGGCCGAGGTGACAGCCGCGCCGGTCCTTTCGCCAATCGCCCCACCGGCAGAGCCCGCTGCGGCCGAGCCGAAGCTGGTCACCTCTTCCAGCCCTGTCGTGACCGGGCCCGAGATGAAGAAGAAAGAGCTGATCGAGAAGGTCGTGAAACGCTCGGGCGTCAAGAAGAAGGACGCCAAACAGGTCGTCGAGGCGATGCTGGCCGTGCTGGGCGAGTCGCTGGCCGATGGGCGTGAACTGGTCCTGCAACCGATGGGGCGGCTCAAGACCACGCGGGTCAAGGAATCCGGAAGCGGCCGCGTCCTGATGTGCCGGCTGCGGCAGGGCGGCGGTGAGGGAAAAGGTGGAAAAGAGGCTCTTGCAGAGGATGACGACTGAGTCTAAAAGCCCCGTCACCGGGTGATTAGCTCAGTGGTAGAGCGCTTCGTTCACATCGAAGATGTCAGGAGTTCGAATCTCTTATCACCCACCATTCCCCTTGTTTTTGATACCATCTCCCACAGTGGGACACCGGAAAAACCCTTTGGATTCAACACAAGGGGCCGGACGGCATCGGGCGCGGGGTTAACCCTTTTTGCACCATTGCCGTCTTGCGCCGCTTGCAGAGCCGCGCTAAGCAGTCGCAGCGGGTGATTAGCTCAGTTGGTAGAGCGCTTCGTTTACACCGAAGATGTCGGGAGTTCGAGTCTCTCATCACCCACCATTCTCCATGAAAACAATGGTATTCAAGGCGTGGACGGATTAGTCCGGGCGGGGCGGCATGCCGTGTCCAAATGTGTTTGATCAGTATGAGGTTCAGAGGTCATGGACGCCATCATCCATCCCGGTATGCACAAAACTGGCACTTCGTCGATTCAGGCGACCCTTGTGAAGGTGAGGCCGGAAGGGCTGATCGTGACGGATGTTGCATCGGGCAACATGTCCGGGGTGATGGCGCTGCTGTTTCTGGATCAACCGCGTGAACACCACAGTCTGAAATCGCGCGGTCTGAGCATCGAAAAGGTACAGGACATGCGGGCCGCGCGCTTTGAACGGTTGGATTTGCAAACACGACAAGGGGCCGAAAAGGGTGAGCGGGCGATCTTCACGGCGGAGTTCATCTGCAACGCACCGCGCAATGCCGTTGAACGTCTGGCGCAATTCTACCGCGAGAGAGGCTATCACCCGCGCGTGGTTGCCTATGTTCGAGCACCCGTTTCCTATATGCAGAGCGCGTTTCAGCAAAGATTGAAGGGTGAGTTGAACAGTTTTTCCCAGCTGCATGCGCTATGGCCGAACTACATGCACCGATTCCAGAAGTTGGATGATGTCTTTGGTCGAGAGAATGTCACACTCCGGTTTTTCCATCCTGCCCATCTGAAGGACGGAGATGTCTGTCTGGACTTCTTTTCGGAGATCGGGGCGTCTGTGACATCGGAGGAGGTCGTGCGGAAGAACGAGAGCCTGTCGCTTGAGGCCAGTGCCCTTTTGTTTGTGCAACGGAATCTGGGTGAAGGTTTCGTTCGTGGTTTCGATGAAGCTCCGGCAAAAAATCAGGCCTTCATCAAGGCCCTGTCCCGGATCGGTCATGGAAAGATCAGGTTCCAACGGTCACTCGTCGAGAAGATCTATGAGCAGAACAGGCAGGATCTCGACTGGATGGAAGACAGGCTTGGTCATGCCATCCTTGACTTGCCCGTGGACGATGCGCCTGATGCAATAGGTTGCGTTGAAGATCTTTTCCGTATCGCGGATCAACACCGCGACGCGCTGGAGGATCTGTTGATGGCGGAAATCCGGAAGGATGGCCCGCTGGAGCGGGATCGGCTAATCCGCAACCTTGAGCTGTTACGAAAGCTGCATTATTGATCCTTGATCAGGGTCTTTATCTGGCTTTCCAGTCTTGTGATGCGCTCTGCCTGTTGAAACGTGATCTCGACCAGATAGTCGATCAAACGGCGTTGCAGGGCATCCATGTCAGGTGCTGCTTGCGCCGTATCGCGCTGCGACAGGAAATCGAACTCTGCGCCCAGTTTGTCATGTATCGTCTGGAACAGGTCTCGGCGGTTTTCGATGACCTCATCTATCCCGTCGTGCTGGAAACACAGGGCAGCGATATCCGCCAGATTGGGCGTTGAGGCCCGCTTCAGCACAGATTGACTGAACTTTTCCGGAAAAACTTCCTGCGGAAAGCGATTGTTGAAGGCTGCGCGGAGAAGAATCTCGGCCGGCTCGGGGCGTTCGAGTTTCCGCTTGTCCGGCGCCGCAAGCGCCAAACCCGTGATACCGGCGAAATCCGTGACCACATCCATCGTGGTGTCATGGCGGCGCACGGTGAGTCTGTCGCCGAAAGTGTCGATCCAGAAGGGCAAGGCCGAATACTGCCCGATCAGGGTGTGACATCTGTCACGAAAGGGTTGCAGAGGTCCGGTCTGTTGTTTGTGAAACAGACCCCATTGGGTGAAGGCTGATGGCAGCCAGTTGTAGGGATTGCGGACATAGGCAATCAGAGCAAGGTCGATGTGATTGGCCAGCTCCGCGATGAAGGGCTTGAGATGCGGCCCCGCGCCGAACATGGCTTCGTTCGAGAAGAGAAACGTCCGCACCCCTTCGCTTTTTTCAAGTGTTGTCAGATGGTTGGCAAAAGTCCGAGCGGATGCGATCAACGCCTCTTCGGGAAGTTGACAGAACTCTCTGAAACCCAGATGGTTTGCATATTTCGGATCAATGGCTTCGAACCACATTCCCAGGTAGCGTGCCTGCTGCGACGTCAGTTGGGCGGTGTTTTGGCTTAGGGCGAACTGGATCGAGCTGGTTCCGGTCTTGCCCATCCCTATATGCATGAAAAGTTTCATTCCTTAACCTCTTGGTTGGTCAACTTTTTCGAGGAAAACCGATGTGAGCCCTTCCATCGCCGCGACGGTTGGCCAAAGTCGCTCGATCAGGTGAAATTCGGTCCCGTCCGTCGGCAGGGGTTCGTTGGGCCAAGGATAGCTGGGACCGAAGATTCGGGCCATTCGGGTGGCGACGCGCGCGCGGGTCCAGAACATGTTGCCGATGGGGAAAAGGATCGGATGCGCGGGGAGGGGCGCGGGGAATTGCCCGGCAAAGCGTGGCAGGAGGCGGCGGGATTCGGTCCAGCCATAGCGGTAGGGGTCCAAGGGCGCGACCAGACCGAGGTTCGGGTCCGTGAAGCGCTGCACGGCATCCGAGACCGCTTGGTCGTCGCCCAGAAGGATCGTCAGCAGAAACCGTTTCCAGACATCGCCCGTCGCGGTCGTGGCGAGGGATTTCTTCAGATGGATGTGGCACCAGACCGCGTCCGGGTCCGTCTGGGTGTGACCTTCGCAGAACAGGCGGAGAAATGGCAGGATGTCGCGGCCGAGATTGGGCATCTCGATCACCTCCAGAGCGAGGCCGGCCTGCTGTCCGATCCGGGATATCTGTGCGGCCTTGCGCCGGGTATCGGTGGTGACGACCACACGGCTGGCGGCGCGGACCGCCTTGTATCGCGACAGGTCGGTGGCGAGGTCGTCAAGGTGGTAGGCGTGGATATGCACGGCGAAGGGTGGGATGGTTCCACCCGCGACACAGGCGAAGCGGGCGGTCCGCATGTGGCGATGCACCCAGTTGTCCGAGCGGGCGATCTCGCTCTGGACCGTGGCCAGATCGGGCCAGATGAGGCGGCGACCACAGGTCCACATCTTCTGTCGGGCCGCTGCCCGCGCGTCTGCGTCTTCGGGGCCTACGGGGAACAGGAGCGGCAGGTCGTAATCCCCGGTCGTGCGGCATGGGGTGCTGCGGTTCCCGAGGCGTTGGGACAGGGCGCCGAGGATCTGCGGCAGCACCGGTGTGGCGTTTGTGGCAGGCGGTGCGGTGGTGCCTACGGTCTTGTGCGGCAAGGTGGCGATGAGGCTGGCTGCGGCGGCAATGTCGCCATAGGGCAGGACATGCA
>Ga0209347_1006387_pt1 | contig 10481 bp, 6 predicted proteins | sample AutmiccommuBRH23_FD_187382 | JGI IMG/M metagenome (GOLD analysis project Ga0209347, IMG submission 187382) | Deep subsurface microbial communities from Mt. Terri, Switzerland - Autotrophic microbial communities BRH/23 (SPAdes) (version 2) | ecosystem: Environmental > Aquatic > Deep subsurface >...
CGGGAACTTGATTTTCCCCAGCAGGTAGGTCCCCAGCAGGGCAAATATCACGATCCACAATACCAGGAACACTTCCCTGTCGAGGATACCCCAACCATATGCCAGGTCGGCGACGGAGAGGAATTTGAGGGCCAACGCCAGCTCGAGGAATCCCAGCACCACTTTCACCGAGTTGAGCCACCCGCCCGATTTGGGCATACCGGCCAGCCAGGAGGGGAAGATGGCGAAGAGTATAAAAGGGACTGCCAGGGCGATGGCAAAGCCCAGCATGCCCATTGCCGGTGCCAGGATACTGCCGGCGGTGGCAGCCTCTACCAGGAGGGTGCCGATAATGGGTCCGGTACAGGAGAAGGAGACCAGCACCAGGGTAAAGGCCATAAAGAAGATGCTGAGTGCACCGGAGGTCTTATCCGCTTTCTCATCCATCTTGTTGGTCCACTTCGATGGCAGTACCATCTCGAAACCGCCGAAGAAAGCGATGGCGAACACCACCAGCAGGGCAAAGAAGATCAGATTGAACAGCGCGCTGGTGGCCATGTTATTCAGGGCGCTGGCACCGAAGATGCCGGTGATAAGGAGCCCCAGCAACACATAAATGACAATGATAGCGGCACCATAAATAAATGCTTCGGTAATGGCCTTCTTCCTTTCTGTTTTATTGCGTTTCAGGAAGAAGCTGACAGTCATCGGTATCATGGGCCAGACACAGGGTGTCACCAGCGCTATCAGACCACCGATAAAGCCGGAGATGAAAATCCATAACATCGACATACCCGCTGTGCTCCCCTTCATTCCATGTGCCTGAAGCTCTTCTATCACCGGTGTCCAGAGCAGCTCACTGTCGATCTCTGTGCTGGAGACAGTTGTCTGAGCAGCTGGAACTGCAAGCTGTGCCTGCGTGTCGACGGTAACCTCTGCCGGCGTTAATGCCATTTCCGACAGTGTTGTCCCTGTTTCCGGTGTAGCGGAAGCTGCAGCCTCTGTAACCGTAGCTGGCAACTGCGCCGCCGTGAAAGAGAAGTCGTTGGGCAGTGGAGGGGTACAGCTCTGATCGTCACATGCCTGCGCCCGTATGTCACCCTCAATGGAAAAGGCATCCTTGTCAGTGACTCTCAATCGCTGCACAAAACGGGCATTATTCTGAAAGGTGCCGATGGTCATCTGGAAGATTTCATCATATTTCACTTTAGCCTCTTTCCCGGCAGCGTGAAACGCACCCACTTGCTCAGCACCGTTTAACCGATCGAAACTGATCTGTGTAGGTGTTGGACCTCCTTCGGGTATCTGGGTGTCGTAGACGTACCATCCCTGTTTGATCTTTACATCGGCCACCAGTTCTATTTCACCACTGCCTTTGTCTTCCAGTGAAAAACTCCAGACCATCTCGTCCTGAGCGAAAGTAAGAGCAGCAAAGAGGAATAAAAAGCCAAAGAGAGTTGTTATTCTTTTCATATTGATGATTATTTCTTCTTGTATTGGTGTTTGGAAACTGAACAATGGGCAATTGAATGTTTTATCGATTTGTTGATCAATAATTCCCAAATCGGCACATCATTACATGTCCTTTACCCGTGATAAATATAATCTTTGGAATTAATAGACAAAGTTAATAAACCGGTCTTAATATCCTAAGTTAATATCGGTTATAATGCGTTTCGTCACGTTAATTATCTTTCAGGCTGGTCAGAGGCCGTTACCAAAAGATTATTGTTTGTGTGTGAGGATGTCCAGTACTATTTTATCTGTCTCTACCATGCCGCGGGTACCGATCAAGGCCATGTTTTTAATTGTACCATCGATATCATCATCTATGATTCCTTCCTGTGAGGTTACCACTTCGTCTTCCATCGCCATTAAAGCGGAAAGTGTCGCTGTTGAAACGCCACTGGCTATCTTCAACGCACAGCTTGGTTTGGCCCCGTCGCAGATCATGCCGGTAATATTGGCTATCATGTTCTTGGCTGCGTAGGTTATCTGTTCGTAACTTCCTCCCATGAGGTAGGTGATACCGCAACTTGCACCTGTGGAAGCAACCACGCAACCACAAAGGGCAGATAATCGACCTATATACTGTTTGATGTATATCATCGACAGGTTACTTAAAATCAATGCACGGACAAGTTGTTCCTCGCTGCACTCCATGTTCTCTGCATAGGTCAATACGGGGAGGGTAGTGGTAATCCCCTGGTTGCCGCTGCCGCTGTTGCTCATCACCGGCACCAGGGTGCCCGCCATCCTGACGTCGCACGCCCCGGCAGTAGAGGCCACCATCCTGCTGTGCAGGTTGTCCCCGAAAATATGTAGCCCCTTTTCTCCCTGGATGTTTTTTGATACATTGTGCCCGTAGAGTCCCTTTCTTGAAGCTTCTGCGGCTTTTTTATTCATTTTGGCCGCGTTGAGTATAAATGTCAGTTCTTCTAAAGGCGATTCGATTGCAAATTCATATATTTTACTGAAGGAAAGCTGAATAGTTTCGTCCGCTTCTTTCGAAAGGGTCGTTTTTTTATCCAAAAGGACCTCTCCATTTTTTTCAATGTAGGAGAAAGAGGTATGGTTTCCACTGATAACCACTTTGGATACATTGTTCCCTTTGTGGCAATGCACCTCGATGTACAGTTTCTCGGAGATATTATCTTTTAATTTTACCTCTACTTTTTTTTCATCGATAAACAGTTTCCCCTTCTCCACCTCGTCAGTCGTAAGTTCTTTGAGTACCTCCAGCCCGTTTCCCGATTTCCCCCTTAGTGCGCCCAATGCGATGGCAATGGGAAGTCCGAACATACCTGTACCCGGGATACCGGCGCCCATGGCATTTTTAATCACGTTCGCACTTAAAAAGACATCGATTTTATCCGGTTTTTCGGCCAGTATCTCGGCCGCTTTGGCAGTACATAACGATACGGCAATAGGTTCTGTACAACCTATTGCCGGAATGATCTCCTGCCGCATGAGTGATCTGATTTGACGTCTCTCTTGTAAGGGAAGCATTGTATTATTCAATTAAACTGGTTGCAGATACAAATGTACATAAAAGTTTATACATATACACAGACCCATAAAAATTGAGGGCTCCAGCTCACTTCACTTCGTTTCGTTCGCGTGCGTGGATTGAAAGAAGCCACAACTTTCTTTATATTTGAAGATTTATTCACCACTAAAACATTCAACATGAAGAAAGTATGTGGCTTAGATGTGCACAAAGATAGTGTCTTTTGTGCAATTTACAATGGCGATAGTTATTCCGGGGTAAAAGAATTCAGTACGATGACTCCCAATATCTATTCGATGGGCGAGTACTTGCAGTTGGAAGGTGTGGAAGAGGTCGCCCTGGAAAGCACCGGGATTTACTGGATCGCTGTTTGGGATCTGTTGCACGAGATGGGTTTTAAGCTGACACTTGTCAATCCCTATTTCATCAAGCAGATGCCGGGTCGAAAAAGTGACGTTAAGGATGCACAGTGGATAGCAACATTGTTGCATAAGGGTATGATTCGCGGTAGTTTTGTTCCACCCCCGGTGATCCAGGAGTTACGGGTTTACTCCCGCAAATATGGCAAGCTCAAGCATCAGGTCACCCGGGTTCTGACGGTCATGGACTGTATCCTGGTAAAATGTGGGATCCGGGCGAGCAGTTGCCTGAGCAGTATCAGTTCCAAGAGTTTCCAGTGCATCGTAGAAGCACTCATATCCGGCTTTAGTGATCCTGGGTATCTGGTAAGCCTGGTTTATGGAAACAGGAAGAACAAGCAGAGCGGTAAGTTGAAAGAGGCGCTCACAGGCAACCTCAAGGCACATCACCGCCAAGAGTTGTCATGGGCAAAACAGGAATATGAGATGTACCAGGTGCAGATATCAGAATGCCTGTCGGAAATGCGCCGGATTTGCGACGAGCATTTCCCGTTAATCGTAAAGCTTTTGCAAAGCATTCCCGGGATAAACCAAATAGTGGCGATGACGATTGTAGCAGAAACAGGCGGCGATATGAGTGTCTTTGAGAGCAGCGATAAACTTGTTGGTTGGGCGGGATTACGTCCAAGGAATGATGAAAGTGCCGGCAAGTATAAGAGTACTGCTATCACCAAGGGCAACAAGTACCTTCGTTCAATTTTGGTACAAGCTTCGTGGGCTGCTTGCCGGATGAAAGGGTCATTTTTCAAGGATAAGTTCCAACGGTTGGCCATGCGCAAGCCCAGAAAAAAAGCATTGATTGCCATAGCCCGAAAGCTGCTGGTTGTCATATGGAATGTCCTGCAATATGCGACAGAATACAACCCGACGTTAGTCCCCGTTCAAGATCCAGTGAAAATGAAAGCCAGGTTGGCGTACCACAAGAGGGAATACGAGAAAACAGCCAACCTGCTTAACATTACAATATAAAACAAGCGTAAAGGCCGGGTACTTTTGTGGTGGTTCAAGACCCCGTTTACAAATAGGCCAATGCATCAGTCGTGACTATCGCGACGTTAAGAACACAGACCTGGGTTAATGCTTTTCGTCAAAAGTAAAAGCCAAGCCCGCAGAAGAAAATCGCATATCTAAGGCGTCTTCACGTCTTCCCCATGAACAGTGGGGTGTGGTTACTTTGTCCTTACACAAACCTTTATAATGCTTTGTGTATGTTATTCTTTGATAGGGTGGAATTTATAGAAGAAAAGTAAATAAATTATGTATGGAATTACTCGTATCCTGTGTACCGTTATCGAATAACATCAAACAACTTTCGGATTTATTCAGCAAACAATTCGTTGAGTTTGTTGGTAAGCTCTTCGCCTCGCAGGTTTTCCGCCACAATAACTCCTTCATTATTTACGAGGTAAGTAGTCGGGATAAGTTGCACTCCGTAAGCTTCTGCTATTCCGCTTTCATCAATAAAATTGTTCCAGGGGAGTTTTTCCTCATTTAAGGCTTTTTCCCAATCCTCTTTTTTCTTGTCGATGGAAATGCTGACGATATCGAATCCTTTTGCGCTGTTGCGTGCATACTCCTTTTTGAGATTTGGAATTTCTTTGCGGCAGGGAGCGCACCACGAAGCCCAGAAATCAATCAGTACATATTTTTTCCCTTTGCTGAGTTCGGCAAGCGTTAAATCCTTTCCCTGTGCATCTTTTACGGTAAATGCGGGTACTTTGGAGCCCACTTTCCCGACGGGATATACTTCTTCACGTACTTTTTGTCCGTAATAACTCTCTTTGGCCTCTTGCGACAGTGATTCGTACCATTGTCGATCTTTGTCGGAAGATTGCAGATAAGACATTAATGTAATCATCATCAGCGGGCCCCAGAATGTTTCCTTATTTTCTTCTACCACCTGTTTGTAGCTCTTTTCAACAGTTGCAAAGAAATCACGATCGGCCTGTTCAAAAGCCTTGTATTCATCGGTGTTTTGGATAGAGTCCATCTTTGCCTTGTCTTTTGCCATTCTTGCCTGCCCCATGCTTTTCGATATATCTTTATGCCGCTCATTATAATCGGCATGAAGTTGATTCAATTGTTCCCTGACCGAATATAGTTCATGATAATAGTCGGTTAATGGAGAGCCCTTTACGGTGAAATCAGAAATTTTGTACCCTTGCTCACCTTTTTCCGCCTTGGCGGTAATGTCTATTTTTCCGTTTTCTACCATCAGCAAACCGGCATAAGCGTCTCCCACTGTAAGATGTACTGCACGTGGCTCTTTTTCGGCAACGCCAGTGAACACAAATTTTCCGTCTGCGACAACAGTATCGGCAAGCGGTTTTTCATTTCGATGGCTGACCGGAACAAGTTGTACCCTCGTGCCCTCTTCAAGACCATCTATTTGCCCGGTTATCACATACGATGTAGCCGGTTTCTGGTCGCATCCGGCCAATGCCAACGCTGTAATGACAGCGATAAATAATTGTTTGATTCTCATATTTGTCATAAGATTAATTTTAAAATTTTGTTGCTATAGATTTTATTTTTCCAAACCCTGTTGTTATATGCGGGTTTGAGTGAGTTGGCGCAAACATGGCTCCCCATTGCCGTCTTGCCAAACCTGAATATGCGTCAATTTCGAATTCGACTAATTTCCCGGTTTTGCTGCTTTCGTCCCACACTCCTATCCATAATATCGCACCGGCAGTGGGGAATCCTCCGCCGGCATGTCCGGCAAACAGACTGATGCAGGTAACTTCTTCACTGGTTGTACATTCGTAGATAGTTGTGGCGTCGGTCTGACCTGAAGAGGGCGTGAAAGAATAGACACCTTTCTCCGTTGCGTAGAAAAACGCTGTCCCATTGATGTTAGCTTCGAAAAATTTCATATTACGAATATCCCTGCATCCGCTCAAGTCAATGACCGAATTGATACCGTTTCCGCTCAAATCGCCGTCGTCAATCACATTATAGAAATTGAGGATATAGAGATAGGGTTTGCCTTCGTTTTCCACAATGGCATACGTTTTTCCGCCCTCACCTCCTTTTATCGCCAGAGGATTTGAAGGTAGTCGTTTAGCATTTATGTAGGCATCCGGATCGGTATTCATAAACTCTCCTATTTCGGTTGCCATAGAGAAGTAGGGGCTGAAACCTAGCGATTTTTCATCAAAGATTACCTGATCTGAATTGATAGCGCCCGTAACAGCACCGTAAGAAGTTCGTGTACGGTCGGTCAGGAACGACGACGCAGAATAATCGCCGCCAATAGGCGCCGAAAACTTGCGGTCGTTCGTCTTGTTGGTGTAAAGCACATGCAATTTGCCGTCATTGACAAGAAACTCGCAGTTATTGATATAATTCAACGCCTGTGGCTTATAAGAGGGTGCGTTGTAAAACATTTGGTTCCACTCTTCCATCAACTCCAATCCTGCGGTATTTAAGCGATAACCGCCCGATTCGGTAAAGACATAGTAATAATCCTGCCCATAACTGATAAAAAGTGGCTTTCCAGGTAACATTCCCTCTCGTGATGTTTGGCTGTAATAGTTCGGAACCAGATTATCACCTCCGTAGATTAGACATAACTGACTGGTATAAAAGTCAATATCACTCTGTCCGTTGTATTCCGACAGAAGATAAACTCCCGCCCGTGCGCCCGGCTTGTTCACCGTAAAATAGGAGAATTGTATCTGTGCCGTGAGTCCGCGTACAGTGTCAGTTACCAGTAACCCAGAATTATATCTGCCCGGTTCGTGCGTAACTTCCCATTCCACTTCAAGGGTACGGGCAATAGTGTCGGCTTTGGGGTAAACCATCGCATTTCCTATTTGCTCTGCCTGGTAAGGGTGTGGATAAGTAATCCATGCATATTTCAAATTCTCCGGATGTGCATATTTCACTCTCGGTGCCATACGGATGGTATCGCCGGGATTGTATGTCATTGCAAAGGCGAAACGGTCGGTGTTTCCAGTCGTATCTATTTCAATGATGCCGACTTGCTCTTCCAGAAGATAAGCGTAATTGCCTTCGTCCTTATAGCATGAATAGAAAACCGCCAGAACGAAAACCACTAAAAATATATATATATTCTTCATACTTCAACAATTGATAAATAAGAACTCAACTCTTTCTTTTAAAAACTAACAAGTTGCCCGTTTTCATCTTTCAGAGGATTACCCGGATGCGACTCGTTGTAAGCGGTGAGTGCATTTTTCATCACGATGCGGTAATTATTGAGTTGGCCCCACGTCATGGTATTTGTATCAAACTCGCCAATTCCCAGCGTATCAATAATAAATCGGAACTTCGCGAGGCTGAATGCACCGAAAAATTCGTTCAGTTCGTCCCAATTACGGGGTTTGCTGAGCGTATCATTCCATTTCATTGTGAACCCATTCTGTTCTACTACACCGGCTTTGAAGTCGCCTGAATCGGTAATCCTTATCCGTAGCCTGACATTCTTCGACGAAAGGTCGGAAGTCCGTTTCAGCACTACCGTGAACGGGACTGAATAAGCGTTTGCAGGCACGCTGATTTCAGTCGGACAGGAGTATTGCTCTGCTGACGCCGTTGTTTCTCCTTTGACGACTTCGATTTTTACAAGTCGTTCATTTGCAGTAGCTTCCCCCATGATAAAAAGGGTCATATTCATCGCTGTTTCTTTTACCGATGACGGATAGAAGGCGAATGAATAGTCGAGAGAATCTGTACCCAAAGCCCATTCATAAGGGCCTTCCAATCTTGCGCGGGCTTCATCCTGGAAATAAAAACCTTCATTTTGGCAGGAAAGAAAAATGGATAGAAGCAGAGGCAATAGATGTTTTTGTATTTTAATTTGTTTCCACATAATGCATAATTATTATCTATTTCCAAATTCTACTTCATTATCAGGCATCGGCAACACATACACATCGTTTCCGGCGTTTATAGGCGCACCTTCTATCCGGGCCTCATTACGGCGTTTATAGAAGTAAAACATATGACCTTCGCCAAGAAATTCTTTGCGGTACTCTTTTCTGACTTCCTCGTCTAGTTCATCAGCTGAGAGGTCCTCATCGAGATGGAAATCATCCAGGTTACGCGCGTCGCGGACAAGATTCAGCAGTTCCGCAACGCGTGACGGATCGCTCTCTTTAAGTATTTCGGCCGCAATATAGTATATTTCTGTCTTACGGATCATCGGTAAAATGTTGTTGAATTTTCCACCTTCGTATTGATGATATTTCCAAAAGTACTTACGCTCGCCTTCATATGCAAAGCCTTTCAGCATGCGGTAGTCGTTACCATAACCCTTGGACGTTTTCTCGAAAATTTCATCGGCTTTTTCTTCTGACGGAGTCAATGTATTGCTTCCTGCCGCCGAGGTGAAATAATATTTTACAATATTATTAAAGTCGTTGATATTTAAGTAAAAAACCAATTCGTTACTGAAAATGCGGTCACATTCATATTCGTAAGTTGTTTCAACCGCCGTAAAATGGGTCCATCCAAAATTGGTTATTGAACTATCCGAATCGGTTTCTATAAACAGGTTAGCATACTTCAACGCGTTAATTTTATCCCCTTTATACATATATGCTCGGGTTAGAGTAGCTACGGCCGCCCAGTAATTGAAATAGATCTTGCGTGCCCGACGTGCGGTGTATTCTACATTCGCGTGGTCTAGAATAGGGTCGGATCGCAACAGTTCCATTGCTTGAAGCAGATCGTTGATAATAAATTCCAGTGTTTGATCTACTGATAGTTGTCCGGTTACTGCCTTCCCGTAATGCGTAACATAAGGTATGGCGGCCGCTCCGGGCGATACGGAAGGAGCAGGCGAGAACAGACGTAGCATGTCGAGATGCAGGAAAGACCTGAGCCCGAGTGCTTCGCCTTTATACACATCCTTGTTCCTGTCGCTGAACAAATCAGGGTCGGCTGCATCTATATATTCAAGTAGAATATTCAGGTTTGCAATGCAGTTGTAAGTTGATGACCAGGCGTCATCAATCATGTTTTTCGTGTTGATTTCACTGTAATTGTATTCTGCTGCGTAGCGGTAATCGCTGTTGGTAAGCAGGTCGTAGTCCTGCGAGAGAACAGAGACAAGTCCGAAACTCATATCTCGTCCATACATCTGCGTTCGCGACATATGCGAATACACTCCGGTCAGTTGGTCTCGAAATCCCGTTTCACTGCTGAAATGCAAATCAGCCACAATTTCCGATTTTGGACGCACATCGAGCCACTCGGTGCAGGCCACAAGCATCAGCAACGGAATTGCAAATAGTATTTGAATTGTAATTTTTTTCATATTTATTATCAATTTCAATTAAAAAGTCGCCTGCAAAGCCAAAGAAAACGTTCTCGCGAAAGGATAAGAAGTTCCCCTTTCGGTTTTTACGGACGAAATAATAAATGCATCGTTCATATAGGTGCTGATTTTCAATCGTTCAAGGAATGACGATTTCAAAAAAGAGTGATTACGGAAATCGTAACTTACCGTAATAGATGAGAGCGTCAGCGTGTTGTAATCTTCGACAAACCGTGAAGTCGGTCGCGTGTATGACTTATCCGAAACAGCTTTGTACAAGGCAATATCGCCTACATTTTGCCACCGGTCGGTAAACACGCGGCGATCTACATTATAGCGTACATCGGCATTTTCAACCTTGTTGATGAGGGTCGAATTATAGATTTGCCCTCCCAGACGGTAATTGAATGTAGCGCTCACGCCAATTCCATTCATATCAGAGTTAAAGCCAAATATTCCGTTATATTCGGGTTGTGTGTCACCACAAACAACCTGATCCGCCACGTCCCATTCGTAAGTGACGCTGCCATCGCGTTTCAGGAAAATTTCCTTGCCGTTGACCGGGTCGATACCGAGTGAGGGGACAGCCCAAATGGCTGTCATCGACTGCCCTTCTTCGTATCGAACAGACGGTCGGGTGATGTTCGACACTTCCCCGGAATCGTCGTCTTGCTGTTTCAGCGCATCCTGTTCTTCGTTGAATTTCCGGAGACTATTGGATATCTTGTTGATCCTGTTTCTGTTGCTGGCAACAGATGTGAAGAGGTTAAAATAACTGCGGGATTTT
>Ga0209347_1006388_pt1 | contig 10480 bp, 5 predicted proteins | sample AutmiccommuBRH23_FD_187382 | JGI IMG/M metagenome (GOLD analysis project Ga0209347, IMG submission 187382) | Deep subsurface microbial communities from Mt. Terri, Switzerland - Autotrophic microbial communities BRH/23 (SPAdes) (version 2) | ecosystem: Environmental > Aquatic > Deep subsurface >...
CCATCTGCAAAGAAAATTCCATTGTAACCTACATTCTGAATCCTGTTATGCCGGATCACTGATCCTTCTCCAACAGCATATACAGCTGTTCCGTAATAGTATGTTCCATTGCCTGACAACCCCATGTTTTCAAACAATGCGATATCAGAAAATTCACTGTCAGTTATTGAAATGCCGGGCATCCTGATATGGGTTCCCTGGTGGTTGGCCCCTATTAACTTTGTATTGGAAATAATATAGGCTCCACTTGTGGAAGTTGTATTATAAACCCCAAATTTATCAGGATTATAAATATTCACATTATCAATAGTTATATGAGTCTGGCTCTTAGTGAATATGGAAGTATGTGCCTGATGTGAAAATTCAATCTGCTCTATTTTGATGTGATTATGTTCACTGTACAGTCCGTAATCATATGTTGATCCCATCACAGAATAACTGGCCGGAGAATCTCCTTTTGGAGTCCACAGGTATACAGTTTTTGTTGCACTGTCATAGAACCACTCGCCTGCCTGGTCAAGGAATTCAAGCTTATTCATCAGAATAAATCCTTCGTTGGCATCAAGAACCGCATGAGGGGCTGTATCAAGTGTTAAAGTCTTGGAACTCTGTCCGGTGATCGTACGCACTTCAGTATGATATACTCCAGTACGGCCGAACCAAACGGCACCATTGTAATTGATCGATGAATTTAAAGCATTCGATGTAAAGGCAACACTGCTACTTTTTGAATCAATATTGGCGTATCCTGAATTTGGCCAGCGTGCCGGCCTGATCCTTGCCTCATTCACAAACAACTGGTTGATACTCTTACTGAAACTTGCCTTGTATATATTGCCTGAGTGCTGTGTCCAGCCAGTGATATTTTCTGAACCATAGATCTTTGGTTTCGCTCCTGTACCATATGCTCCGTAGGTAATAGGACTTCCCGAAGCACCGGCTTGTTTTACAGTGATGGTTCCGCTCCACTGTTCACCTCTTTTAAATAATATCTGATCTCCTGGTTTGAAAGAAAAACTATTTACCTTTGATAAGGTTTTCCAGGGCTTGTCGGTACTGGTGCCCGTGTTTGAATCACTTCCTGCTGTACTTACATAATAAACTGTTGCGTTTGCAGTGAATGATAAAAAGATTATAAATACAAAGGATAATAAAATTCTGCTGCTGTAATCTCCAATTTTCAGGGTGTTAAACCTACCTCGTCCTCCAGAAGCTGAGTTTTGCTTCTTCTTCGTAAATGTAAACATGATCTCTAGATTTAATTTAACCGTTCAAACTATCTGTGGGCAAATATAAATTTCAACCATGCTGGAGCTCAAATACAAATTGCTGATTATACTGGGTATAAACTACTGATTATACTTTCAGCCTTTCTTTATTTTTGGTTTATTTTCTGATATTTGGAAGATGTATAAGCATGAATACCCCTGCAATAATACCTGCTTTTCTAATGCATTTTGTCTCTATAAAAAATAGAAAAGCAGCAAGAGTAAAGGGTGCAGGAAAAATGCAAATTGAGTTTTGGAATCAGAAAAAAGAAGGATCAGTTTCCTATTTGCTGATAGATCAACAAAATACCTTTTTGTCGGTTTTTTAATGACAGAATGAAGAATTCTACCCGTAAATGAATGACAGAAGAATATTAATTCACTAAAATTTCAGAATTGTTACCTATCAGTATTACAGAAGTGAATGGCTTTAGGGTGATGCTCCCTGAAATTTTCCTTCCATTTATGTCCTTGTAGGTTCTATTTCCAAGCTGAAAGGTTTTAACTTCCCTGGAATCGTTGTATATCAGCTGTTCCTTTTCTCCGGGTGCCAGACTGTTGCCGTCATAAACAGAGTTCTTATCAAATCCGGTTAATGATTTCCATTCCGAAAAACTGCAGTATTTATCACCCCTGAATATACCATTGCTTTCATAGGGGTTCCGGTAGATGTTGTTTTCAAGGATTGCATTTGCAGAAGAAGTCCTGACCAGCAGCTGACGGGGTTCGTATTTATCAATACAACCATTGGAAGTGGAATACATGATGTTGTTCCTGATCCGGGTTGGGGTGTTTCCGCTTGAATGCAATATCTGGATGGCATACCTGGCATCCAGAATTGTATTGTTTTGAACAATATTGGCATCTACCTTATGCAGCTTAATTCCTGCGTCTGATGATTTAAATACAGTATTATATTCAACTGTTACACCATGGGCACTTTCATCGATATAAATCCCATTGCTGAAATGCCTGTATTTTATTCCTGCAGAGCTTCCGACAGTATTCCTGACGATGTTGTACCTTACAACCGAACCTGTTGTTGGCTCAGAATTTGCCGGCTGGGTGGTGTAAATACCTCCACCGTCACCTTTCAACAGGTTCGTTTGATCGATATAATTATATTCCACCACATTATTCCCGGCCGCAAAGAATATCCCGTTATACCCCACACGCCAGATTCTGTTGTACCTGATCTGGCTGCCTGTACCCACAGCATATAAAGCTGTCCCATAATAATATTCACCATTTCCTGAAAGCCCAATATTTTCGAACAGGGCAATTTCTGAAATCTCACAGTCAGTGACAGTAATTCCTGGCATGCGAATATGAATACCCTGGTGATTGGCTCCCTTCACAGTTGAATTTTTAACAACATATTGTCCTTTATCAGTGGTTGTATTAAAAACACCGTACCTGTCGGGATAAATCATATCAACCTGATCAATCACTATATGTTTTTTCCCATGAGTATATATGGAAGTATTAGCATGGTGCAGAAATTCAAGATCCTGCACCCGGATATAATCATGAATACTGTAAAGGCCATAATCAAAAACAGAACCTCTGACTTCATGGCCGGAAGGTGAATCACCTTTAGGTGCCCACAAGTATATAGTCTGTGAGGAACTGTCGTAGTACCATTCTCCCGGCTGGTCGAGAAATTCAAGTTTTCCCATCAGAATAAAACCCTCATCTAGATCAAGGTTATCCTTCACAGGTGAATCGAGTGTAAGAATACCTCCTCTCCCGGAGGTTACAGTCCGTATTTCTGTATGATAAACACCAGTCCTTCCAAACCATTGGGCGCCGGTATAATCAATCTCCTTCTTCAATGACCTGGAGCCAAGGACTAAATCCCCGTTCTTTATATTTATGTATGCATATCCGATATTGGGCCAGCGTGCCGGCCTGATCCTTTTGCCGTCGACAAACAGCTGGTTAATGCTGTTGCTGACTTTCGCCTTGTATATATTGCCAGTATGCCTGGTCCATCCTTCAATTTTCTTCGAACCGTAAATCTTAGGTTTGGGGCCTGTTCCATAAGCACCATAAATCAGAGGCTTTCCTTCCATCCCCCATATATTCACAGAAATAGAACCTTCCCACGAATCTCCCCTTTTAAACAAAATCTGGTCGCCCGGTTTCGGAACAAAACTATTTACCTTTTCAAGCGTCTTCCATGCCAGCCCGGGAGAAGTACCCGGAAAATCATCATTCCCTGATGAGCTCACATAATAAACAGCCGCATCAACCCTTAATGTAAATAACAGCAGCATTGTCACCAATGCTGTTCCAATAAAACCTGTCAGAAATATGTTCCTTAAGACTACCTTTTCCATTGCATACTCAAATGAAGCTTCCCCAACCACATAACAAAAGTAAACAACAGTTGTTTGACCTCATGTCAAAAGGAGGCTCTCAAGGTACTTTGTTTAAATGTAAATTTACAGGAGTGAACATTTAATCATTTCGGTTTCAAACGGGTGCTATATTAAAAAATGAAGAATTTAATCTTCATTAACAGATAGTTTTGACACACACAACATCAAAATCGTAAATTTGCGATCTGACAAATAAAGTAGGTCAAATCAAATAAATAATACATTGAATTATGGAAAGAATAGCAGATGTTGTTAAGCCGGGAGTTGTTACAGGCACCGACTTGCAATATATTTTCAAAGTTGCCCAGAAGGATAAATTCGCACTTCCTGCTGTGAATGTTGTCGGATCATCTTCTGTTAATGCCGTTATGGAAGCAGCAAAGGCAGCCAATGCCCCGGTGATGATTCAGTTTTCAAACGGAGGCGCTGCCTTCAATGCAGGAAAAGGCCTTAAACTCGAAGGACATAAGGCTGCAATACTTGGTGCTATTGCAGGTGCAAAACATATCCACACACTGGCAGAAGCTTATGGTGTGCGGGTTGTTCTTCATACCGACCATGCGGCAAAAAAACTCCTTCCCTGGATTGATGGCCTGCTTGATGCCGGTGAAAAACATTATGAGGAAACCGGAAAACCCCTTTTCAGCTCACATATGCTTGACCTTTCGGAAGAACCGCTGAAAGAAAATATCGAGATCTGCAAGAAATACCTTGAAAGAATGAGCAAAATCGGTATGACGCTTGAAATCGAACTTGGCATAACCGGTGGTGAAGAAGATGGTGTTGACAATACCGATGTTGACAGCTCAAAATTATATACCCAACCCGAAGAAGTTTGTTATGCCTATGAAGAACTGAAAAAGGTGAGCCCAAATTTCACTATTGCTGCTTCATTCGGAAACGTTCATGGCGTATATAAACCGGGAAATGTAAAACTGCAGCCGAAGATCCTGAAAAAATCACAGGAATATATCCGTGAGAAGCTTGGTATTGAAGATGAACTGCCTGTCGACTTTGTATTCCATGGCGGATCTGGCTCAACACACGAAGAAATCCGTGAAGCAATCGGGTATGGTGTTGTAAAAATGAACATAGATACCGATACACAATGGGCATACTGGGATGGAATCAGAAAATACGAAGCCCAGAAACACGATTACCTGCAGGGACAGATTGGAAATCCTGAAGGTGATGACAAGCCAAACAAAAAATACTACGACCCGCGGGTCTGGATTCGTTCAGCAGAAGAAGCAATGATTGCACGCCTGCAGACCGCATTCGAAGATTTAAATGCACTGAACAGCATTTAATAATTACTCATGATATTACTGAAGACGCTTTCCTGAAAAGGAAGGCGTTTTTTTTATAATATACATATCATTTTATATACTTCGATCAAGTTCAATATGAGAATATTAGTGAAGATATAACCAGGATTTCTTACTCTAAAGGAGTCAAAAATATTTAATTCAGACGCTTAAAAAGGATTATTACAAAATTATTATGCGACCCCTTCAGGGTCGGGTATCAGATGTGAATATCTCTTCTATAGACATGTGAACCCTTCAGGTTCAACAAAGGAATCTTAATCCTGAAGGGATTACATGTTTATAGAAAAATCATGAATAAAAGAATTTATGACCCTGAAGGGGTCAAATATGCATAATTCAATATACTTAACGGAATCATTATCAAGGTAACACGCGACCCCGTTAATGGGATTACAGGATTATTTATGTTCCTTTTATGCTCTGTCTTAGATGTCTGTTGTTACAGCCTACCTGATCAAATCCTTCACCCTGATATTCCTGAACTTCAACTCCGATCCATGCCCAAGAAAGCCAATGAACCCTTTTTCACGGAGCAATCCCGGATGGTCCCTTTTGTCGACAGTTCCATTCTTAGAGGCTTCAACAAGGTCGCCATCAAGAATAACATTTCCATTGAGTGTAATGGTGATCCGGCTGCCATCAGCCACTACTTCCTGCTCGTTCCACTCCCCTACAGGCCTGAGAAACCCTCTTTTTGCAGGAATAATGCCATACACCGAACCATGATACTGGTAATCGGCAAGGTTGGCATAAACAGGCGCTGTATTATCAAGTATCTGGAGTTCCATGCCGGTGTATGCTGCATCACCTGAAAGCGGTGCACGGATTCCAAGTCCGTTGTTTGCACCAGGTGTCAGCTGAAACTCAAACCGGAATATAAAATCACTGTATTCTTTTTCGGTAAACAGGTTTCCCTGGCCGCCCCTTGCAGGCTGAACCACCAGTTCGCCATTGCGGGCGAAGTAGTCGGTTTTGTTCCCCTGCCAGCCGTCGAGGTTCATGCCGTTGAATAACGACACGAACCCTTCGGCCTTCTCCACCTCTGTTAAACCAATCTCATCTGTATTAATTTCTTTTACATAGATATCTCTGAATGCCAGATCAGACCCGTGTGCCTGCAGTTCGATAAAGCCTTTACCGAAAATCGGGTTACTGCGGTCCCAGTAATTTTCAAGAGGAACATTATCAACTACCAGTTCTCCATTCAGGTAAACCGTCACGTTTTCTCCGGTCATTGAAATGCGGAAAGTGTTCCATTCTCCAACCTGATTGTCGGCTACCTTCAGCGGCTTGGATGGATTCTTCTGGTTATTGTATAAACCGCCTGACCCAACCTCTGCGCCCACGTTTGTAAGGGCGGTATCCCAGATTTGCACCTGGGGAGAACCCCTCAGGTAAAGGCCACTGTCTCCGCCTTTTGTAATACGCCAGTCAACAACCATCTCAAAATCGCCATACTCCTTCACTGAACAAAGATTGTCGCCTTTTCCGTTAAATACAATGGTATTGTCCTTCACTGCCCAGTTCTCATACATTTTCCCGTTTGCTTCCTCCTGCTTTTTAGCCAGTTCCTCTTTACTCATTTTTGTGCGGGTTATGGGATTGCCCACAAGTCCCTGCCAGCCATCAAGGTTTTTTCCGTTGAACATAGAAACAAAGCCTTCTTCTTTGGGCATTCTTTCAAGGTAATTCTGAATGTTGATTTTGTCATAATCACTTTCCTCACCCGAAATAACCAGGGCCACCCTTTGCAGAAGATCCCTTACTTTCTGGCCCGATAAATTGTTTTTCCCATCTGAATCAGGCAGCGCAATTCGCATAATTGACCGTGCAGCCGACTGTTGCAGCTCACGATTGTCTATATACTGCTCAAGATATACCATCGAAAGGAATGTTTTCAGATTGCCAATGGCGCTGATCACCAGCCTCTGATCGGCAGCACCCGAAGCATAAGGCATTATTTTCCGGTACTGCAGCAGCTTCTGATCGTCAGGTAAATCTGCAGTCCGTACCTGGCGGACAAAACTTGAAAATGCCTTTGACCGGTAATCGCCGGTTGAACTTTCAGTAATTTTATAAAGAGATGCTGCTGCATTGTAGTCTTTCCATCCTGTGAGTGCTTCAAAAGCAACTTCCTTCAGACGGCCGTTTGAGCTGTTGAAATATTCAGTAACAGTTTCCAGCGCCACATCACCTCCAATTTCGGGAAGGATGGATATAATCCGTTCTTTCTTATCCGTTGTCTTTAAGGCTGACAGCAATTTGCCGTTTTCAGTTTGTTCCGCCTCAACGCTTTTGGCAGCTTCCACAACTGCAAGCTGAACCTGCTGTACCTCTTTTTCATCTTCTGCCGAAAGCAAAAGTTCAATCAGTGCATCCAGATTGGCAGCCGTTGAAATATTTTTTAGTGCATTAAAAGCTGCATTCCTCTCATCCGCATTCTCTGATCCGGTCACGGCAAAAATTTCATCGAACCAGGCATTGCCACCACGGGCAGCAACTGCATCAATAATTACAGCCCGGGTTGCCCCTGAAGTTTCCTTCATCCTGGAAGCCAAAGGTGCCAGGTGTTTCCGGCTTATCAGCTGCAACAAGGCATTTTTTGAAACTTCCGGATCTTTCCCTTTTACAAGGTGATCGATGAGTACCGGAACAGCATCCTGCCCCTGCAACTTTACAAGCGCTTCGATTGCATCTTTTCTTACTTCCTGCGACGCCTCATTCAGGTTTGACCTTACAAATTCCACAGCCAGTTCATCACCGCGACGGCCGAGCATATCAATGATCTCTGCCCTTACGGCAGCGGGTGCTGATTCTGCTTTTGCAATCCACTGGCGGGTGGCGGAAGCGCCTCCTGAATTTTGTGCCACATTTAACGCAGCATAACGAAATTCCTTATTGCCGCTATCAACAGCCTTCAGCAACAAAGGCATGGCCTCATTGTCGAAATGCCTGGCATAAAGCGACAATACCACTGCGTGGTTGTGCAGTTTTCCTTCAGACTGGGTATATTTAATTATAGCTTTCAACGCATTCCTGCATTCATTCATTTCACCGCGCTCACCCAAACGATTGGCATATACAAGAAACGATTCAGTGGCATTGGAAGGCTTATATTCAAAATTTGCATCCCGGGCTGCTTTTAGCAGCAGTTTATATGAATCAGGATGTCCGATGTTTGCAAGGGCTGCAAGAGTTGCCTTCCGCAAATCCTGATTTGCTGAACCCGAAAAAGTACTGATGGTCTTAACTGACTCTTCAAAGCGCAACTCCCCCAGTGATCTGACAAGTGTGACCCTGGAAGCATCACCGGCACCTGAAAGTGCCTGAAAAAGGGCTTTTGCTGCGTCGCGGGTTGCAATAGCCACAAGGGCCTGTGCTGCAGGTTCTGTCATTGCCTCCTCCGACAGGTATTTTTTTACAGCGACTACAGAATGGTTGCTGCCAACAAGGTTTAACTGGTTCAGTAAAAACGTCCTGACTTCATTGTCTTTATGCGATACAAGTGAGGCAATAAGTCCTTTCTCTACCATCCTGCGGGATTCTTCCCTGCCAAATGCACTGGAATAACGGGCCAGACTGTTGATGGCAAAACGTACAGCTGTATCATCGCCCGTACCGGGAGCAACCAGCATTTGTGAAAGCTTCGTGAAACCTTCCGGCCCAAGGTCAGCCAGTTCACCCATCACCCGTTCCAGGTGTACAAGGTTGCCGGCAGGCATTTGTGCCAGTGCATCGGCAATCCTGGTTTCAGGTGTTCTCCTGTCCTGGGCAAAGGTTGTTGAAATTACAAGTGCAAGAACCAGGGTGGTGATTAATTGATATATTCTTACTTTCATTTTGTTAGCTAAATAATGAAAATTCTTTGTCAATACTTTAAATGCTCCACGAGGCCCTCATGGGTTGGCTGATCAGCCTGTTGGCCCCTTCATCATCAATAAACTTCAGCTTCACCGGGTCGAACTGCAGTGAACGCCCCAGCCTTACTGCAACAATCCCAAGGTTCACAAGGGTTGATGAATAAAACCCGTTGGTTTCGTTCAGGGCAAATTTCTTCCGTGTCTGAACCGATTCGCTGAAAACGGTTATCTGCGGTTCAGGATCAGGAAGGGTTTTAACCAGATCCTGAAGGTTGGGTATATCTGAACGGAAACCCCTGTATATTTTACCATGAGGTCCCTCTATATATGCAGCATCCTTATCCTTGTTTTCGCCGTCGAGGATGACACGGCAGCCATCGGCATAGGTGTATGTAATCCGGCGCCATGAACCCACTGCATCATAATGCTGCTGGGGAGCGTCGACTTCAATGCTGACCGGACAGGTATCATCCTTGCCAAGCAGGTACTGAACCGGGTCGAGATAGTGCTGCCCCATATCGCCGAGGCCTCCACCGTCGTAATCCCAGTAGCCCCTGAAATTCGCATGAACCCGTTCGGGATTGTATGGCCTGTATGGGGCGGGACCTAACCACATGTCGTAATCAAGATGTTCAGGCACAGGCATGGGTGCCAGGTTGTGCTTTCCGCTCCAAAAGAATTTCCAGTCGTAGCCGGTAACCCCGCTGACGGTTACCTTCAGCGGCCAGCCCAGAATGCCGCTGTCGATAATCTTCTTCAGCGGTTTTACATCGGTGCCTAAACCATAAAAGGTGTCCTTAAACCGGAACCAGGTATTGAGACGAAACATCCGCCCGTGGGCATTCACTGCTTCCATCACTTTTTTCCCTTCACCGATTGTGCGGGTCATGGGTTTTTCACACCAGATGTCCTTACCAGCCTTTGCTGCTTCCACAGCCATGATGCCGTGCCAATGCGGCGGGGTTGCTATATGTACAATGTCAACTTCGGGCAATTGAAGTACTTCACGGAAGTCGCCAAAGGTTTTCACATCATGATTGATCATGCTTTTAGCCTTCTCCAGATGGAGACGATCCACATCGCATACGGCCACCACACGGGTTCCTTCGTAAGGAATATGGCCGCGGCCCATTCCCCCTACCCCAATGATTGCCTTTGTCAGGTGGTCGGAAGGAGCCAGAAAACCCCTGCCTCCCAATACATGCCTTGGAATGATTGTCAGTCCTGCACCTGCAACCAAAGCACTTTTTAGAAATCCTCTTCTTGAAGTCGAACTCTTGTGCACCATTGTCATTCGTATTAAAAATCCCGGAAATTCAGCGGATTAGGATATTTAAAGTTAAAATATTAATTTCAAAGATAATATTTACTTCTTAAAAAAATAAGGAACTGGTAATAAAACTTGAGACATTATAAAGGAGGCATAAAATACGGTAAGAACACTGTAAAGTTCGTTTCCGCCCTCGTCCAGGAGTGGAAGAAACGTTCGCAATCTAGAACATACTGTCTGTTTTACCCATACCATTCTAATTTGAATCACTTATTGTTTTCATGAATTTTCTCATAAGTGACGGGTTAAATATTTGAGATTTCTCCCTGCGGTCGAAATGACATTGTTTTCAGAGCTGTTGTGGCGG
>Ga0209347_1006389_pt1 | contig 10480 bp, 8 predicted proteins | sample AutmiccommuBRH23_FD_187382 | JGI IMG/M metagenome (GOLD analysis project Ga0209347, IMG submission 187382) | Deep subsurface microbial communities from Mt. Terri, Switzerland - Autotrophic microbial communities BRH/23 (SPAdes) (version 2) | ecosystem: Environmental > Aquatic > Deep subsurface >...
CGTCGAGCCGCTGGCGCTTCAACTTCACGGCTTCTCTCGCCTCAGAGGCTGTGAAAAATTCGACATCTGTCCAATCCCGTCATCCTGAGCGTCAGCGAAGGATCTCAGAATTTCAGGCTCGCGCCTTCAGCCTCCGTGGCATGTGCCTCCAATGCTGAGATCCTTCGCTGACGCTCAGGATGACGGAGGGTCGTGCCGGACAATTCTTCACAGCCTCTCAGCTCACGGCCGCGGGGAACTTGCCCTTGTTCTTCTTCCCCGCCAGGAACTCCCGCACGCGCCGCGCAATCCCCTCGGCATGGAGGTCGTACTGCGCGCGCAGCACGTCCTGCGCACCGTGGTGCACGTACTCGTCCGGAATGCCGATGCGGTGGAAGTGGATGTCGGCGAGGCCGAGCTCTTCGCAGCGCTCCATGACCGCCGAGCCGAAGCCGCCCGCGAGCGAGCCTTCTTCAACGGTAATGATGTGCGAAAACGGCTTACAGTATTTCGCAATCAATTCGTCATCTAAAGGCTTGATGAATCGCGCGTTGATGACGGCGACTTCGATCCCGTCCTTCGCGAGCGCCTCGGCCGCTTCCATCGCCGGCCACACCTCGGTGCCGATCGCGAAGATCGCAGCGGCGCTTCCTTCGCGCATCACTTCGCCCTTGCCGACCGGCAGCGCCTTGAGCTCGGGATCGATCTCGACGCCGAAGCCGTTGCCGCGCGGGTAGCGCAGCGAGGTCGGATGTCCGGTCTCGAACGCGGTCTTCACCATGTGCCGCAGCTCGTTCTCGTCCTTCGGCGCCATGCAGACCATGTTCGGGAAGAGGCGCAGGTACGCCATGTCGTAGATGCCGTGATGCGTCGGCCCGTCGGCGCCGGCAATGCCGCCGCGGTCGAGCGCGAACACGACCGGCAGATCCATGATCGCGACGTCGTGGAAGACCTGATCGAACGCGCGCTGCAGGAAGGTCGAGTAGATCGCGGCGACCGGCTTCATCCCCTGCGTGGCCATGCCGCCGCAGAACGTGATCGCGTGCTCTTCGGCGATGCCGACATCGAACATCCGCTCGGGGAACTGCTTCTGGAACTTGTCGAGGCCCGTGCCTTCGGGCATCGCGGCGGTGACGGCGACGATCTTCGGATCGTTCTTTGCCATCTCGACGATCGCCTCCGCAAATGCAGCGGTGTACGTCATCGGCGCCGGCTTGTCCGACTTGCGGACCTCGCCCGTCACCACATCAAACGGATTGACACCATGCGACCAGATCGGCTTCGCCTCGGCCGGCTTGTAACCCTTCCCCTTCTTCGTGATGACGTGGAGGAGGATCGGGCCGTCGTAGTCCTTGTATTCGTCGAAGAGGCTGAGGAGCAGATCGAGGTCGTGGCCGTCGTAGGGCCCGAGGTACTTGAAGCCGAGCTCTTCGAACAGGGTCCCCGGCACGATCATGTGCTTGAAGACCTGCTCCATGTCGCTCGCGACGCCGTGGAGCTTGCCGCCGACGAGCGGGATGCGATCCATCACGCCCTTGGCGAGCTCCTTCATCTGGTTGTAGCGCTGCCCCTTGATGATCTGGTTGAGGTATCCCGAGATCGCGCCGACGTTCGTCGAGATCGACATGTCGTTGTCGTTCAGGATGATCATCAGCTTGCTCTTGAGGTGGCCCGCCTGGTTCAGCCCTTCGAGCGCGAGTCCGCCGGAGAGCGCACCGTCGCCGATGATCGCGACGACGCGGTAATCCTCTTTCCGGAAGTCGCGCGCCTTCGCGATGCCGAGCGCGGCCGAGATCGAGGTCGACGCATGTCCGGCGTTGAAGACGTCGTACTCGGACTCTTCCCGTTTGCAGAAACCGGAAATGCCGTCGTGCTGACGGATCGTGGGGAACGTCTTGCGGCGGCCGGTCAGGAGCTTGTGCGGATAGCTCTGGTGGCCGGTGTCGAAGACGATCTGGTCGCGCGGGGTCTCGAAGGCGTAGTGGAGCGCGAGCGTGAGCTCGACGATGCCGAGGTTGCCGCCGAAATGGCCGCCGACGCGGGAGACCACGTCGATGATGGTCTCGCGGATTTCCTGCGCGACCTGAGGGAGCTGACGGCGATCGAGCTTCCGGAGGTCCAGAGGCGTGTCGATCGAATCGAGTAAACGAGGCATCGTAATTTCCTGATTTTTCGGGGCCTAATTGCGGCGTTCGCAGATGAAACGCGCGAGGGGCGCCAGGTAATTCATCGGACCGGCGATCATACCAGCGTCCCTCAGGGCGGCCTCGAGGAGCCGGTTCACTTCCGCCCGGGCGCTTTCTGCCCCGAGAAGGGCCGGCCAGGTAAGTTTTCCCTGGGCGACGTCCTTACCCGCCGTCTTCCCGAGGGTCGCCGAGGATTCTTCGATGTCGAGCAGGTCGTCGACGATCTGGAAAGCGAGCCCGAGGTTGTCGCCGTAGGAGCGGAGCAGGTCGAGCTCGGCATCGGAGGCGCCGCCGAGGAGTCCGCCGAGGACACATGAGGCCGTCAGCAGGCGGCCTGTCTTGTTGCGGTGGATGAAATGCAGCTCCGCGAGGAGCGCATCGCGATCGGTCGATTTGTCCTGGGAGCGTTCGGCGATGAGGTCGGCGACCTGACCGCCGATCATCCCTTTCGAGTCGACGGCGACCGAGACTTCCCGGACCGCGGCGAGCTGGCGTTGCGGATCGACTCCCGCGATCGGCGTCGCAAGCCAGGTGAAGGCCTCGGTCAGCAGCGCATCGCCGGCGAGGATGGCCATCGCGTCGCCGAAAACGACGTGCGTGGTCTTGCGGCCGCGACGGAGGTCGTCGTTGTCGAGAGCCGGAAGATCGTCGTGGACGAGCGAGTAGGTGTGGATCAGCTCGAGTGCTGCGAAATGTTGGAGCAGAGGTGCGACGTCAGCACCGCACGTCTCGGCTGCTGCGATCGCGAGGATCGGCCGGAGCCGTTTGCCACCGCCGAGGACGGCGTAGCGCATCGCCTCGTGAATCGTTGCGGGCGGGGTGTCGGCGGGAGGGAGGTGCGCGTCGATGGTGCGGTCGACCAGCGCGCGCCGGTCGGCAAGGTACTCGGTCGGGTTCATGTCCCCCTCAGTCGCCGTCTTCGAGCTCGGCAACGTCTTCGTCGTCTTCTTCGTCCGCGAACGGCTCGGTCACCGGCTGCCCCTTCGCGTCGGCGAGGATCAACTCGATCTTCTTCTCTACTTCCTCGAGCCGCTGATGGCAGAAACGGGAGAGGCGGATCCCCTCTTCGAACAGCTGCAGCGACTGGTCGAGAGGCAACTCCTCCCCTTCGAGCCTCTGCACGATCGTCTCGAGATCCTTGAATGCTTTTTCAAAGTCGTTGGTGCGGCGAAGAGCCATGGCGAGGCGGTTATAGCACTTTGGGGTTCCTCGGGTTCCTCGGTTCCTCGGGTTCCTCGGGGGATTCTTTGCGAACACTCGGCTTCTGTGTCATTCCGAGCCGGCGGAGCGGAGCCGCAGGCGGAGCGCAGCGCGGTCGAGGAACCTTCGAGCGCCCGGCAGGTGCCGCCGCCGCGTTGAGGAACGAACGGGCGTCCGTGGCTCCCGCAGGTTCCTCGACCGTCCTCCGCTCGCTGGCGCTCGCTCCGGCGGCTCGGAATGACACGCCGGAGCCGGTCCCAACACCCGAGGAACCGAGGAACCCGAGGAACCGAGGAACCCGAGGAACCGAGGAACCCGAGGAACCCGAGGAACCGATTCACTCCACCTCGGGCCAAAGGCTCTCGACGCCGAGGGTGCGGGCGTCGACGGTGGCTTGGAGGCTGCCGCGTTTGAGCTGAACTTCGATCGGGTCGCCGACGTTCACCTGGGTCGAATCGAGGATCGGTTTGCGGCCGCGTTTCGTGCGCGAGAACGCGATTGCGTAGCCGCGGGACAAGACCGACAGCGGCGAGACCGCCTGCAGCGTCGCGACGGTGTGGCGCAGGCGTTCGCGATCGCGTTCGATGCGCAACGGATAGCGCGCGAGCGGCTCGTCGCAGATTGCGAGTCTCTTGCGCATCTGCTTCGCGCGCGCGTCCAGCATCCGGTACAGCATCATCCGCCGCCGCTCGAGTCGTTCGCGCGCAACCGTCACGCGGCGGACGACGATGCCGAGACGATCCGACGACGAGAGATGCCGCAGCTCGTGTCGGTAGTTGCGGACTCGCGACTCGACGACGTGGCGAATGCGGCGCGACATCGCATCGAGCTGCGTGCAGATCTCGCTCTTCGCGCGGACGACGATCTCCGCCGCAGCGGACGGAGTCGGCGCGCGCAGGTCGGCGACGAAATCGCAGATCGTGAAATCGGTTTCGTGGCCGACGCCGGAGATCGTCGGGATCTCGCAATTGGCAACCGCCCGCGCGACGACTTCCTCGTTGAATGCCCAGAGATCTTCGAGCGACCCTCCGCCGCGGCAGATCAGCACGACGTCGTGCAGTTTCCAGCGCGAGAGGTTGTCGAGCGCCTTCGCGATCTCTTTTCCCGCGGTCGCGCCCTGGACGCGCACCGGGTAGATCTGCACGTCGAGCCCTTCGAAACGGCGGCCGAGGACGTGGAGGATGTCGCGGACGGCGGCGCCCGTCGGACTCGTGACGACGACGATGCGCTGCGGCAGCATCGGGATCGGGCGTTTGCGCGCAGGATCGAAGAGGCCTTCGTCGGCAAGACGTTTCTTGAGCTGTTCGAATGCGAGCTGGAGAGCGCCGAGGCCGGCCGGCTCGGCCGACGTCGCATTCAGCTGAAACTCGCCCTTCGCTTCGTAGATCGTCAGTCGTCCGCGAACGATCAGCTGCAGTCCGTTCTCGATGCGGAAGCGGAGAAACCGCGCGGCCGAAACAAAGAGCACGACCTTGATCTGCGCCTTCGCGTCCTTGATCGAGAAGTAGAGATGCCCCGCCGACGACCGCATGTAGTTCGTCACCTCGCCCTCGACCGCGATGTCGTTGTAGCGATAGAGGTCGGTGTTGAGCTGCTTGATCAGCTCACTGACCGAATAGACGTGGGGGGCGGGCATGAGTGGGCATGATACGGCGAGGCAGGTGTATTGAAACCACCCCTCACCCTAACCCTCTCCCCGCCAGCGGGGAGAGGGGACAACGCATGGCAAGAGCCACCACTGGTCCGTCTCGCGATAAGTTGGCAAGAGCGAGCGCGTTCTGCCTATCACCAAAGACAACTTGTGCAAGACGAGCGATTGTTGCGTCTCGCGATGCACTGTCCCCTCTCCCCGCCGCAGCGGGGAGAGGGTTAGGGTGAGGGGCGATCTCTCCATCCGTCATCCTGAGCGTCAGCGAAGGATCTCCGAATTGCAGGCATGGGCCTTCAGCCAGTGCTCCGTCGCACATGCCTGCCATTTTGAGATCCTTCGCTGACGCTCAGGATGACGGGATTGAGGACTTGCCGCGAGCGCGGACACACTCAGGGCCCACCCCGCGCCAACCCTACTCCCCTTCGGTCAGCGGTCCCACGGCGCGGCCTTCGATGAACTGCTGGACCACGGGGTTCTCGCTCGCCTGGAACTCCTCGGGCGTGCCTTCTTCGATGATGCGCCCGTTGCAGAGCATGGCGATGCGGTCGGCGATCTTGAACGCGACCTTCATGTCGTGCGTGATCGTCACGGTGGTCGTGCCGAGCTTCTGGTCCATCTCCATGATCAGCTCCGCAACGACGTCGCTGATCACCGGATCGAGACCGGTCGTCGGCTCGTCGAAGAGCAGAATCTCGGGCTTGAGCGAGATGGCGCGTGCGAACCCGACGCGACGTCGCATGCCGCCCGAGAGTTCCGACGGCCGCTTCTTCTCGACGTTGTGCAGATGCACGTCCTCGAGACACTCCTCCACGCGAGCGCGGATCTCCGCCTCGGTCATCTTCGTGTGGCGCCGCAGCGGAAACGCGATGTTCTCGAAGACCGACATCGAGTCAAAGAGAGCGCCTTCCTGGAACGACATGCCGAAGCGGCGGCGGAAGGTGTTCAGCTCGACGTCCTTCATGTGCGTGATGTCGTGGCCGTCGATGATGACGCGCCCCTTGTCGGGACGGATCAGCCCGATCACGTGCTTGAGCGTGACGCTCTTGCCGGTACCCGAGCCACCGACGATCACGAGCGATTCGCCGCGCGCGACGTCGATCGACATGCCGCGCAGCACGTGCCGCTCGCCGAACGACTTGTGCAGGTCCACGAGCTGGATGAAAGGCTGAGTCGACATCAGAAGAGGATCTTCGTCAGGAAGAAATCGCTCAGAAGAATGATGAGCGACGCGGAGACGACGGCGTTGGTCGTCGCGCGGCCGACGCCTTCGGCGCCGCCGGTCGTGTAGTAGCCGCGCACGCAGCCGGTGAGCGTCAGGATCAGCCCGAACACCGAAGCTTTGATCAACCCGCTCCAGACGTCCTTGAGATCGAGGAACTGGAAGGTGTTGAGCTTGTACTGCACCGGGTTCGCATGCAGCAGCTTCACGGACACGATGTACCCGCCATAAACGCCGAGGGCGTCGCCGAGGATGGCGAGGAAGGGGAGCATGACGATGCCGGCGATGACGCGTGGGACGAAGAGGTACTGAATCGGCTCAGTCGCCAAAGCCTTGAGCGCGTCGAGTTGCTCGGTCACGCGCATCGTGCCGATCTCCGCGGCCATCGAGGAACCGATGCGGCCCGCGACCATCAGACCGACGAGGACCGGCGAGAGCTCGCGCAACATCGCGAGTGCGACCACGCTCGCGACGAACTGCTCGGCATGGACTCGCTGAAACCCGCTGAACGTCTGCAGCGCGAGGACCATCCCGGTGAACATCGTCGTGAGGAAGACGACCGGAATCGAATCGACGCCGACGCGCACCATCTGGCGGAACCACTCGCCGACGTCGTACGGCGGGCGGAGCATCCAGGTGAACGTCTTCCAGAGCGCATCGAACCAGAGCCCGGTCTGTTCGAAGAGGCGGATGAATGTGCGGCCGATGCGGTCGAGGATCGCGGTCATGCGAATCGTGAGCGGATGGCCACAACGTCGTCGCCATCGCGATACACGCGCGGAACCCGCGCGCCGACGCTGCAGAACACCTCGTAGGAGATCGTATCAAGTTTCGACGCCAGCTCTTCGGCGGTGATCTCCTCCTCCCCCTGGCGACCGAGGAGGACGACCTCGTCGCCGACCGCCGCCTCGGGGACGTCGGTCACGTCGAGCGTGATGAGATCCATCGACACCCGCCCGACGAGCGGCACCCGCCGGCCGCGCACGAGCATGTCGGCCTGATTCGAGAGGCGCCGTGCGTAGCCATCGGCGTATCCGACCGGAATCGTCGCGATCCGGCTCGGACGCTGCGTGAAGAAAGTCCGGCCATACCCGATGCTGCTGCCCGCCGGGACTTCCTTGAGCCGTGCGACCTCGCTGCGCCAGCGCATCAGCGGCTCGAGTCGCGGCGAATCGACATCGAGCGCCTCGGCACCGAGCAGGGCGACGCCGATCCGGACGAAATCGCCGTCGGTGATCCCCCGCATCGCGGCGGCGCTGTTCGCGAGATGCGTACGCGACGCGGTGATGCCGGCCTCGCGCAACGTTTCGACGAGCGAATGAAACCGCGCGCGCTGCTCTTCGGTGAACGGATCGCGCACGTCGCTGGCGTTCGCAAAGTGACTGTAGATCGCGTCGACCTTCAGGCGCGGCGCCGAACGGATCAGCTCCGCGACGCGCGGCATGTCGGTCTCGATGCAGCCCATCCGTCCCATGCCGGTGTCGAGCTTGAGGTGAATCGTCACGTCGCGGTCCCGCGCGACGCGCGCCACGATCTCGAGCTCTTCGGGGCCGGGGACGCCGAGGGTGATGTCGTGGTCGACGGCGGCGCGGACCTGCGGTTCGCCGAGCGGACCGAGGACCAGGATCGGCAGCGTGATGCCCGCCTGCCGCAACTCGAGCGCTTCTTCGAGCAGCGCGACACCGATCATGCCGACGTGTCGCGGATCGCAGCGCTTCGCCAGCTCGACGGCGCCGTGCCCGTAAGCGTCGGCCTTCAACAGAGGAAGGATCTTCGTGCCGCTGCCCACTCGCGCGGCGAGTGCCTCGACGTTGCGCTCGAATGCGCGCAGGTCGATTTCGGCCCAGGTCGGGCGCATTCCGGTCACTGCTTCACGAAGCCCACGCATGGAGGTCCTGTCCGTTCATCGGTCGCGACCGGTCGGATGCAAGAAAGAGGATCATCTCCGCAATCTCCTCCGGTGTCATGCTCGCCGGCGCCCCGCCGCTCGCCTCGGCCCACATCGGCGTATCGACGGAACCGGGGCTGATCGAATTCACGCGCACGCCGCTGCCTTTCACTTCGACCGCGAGCGCTTCCGTCAGCGAGATGACCGCGCCCTTGGCGGCGCAATACGAAACCCAGCCCGGGAACTTCTTCGGACCGGGGACGCCGGAGATCGAGGCGACGTTGACGATCGCGCCGCGCTTCCGTTCGATCATGGAGGGGAGCGCGCGGCGGCAGGTGAGGAAGATCGCTTCGACGTTGACCGCGAACATCCGCTGCCACTGCTCGAGCGTCGTGTCGATGAGCGGCCCGACGTCGATCATCCCGGCGTTGTTGACGAGGATGTCGCACTTGCCGAAGCGTGTCTCCGTCTGCGAGAAGAGCTTCTCGACAACCGCCAGATCTGCGACGTCGCCCGCCACTGCGATCATGCGTCCTTCATGCTTCTTCGCCAGTTCGTCCAGTCGGTCCGCCGAACGCGCAAGCACGGCGACGCGTGCACCACGTGCAACCAGCAACTCCGCCGTCGCCCTACCGATCCCGGACGACGCGCCGGTGACGACCGCAACCTTTCCTTCGAACTCGTTCATGCAGCGAGAGGCTATCCCCTCGGAGTCGACGAGTCCACAAGGGACAAGTCGTCAAGTCGTCAGGTCGTCAGGTCGTCAAGGTGGCGACACGGAACCCTTGGCGCCTGGCGGACTCTTCCTCCTCCGCCGGGTGGGGCGGGCCTTGACGACTTGACGACTCGACGACTCGACGACTCGACGACTTGTTCCTCATACTTCCGCCCGCATGAAATCGCTGCTGCCCGCCCTGCTTCTCTTCGCGACGACCGTTGCGGCCCAGACCACGACGATCGCGATCGACGCGACCGCCGATCGGCATCCCATCAGTCCTGACATTTACGGCGTGAACTTCGCGAGCACGGAGCAGCTGCTCGAACTCAACGTCGGACTGAACCGGTGGGGCGGGAACTGGTCGTCCCGCTACAACTGGCAGCAGAACTGTTCGAACCGCGCGAACGACTGGTTCTACGAGAGTCTCGAAGAAGGGCCCGCGGTCGCCGCGGAAGAGTCGGACCTTTTCATCGACACGACGAAAGCCGGCAACGCCCAGCCGATGATGACGATCCCGATGATCGGATGGATCGCGAAGATGGGTCCGAACCGGGAGCGGCTCGCGAGCTTTTCGATCGCGAAGTACGGCGCGCAGCAGGCCAACGACTGGCAGTGGTTTCCCGATGCCGGCAACGGCATCCTCGCCAACGGTCAGCCGATCACCTGGAACGACAGGAACGACGCGAACACGCCGGTCGACGCGACGTTCATGGCCGGATGGATCCAGCACATGGTCACGAAGTACGGCAATGCGTCGGGGAGCGGTGTCCGCTACTACATCCTCGACAACGAGCCGAGCATCTGGCACAGCACGCACCGCGACGTCCGTCCCGAGGCGCCGGGCATGGACGAGACGCTCACGCTGATGCTCGACCACAGCGCGAAGATCCGCGCCGTCGATCCGCACGCGAAGATCGCAGGACCCGAAGAATGGGGCTGGAGCGGCTATCTCCTCAGCGGCGCCGATCAGCAGTATCTCGATCGCACGCAGGACTGGGGCAACGCACCCGACAAGGCAGCGCACGGCGGATGGGACTACCTGCCGTGGATGATGGCGCAGCTGCACGAGCGGGAGATGCTCGACGGCCGCAAACCGGTCGACATCTTCACCGTGCACTACTACCCGCAGAGCGGCGAGTACTCGAGCAACACGTCGACGGAGATGCAGCTTCTCCGCAATCGTTCGACGCGTTCGCTTTGGGATCCGGCATACGTCGACGAGTCCTGGATCGGCGATGCGTACGGAAACCCTGGCGGCATCGTCCGGCTCATTCCGCGGTTCCGCGAGTGGCTCGATCGTTACTACCCGAACACGCCGTTCGGCATCACCGAGTACAACTGGGGCGCCGAGGAGCACATCAGCGGGGGCATCGCGCAGGCCGACATCCTCGGCATCTTCGGTCGTGAGCGGCTCGACCTCGCGACGCTCTGGGTCACCCCGCCGACAGGATCTCCCGCCTACAACGCCATCCGGATGTATCGGAACTACGACGGCTCCGGCTCGACGTTCGGCGACATCAGCGTCCGCGCGACCGCGCCGAATCCCGACCTCATCTCCGCCTTCGCTGCGGTGCGGGCAAGCGATGGCGCGCTGACCGTGATGCTCATCAACAAGCAGCTCGGCACGACGGCCAGCGTG
>Ga0209347_1006390_pt1 | contig 10479 bp, 10 predicted proteins | sample AutmiccommuBRH23_FD_187382 | JGI IMG/M metagenome (GOLD analysis project Ga0209347, IMG submission 187382) | Deep subsurface microbial communities from Mt. Terri, Switzerland - Autotrophic microbial communities BRH/23 (SPAdes) (version 2) | ecosystem: Environmental > Aquatic > Deep subsurface >...
GGTGCGCGGGGGAGTGCTGGCCGACGAGTGCGCGGGCCGCCTCGAGGAGTTCTTCGCCCGGCAGCGGTGAGGTGCGATCGAGCGGTCTGCGTCCAGCGTGCTCCCACGGTCGCGATTTCAGCCGATCCACGACCGTGAGAGCACTTTCGCTGCACCCGCGACGGCGGTTTGGGTTGTCAGCCGGTGCATCGGTAAGCTGCCACACGGTGGCGTGTCCGAGCGGCCTAAGGAGCACGCCTCGAAAGCGTGTGACGGGTAACCCCCGTCCGAGGGTTCAAATCCCTCCGCCACCGCCATAGCCATCTGCCTGTCCACGCAGGGAGGTGGCTATTTTCATGGGGCGCCGCGTCCGTCACTCCAGACGGTCGCGGTCGCGGCGTCGCTCCTCGACGTCGAGCGTCTCTTCGACGTCGAGCACTTCCTCGCGAACCGGGCGATCGGCGAGCTGCTCGCGAACGCCGAACAGGAACGGGTACACCGCTCCCGCGATCGCCGCGCCGACCAGCGGAGCCACCCAGAACAGCCACAGTTGCCCCGGCGCGCCGCTGCCGTTGAAGAACGCGACACCGGTGGAGCGTGCGGGGTTCACCGAGGTGTTGGAGATCGGGATCGAGACCAGGTGGATCAAGGTCAGCGTCAGCCCGATGGCGAGGCCGGCGAAACCTTTGGGTGCGCGGTCCTCGGTGGCGCCGAGGATGACGAACAGGAACACCGCGGTCAGCACGATCTCGGTGATGAGCACCGCCCACATCGAATAGCCGGTCGGCGAGTTCGCCCCGAAGCCGTTGGCGGCCATGTTGCCGGTGGCTTCGAAACCTTCGCGGCCCCTGGCGATCACGAGGATGAGCAGACCGGCGATCAGCCCGCCGATCACCTGCACCAGCCAGTACAGCGGCAGCGCCTTCCACTCCACCCGGCGTGCGATGGCCGCGCCCAGGGTGACGGCGGGATTGAAGTGGCCGCCGGAGACCGTGCCGAAGGCATAGACACCGGTCAGCACCGTCAACCCGAACGCCAGCGAGACGCCGAGGAACCCGATACCCACCAGGGCGCCGTCGTCGGTCTGCACGGTGGCGGCGAACACGGCGCTGCCACAACCGCCGAATACCAGCCAGAACGTTCCGAACATCTCCGCCGCGAGGCGCTGGGGCATGCTAGGAGCTATCACAGTCACTCCTCGGTCGGATATGCGGTCCCGTCCGAGGGTGTCACGGGGCAACCCGTTTTGGCGTTGGGTTGCCGAATCGTGCCGATATGGTGACCGGCCCCGGTCACAGCGCAGATGCCAACGCCTGCAACGTCTGCGCAGCGGTGTAGCGGGGTGTCCAACCGAGCACCGACCTGGCCCTGCTGATGTCCATGACCACCGAGGTGCGGGTGGCGTGCAGCCACTCGGCCGAGGACGGCAGGAACGGCAGGCGCGCGATCGCAAAAGAGGCGATGGCCGCGGTGACCGCTGGGACGCGCAGGGGCCGAGCCCCCAGGGCCACCGCCACCTCGGACAGCGACACCTGCCCGTCGCCGGCGAGGTTGTAGGCGCCCGGTGGTGCCGAGGTGGTCGCGGCCAACGCGATCGCGGCGGCGACGTCGTCGTGGTGGATCAGCTGCATCGGCGTGCCGGGGTCCGGGAACAGGGGCTTCAGCAGCGGTACCGCCGCGGTGGCGGACCGCAGGCCCGGCAGGTGACTCCAGGGCATCGCGTCGGCCAGGGCGGTCGCCTTCGGGCCGCCGACGATGCACGGCCGCAGCACGAACACCTCCAGAGACGCCCCTTCGGTGACCTCGGCGAGCACCGCCTCGCAGGCAGCTTTCTGCTCGGAGTAGTAGTGCTCGGCCGATCCGCGCAGCGGGGTGTCCTCGGTCAGCGGCAGCTTGTTGTCCGAGTGGTAGCCGTACGCGGCCACCGACGAGGTGTACACCAAGCGTCTGGGCCGCTGCGCGGCGACGGTGGCCTCGAAGACGTTGCGCGTGCCTGCCACGTTGACGCGCCGACTCTCCTCGCGCGTCCCCAACACGATGAAGGCCAGGTGGACGACGACGTCGGCGTCGGCGACCAGCGCCTCGACCGCGTCGCGATCGAGGATGTCGCCCTGGTGGTAGGTGGTCTTCGTCCAGCCGTGCGCTCCCGGGTCGAACGGCCGTCGGGCCATCCCGACGATGCGGTCGACGGCGGGATCGCGTTCGAGGGCATCGACCGCGGAGATTCCGATGTCCCCGGTCGGGCCGGTCACGGCCACGGTGAGGCCGGACCGCTTGGGCTTCTCAGGCTTCGACGAGCTCACGGAGATTCTCCAAACTTGCCGACAGCGTGCCGCCGACCTGTCGTGACGCGATGCGGTCGGCGAGCAGGCCGAGCAGCCCGCCGGGTGACTGATAGGCCAGCCGGAACGTGACCTTCGTGCGGCCCGGGCCTGCGTCGCGAAGCCGGAAGCGGCCCCGCAGGCTCACCCCGGTGATGCTGATCCAGGCCAGATCTCGGGCCTCGTCGAACTCGACGAGCTCGATGACCCCGCCTACCGGCGCGGCGCCGATCTTCCAGTGCACCGTGTAGCGCGACCCGACCCCGGCGGGCCCCTCGGTGACGGTCTCCCACCGCTCGAGGTTGGGCATGAAGTCGGGGTAGCGCTTGGGGTCGCTGATCAGCGACCAGATGGTGTGACGGTCGGTGTCGACGACGAGCTGCCGTTGGACCCGCATCAGCCGATCACCGGGAACCTGCGCTCGACGGCCAGCCGGTCGACACCGGCCTGCAGGCTGGCGAGCACGGCCTTGTTCACCGTCTCGTCGTCACCGTCGACGTCGATCGGGTCCTGCACCTCGACCGTGATCTTCGCGGGCAGCGGCAGATGGCCGGCCAGGTCGCTGATGTTCAGCCCCCAGGGCAGGGCCAGCGAGATGGGCACGCTCTTGAGCCGCAGCCGCTTGTCCACTCCCAGCAGCCGGGCCAGCCACTGCCCGCGGTCGAGGAACAGTGCGGTCTCCTGGCCTCCGACGCTGGCCACCGGCACGATCGGCACCCCCGCCTCCCGGGCCAGCTGCACGTAGCCCATCCGGCCGCCGAAATCGACGACGTGGCGCTCCCATGAAGGGCGGAACACCTCGTAGTCGCCGCCCGGATACACCAGCAGGGCACTGGCCCGCCCGGCCTGCAGTGCCAGGCGGGCGTTCTCGGGGGTGGCCGCCACCGTGCCGAATTTCCGCAGCCACCCCAGGCCGGGGGCCGACACCACCAGGTTGTGGGCCAGCTGGAAGAACGGCCGCTCGACGCCGAAGTAGGAGCAGAACGCCAGCGTGAACACGAAGGTGTCGGGAGGGACGTTGCCGCCGCTGTGGTTGCCGACCAGCAGCACCGGTTTGTCTGCCGGGATGCGGTGAAGCCCCCGCACGTCGGCGCGGAAGTACAGCGAGGCCAGCAGCCAGGTGCCGGGCAGGCGATCGCGGATGAAGTCGGGATCGCGGTGGTCGAGGTCCGCCTCGGGGATCTCGGGCGTGACTCTCCGGCGCGCCCAGCCCACGACGTTGTCGGCCACAGCGCGGACTGCCGTGAAGCCGTTGCTCATGCTGACCCCTCGTCGCCGGTGACTGTGCGCCGTTGCGCGGCGTACCCACAGATCTGCCCGGAGACCCCCGTTGTCAAACCGCGAGTTCGCCGGTCGAGCGCGCGGGGGGACGCCCGGAACTGAACTTGTGATCGAACTTTCGCGCAGATTGCGCACACAAGCTCAGTTTCGCGTGACGCCGACGGGCTCAGACGGTTGCCGCCACCTCTGCCGGCGCCGGCTCCACGGTCACCTTGATGGCCTCGCCCTTCTTGACGATCTGGAACGCCTCGAGCACCTCGTCGAGCGGGATGTGGCGGGTGATGAGGTCCTTGACCGGAACCTGCCCGGTGGAGATGTACTCCAGCGCCCGCTTGTTGTGTTCGGGCGCGGAGCCGTTGGCGCCGTGGATGTGCAGCTGGCGGTAGTGCACGAGGTTCGAGTCGCAGGTGATGGTCGGGTCGGTCTTCGGAAGGCCGCCGAAGAACGAGATCCGCCCATTGCGTGCGGCCATCGAGATGGCCTGCTCCTGAGCGACGTTCGCGGCGGTGGCGGTGATGACCACGTCGGCGCCGCGGCCCCCGGTCAGCTCCATCACCCGCTCGACCACGTCGACCTCGGCGCCGTTGATGATCTCCTCGGGCGCGACCGCATCGGCCGACATCTGCAGCCGGGCGGCGTTGACGTCCACCAGGTAGACCGGGCCGCACTTGTGCACGCCGCGCGCGATGCGGATGTGCATGCACCCGATCGGGCCCGCGCCGAACACCACGACGGTGTCGCCCTCTTCGATCCCGAGCAGTTCCTGGGCGTTGATCGCGCAGGCGAACGGTTCAGCGGCCGACGCCTCGTCGTAGCCGACGTTGTCCGGAATCCGGTTCAGCCCATCCACTCTGAGGACCTGTCGGGGCACGATCATGTATTCGGCGAAGCCGCCGTCGTACTGGTAGCCCATCGAGGTCTGGTTCTGGCACACCGCCATCCAGCCCTTGCGGCACTCGTAGCAGTCTCCGCAGGGGACCGCGGCGATCACCTGGACGCGGTCACCCACCTTCCAGTTGCTGCTGTAGGTCGCATTCACGTCGGCGCCGACCTCCACGACCTCGCCGGCGATCTCGTGGCCGATGGTGCGCGGCGGGGTCAGGTTCTGGTGGCCGTTGTAGAAGATCTTGACGTCGGTGCCACAGGTCGAGCAGTTGCGCACCCGCAGCTTGACCTCGTCCGGGGCGCAGGTCGGCTCCGGCACATCCTCCAGTCGGACATCCTCGGGTGCGTAGAACCGCAATGCCTTCATGGTGGTGATCCTCTCGACTCGACGACGATTGTGACCGCTGAACGGCGGGTGTGTTCTCCAGCACTCTAACGCTCATCCGGGCACAAAACCACTGAAAACTCTGACCATTTCTGACCGAATGCTTGTATTGATGCCCGTTTGTGGGGTCTAATACCGGTATGTGACCGGCGTCACCGGCCGCGACCGACCCGCTGTGAATCGGAGGACTCGAATGTCAGCACCAGCGATCCCGCAAGACGCGCCGCCGCGGACCGGGGTACGAGTGCGCGTGCAGAAACTGGGCACCGCGCTGTCGAACATGGTCATGCCCAACATCGGCGCGTTCATCGCCTGGGGCCTGATCACCGCACTGTTCATCAAGGCAGGCTGGCTGCAGGGCATCTTCCCAGCGCTGCGCGATCCCGACGGCTGGGTCGCCAAGATCGGCGGCTGGGGCACCTATGACGGCGCCGGAATCGTCGGACCGATGATCACCTACCTGCTGCCGATCCTGATCGGGTACACCGGCGGCCGGATGATCCACGGCAACCGCGGTGCCGTGGTCGGCGCGATCGCCACGATCGGCGTGGTCACCGGCGCCGACGTCCCGATGTTCATGGGCGCCATGATCATGGGACCGCTGGGCGGTTGGGCCATGAAGAAGATCGATGCACTGTGGGAAGGCAAGATCCGGCCCGGCTTCGAGATGCTGGTGGACAACTTCTCCGCGGGCATCCTCGGGATGATCCTGGCGATCTTCGGGTTCTTCGGCATCGGGCCGATCGTCTCGGCATTCACCCGGGGCGCAGGCAACGCGGTGGACTTCCTGGTCGAGAACAACCTGCTGCCGCTCACCTCGATCCTCATCGAACCGGCGAAGGTCCTGTTCCTCAACAACGCGATCAACCACGGCGTGCTGACGCCGCTGGGCACCACCCAGGCGCTGGAGACCGGCAAGTCGATCCTGTTCCTGCTGGAGGCCAACCCCGGTCCCGGCCTCGGACTTCTGTTGGCCTACATGGTGTTCGGCCGCGGCATCGCTCGCGCGTCGGCGCCGGGCGCCGCGATCATCCAGTTCTTCGGCGGCATCCACGAGATCTACTTCCCCTACGTGCTGATGAAGCCCAAGCTGATCCTCGCGACCATCCTCGGTGGTATGACGGGCGTGTTCATGAACGTCCTGTTCGGGTCCGGTTTGCGCGCCCCTGCCGCACCGGGATCGATCATCGCCGTCTACGCGCAGACCGCCAGCGGCAGCTTCCTGGGCGTCACGCTGTCGGTGTTCGGTGCCGCCGCCGTGTCGTTCGCGGTCGCCGCACTGCTGCTCAAGACCGACAAGGCCACCGACGATCCGGACCTGGCAGCCGCGACCGCCGAGATGGAGACGCTCAAGGGCAAGAAGTCGAGTGTGGACTCGGCGTTGGTGGGCCGCGACGGCGGCCCTGCCGGCCCGATCAAGGCGATCGTGTTCGCCTGCGATGCCGGCATGGGATCGTCGGCGATGGGAGCGTCGGTGCTGCGCAAGAAGATTCAGAAGGCGGGCTTCGGCGACGTCAAGGTCACCAACGCGGCGATCTCCAACCTGACCGACAGCTTCGACCTCGTCGTCTCGCACCGGGACCTCACCGATCGTGCCCGGCAGAAGACACCGTCGGCGGCCCACGTCTCCGTCGAGGACTTCATGGGCAGTCCGCGCTACGACGAGATCGTCGAGCAGTTGCAGCAGACCAACGGTGACGGCGCCGCGGTCGCGACCGAAGAACCGGTGGCCGACGAGGCGACCGGGGCCGACGTGCTGGCGGTGGAGTCGATCGTGTTGAACGGGTCGGCGCGCACCGCGTCCGACGCGATCAACGAAGCCGGTCAACTGTTGGTGGCTGCCGGGGCGGTGGAGGCGGCCTACGTCGACGCCATGCACGAGCGGGAACGGTCGATCTCGACCTACATGGGCAACGGCCTGGCCATCCCGCACGGCACCAACGACGCCAAGGACTCCATCAACCGGACCGGGCTGTCCTTCGTCCGGTACGCCGAGCCGATCGACTGGAACGGCAAGCCGGCCGAGTTCGTGGTCGGAATCGCCGGTGCCGGAAAGGACCACATGTCTCTGCTGACCAAGATCGCGCAGGTCTTCCTCAAGGGTGACGACGTTGCCCGGCTGCGGGAGGCGCAGACTGCCGAGGAGGTCAGGACCATCCTCACCGGTGACGACAAGTAGCGTGACCCAGGTGGACTCCGACACCCGTCAGACGCGCATCGTCGAGTTCGCGCGAACGCGTGGACGGGTGGAGGTGGCCTCGCTCGCGGCCGAACTCGACGTCGCGAGCGAGACCATCCGCCGGGATCTGAAGGTGCTGGCGGGTCGCCGCCTGCTCAAACGGGTGCACGGCGGCGCGGTGCCGCTGGAGACCGCGGCGTTCGAGTCCGGGGTCGAGTACCGCAGCCAGGTGGACCTGGCCCAGAAGCACCGGATCGCCGCTGAGGCCGCCAAACTGCTGCACGGTGCCGAGACGGTCTACCTGGACGAGGGCTTCACGCCGCGGCTGATCGCCGAGCGACTCGCCGAGCAGGACCTGACGGTGGTGACGTCGTCGTTGCTCGCGGCCGAGGCCCTCGCGGACAGCCGGTCGGTCACCGTGCTGCTGCTCGGTGGGCGGATGCGGGGCAGGACGTTGGCGACGGTGGACCACTGGGCGGTGGACATGTTGAGCAGCCTGGTGATCGACGTGGCATACCTTGGCACGAACGGGATCTCACTCGAACACGGTCTGACGACACCCGATCCCGCGGTGGCGGCGGTGAAGAGCACCGCGGTCCGCGTGGCGCGGCGCCCGATCCTGGTGGCGGCCCACTCGAAGTTCGGGGAGAGCAGCTTCTGCCGCTTCGCCGACATCGCCGACTTCGAGTCGATCGTGACCGGCTCCGAACTCGGCGCCGCCGACGCGCGTCGGTACGAGGCGCTGGGCCCGGTCGTCATCCGGGCCTGACGCCCTGGGCGGTGCGCGCTAGCGCGTCGTCAGTGCCGGGCGCAGGCGCGGTGGTGAGATCTCGGCGCCCGCGGCGAGGTCGTCCACCAATGCAGCGGCCCAGTCGAGGAGGCCGTCGACGTCCACGGTGTACGGCGACGGACGAGGGGCAGCGCCCAGGCTGAGGGAGCCGCGCCGAAGCAGGGTGGCCGCACCATGGAAATTGCCGCGCTGGACGTGGGTGATGCCAACCGCGAGTTGGGCCAGGCCCTGCCACAGCGGCCTCTCGTCGTCCGGGCCGTTCTTCCACGCGGCCTCGAGCACCTCGTGGGCGTTGAACGCGAGGCCTCGGTTCAGCAGATCCTGCGCGTAGGCGAGGGACTCGGCCGGTGGCAGATCGAGATCGTCCGGGATCCGGGGCACGCCCTCGCTGCCCGGCGGCAGCGGCCGGCCCAGGGCGTCGCGGGGTCGGGTGTTGCGGGGTCGGCCGGATTCGTCGCGATCGCGTGCGGCCATGTGGTGGTCGTGGCCTAGTCCTCGATGATCGAGTCGGCCTGGTCGTCGCCCGGGACGCGTTCCTTCTCGTCGTCGTCGACGATCGTGTAGAACGAGTCGCCGTCCTCGGGTGTCCCGTCGATCTGACCGGCGGTCCGCCGTGTCGGCCGGGAGTCCGGCTCGCTTCGGGGCAGGACGTCGGGGACCTCGGCCGCCAGCCTCTCGTCGAGGGTCTCGTCCTCGTCGGGCTCGATCCACCTCTCGGGCGGGTCGACGACGATGTCGCCGTCGTCGTTGCGGACCTCGTCGGAGTCGAGTGATTCACTGGGCCCCAGCGTGTTGTCCGGGCCTGCGTCGTCCCTGTCACCATTCATGTCGGCGTCCATGCCCACGAGTGTGCCCTATTGCGCGAGCGCTCAACCGAGGCGTGCCCGCGCCTCGTCCAGGACCGCTTCGATCTCGCACCACGTGCGGCGGATGATGTCCGCCACCGGCTGCAGCCCGGTGATCCGCGACGACACCTGACCGGTGTTGGCGACGCTGGCCTCCAGATCCCCGGCGAAATACAGGTCGGTCACCCGCCCGAGCAGCTGCGCCTCGGCAGCGTGGTCGCCGATGCGTGCGGCCAGCCCGGTCCGCAGCACCCGCATCGTCGGATTGCCCGGGACATCGAGCAGAACCGTGCCCGCATCGTCGGCCGCGACGATCGCATCCTTGAAGTTGGCGTGCACCAGGGCCTCCTCGCTGGCGAGCATGCGCGTCCCCATCTGCACGCCCTCGGCGCCCAGCACCACCGCGGCAGCGCTCGACCGGGCGTCGCACATCCCGCCCGCGCAGATGAGCGGCAACCCGACGCGCTCGGCGACCAGCGGCAACAGCACCATCGTCGAGGCGCCCAGCGCCGACTTGAAGCCGCCGCCCTCCACACCTTCGACCACCAACGCGTCGACGCCGGCGTCGGCCGCCTTCATCGCACCCTTCAGCGACCCGACGACGTGCACCACCGTCATTCCGGCGTCGTGCAGGCGCGCGGTGAACAGCGCCGGGTCACCCGCCGAGGTGAACACGTGCCGCACCCCGGTGGCGGCGAGCACGTCGACGATCGACGGGTCGCGCTTCCATCCCTGGATCATCAGGTTCGCCCCCACAGCGCGGTCGGTGAGGTCGCGCACCCGCAGGAGATCGGCGCGGCCCTCGGGGGTCAGCGTCTCGATCATGCCGAGGCCGCCGCCTTCGGATACCGCCGCCGCGAGTTCGGCGCGGGCGATGTAGGTCATCGGGGCCTGCACGACCGGGAATTCGACGCCGAGCAGCTTCTGAACGCGGTTGGTCACGCCGGTAATCCTGCTACGGTCCGGGCGTGTATCGGGTGATTCAGTGGGGGACAGGCGCTGTCGGGACCGAGATGGTCACCGCCATCCTCGACCACCGTGACAGGACCTGCAGCTCGTCGGCACGAGGGTGTACTCCGACGACAAGAACGGCGCAGACCTCGGAACCCTCGTCGGCCGTGACCCGATCGGCGTGGCGGCCACCACCGACGTCGACGCCATCCTGGCGCTGGACGCCGACTGCGTGCTCTACACGCCGCGCACCGCGCGTGTCGACGACGTCTGCGCGTTGCTGGCCGCTGGGAAGAACGTCGCCACCACCGCGTTCATGTTCCATCCGCAGCGGATGCGGGCGGCCGACCGTGACCGGGTGCTCGCGGCGTGTGAGGCGGGCGCCAGCTCCGTGCACGGCAGCGGCATCAACCCGGGCAACCTGTCGGGGGTGCTGCCGTTGGCGCTGTCCGGCATGAGCCGCACGATCGACAAGATCACGCTGCAGGAGCGGGCCGACTGGTCGGCGTACGAGAGCACCGGGATCACGTTCGACAACATGGCATTCGGGCAGCCGGTCGAGGCGATCAGCCCCACCGCGACGGAGTTCCTCGCGTTCAACAGCTCGATCTTCGAAGAGCAGGTCTGGTTCATCGGTGACTCGCTCGGCGCCGACCTCGACTCGGTGACCGCCACCGTGGAAGCCGTTGCCGCACAGCAGGATCACCAGATCTTCGACCACCTGCTCGAGGCGGGCGCCACGGCCGGCCAGCGGTGGAACTGGACCGGGCTGCGCGACGGGCAGCCGCTGGTGGAGATCGAGACGCTGTGGACGGTGGGCGGTGAGTACCCCGATCAGTGGCCCAAACCCAGGCACGGCTGGA
>Ga0209347_1006391_pt1 | contig 10476 bp, 7 predicted proteins | sample AutmiccommuBRH23_FD_187382 | JGI IMG/M metagenome (GOLD analysis project Ga0209347, IMG submission 187382) | Deep subsurface microbial communities from Mt. Terri, Switzerland - Autotrophic microbial communities BRH/23 (SPAdes) (version 2) | ecosystem: Environmental > Aquatic > Deep subsurface >...
GTCTATTAAAAAACATTAACCTGGTGAATCTTATTTAGAATGGAAATAGTTAAAAAAATGTTAAATAATTCTTAAAATAGTACTTTGCTTTGCATAGTACTAAAATAAAATATAATTTTGCTCTACTAAATCAAAAAACCATAAAAATGAAAACAACAAACACTACAAATACCAGATTAAATTTTGAATTGTTAAACACTACAAAACGCATAAATTGGAACAGTAAAAGACGTTATTCTTTTCTTACCCAATTCAAATTTTAATAAAAAAGCCTAATATAATTAACGCTAATTACTATTTACTAAAAATGAAAAAAATACTTTTACTATGCAGTCTAATCATCTCTTTGACGGTTTCTGCACAACTTCCAGCAAATAACAATCTGAAAACTGGTGCAGTTTCCGGAAAAGTTATTGATGAAACCACAAAACAGGCCTTGCCTTATGTGAGTATTGTTGTTAAAGATGCAGGCAACAAATCTACCACTGGAGGAATCACTGATGAGAATGGAAATTTTTCCATCAAACAAATTCCTGAAGGTGAAAACAGTGTTGAAATTCAATTTATTGGATATAAAACTGAAGTTAAAAAAATAAACATTACCAGAACTATCACTAACATTAATTTAGGTATCATTGTTTTAAAAGAAGAAGCTTCACAATTAGAGGAAGTAGTTGTAGTGGCAGAAACTTCAACAGTGACGCAAAAAATCGACAGAAAAGTGATCAATGTAGGAAAGGATTTAACCTCAGCAGGCGCAACAGCTTCGGAGTTGTTAAACAATGTCCAATCTGTTTCAGTAGACAGTCAAACTGGTAATATAAGCTTAAGAGGCAATGAAAATGTGCGTGTTTTGGTTGACGGAAAACCTTCAAATATTGATACGGCACAACTGCTCAAACAAATTCCGTCAACATCCATTAAAAGCATTGAGTTAATCACCAATCCTTCAGCCAAATACAATCCGGAAGGAATGAGCGGCATTATTAATATCGTATTACACAAAAATACAAATTTAGGATTTAACGCAACCGTTAACACGGGAGTAACTTTTGGCGTAAATAACAGATTTAACGGCTCATTGGATATGAATTTTAAAACCGGAAAAGTAAATTTCTTTTCAAATTATGGCGTAAAGGACGGAAAAAGTGAAAATTACGGGAAAGTTGTCAGATACGATAACAATGCCGTTCAAAACTTTTTGTTTGTGGATGACGGCACTTCTCACCTGCTAAAACTGGGCGCAGATGTATATATAAATGACAAAAACACTTTTTCGTTTTATACCACCCAAAACATGTCAAATCAACTATTTAAAGGAAATACCCTGGTTGCTTATAACAATGTTATTACCAGTAACAGTCCGATGTTAGTTGATTCGGAAGACACCTCCCAAGCCTATAATTTTAATTACACCTTAGATTTTGAAAAAAAGGACCATAAATTAGAATTGGAGGCCAATTTTTCAAACTCCGAAAGTCCGGAAGATGCGTTTTATACGGAAATTATCCATCCCAATGATTTGACAACAAATTACAATGATAAAGTTGAGAACGACCGAAAAACAAACCTTATTAATTTAGATTACACGAACCCTTTATCAGAAAAATCAAAACTAGAACTAGGTTTGGAAGCACGAATAGAAGATACCAAAAATAATAATATTACAAACCAACACGAATTTGTTTACGACGCCAACGGCAATTTAATCGATGATGGAAACGGCTGGTATGAAACAGCACCAAAAGGCAACTCATCATTTAAATATGATCGAAAAATCTATTCTGGTTATGCAAACTACAACCAAACTTTCAACAAATTAGCTGTACAACTTGGCGCTCGTTTAGAACAATATGAAGTAAATGGCACTTTTGTTAAAAATACAGAAACTGCGACTTATAAAGATGAAATATTTACGGTGTATCCTTCCGCATTTTTTACCTATAATGTGAACGATAAAAATCAATTTCAACTAAGTTATAGCCGCAGGGTCGACCGTCCGTCAATTGGTCAGGTAAATCCGATTAGAGAATGGAGTACGCCAACAATTACATCCGTAGGAAATCCAAATCTAAAACCACAATTCACCAATTCCTATGAACTTAATTATACACGTAATTACGAGAAAGGCTCAGTTACTTTTGGAACATTTTACCGAAGAGTTAACGATAACATTAGCCGAATTCTTAATGCTGATCCATTGGATGAAGACAAAGTAGAGTTGTCTTTCACAAATTCAGACAGCAACAATCGATATGGTGTAGAATTATCGAGCAACCATAAATTTACTGCTTGGTGGAAAGTAAATGCAAGTTTCGATTTATATACCCAAAAAGAAAGCGGAATAGCCAATGGTCAACAGCTCGAAATTACCAGTAACTCATTAAATTTCAGAGTAAACAATAATTTTACGGTCACTAAAAATCTACGTTTTCAATTGTTTGGTATGTACCGAGGCGGTGGAGAATCTATCCAATTTAAAATTGATCCAATGTGGATGATAAATACCGGTGCCAGTTTAAATGTACTGGAAGGAAAAGGCACCATTAGTTTAAGGGTTAACGATATTTTTGAAGGAATGAAATTCAAATTTGAATCAGAAAATCCTTATCCGCAATCTGGGCAGTTTAACTGGGAAAGCAGGACGGCTTATGTTGGATTTATGTACAAATTTGGCGGAGGAAAAAATAGCGCGAAAAGTCGTAAAACAAGAGACAACAATGAAGCGCAAGGCAGTGGCGGATTTATGTAAAAAACTTTGTGAATTTGTTTACATTTAATTAACTATCCTTTAACAAGTTAGACTTATTAATGACTTAAATTTGCAGTGTTCAAAATACAATAACAGAAAGCATGAAAATGCTTTAAAAATATAAAAGAATATTTATAATTATTTGAATTAGTTAATTAATAGTCTTTTTGATAAAGCCTCTAAACTTGCGTTTTAGAGGCTTTTATTTTTTCCTATCCCCGACATCCCGTTCTAAAAACGGGACAGGCTTTTCCTAAGGAAAGGGAGTTTGATTAGTTATAATAATTGCATATTTTTTCAGATTTCAACTTCCGACTTCGGTCTTCCGACTTCTGACTAGAACATATAACTTTTAACTTTTTTCTACCACCTAATTATCACGCTTCCCCAAGTAAATCCGCTTCCAAAAGCAGCCAAAACCACAATGTCATTGTCTTTAATTTTACCCAGTTCCCAGGCTTCGGTAAGCGCAATGGCGATAGATGCCGCGGTTGTATTTCCATATTGCATAATGTTGTTATAAACCTGGTCATCACTCAATCCGAATTTTTTCTGAACAAATTGTGAAATACGCAAATTTGCCTGATGGGGAATAAACAAATTAATGTCTTTCGCCTCCATATTATTCGCTTGTAATCCCTCCATAATTACTTCATGAAAACGTACAATGGCATGCTTAAATACAAAAGTCCCATTCATATAAGGGAAATATGACTCATCATTTACATCATTGGCCGCTAAAATTTCTGGCACCCAATGTTTAATGCTAGGCGCCAATACTGTTAACTCCTTAGCATGTCTTCCTTCAGAATGCAAATGGGTGGACAAAATTCCTTTATTGTTGTCTTCAGTTCTTGACAACACAGCCGCTCCAGCCCCATCGCCAAAAATTACCGTAACGCCTCTGCCCCTGTCTGTTTTATCCAATCCGCCCGAATGAAATTCAGACCCAACCACCAACACATTTTTGTACATTCCAGTTTTAATAAACTGGTCGGCAACAGAAAGACCATACACAAAGCCTGAACATTGGTTTCTAATATCAAGCGCACCTATAGTTCTCATATCAAGCATTTCCTGTAATTGAACGCCGCAGCCGGGAAAATAAAAATCGGGACTCAAGGTTGCAAAAACAATAAAATCGATATCGTCTTTGGTAAGTCCGGCCCTTTCAATGGCAATCCTTGCAGCTTTAGCGCCCATCACTGAAGAAGTATCTTCGCTTCCTTCAGTAATCCATCTTCGCTCTTTAATTCCCGTTCTTTCCTGAATCCACTCATCATTTGTATCCATCATTTTCGCTAAATCATCATTGGTAACAATATTGTCAGGAACGTAGAAACCCAGACCGGTTATTTTAGAATTATACATAAACTTTGTTTTTTTGGTATATTTATTCAAACTTACTAAAATCAAAAACTATTTACAACATTAATTTTACGATGTTCATAACTATTTTATGGCTGATATTAAACAATATATTAAACATAACTATTACATTATTAATAATATAACTGTTAAATTCAAATTATTCAAATTACGATAGTCAACCAATCATAAAATAACGAAGATAAAAGATAAAAAATAAATCAATTAAAACATCTATTTAAGAACTATCTCTCAACATCTTAATAATTTATTGAAATGCGAATAAAATGAAAATTTTATTAAATTCATAAAATAATGAATTTAAAATTTAGCTGCTGATTTTATCATTTTTGAAACTTATTTAAATTGTCTTATTTGGAATTTTATGCATAGCATATTCGGTAATTGCAGTAATTGTCAAGGACGGATTCACGCCCGGATTTGCAGAAATCATGGACCCATCACAAACAAACATATTTTTATAACCAAAAACCTGGTTATTTTTGTCGATAACACCTTTTGAACTGTCTTCTCCCATCACCGAACCACCCAAAATATGCGCGGTTGTTGGCGTTCCCAACAAAACATCCACAAAATTTCCAAAGGGAATTCCGTTTACCATTTTACCGTATTTTTTGCTTAAACCAAATGCTTCCGGAATAATTCCGGAAGGTTTGGCGCCATTTTCACTCACCGTTTTCATTTTTGTGATTTTTCCGAGTTTTAGCCGAATAGTACTGTCAACCGACTGCATAAACAATAAAACGGAAGTACGTTTCGCATAGTTTTTGGCAAAAATTGTTTTCAGCAACTTTACGGGGAATTTTATCATTAAAAACAAAATACCTAAAAGTCGCAACAAAGCATATTTACTAAAAATGACAGGAATGGTCAATGTTCTGAAAAAAGCCGAGCCTTCTCCATATCGAACCGGTTCCAAATGAGAATTTTCACTGGTTTGCAATATGGAGCCAATGGCAATTCCTTTAGAAAAATCTTTGAAATTTTTATTGGTTGAAGTCACCAGCATCAACGATTCATTGTTGGTTCGAATGGCGCAGCCAACCATTTCCGACAAATTGGGCAACGATTTCTTTTTCAGTTTTAAAAGCAACGGAACTGTACCAACCACACCGCCTGAAAAAATAACGCCTTTTGCGGTAACGCTGTCTTTTTCCTTTTTTCCGATGCTCGAAATAAAGTCAATTTTGTAGCCGTCGGCGCCATCTTCAGCTCCCAAAACAGTCACATCAACAACCTCTTTTTCGGCCAATATTTCAGCGCCCAACTGTTGCGCCAAAAACAAATAATTCTTGTCCAAGGTGTTTTTTGCATTGTACCTGCAACCTGTCATGCAAGCACCACAAAAAACGCATCCTGTTCGGTCTGGTCCTTTTCCGCCAAAATAAGGATCATCCACGGTTCTTCCTGCTTCGCCAAAATAAACCGCCACATTTGTCGCTTCAAAGGCATTTTCTTTTCCAATCTCTTTGGCCAATTTCCGCAAGGTTTTATCGGCTTCAAAAAAAGAAGGATTGATTGCTGCTCCCAACATTTTATAGGCTGTTTCATAATGCGGTTTAAGCGTTTCTTGCCAATTGTATAATCCGGCCCAACTTCCCGAAGTAAAAAAATTTGTTTTGGGAACTGGCAGCGTATTGGCATAAGTCAACGAACCGCCGCCAACGCCAACGCCAGATAAAATGGTAACATGGTTCAAAAAGGTCATTTTAAAAAATCCAAATAATTTCATATTTGGTTGCCACAACCACTTTTTTAGATTCCAATTTGTTTTGGGAAAATCCTTGCCGGTAAACCACTTCCCTTTCTCAATGACTAAAACTTTATAGCCTTTTTCCGACAATCTCAAAGTACTCACCGATCCGCCAAATCCGCTGCCGATAATCACATAATCAAAATCCAGTTGTGACATTTTTTTTAATTTGAAAATTAAATATTCTGAAAAAATTCCCTGCTTCCGTCTGCCACATTTGTATTGTCGACATTATTATATAAACGAATATACATAATTATCTTAATTCTAATGATCGTTTTGCCAATTTGTCACCTTTCTCACTTTGGTATTTTTTTTGACAATAACACAAGGTAAATTATAAATCAAAAACTAAAAGATATGGCAAAAGGAAGTATTAAAGTAACGGCTGAAAATATTTTTCCCATTATTAAAAAATTCTTGTATTCTGATCACGAAATATTTTTGCGTGAGTTGATTTCAAATGCAACGGATGCTACGTTGAAATTAAAACATTTATCCACTTTAGGAGAAATTAAAGGCGATATTGGAAATCCAATTATCGAAATAAAAGTTGATAAAGAGAAAAAAGAAATCAGAATTATTGACCAAGGTGTTGGTATGACGGGTGACGAAGTTAAAAAATACATCAACCAAATTGCTTTTTCCGGCGCCGAAGAATTTGTTGAAAAATACAAAGACAAAGTGGAAGATACCGGTATTATCGGTCACTTCGGCTTGGGCTTCTATTCTTCTTTTATGGTTGCCGAAAAAGTGGAGATTTTTACCAAATCATTTCAGGACGATGCAAAAGCAGTTAGATGGGAATGCGACGGAAGTCCGCAATATATCTTGGAAGATGTTGAAAGAACCGAGCGCGGAACAGAAATCGTATTGCATATTGCCGAGGATTCCACAGAATTTTTGGAAGAAAACAGAATTACGCAACTGTTAAACAAGTACAACAAGTTTATGCCAATTCCAATTAAATTTGGAACGCGTGAAGAAACGTTGCCTTTGGCTGAAGATGCTCCTGAAGACGCAAAACCGGAAAAAATTACAGTGGATAATATCGTAAACAACCCGAATCCGGCCTGGACAAAAAATCCGACCGATTTAAAAGACGAAGATTATGCCGATTTTTACCGTGAATTGTATCCAATGCAGTTTGAAGAACCTTTATTTAACATTCATTTAAATGTTGATTATCCGTTTAACTTGACAGGAATTTTATATTTTCCGAAGCTGACAAAAAATATTGACCAAGCAAAAGACAAGATTCAATTGTACCAAAATCAGGTGTTTGTAACGGATAATGTGGAAGGAATTGTGCCCGATTTTTTACAGATGCTTCGCGGGGTGATTGATTCACCGGATATTCCGCTGAATGTTTCCCGTTCGTATTTGCAAAGCGATGCTGCCGTTAAAAAAATAGCGAGCTACATCACCAGAAAAGTGGCTGACAAACTCATCAGTTTGTTTAAAAACGACCGAAAAGCTTTTGAGGAAAAATGGAACGACATCAAAATAATTATTGAATACGGAATGCTTTCCGAAGATAAATTTTTTGAAAAATCAGATAAATTCGCCTTATATCCAACGGTTGACGACACCTATTTTACTTTTGAGGAATTGACAGAAAAAATAAAACCGATTCAAACCGATAAAGACAATAACTTAATTATTTTATACGCTTCAAACGTAAAAGCGCAACACAGTTACATTGATGCCGCAAAAGAAAAAGGCTATGAAGTTTTATTGTTGGATTCTCCCATTGTTTCTCACTTGATCCAAAAACTGGAAGGTTCAAAAGAAAATATCCATTTTGCCCGAGTTGATGCTGATCAAATTGACAATTTAATCAAAAAAGACGAACCCAAAATAAGCAAACTTTCCGAAGAGGAAATAGCCGAATTAAAACCGATTATTGAAGAAATAATTCCGACAAAAACCTATTCGGTTCAAATGGAAGCGATGGATTCATCGGCAAATCCGTTTATCATTACGCAACCAGAATTTATGCGCAGGATGAAAGAAATGCAGGCAACAGGCGGCGGCGGATTTATGGGAATGGGAAATTTCCCGGATATGTACAATTTGGTGGTGAATACCAACAATGAATTGGTGGGCAAAATTTTGGCCACTAAAACCAAAAAGAAACAGGAAGCCTTAATTAAACAGGCATTTGATTTGGCAAAACTTTCCCAAAACTTGTTGCATGGAGAAGATTTGACCAATTTTATCAAGCGAAGTTTTGAGTTGATTAAATAATAATCAAAATAGTTTAACAAACAATTAGTAAAATGCCTCAATCATTATTGGGGCATTTTTTATTACTTTTATCAGAAATTAAAAATCTGCAATACTTGGCATTTTTTTTGCAGCTATCTATGAAATTAAAACTGAAAATGAGCAACAACTTAAAAATAATTCTCTTTACACTTTTTATAAGCTGTTTTTCTGTTGATTTATTTTCACAAATTGATTCCGGAAAATCTGCCACCAAGCCCATAAAAATGGACGGCCAATCTGGTACCCTTAAAAGCAAAACTCCCATAAAAGCCACTTTTGAAAATAATAAAATAGCACCTCCGGCTCAAAATCTTGATTTTAAAATCGATGAGAAATTAAACACAAGCGCCATTGATAAAAACTTGGAACAAAATAAATCCGATTCGAAAAATCTTAATTTTTTGATGGAAACATTGCCGGAAGACAAAGACATTATTGGAAAAAAATATTGGAAAGGACAAGATGTTACCCACAAAAAACTGCAAAGCAATTTTAGTTTGGGAACCGTTAACAGCACCACAAAAACAATTAAAATTGAATGCAGGGATTTTGGCTTGATTGATGGAGACCGAATCCAAATTTACCTGAACAATCAAGTTGTGAGCACCAACATTGGGCTAAAATCAAATTATTTTGTGGTGTATCTCAATTTAGAAGATGGCTTTAACAGAATCGATTTTCAGGCTTTAAACCAAGGATATTCTGGCCCGAACACCGCCGAAATGATTGTTTATGATGCAATGGGAAATATCATTTCTTCTAAAGATTGGAATTTAACAACCGGAGAAACTGCCACACTTGGCATCATTAAAAAATAAAATTTTATGATTTTGGCTGCCTCGGGCATTATTTTACAAGACAAAAAAATATTGTTGCTTCAACGTTCCAATTACACAGAAAATTATGCAGGATGCTGGGGTTGTCCAGGAGGAAGAGCCGAAATTGGGGAAACTGCCGAGCAAAATGTGATTCGCGAAGTTAAAGAAGAATGTAACTTAGATTTTATGCCTACCGAAATTATTAAAACAGGCATTTGGCAAGACCGAAAATATTACCGATTTCTGGGAAATTGGACCGGAGAAATAAAAATTCAGGAACTTGAAGTATTGGATTACAATTGGTTTACGTTTGATGAAGCCACAAAATTGAAACTGTCTTTTGATTATCGGGAAATCATTGAACTGCTTTACAAAAATCGCCAATTATTTTAAAAAACTATCAATATACTTCATTCACATATTGTCCCAAAAGGCATTGAAAATATTCGGCTGCAAAATTATGCGCAGGCAGTATTTTACGATTTTATTCCTTCAAACAGCGGCATCAAAAAAGCCATTAAAGGCGGACAACTGTTAATTAACGGTGAAATAGCCCAAACCGCAACGTATGTGCAATTTGGTCAGGTAATCGATTTGTTGGAAACACCGCAGTCGCAGCCAAAAATATTTGAACTTCCTTTAGAAATTTTGTTTGAAGACAATTTTATGGCAGCGATTCACAAACCAGCCGGATTTTCAGTGAGCGGCAATGCCTATAAAACCATTTACAATGCGCTGCCTTTTAATTTGAAAAAAAGTACCGAATCCGATGCGCTTCCCTGGCCAACATCGGTGCACAGATTGGACAACCAAACCTCCGGAATTTTGCTGATTGCCAAAACAAAAACGGCGCAAATTGCCTTGGGAAACCAGTTTAAAAATCATACCATTCAAAAAAAATATTGTGCGGTTGTAATTGGTGAAGTACTTTCAAATGGAAAAATTAATACGCAAATTGAAGATAAAATCGCAGAAACTGATTTTGAAGTCGTCACCGTTGTAAACTCTTTAAGATTTGAGCATTTAAGTCTTTTAAACGTGTTTCCAAAAACAGGAAGAACGCACCAGATACGCATTCATTTGGCAAGCATCAATCACCCCATTTTTGGAGACAAATTATATTTGGAAGAAAAAATGCTTCATAAAGGAAAAGGACTTTTTTTGTGCGCTAATGAAATTACCTTTCTTCATCCAAAAACATCCGAAGAAATCAACCTAAAAATTGCAACACCACATAAATTTGAATCCTTGCTTTTACGTGAGCAAAGACGCTGGGATAACTATCAAAAAAGTTAAAAACCTGCCGGCAGGCAGGTTAAATGTTAAATGTTCTAGTCCGAAGTCGGAAGTCCGAAGACCGAAGACCGATGTACCTCCCTGATATAGGTTGACCATAAAAGTCAATTTATATGAAAACAAATTTAAAACAATTACTTAAACAACGGCGCTATTCAGAGGAATTTAAAAAAGAGATAGTGGCTTTATTTGAGCAG
>Ga0209347_1006392_pt1 | contig 10476 bp, 10 predicted proteins | sample AutmiccommuBRH23_FD_187382 | JGI IMG/M metagenome (GOLD analysis project Ga0209347, IMG submission 187382) | Deep subsurface microbial communities from Mt. Terri, Switzerland - Autotrophic microbial communities BRH/23 (SPAdes) (version 2) | ecosystem: Environmental > Aquatic > Deep subsurface >...
CCGCGCGCCACCCCGCGCTGCTAATGGTCGACGCGGTGTCCTCGATCGGCGCTATGGAGTACCGCCACGACGAGTGGGGTGTCGACGTCGCAGTCGCGGGCTCGCAGAAGGGCCTGATGCTGCCGCCAGGCCTGTCGTTGACGGCAGTGAGCCAGCGCGCGCTCGCGGCAGCTAAGAGCGCAAAGCTCATCCGTTCCTATTGGTCCTGGGACGACATGCTCGCTTCGAACTCGAGCGGCGCATTCCCCTACACGCCGCCGATCGCACATATTTTCGGTCTGGCCGAGTCGCTGAAGATGCTGCTGGACGAAGAGGGCATCGACAATGTCGCTGCGCGCCATGAGCGTCTTGCCGAGACGGTGCGCCGTGCCGTCAAGGGCTGGGGCCTGGAGACGTGGTGCCGCGATCCAAAGTCCTGCTCGCCGGTCGTCACCACCGTTGCGATGCCCGAGCCGCACAACTCGGATGCCTTCCGCAAGCTCGCGCTCGAGACCTTCAACATGTCGATCGGCAGCGGCTTGAACAAGCTGGCCGGCAAGGCCTTCCGCATTGCTCATCTGGGCTACACTAATGAGCTCACCGTCCTCTCTGGCCTGGCTGGCGTGGAGATGACCCTGGAGCTCGCCGGCATTCCGCATGAAAAAGGCGGCGTTGCCGCCGCCATGAGCTATCTGACTGAAACGGCGCGGCCCGCTACCCAGGCTGCCGCCTGATCGCGAACCGTTTCGCGTCAGAACCCGCTGAACCCGGCCGAGGCCAGCTCGAACTGGCAGCGCTTGCCGAGTTGGCTGAATTTTGCGGCCACGCAGCGCTTTACCTTCGCGAACGTCGGGTTCTCCCCGATGCAAAGCCGCCGCACGTCGCTCTCGCAGGCCGCGCGCATCGACGGGGTGACTTCGGGCGGCAGCTTCAACTGCTCTTCACCAAACGCAACCGAGCTGACCGACAGGGCCAAGCCCAAAACAAGGACTCGCGATCTCTTCATGATGTCCCTCTCATTCATAAGCGATCAGCTTCGGGAACATCACGCGGGTGAAGCGGAATAATGGCGCTGACGCGCGTGCGACAGGGGACCGCAGGGATGAGCCGGACTTGCGCCAGCGCTAGGTCTCCGGCGGCTCGCCGCCGTCCGCGTTCGGACAGAGACGCGCCAGTGCCTCACCCACACGCACGCTGTCGACGTCATCCTTATGGATCACGTCGCTCGCGCCTTCGGTCAGCAGGCTAGCCCGCCGCGAGCGGGTCACCATTCCGCTGACGATGATAATTGGACCGGAATACCCCGCCCCACGCAGAAGCGGGATGGATTGCGAGGCGTCCGTCGACGGCTTCAGGATGTCGTCGAGGAACACGATGGTCGGCTTGGAAGCGATGATGTGGTCGACCGCATCGCCCAACGACGAGGCCCAGCGGATCCCGGCCTCGTAACCCAGAAGAACTCTGAGGGTCGCCGTCAGCCGCTCCGCGTCGGGCGCCTCGTCCTCGATCAGGAGGATGTCGCTCAGGCCGCCGAGTCTCGCACGCACGCGCACCAGCTCGCTTCGCCTGGCGAGATGCCGGCCTCCGCACGTCCGAAAACTGGATGACATCATCATTCCGCGAAATCCCCCGCGGCTAAGTCTGTACGAATAAGGCTCATTCTGCCAATAACGATTTGCAATACGTAGATTAAATTTCGCACCTGAAATTCCTCACGCTACTGAGCACGGCCTCAGGTTACGACCTGCTTCGGCCAGCGGATCTCGAACTTCGCACCGCGCCGACCGGGGCCAGCAGGACAAATCGCAATCGAGCCGCCGACCGCCTCGACCATCTTCTTCGCGGTCGCAAGGCCCATCCCGCTTCCCTTCCCGTCGAGCGTGCGGAAGGGCAGAAAGATGCTCCTGTGATGCTCGGCCGCGATGCCCGGACCGTCGTCCGCGATCGTGATCTCGAGAGCGTCGCCCTTGTCCTCGCAAACGATCGTAATGAGGCCCTGGTTCCGGTCGTGGTGCTTCATTCCGTTCTCGACAAGATTGCGCACCGCCAAGTCGAAGGGTGCTGCGAGCGTTTCGATGGCCGGCCAGTCGCCGATGATTTCGACCTCGATGCCGCCGTGCGGCAGCGAGCCCACGATCTCCTGCACCAGGGCCCGAGTGTCGACGTGTTCGAGCGCGGCGTGGGCGGACCCCGCGCTTGCGTACTCCAGCAACGAGGACAGCATCCACGACATTCGCGAGGTCTGCCGGCGCAGGTCGGCGAGCTTACGGCTGACGGCGGCTCCATTGTTTTCCGCTGCGGCTTGCGCGATGTCCTCGACCAGATAGTCGAGCGCCCGCATCGGTCCTTTCAGATCGTGTGTCACGATTGCTGCGAACTGTTCCAGATCGTTGTTCGCCATCCTGAGCTCGGCATTGGCACGTGCAAGCTCGCGCGACTTCGCTAGGACCTCCGCCTCGGCCATCAAGCGCGCACGCGCCTGCCGGCTCAACTCGATCTCGAGACCGTTATCGGTCCCAACCAATCCGAACGTCATCAAGAACCCATCTTCCGAGGGGAAGCGGTAGACGATGATGTTGAGGCGCGGAGTGGGATCGCGCCCGCGCACAATGGTTACGTTGGGCACGCGTACCGCGTCGCCTTCGGTGAGCTGCTTGATGTCCGTCTCGAGGCCAATGAGCGGCGCGACGCTGTGCGTGACGCACGCACCTTCCTCCACGAAGGTGGTCAGACTGCCGTAGCGCCGGCGGACAATGAGATCTTCATCGAGCCAGACGATGCCATAAACGCCGCGCTTGGCGAGCTGGTCGCCCGCGCGCAAACGCGCTTGCACGTCCACATCCAGCAGGTTGATCTCAGTATCCACGGCGGCGAATGGCTTCGGCTGCGGTGACAAAGGCTTCCCGCACGTTCTCGCCGGTCTTGGCGCTGGTGCGGATGGCGGGAATGGAGCATTGCTCGAGCTCCGGCGGCAACGCTAAGGTCGCGTCGGGCATGTCCGACTTGTTGAGCAGGAAGCCGCAAAATCGGCCTGGCATCGCCTCCAGGAAGCTGTTTCCGGTCTGGACCATCGCCTCCAGCGTGGCGCGCCGTGTCAGATCACCGACGACGAAAGCCGCCGCCGCCTGCTTGATGTAGACGAGCGACATGATGCTGTCGCCGAAGTTGCCGTCGGTATCCCATATGATGAAGCGCACCCCTTCCTCGGAGACCCCCGGCTCGGGCTCGATCTCGTAGGTATAGACGTCAACGCCGAGCGTCGGCTTGTAGTCGGTGTCGAAGCTGTCGAAGACCAGCCGCCGTGCAATCGACGATTTCCCGACGCCGATCTCACCCAGCAGCATGATCTTGCGCGGCGTCATCGTGCGCGCTCGCCATCGAATCCGATCTCGAACTCCACGCGACGGTTGGGACTGCCGGCGCCGACCACGGGGCTGAGGTCCTCGATGTCGTTTCGTCCAACCGCCACCAGCCGGTCGGGCGAGACGCCGCGCTTGGTAAGCTCGGCCACGACCTTGTTCGCCCGCGCTTTCGATAGCGGTGTATTGCGCTCCTTGCCGCCACGCTCGTCGGTGAAGCCGACGACGCGCACCAGCACGTTGGCCTCTTTCATGATCTGAGCGGCCTCGTCGAGAAGCGCTGCGGTCGCCTCCGGCGTCTGATAGTCGGTGTCCTTGCTGAAGAAGATCGCATGCTGGCGGATCAGGGCTTCCAGCCGCTGGCGCGGCGTCGGCGCGACGGCTTTGGCAATCTCCTCGCGTAGCGTCTTGAGGTCGGATTGCCGCTGGGTTTCGGCCGTCGTCAGCGCCGTGCGCAACTCCTCGATCCCGGTCTGCGTGTTCGCATTCGCCTTGGCAATCTCGGCCGTGAGCGCCGTGATCTCCGCTCGCAGCGAGGCAACGTCCGTCTGCTGCTCCTTCTGGATGCGCGTGTCGGCCTCGACGGTCTGCACGCCGAGCTCCGTCTGAGCCACGCGCAACGCCTGGATGTCGGCCTTTGCCTCTTTGATCCCCAGCGCTGCGGTCTTATCGACGAGCGTCGACAGCGGCAGTGCCTTTGTGAGCCCGCCCATGGCCTTGTCGCGTGCCTCTGTCGTCGGCACGAGGCCGCCGAGCGTCACCTCGCCGCCGCGCTGCTTCACGTCGATGGTGACGGGATACCCCTGCAGCTCGGGCTGCTCTGCAAGCACCGCCTCAGCCGTCGTGCGCACGCGCTCGGTTGCATAGCTCGCATAACCGATCCAACTGCCCCAGCCGAAGAGCAGCAATGCAATGGCTCCGATCAGGACCCCGGACGGCGAGATGCCTCTGCGATCGTGCGAGAGCTTGGCGTGCTGCTCGGCCATGGCGTCTTCGAGACTGCCCGACAGATCGCCCAAGAGGTTGAAGGCAGCGCGCTCGGGCACATGGGCGTTGGCATCGCCATTGGCCAGCGCGCGCAGGCGCTCGATAGTGGAAAGGAAGTGCTCGTCGAGCACCTGCTCGACGGATGCGGGCACGGCGCCCTTGCACTTCGCCGCCAGCAGGTAGGTGGGCGATGCGCGCATGAACACGAAGGAGGCGCCGAGGTCCACCCGTCGCAACGTGTCCTGCTCCGCCTTGAAAGCCTCGTTGGAGACGTCGTTGATGGCGGCGAGAATGCCACTGACGCGCTGGTCCTGAGCGCTGATGCCCGGCCCAATCGGCCAATGCCCGACAAGCTCGCCCGAGCCGCGTCGAATGAGGTAGAGCTCCTCGACCTTGAGCCGCTGTCCCTCCGCAAACGCCAGCTCCGCGACGGGCCGCCTCGACAGCACGCTGCGCACGCGCAGCATGAAGGGGTTGGACTCGAAGCGTCGGTTGACGTCGTCCATCAGGTCCTTGATCGCGCTGGCGATGTAGGCCCTGACCATGCGGCCCATGGCCGGATAGAGCGCTTCGGCGAGCTCGTCTTGGCTGCCGCGGATTTCTGTCTTGATGGTCTTCACGATCAGCGGCGCGATCGCCCGCGACACTTCCGTATGCCGGTCGATCTCGGCCTTGCGCAGCGCGTCGTCGAGGACCTCCGCTACGCTCGTGGTGAAACGCTCGTTAGTTCCCGCACGCTCGAAGACAATGTCCATGCGCCGGTTGAGATCGTTGAGCGTGCGGCTCTCGCTGTCGAAGAGCAGCTCTTTCAGTCGTGTTACATCTTGCGCCATCGGCCGCCCCCACGACAGGCCGCGAGGCCCGCCTTGTTCAGGTCTGGTTTGTCGAAAGGTTGCGAATGCGCTCCCCCAGCTCGATGACGCCACGCGAGAGCTCCTCGAAGGACGCGCGTCGATCGTCGGTGAGATCGGCGCCCAGCGCCTCGAGACGCTCCGCCAGCTCGTCGAGCCGCCGGCCAATGTCGTCCTGCGCCTCGCTGAGGCGGGACTCCAAAGCGTCAATGCGAGCCTCGGTGCGGCGAACGATGTCGCCGACGAGCAGCTCGCGAATTTGGTCCATTTGTTCGTCTTTAGGATCGGGGCGGTCCCTATCGCCCGTCAGCTCCGTGAAGGATGTCATTCGACTTTCGCAACCCAATAGCAGTGAGGCCTACATTGATCCCCGGCCGCCGCAACGAGTTTGTAGACAATATGCTTGGAGAATACACAACCTCAAGCCGAGAGACAGCGGCGTTTACGCCGTCGCTCCCGCAGTGGGTGCCGTCTCCATCGGTGTGATTGCCTGCCGGAAGACAGCGTACCCCGCATTGATGCGCTGTGCCCGGCTGTCGGAGCCCGCGACGTGGGCAACGACGGCATCCGCCACGCGGCGGACAGCCCGATCGAGCTCCTCCGCGATCGGCCATACTGTATCCGCGTTTGGCGTAGGAGCGAGAAACTGGCGGTGAGCCTCCTCCTCGGCAAGGCTGAGCTGCAGCTCGGCGGCCGCTGCACTCTCGAACATTGCCTGATCGCTGGCGCTCAGCCTCTCCCAGAGCCTACGGCTCATACCGAGGGACAACCCCGATCCGTTGCGGTTGATGCTTGCGCCGACTGCGAACGGCGCGACCTTGCCAAGCCCCAACGAGAGATTGGTGATGGCGCCGCCCCACTCGGCAGCGAGAAGGTCACCGCGCGCCATCGCGCCGGCTAACTCCTCAGCGGACACTGCAACAGGCACCAGCCCCACGCCGCGCGCCACGTCGTGGCCCAGTCCCGGCACCGAGACCTTGCCGCCCTGCAGCTCGCTCATGGCGTCGATGCGCGCGCATGCGCGAAAGATCGAACCGCCCGTATGCCCTGCGAGCATCGCCTTGACGCCGAATTCGGCAGCGAGATCGTCCCAGAGTGCCTGTCCGCCACCCACAAGCAGCCAGTTCGCGAGCTGCCGCGGCGCAATTCCGCGATTGCCGGGCAATCCGGCGAAATAGGCCAGCGCACGATGCGCATCGAGGTGATCGTTCTCGCTGGCGAAATACAGATCGGCCTCGCCGGCGCGCACCGCCGCAAAGCCGCTGGAACCGCCGTGTGCGATGGCAACGCGGTAACGTCCCTCGCTGAGCGCTGCAATCCGCTGGCCCAGACGATGGGCCTGGTCGGCGGGCCCGGATGTAGCGTCGGGCCATGACATCGCGAGCCGCAGCTCCTTCAGTCCCCTGCCGACCGCAGGCGCCGCGACGTTGCTCGCAACGCCGGCCGGCGGCTGGGCAACGGCCTCGCTAGCCGCCGTCGTAGCCGCGGCGGCCGCAGCCGCAGCGCCGGTCGTCCTCAGGAATTCGCGCCGGTCCATGGGTCTCCCCCCAATGCCGATGACTTTGGGTTGCATCAAACCCTATCGGCGCTTGCTTGACAACGCGACGTGGCCGCCACAGGACCGAGGCGCTACCGTGCCTTGGCCATCAAGTGATTGATGGAGCGAAAGAAGTTCTCGCGGCCGACGTAGCCGCTGATGCGACCGAGCTCAATTCCATCGCGCACAAAAATTGCCGTGGGAATGACGTCGACCGGGCCTGACAGTTTCACGCCTCCGGCATCCAGGCCGCTCGCATTGATGAAACGAACCGGCACGTCGCGCGTCTGAGGCGAGGCTTCATACGCAGGAAGCACACGGCTTCTGAAGAGTTGGCAGTAGCCGCAACCGGGCGCCTCGACGACGACGACCTCCATATGCCCACTGACGAGTTCCTGAGCATCGGAGACGGGTGCGGACACAGCCAGCGACGTCGGCGCCGCGGCAACGAGCAAAGTTGTGGCAAGCGTCAGCAGGCCGATCATGTCGTGGCGGGGCTCGGGCGTTAACGAGACGGAACGCCTCCAGCCTAGCAATCCTGAAGGTTATCACCCGCCCGCTTGCGCAGCATGGTTAATGCCCTGTGCCAACGCGGCTCAGGATTTCGGGCACTCGACCGAGATGTTCTGCGAGCTTCCCAAATCGATGGTGCCGCCCGAACCCATGACGCTGGAGAACGCCTGATTGAGCGCCTGCGTGTCATCGTCCTCCGAGGGCAGGTGCACGACCGCCTTGCAGCCTGCGGGTGCCCCCTCACCCAGCGCAACCGGATGTTCCTTCTCCAGGTCGAAGGCGATGAAATAGCTGGAATCGAAAATGGAAAACTTGAAGCCCTTATCGTCCGCGCGCACCGGCTCCTGCAACGGCGACGTCATGTGAAGGGTCAGGATCTTGTCCTTGTACTCCAGCCAGTAGTCGACGGGCGGTTTGAACTTCACATCCTTATCGCCGGCTTTGGCGTAGGTGAAGTAGTCAAACTCCTTGAGACCGTCGACGTTGACCTGCGCGAGCTCCTGCAGCTCCTCGCGGTCGTACTTGCCATCACCGTTCTTATCGAGGCCCTCGATTGCCATCTCGGTGTAGTACTCGTCGAACGTCCACGACTGGCGCAGGCCGGTGATGGCGCCGTCCTTGTAGAGCACCGTTTCCTTCACCGTCACCCAAACGTGCGGATGCGCGCTCGCCGACGCGAATGGAAATGCGATCAGTGCCGTAAGCGCAAAAGCCGAAATCGTAAGGCTCGAGACGCGCATGAGCTAAGGCTCCGTTCAATCGTGCTGGCTCATCGCCGCGTGGACGGCGGGGGCAGTCCCTGGCGCAGGGTGGACCCCAAGAATGCAGCCGAATGGTGGCGGTTGCGCCAAGCTGCCAGGCGCACTAGGGTGTCTGTGGATAATATCACAACTCGATCGGCGCGCAGCAGGAAATCCCCTTGCGCCCGGAGCCGCCCGGCACCGGCAGGCCCGATCCAAGGAGAACGCAAATGAGCGCGTTGAGGTGGCCGATCACCGCGGCCGCAACGGTGTTTGCCGCGCTGGCGATGGCAAGCGCTGCCTGCGCCGAGCTGAAGGTGGTCGTCACGATCAAGCCGATCCATTCCCTGGTCACGCAGTTGATGGAGGGCATCGCCACGCCGAAGCTGCTGATCGACGGTGCTGCCTCACCGCATACATTCTCGCTACGCCCGTCCGGCGTGCGCGCCGTCCACAACGCCGATGTCTTCATCCGGGTGTCCGACAGCCTGGAGCCATTCACACGCAAGGTCGTCAAGGCGATGCCAGGCAGCGTCGAACTCGTCACGCTCGTGGAGGCGCCGGGTCTCTCGCTCTTGGACGCGCGCGGAGATGCCCACCATCACCACGCCGATGAAGGAGAGGACGACGACGAGGAAGATGCCCGCCACGCCCACGTCGACGGACACATCTGGCTGGATCCGGCAAACGCCAAGGTCATCGTCAGCTACCTTGCCGATATACTGATCCGGCGCGCGCCCGAGCACGCCGACAAGCTGCGCGCCAACGCAAAGCGCCTCAACGCCAAGATCGACGCCTTGATCGGCGAGATCGCCGCCGAGATGGCGCCGTTCAAGCACAAGCCATTCATTGTCTTTCACGACGCCTATCGATACTTCCAGGCGCGGTTTGATCTGGATGATGTCGGCGCAATCACCATCAGCCCGCAAGTGCAGCCGAGCGCGAAGCGGCTGATCGAGCTGCGCGACAAGATCCGGTCATTGAAGGTTGCCTGCGTGTTCGCCGAGCCGATGTTTCAACCCAAGCTTGTCGCGGCCGTGACCGAGGGGCTCGACGTCCGCACCGGCACTCTGGACCCCGACGGCTCCATGCTGCAGCCTGGAGGGGAGCTCTATTTCAAGCTGATGCGCGATCTGGCGGGCGAGCTGGAGAGCTGCCTTGGGCATCCCTCCTGAGGCGCCGGCGAACGACGCTCGAAGGCCAAAAGAAAAAGGGACAGCGGCTGCCCCGCTGTCCCATTTTTCTATGAGCGCCGAGCGCCCGTAGCGTGCGCCGTGTATCTCGCCTTAGAGAGAAGCGCGACGGCCCGGGCTCGCGTCCTTCGTATCCTTGGCATCGCCGCTGGCCGACGTCGCCTTCTTGGCGGCTGCAGCAGCCTTGCGTGCAGCCTCGGCAGCTTCTTGAGCGGCCGTCGCGGCACGGGCAGCAGCCTCGGCAGCGCGCTTGGCAATGTCGGCGGGGCTCTGCTTGTTGGCGACGGCGGCCGTCTTCGTCTCGGCGGGCTCTTCCGGCTGCGCTGTCTCGGTCTTGGCAGGCTCCGACTTGGCAGGCTCCGACTTGGCCGGCTCAGACTTCGCAGGTTCAGCCTTGGCCGCCTCGGTCTTTTCCGGTGCGGCCTTGGCTGCCTCCGCCTTCGGCTGCTCGACCTTGTCTTCTGCTTTCGCAGGCGCCTTGACCGGAGCCTCAACCTTCTTTGCCGACACGGAAGCAACCTTCTCAGGTGCCGTCGGCTTGGCGTGTGCCGCCGTCTTCGGCTTGGCGGCGCTGATCACCGATGACTTGGCGACTGGCGTCTCGGGCGTCGGGTCGACATACTCCGTCACACCCTGTGGCACGGTCTCCTCCGCAGGCTCGTCGTAGGAGACGGACGAGTAATTGCGGCTGCGCAGCTGCCGGTTCTTGCCGAAGGGCGAGAACGCGGGCGGGGGCGAAGGATCGCCATAGGCCGTCGCGACGCCCTGCGTGTTGAAACGCTCCCAGGTCACCGTCACGCGGGTGCCGACCGGAATCTTCGGATAAAGATCGATCACATCCTTGTTGTACATCCGGATGCAGCCCTGCGAGACCGCCTGGCCGATGGTCCAAGGAGCGTCGGTGCCGTGAATGCGGTAGGCGCTGGCACCCAGATAGAGAGCACGCACGCCGAGCGGGTTCATCGGATGACCACCAGGCACCCAATGGGGCAGCTTGGGGTTCTCGCTCAGCATCTCCTGAGTCGGGCGCCAGGAGGGGTTCTCTTTCTTCGCGCTGATCGTGGTCGTACCCTGCCAGCGGCTCTTTTCACGCGGCACGGCAATCGGGTAGCTCTCCGCCACGCCCGGTGCCGTGATGTGATAGAGGCGCCGGTCGCCGAAGCTGACGATGATCTGGCCAGGCGTGTACTTGGGGTCGAACTTCACGGACTGGCGCTCGCCGCCCCACTCGTCTCCGCCGCCCCACAGGAAGTCGATGAGACCCTGGGCTCCGGCTGGACTGGGTGTGGTGGTGAGGATGAGAGCTGCGGCCAAGCC
>Ga0209347_1006393_pt1 | contig 10473 bp, 9 predicted proteins | sample AutmiccommuBRH23_FD_187382 | JGI IMG/M metagenome (GOLD analysis project Ga0209347, IMG submission 187382) | Deep subsurface microbial communities from Mt. Terri, Switzerland - Autotrophic microbial communities BRH/23 (SPAdes) (version 2) | ecosystem: Environmental > Aquatic > Deep subsurface >...
GAAGGTCGCAACAAATTCCTGCGGCGCACGAATTTCGACAATTCCACAGTAGCTTCCGGTGATGATCACATCGCCTTGCCTGAGCCCGCCGCGCTTGCTCGCGACATGATTGACGGTCCACCAGAACAGGTCGAACGGACTTCCGAATGGATGGGCGACGTCATGAAATTCATCGGCTGTTTCAGCGCCGATAGCGAGATGCACCCTCTCGAGGTCCTGTGCTTCCCATTTGACGGGATTGCCCAGCACAAGCCCGCCATTTGCCTGCAAATCCGCGAGCTTCCAGAGCGGGTCCTGAGCCGCGGGCAACGCAAGCCGCGTCTCGAGTATCTCGAAGGCAGGCACGATTGCGTCGATCAGTTCCGAGCACTCGGCTCTATCCCCGATTGCTGTTCCAGGAGGGACATCGCTACCAAGCCGGAACCCCAACTCAGCCTCCACCAGGGCCACGCCGTGAAAACGTTCGTAATCGCCAGAACTGTACAGCTGCCGTTCGACAGGAATGGGAGCGCAATAGGGTTCGGCATCGGTCTTGGCCTTGCCCACCTTCCAGCCACGGCACGCCCCTCCAAGACTTTCGACTAGCAGGTCCTGAACCCGGTAGGCTTCAGCACGCGAGCTCGGACCGGGTATCCCTGGCAAAGCCCTGGTTCCCGCCCGAAAATGCGTGGCAAGCAGAGCGGCAGCCGAATTTGCTGAAAAGCCCTTCATGTCACAACTCCGGCCATTTGTAGGAGCCGAACGCCTTCTCATAGGCCTCTCCTAGAGAAACCAGCAGGAGGTCTGAACGGAACGGGCCCACGAGTTGACAACCGATCGGAAGGCCAGTGGACGATGGAGTGGTCGGAAGACTGATTGCAGGTAGTCCGCCCGCATTGACGAACGGCGTAAACACGGCATGTCCCCGGGGTCCGACTACCACTCCGTCTATGGTCTCAGGGTGGCTCTGTGCCTTTGGCCACGGCAGAGCGGCCACAGCAGGCGTCAGGATAAAATCGAACCGTTCGAACAGCAGCCTCAGGTCGTTGCGGAACTCCTGAACGTCGGCCAAGAGTTGGAGATATGCTCCTGCGCCCGCCTTGCGGCCGATCTCCACCATCGGCAAGAGCGTGGGGCTCAGTTGGCTCATGTCCAGTGAATGGCTGTCGACCAGCCAAGCCAATCCGGCCGGGCCGATCAGATTCCAGATGGCGTTCAGACGCTCAACATCGAACGGCACCTGACCTGTTTCAATGTTGTGACCCAGATCTTCAAGCAGCGTCGCAGCCATCGTCACGCTTGCCCGGATCTCAGGGTCGACCGGGAAGTCGCCGAATGCCGGGACGTAGAGGATACGGCATCGATTTCCGTTCTTGGGCTTGGCGCTGCGCTCCTCGTCAGAGAACGCAAATGAGGCGCGGTCCGCCGGATGGCGGTGTGCCGTCAGCGACAGGACCGCGCGCAGGTCGCTCGCCGAGCGGGCAATCACTCCCATGGTTTCGAAATCGCCCAGCAATGGTGGCAGCCCTTCGGATCGACCGATGAAGCCAGGGCTGGGCTTGAGCCCGAAAAGCCCGGTATGCGCACAGGGACGACGAATGGAACCGCCACCGTCGGTGGCAATGGCAGCAGCACCCATTCCGCTGGCGACCGCTGCCACGGCCCCGCCGCTTGAACCGCCAGGAGTCAGCTGCGGATTCCACGGGTTGCTTGTGGTTCCGAACACGAGGTTGTCGGTGAAGCCCTGCAAGGTGAATTCGGGCACGTTGGTCTTGCCGAGGATACCGATGCCTGCGCCACGGAGATGAGCGATCGGCGACTCGTCCCGTTCAGGCACATAGTCTGCATAAGTGCGGCTACCCCAGGTGCAACGCAGGCTGCGGACTGGAATGTTGTCTTTTACTGTGATGAAGACTCCGTCCAAGGCACTGCGCGGCCTGCGATCCTTCCATCTTTGCGCACTCTGGCGGGCGACTTGGCGCGCTTCATCCTCGTTTTCAGTGACGATAGCATTGAGAACTGGATTGACTGCCGCAATCCGGATCAGTGTGCTGTCCAGCAAATCTTCCGGCGTAAACAGCCCCTTGCTATAACCTGCGACAGTTTCCGCGATGCCCAGCCGCCACAAATGCATTTCAGCTCACTTTCGGATTGTCGATGTAGGCAATGACATCGAACTCGACGAGCAGTTCTGGGATACCGAACGTGCCTGTCACGGTCGCGCGCGAGGGCAGAGACTCGCCGAAAAAGAACTTCTTGTAGGCATTGTTCATGCCCTGGAAATACCGCATGTCAGAAAGGTAGATCATGACACGCGCGACATCGTCGATCGTGCCGCCAGCTGCCTCAAGAAGGTGAGTGAGGTTGGTCAGCGCCTGCACTGTCTGTGCCTCGATGTCGCCAACCCCCACCACCTTGCCATTCACGTCGAGCGCGACGGTGGCGGTGTAGAAGTGATTGCCGGCCACGGTCGCCTGCGAGTGCGGGTTCGGCGAGGTGAGCACCTTTGAGGAGTAGACGATCTGCTTGCCCATTCTTAAGTCCTTTCAAAGTTACGATTTCAGGTTGGTTTGTTGGGAGGATGCCTCGACATCGAGGTCGAGGATGAGCTGGGCAAGGACCCGTGAACCGCTGCCTGTCGGACCTTGTGGCATCATTGCGAGATCCCGCTGGTTCCAGCAGGTATTGTAGAGATCGAGGTGCAGCCAAGGATGCTCGCCCACGAAATGGGAAAGGAAGGCCGCCGCAACAGGCGTGCTGCCGCTCTGCCCGGTGGTCGAAAAATTGCGCAAGTCGGCAATGGGGCTTTTCAGGAAATCCCGATATTCTACCCAAAGCGGAAGCCGCCAGACTTTCTCGCCCGCCTGCTCGTCGGCTTTGGCCAACCTATCGAACCAAAGATCGTCATTTGAGAAGGTGCCGATCCCCAGAGGTCCGAAAATGCCGAGCGAGGCACCAGTCAGTGTGGCGAGATCGATCACCGCCGCGGGCAGCAAGCCGACCGCGTAGTGCAATGCATCGGCCAGGATCAGCCGTCCTTCTGCATCAGTGTTGATAATCTCTACCGTAGCGCCACTACCCACGCGGATCACATCACTCGGACGCATCGCGTCGGGACCGGGCATGTTTTCGACCACGGCAAAGATGGCGGTAACAGGAAAGCGTGGCTTCAGTTCTGCGATCATGTTCATGACGCCGAACACGGCGGCGCCGCCGCCCATGTCGGCCTTCATGTGGTCCATGTCCTCTGCCTTTTTCAGGGAGATGCCACCACTGTCGAAGGTCACCGTTTTGCCAACCAGAACCAGCGGCCTCTGTTCGGAGGCCAAACTGGACGGCAGCCATTCCATGCGGATCAGGAAGGGTTCATGACGACTGCCGGCGGCAACCGCCAACAGCCCGCCCATTCCGGCGGCCTCGATCTCTTTGCGCCCCATGACCGTGAGGCCGAAGCCGGCCCGCTCAGCCAGCCTCCGGCAGCGCTCCACAAAGGCTGGCGGCGTAAGCACATTGGCAGGCTCGGTCGCAAGATCGCGCGCCGACAACGTTGCCAGGCTGCTCAACCAACCTGCCCTCAACCCGCTTGCCACTGTTCCGGCGAGATCCCTCGCCGCGAAATCGAGGTCATCGAAGTGCGGCCGCGCATCCTTGGCATGACCAACCGACACGAACCGATGGTTGGCCGAGAAGATACCTTCCGCGACTGCTTGTATCCTCGAAGCGTCGAGATCCGGCAGGATAACTGTACAGGCGGCATGACCTTGCCTGAGCATGCGAGCCACGGCTTCGGCCGCCTGCGCGCGGAGGAGCTTTCCATCGTCATCAAGCTGGGTAACGAAAACCGGACGCTCCCCATCGGACGGGACGAGAACCGGAAAAACCTCTCCAGCAACACGGCTCGCCGAGCGTACACGCCGTACGGCCTCGTCCAGCCATCCGATGTCAAAGGCACTTTCTACCCCGACATCGGCGAAGACGAGCAAAGGGCGCGCGGATGGGAGCCCGGACAGCGGCCGGACCATTGGACAATCAAGCTGGGTCATGGCGCTATGCGTTGAATTCGGGTGGAAAGAACCTGCGCCAGTGCGCAGCGATATCGGCTCTCCGTGCGACCCAGACACGGTCATGTTTTGCGATATGATCCAGAAACCGGGCCAGGCCCCTTGCTCGACCTGGATGGCCGACCATGCGCGGATGCAGGCCGATGTTAAGCATCCTTGGTGCGACCTCGCCTTCCTCGTAGAGCTGGTCAAAAGCGTCAGCCAGCAAGGCGAAGAACTCATCGGCAGTCTGGATGCCGCGCGGGACGAGCTTGCAATCGTTGGTGACCAACGAATACGGCATGATCAGTTGCAGGCGATCGCCGACGTTCACCCAATAGGGCAGTTCGTCGTTGTAGGCATCGGAATCGTAGGAAATGCCCTCTTCCACCAACAACTGCCGAGTATTCACGCTCGGACCATAGCGGCAGCACCAGCCCTCGGGCGCACGTCCCACTGTCCGCTTCAGGCTCTCTACCGCAAGGCGAATATGGCGCTGCTCCTCCTCGCGGCTTAGCAGCCAGTGCTTTTCCCACCGATAGCCGTGACAACAGATATCGGCACCAGTCTCCCGCAGCTTTTCGGCCAAACCCTTGTGGCGCTCCAGTGCCGTAGCGCAGGCAAAGGCGGTGAAGGGAAGTTTGCGCTCCTCAAACAGCCGCATGATGCGCCATACGCCGACGCGGCTGCCGTATTCGTACATGGATTCCGCAGCTAGATCGCGACCGGCAATACCGGTGTCCATGCCCTCGCCTTCCGTGAGGGCTGTGTCGGTCTTCGGATCCCCGTCGAGCGGCGAGTACTCCGATCCCTCCTCGATGTTGAGGGCGAAATTGACAGCGATGCGCGCCTCGCCAGGCCAGCGAGGATGTGGAGGGTTTTCGCCGTAGCCGACAAAATCTCGTTGGGGGCCTTCGGCCGACGGGTGATCGGTCATGATTGGTCTCCTGCCTCTTGTGTCACTCGGTCGGCGCGCCAGCGGCAATCCAATCTGAGAGCAGCTTGCGCTCTTGATCGGTCATTTCGGTCACGTTGGCCGGCGGCATCACGTCGGCGATGATTGCCACCTGCCTGATCTGCTGCGCGTGTTTTGCGGCCTTTTCGATGGCGTCGAGCATCACTCCCTTCGGCGCCTCTTCAAAACCGTCCATGGTCGGCTCCTGGGCGTGACAGACTGCGCAATGAGTGTTGATGATCGACGTAACATGGCCGACGTCGACCGCCGCAGCCTGGACGCCGCTGTTCCTGTCCAGGATATCGCGAGGCGCCAATAGAACCATTGCGGCGAGTGCCAGCACGGCGCCTGCACCGATCCAGCGCGGCTGCGCATTGCCGGCATGCATGGTGTTGAAGAAGTGGCGGATCGCCACCCCAGCACCGCTGATCAGGAGGAATCCCACCCACCCATAAGCGTTGCCGTAGGTGATCGGGAAATGCGCGGCGATCATCGCGAACACGACTGGCAGGGTCAGATAATTGTTGTGATAATTCCGCCTCTTGGCATCAGCACCAACATCGAAACTATCGATGCTGCCGTCCTGCATCGCCTTCAGCATCTTCTTCTGGCCCGGGACAATGACGAACCAGACATTGCCAGCCATGATCGTCGCCATGACGATGCCGGCATGCAGATACGCCGCCTTGCCGCTGAATATGTGCGTGAAGCCCAAGATTGCAATCGAGATGAATAGCGCGATCACCACGGACAGCGTTCGGTCGCTGGCTATGGTGCGACACAGCACGTCATAGACTATCCAGCCGATGATGATCGTGCCGATCGACGCGAGGATGGCCAAAGCGGGACTAAGCGCGCCAGCTTGCCCCGACACCAGATTGATGCTGGCACCCCACCAATAGACAACGGCCAGAAGGCAAGCGCCGGACAACCAGGTGCTCAACGACTCCCACTTTGACCATTTCAGCTTTTCTGGCACATAACCCGGGCCGACCGGATAGCGGCTGTAGTTGTAAATGGCACCGCCATGAATCGACCACAGCTGTCCGCTGACGCGGTCCACGGGCGGAACCGGGGGTCTGAACGAGCGGTCTATGCGATTGAAATAGAAGGATGAACCTACCCAGGTAATCGCGGTGATGACATGCAGCCACCGCAAACCGAGATGTAGCCATTCGGCAATATACGCTTCCATCGACCTGCCCTTAAACACTTGCATGCCCGCCGAAACCAGAGCGGACACGCGCACTATCTGAACTGGTCCGCGATATTACAAATTCAAAAATTCTGTTGATTGATAAAATAATCGAAACTTCCTAGGTTGCCTCGAAGTGAGGGAGAGTCATGGCCAACATCAACCTTAGGCAGTTGCGCACTTTCGTGGCCGTGGCTGAATCGGGACGTTTCAAACTAGCGGCTGAAGCCGTGAACCTGACCCAATCGGCAGTGAGCATTCTCGTCAAGGAACTGGAGGGCCAACTAGGGGTCACGCTGTTCGATCGGCACACGCGCTTCGTTGGCCTCACCGAGGCCGGAAAACGGCTGCTGCCTTTAGCCAAGGATATTTTGGAACGAGTCGACGGCGCCGTGGAATCAATGGTCGATATCTCGACATTGAAATCCGGCCGGGTCACGATCGCATCCGCAACCGTATTGGCCGCTACCTATCTGCCAAGCCGGATCAACAGCTTCATGCAAAAGCACCCGGACATCCGCGTCGACTTGAGAGACGTTTCGGAGGACGAAATCCGCGAATTGTTGATCAATGGCGAGGCAGACATTGCGATTGGCACCAGCCGCTTTCTGGAGCAGGAGATCAACGAGAAGGAACTGTTCGTCGATCACCTCGCATTGTTCTGCCCTGCCGACGACGAACTGGCGCACAAGAAGCACATTTCCTGGACGGACTTCAACAAACGTCCGTTTATCGCCCTGACCCCGGAAAACCCGCTGCAGCGGCGAATCGACGAGCTACTGGAAGTGAACGGCGTGACAACCAAACGCCAGTTCACCGTGCGGTTCTCGACTACGCTCTTGGGCCTGGTTAACGAAGGACTCGGCATCGGCATACTGCCGGCGGGATCGAAGGGATTGTCGCCGATGGCCAACATCGTCATGCGGCCGATCACGGATCAGGTGGTGCCCCGAGCGGTTGTGGCATTGACGCTTCGCGAACGCACCCTAAGTCCAGCGGCACGCAGCTTTTTCCACCATCTGACGGCAGAAACGCGTCCTTGAGCGACAGACCGTCGGAGTTGCTCAGATGCCGCCCATGCAGAGGTACTTCACCTCGAGATTTTCATCCAGTCCGTAGCGCGATCCTTCCCGACCGAGGCCTGACTGTTTGACGCCGCCAAACGGCGCGGCCTTCGACGACATCGGAATTCTCCCCTCATCCATCGGTCCAAACCGCAGGGGTCGTTGCTGAAACGGCCCCTGCAGGATTGTCATGGGCGCGCTGGATCACACGAGTTCGTCATCCCTTAGCGAAACATAGATCAGTACGGCCAGAATGGTGACGAAGAAGCGGAACGCATCAGGCACGCCGTTCCACTGCTTCGACATCCACATCCCGAACCATTCGCCACCGATCGACATGAAGCCGACCTGCCAGACAAGGAAGCCAAGCGTGAGGCCTGCCACCGCGATCGCCTTGGACCGATTAAAAACCGCTGCATCTGCGCGCAGTTGGCGAAAAAGACTGACGGCCCCGATCCAGCACAAGACCGCTGTAGCTGCCTCGGCGGCAATGATCAGAACGTACGCCGCATGTTGGAGCGCGGGCGCGGTGATTGCGCGATACTTGATCGTGGCGTCCGGAAAAATCGTGTCCATCTCGAAGACATGGAAAACGAAATTGAAGTTGGTCTGGTAGTCGGTGATGTTTCCGATAGCCACCAGACTAGCAAAGAAGGCGACTGCCGCGACCGCAGCAATCTTTGAAAGGCGCATGATGAGCATCTTTGAATCGTCCTATCTCTGCCCGAGAACTGCCCGGGATCACTTTTGCTTAACGGTCGAACTGAAACACTCGGCCGGATCGCTACCCGTGCCATGGCATCGGGCAGAATGGCTATCAGGGAGTGGCGAACGTGCCCGCCACCAATCGACCTCGATGAAAGACCCCGCGTTCCGTTGCTCCGCCCGCAATCAAGCATTGGATACTTTCGCAGCGCGTGACGACCAGATCGGCCCGGGCACCAATTTGCAGACCATAGCCGGCATCCAGTTTCATAATGGAAGCGGGTGTGTCGGTGATCATGCGGAAGGCGCGGCCCGCGGCATTGTCCAGCAAATGCGCAGACAGGATTGTCCAGCGCGCCATCTCCAACATGTCGCCGGACCCGACCGGTACGAAAGCATCCTGGATGTTGTCCGACGCCGTAGCGACGGGCACGTCCGCGGCAAGCAGTTCGTTGACCCGCGTCAGCCCACGCGGAACCAGCTGGCTACGGTCCCTGCCCTGAAGAAACAGATTGGCAGCCGGGAGTGTGCACACAGCAACCCCTGCTGCGGCCGCCGCCTCGATTGAACGCCGCGCCTCTTGCTCGGAAACGGCCGATAAGGAAGACACATGACTGCCCACTGCCCGGCCGCCCATGCCATGCCTTGTCGTGCACGCCACGAGATAATCGAACCAGCGCGCCTGGGGGTCCAGCGTTTCGTCGATATGAAGGTCAATCGGCAGGTCATGCTGCTCGGCCACCTCGAACAGCATGTCGATGTACCGCTTGGGGTCGGGAGCGAGATTGGGCGTGCCTCCGATGCAGTCTGCACCAGCGGAAACGGCCCGCTTAAGCAGCGCCCGCGCCATTTCGGGATCGCCGCGCGCGGCACTGGAGGTCGCAAAGGCCACGACCTCCAGATCCATCCGGTCCCTGTTGGATGCGCGCAGTTCGCACATCGCCTCCACGCTTCGCAGTTCCATCTCATAGTCGACATTGGCATGGGTGCGAATGGCACAGGTTCCCATGGCGACGCACCGATCCAGCGTCGCCTGGGCGCGCAAGAGCAGGCCCTCCCGGGTGAGGTCCTTCGCATAGGCACGAAACGCCTCGATCGCGCCGATCAACGTGCCATCGGGGTTGGGTGCCGCTGCGAGCGTGAAGCTCTTGTCGAGATGCTGATGCATGTCGACAAAGCCCGGTGTTACCAGCCGACCACCCAGATCGGTCGACGGGATTTCTGAACAGACGATGGCATCGCCGATGTCGAGGATCCGACCATCATCCGAAATCAGGATGTCAGCTGGCGCACTACCGTTTGCACCAGCTGGTATCCGCGCATTCCGTAACAATTGCGCAGGTGACCCGTTCACAGCCTTCGCCCTCCCTGTCGTGCGTCCCACATCTCATGCAGCGGTGCTGTCGATAGCCGCTTCGCGTGGGCTGTGCTCGGCCGCAGTGGCGCCAGCCATAAGCAGTCCGAACCGTTCGGGATCATATTCACCCGCATTCACCCTGCCCACGATCTTGCCGCTGCAAAGCACGGCCACACTCGTCGACAGCTCCATCAATTCGTCCAGATCGCTCGAGATCAGCAGAACCCCGGCGCCACCCTCTGCAGCCTGCACAAGCCTGCTTCGCACATAGGCCATGGCGGCGAAGTCCAGGCCACGCGACGGCTCATGTGCAATGATCAGCTTCGGATTGGCCGACAGTTCGCGACCGATGACCACCTTTTGCTGGTTGCCCCCCGACAGATACTCGATCTTCGTGGCCACGGAGCGCGCACGCACGTCGAATTCGCCAAGACAGCGCTGGGCAAATTCGTCGATGCTTTTCCGTTTCAGGACGCCGCGTTGCGAAAACTGCGGCGCGCCCTCACGGCCGAGGATGAAGTTGGACGCGAGGTCCATCTCGCCGACGACCGCATGTTTGTGGCGATCCTCAGGGATGACGGCAACCCCGCCTCTGCGACGCTGTTCAACGGAGCTGCTGCCGAGATCCTTGCCGCATATGCCGATCGTCCCGGACGTGATCTGCCTCAGGCCGATAATCACATCGGCAAGTTCGGACTGACCGTTGCCGGCGACACCGGCAATCCCGAGGATCTCCCCCTCGCGCACCTGGAGGCTGATGTCGTCGAGCAGGGAGACACCCGCAGGATTGAGCGTTACACCCTGCATATCGAGCACAGGCTCGCCCAGTACAGCAGCGCTTGGACGCTGCGCAGCCTTCACTTCATGCGCCACCATCATGCGCGCAATTTCGGCGACGCTGGATTCGCCTTTGGCGACAGTGGCGATATGGCGGCCGCTACGCAGCACGGTAATGTGGTCCGCCAGTTCAAGCGCATGCTCGAGCTTGTGAGTAATGATCACCACGGCATACCCCTGATCACGCAACTGCGTCAGCAACACGAGCAGGCGCTCGCCCTGTTGGGGCGTCAGGACCGCAGTCGGTTCGTCAAGGACGATGATCTTGGCGCCCTGGTAGAGCATCTTTACGATTTCGACCTGCTGCCGCTGTCCAACGGCTAGCGTTTCCACCAGTTGGT
>Ga0209347_1006394_pt1 | contig 10468 bp, 10 predicted proteins | sample AutmiccommuBRH23_FD_187382 | JGI IMG/M metagenome (GOLD analysis project Ga0209347, IMG submission 187382) | Deep subsurface microbial communities from Mt. Terri, Switzerland - Autotrophic microbial communities BRH/23 (SPAdes) (version 2) | ecosystem: Environmental > Aquatic > Deep subsurface >...
CGATATCGGAGAGATTGACGGGAATGTCGAAACTGTAATGTCCTGTTTGAGGGCTGGTGAGGTTTACACCATTGAGGAGAATGGCTGTCTGATCGAATGATCCGCCACGAAGGGAGATGTCCGCCTGTACGCCGTGCGGTCCGCGTTGCAGGATGTCAGCACCTGCTACATAATTCAAAAGATCTTCAATACTGCGAACAGGTGCCCGCTCAATCTCCTGTTTAGATACTACTGTTACCAGCTTTGCTGCCATATTCAGTGGCAGTTCCACCTTCGAGGCGGTAACCACCACCTCTTCCAGCTCTTGCAGAGGGATGGTGTCGGTTGATGTACGGGTAAGCAGCCGTTCCACCGATACTGCCGTTGCCGCGTGAGCGCTCATCAATGTGCAGCCCGACAATACACCTATGGTGACCGCCTTGTGCATGCTGTTGAAGACGCTGTATGACTTGCGTGCGAATCGTTTGAAACGAAATACCTTCCCCGTGTTTAAATACTGTTTTTGCATATGTTAAATATTAGTGAGCTGCAAAAATAGGATAGATTCTCCAAAAAAGAAAAAAATACCCGCTTTTTTTACGCTTCCGGTGCAAAAAATGAGAAATGGACATTGCCATATTTTCGTTCTTCCTTAAAGAATGGGAAAGAGGAAAAATCATACTTTTTTGAATGCTCCAGTAGAAAAATGCCCTCTGGTTTCAGCAGCTTCTTCGCGAAGATGATACCCGGAAGCGTATCGATGCCGGCCATATCGTAAGGGGGGTCGGCGAAGATAAGATCGAACTGTTGATTGCATGCAGGGATAAATTTAAAAACATCAGCCTTCAGAGGTACCAGCTCCTCTGCATCAAGTGTCTCTTTAGCCTTACAGATAAAACGCCAGTGCAGGTTATTCATCTCAACACTTATCACGCGCGGGCAACCCCGCGATACCAGCTCCAGGGCAATGCTCCCTGTACCTGAAAAGAGATCGAGCGCTTCTGTCTCCTCCCAATCAATTCTGTTATGAAGCACGTTGAAAAGACCCTCTTTTGCGAAGTCGGTCGTCGGCCGCGCTTTCATATTGGCCGGAACCTGAATCCTTCGTGATTTGTATTTTCCGCTAATTATACGCATAGTGCAGCAAGTATATCGGTTGGGAGTGTTCTCTTCTGTTCTTCGGTCAGCAGGGCTGCCGGATTTAATGCCACATCTTCAACGCGGCGAATCAGTTTCTTCAGGATATCTGTCGCCGCTTTTTGTGAATCAACATTACCCGAGAGATAGAGCCTGTCGGTTGTCTGGTCAAATTCAAGTTTCTCCCACACACTCGCGATGAAGTAGGTTGTATCGTGAGGGTTCATTAGAGAAAACGTGTTGGCGGAGAGAAGCTCCTGCACAGAGAAGCAGATGATGGTCGCACTCTTGTCATGGAAATCCACGAAACAACTTTTACAATCCTCTTCCCTCTTATAGTTTTCAAAGAGTTGCAACAGCGAAGAGGTGTGGTGCTGAAATGACGGATTCCACAGATTTCGCGACAGGAAAGAATGAACCTCTTCATCCAAATTAAAAACAACATGATAAGCCTTGCCCGGAGAAGCATCGTTAAGCACAACACCCTCTTCTTCGTGAAAATTGAACCGGAACAGATCTTTCAGCTCTCCCTTATCGAGATAAATATCAGGGACAAGTGTGTAATAGGGAGAGACAACCGTTACACTACTCTTGTTGAACGGCTGGCTGAAGAATCCAAGATCGAAAATCAGTTTTTTGATATGATCGATATAGGTTAATTTACTCCCCAGCGTCGTTCCCTGAAAGTGAAAAATGGAAGGATCGGCAGGTGCATGGATAGAAAAAGAAAATCCACCCGGCGTTAACCGAATGGATAAATTATATTCTTCCGAATGGGCTAAATCAATATTTTCCGGTAAAAACATGTTGATGGTTTAAAACCAATTATTCCCAGTTACCGGAATTATTATTAGCTACCTCAAGCGAACCTACCTGCATTCCGGGATATTTATCACCGGGACGGTCAAGCACTTCCTGTATCTTCTGATTCAGCAGCTTCTTGTCGAGGTCACTTAAATAAACAGAATAGGGCGTTTTTGCTTCAAATACCTGTATAGGGTAACCCGATGCTGTGATTAGAGAATCAACACCCATTTCAAATTGAGCACCTTGTCCGTAGGGTACATATCTCAAAGAATCAACACTGAAACGTGTACGGTTGGGATAGAGCACTTCCACAGCGGGAGAGAAGATAGAGTCTCTCACAAGTTGGGGTCCGTTTTTATCATCATCCCACAGTCCGGCTGCCTTGATGGCTTTCTCGTTGCCTGAATGGATAATCTGCATTGCTTTCTCTTCTGTCATGCCTGCTTCCAGTTGCTCCTCAGTGAGATCGCCCGATTTTATGAGTGTAGCAATTTTGCCCTCTTCCACGAAATTGGTCAGTGTGTCGAAACTGGCTGTGTAGGTGCCGGTTTGAGCACGTAAGGAGATCTGGGCTGTGCGGATATCTATTAAACGCTGGATAACAGCTTTGTCACGTTTTGCGACCTCTGCATTGAAATCGATAGGCTCCTGTATACTTTTCCAACTGACATAAGCTAAAAGAACAATGGCTAATGCTAAAAGCACTCTCATTACAACTTTCATGTACTATTCTTTTTTAATATTTATACTGTTTCTGTTTTGATTTTCTGATATTGACTACAAATTTAGAAAAAGAATGATAATTGTACTACTTTTACTGGAAAAATTACCAAAAAAAATGATAAATCGGTTCTTTATTGAGAAAATAAGCGGTAATTTCCCATATAGTTTTACAAATGACCAGGCGAAAGCGTTGGATATGATTACAGGTTTTCTTTTTTCGGGAGTCAGTGATCAGATTTTTTTACTTACCGGCTATGCTGGAACAGGAAAGTCGTCTCTTATTGGAAGCCTGGTGAGGACCATGGCCGAGTTCAGACAGAAAACCGTTTTACTTGCTCCCACAGGACGTGCTGCGAAAGTCTTCTCAGGTTATGCGGCGCAGCAGTCATTCACCATTCACAAGAAGATATACAGACAGCAGAAGTTCGCCGAGGGTGCACCCAGCTTCTCTTTGGCCGAGAATATGCACAAACATACGCTTTTTATTGTGGATGAGGCGTCGATGATCAACAATGAGTCGGCTGATTTCTCCCTCTTCGGCACGGGGCGGTTGCTGGACGATCTGATCGAGTATGTCTATTCAGGCGAAGGATGCAGGATGATGCTGATAGGTGACACTGCACAGTTGCCACCGGTGAAACAGGAATACAGTCCCGCGCTCGATAAGCAGATCCTGCAATCCTACTCACTACAGGTTACTGATGCTATGCTGACCGAGATTGTGCGGCAGGCTGAGGAGTCGGGCGTCCTCTACAATGCCACTGCTTTGAGAAACGCACTGCGGTTCAACGAAACGACAGCTTATCCACAACTGAAAGTGAACGGTTTCACTGATGTGAAACGTATTACAGGCATTGAGTTGATCGATGAGATTAGCGACGCCTACAGCAGGGATGGGATGGAGGAGACCATCGTTATCTCACGCTCCAACAAACGGGTGAATGCCTACAATAATGGTATCCGCAACAGGGTACTCTATAGGGAAGAGGAGATCTCTACCGGAGATATACTGATGATCACCAAGAATAACTACTACTGGGTGGAGAATTTCGAGCATCTTGATTTCCTTGCCAACGGTGAATTTGTTGAAGTGCAGCGGGTCAGGGGGGAGGAGCATATCTATGGGTTCCGGTTCTGCAACGTGGTATTGTACCATCGTGATTATGATATTGAATTTGAAGCCAAAATTAATCTGGATGTGTTGCATACAGAGGTTCCCGGACTAACACGAGAGCAGGGTGACCTCCTTTTCACAAACGTAATGGAAGATTATGCAGATATCTCCCAGAAAAGAATGAGGTATAAGAAAGTAAAGGATAATCCTTACTTCAATGCGCTGCAGGTGAAATACGGATATGCGGTTACATGCCACAAAGCGCAGGGTGGCGAATGGAAGAATGTGTTCCTTGATCTGGGGTACATACAAAAATCATACATGGGTGAGAACTTCTACCGATGGCTCTATACCTCCGTCACCAGAAGTTCTCAAAACTTATATCTCGTTAATTTGCCCGATGATTTTGTGGCACTTTCCAAAATATGATTACTTTTGTACATTACGATAATTGAGGGTGACACAGTTTGTACCTCTGTAGTGAGAACTATCGATAAAAGAATATCTGATGCAGGATAAAAGAGATGAATATATTGATCAGCTGTTGAGCGATCTTAAAACGTTGGAAGAGAGAGTGCTTTCTGTCAGGAGCAGTGGTGCATTACCTTTTTCTTTTTTTAGTGAGTCGTTCGATAAAACGCAGAAGATAGCACGGCTGCTGCATGAGATGCAGTTGATGCAGATTGATGATATGAAGCAGCAGATGGAACGTCTGGTGATGTTCTTGTCAGAATCGGAAACGCAAAGTAAGCAAGTGCTGGTGAAGAATGAGCATGAAAGGGCTGAAACGATGAAACAAAAGGAAGAAGCTGCGCCCTATACTGTTTCTGAAGCTTCTGCAGCAGTGGGACAAGATGAAAGTGCCGGTGGTTTTATCCTGCCCGGCTACAAAGATCCGCGTAATGCTGATCGTATGGCTTCCCCGCTAAAACCGAACCCTCCAACACCTGAAAAAGAGAAAGAGGAGAAACAGGCTATCACAACGCTGAACGATGCGATAAAAGCGCCACCGGCGGTGCTCGATCTGAAACGGGGCATCAGCCTGAACGATCGTTTTTTATTCCAAAGGGAGTTGTTCAATAATGACAGGCACGAGATGAACAATGTGATGATAAAGCTGAATGCTTTTGATAACTACATGAGTGCAGAAGAGTTTCTGAGGAAATCCGCATCATGGAATTTTAACGATCCTGTCGTGAAGAGTTTTCTTCAGGCGATAAAGAAGGGTTTTGAGTAACCAAAAGAGACAGCAATGGGAAAACTGTATGTGGTACCCACACCGGTTGGTAACTTAGAGGATATTACGCTTAGAGCACTTAAGCTATTAAAGGAGTGTGATCTTATTCTAGCTGAGGATACCCGTACAAGCGGATTCCTGTTGAAGCATTTCGGTATTGAGACGCGCATGCAATCACACCACAAGTTTAATGAGCACCAGACAGCAGCGCATATGGCGGAGCGTCTGAAAGGTGGAGAGACGATTGTACTTATCTCGGATGCCGGCACGCCGGCGATTTCCGATCCCGGATTCTTGCTGGTGAGAGAGTGTATACAGGCGGGGGTGGAGGTGGAATGCCTTCCGGGAGCAACCGCTTTTGTCCCGGCGTTGGTGGAATCGGGGTTACCCAATGACCGCTTCTGCTTTGAGGGATTCTTACCCCCGAAAAAAGGAAGGCAGACACGATTGAGTCAGCTCGCGGAGGAGAGCCGGACAATGGTTTTTTATGAATCTCCCTACCGGGTAGTAAAGACCCTGACACAACTGGCTGAATATTTGGGGAATGAACGAGCAGCATCGGTATCGAGAGAGATCTCGAAGATGTTTGCAGAAACAGTGAGAGGAACCCTCGATGAACTGACTGCCCATTTCACGGAAAAGGAGCCAAGAGGCGAATTTGTGATTGTTGTTGCCGGAAAATGAAAAAAGAATGATCAAACTATTTTACAGACTTAATTGTTTAATTAAAAGGTAAAAAAAAAGTTATGAAAAGAATAGGGATTTTATTTATTGTCATGGGGCTCATTGTCTCATGCACAAACGTAAAGGAATCGAAAGAATTTAAGGAGCTTCAGGCTCAACGTGATTCCCTGTTAATGATGTCTGCCGGTTCAGAATCAGAGGCGATGGAGATGATGGCTGTGATAAGTGAAGTGGAGGCTAATTTCGCGAAGATAAGAGAAGCGGAGAAATATATCTCCACACAGTCGGTGCAAAGTGGTGAGATGAGTCAGGATACCAAGGATCGTGTGAGTGATAATTTCAAGATGATCAGTGAGATCCTGCAACGCAACAAGCAGCAGCTGGCTGAACTTAACAAGAAACAGAGCGGCAGCAGCAAGGAGATCATCTCGCTGAAGAACACGATCAGCAGGCTGAACAACGAAATGAAGGAGAGCACCTCTCGTCTGGCCGAATTACAGACAGAGCTGGCACAAAAGGATGAGCAGATTGCTCAACTGTCTCAAGATGTTACAGCGCTGGCAACAGAAGCTGAGCAGCAGTCAGTCACCATCCAGGAACAGGACAGGACACTGAACACAGCCTATTATGTCTTTGGTACTGCCAGCGAGCTGAAGGATCAGAAGATTCTTTCGGGAGGATTTCTGCAACAGACACGTGTTCTGCAGGATACGTTTAACAAGGATTATTTTCTGCAGATCGATGTACGTGATGTGACCGATATCCCGCTGTATGCGACGAAAGCTAAACTGTGGTCGACCCATCCCGAGGGCACCTATGAGCTTGTTAAGGGTGATGATGATAAACTCATTTTTCACATCACCGATACGCAGCGCTTTTGGAGCCTGACGAAGTATCTGATTATTGAAGTACAATAAATTTGAATCCTAGAAAATACTTTTTTATCGCAGAGTGATCACTGGTCACTCTGTGATTGTTTGCAGATATGACTTATAAGCATCTGTTTATTGACCTGGACGATACACTGTGGGATATCCATCTCAACGGCAGGGAGTGCCTGAAAGAGATCTATCACGATTACGGATACGGGAAGTTCTACCAATCCTTTGAGGATTATTATGATGTCTATATGCCGTGTAATCACCGGCTGTGGGCTCTCTATCGGCAGGGCGAGATCAAGAAAGAAGAACTGATTGTGGAACGTTTCCTGGTTCCGGTGAGGGCGTTCGGTATTGATGATCCTGTGTATGCGAGGAGGCTGAGTGATGATTTTCTCGAGAGAACAACTCGTAAGACAGCATTGATTAAAGGTACAAAGGAGCTGCTCAATTACCTGAAGCCAAAATACCGGATGCATATTCTCTCCAACGGCTTCCGCGAGGTACAGTACAAGAAGATAGAAAATGCAGGTCTCAAGCCCTATTTCGATAAGATCATATTGTCGGAAGATGCAGGAATCAATAAGCCACACCCCGGCATGTTTACTTATGCGCTTAAAAATAGCAACGCCAGACGTGACCAGACGATCATGATCGGCGATAGCTGGGATGCTGATATCGTTGGGGCGCATGACAGCCGCATTGCTCAGATATGGTTCAACCCCCAGAAAGAGATGCCTGATGGTTTTGAACCCACTTACACGGTGCAGTCGCTGGAAGAGATTAAAGAGATCTTATAGCTCTCACCCTGTTTATCTATTATCTCTGCTTGACATAAACAGCACTGTCTTACCACGCTACCGGTGCTCTTCTCAACGGCATCGTCATACATCTGGGGCCACCCCCTCCGCGTGGTAACTCCGAGCCCTCGAGCGTGATCACACACATGTTTGCTGATGTGATATCATATCTGTTGTTGATGACATCGCTGGAGGACACCACCTCGAAGCCTTTTTTGCCGAGTTCCTCAAGCGTATGAATGTTGCGTGCATAAGAAAGAACCTTTCCCGGTGCGAGAGCCAGGAAGTTGGCGCCACTGTGCCACTGTTCACGCTCCTGATCCCAGTCGTCGGCCTTTCCCCCACACACCACCGGCTCCAGGTCGAGACCCAGTTTTCGCAGCAGGCTCAGGATCCCGCTTGCTGAGGAGATCCCGGTCACCTTCCCGTTATCAATCTGCATATGCACTGTCTGATAGGGTGAGCTGCCCATGATGAGTGGTTTGTAAACCATTGCCTTGTCGGTGTCAAGCAGGGTGAAGACCATATCGAGATGGATGAACGACTCAGGCGACTCGGGAAGCTGCTGCACAATCACATGTTTTTTCCCTGCGCTGCTTCTGCAGAACTCCTGCACCAGCAGGTCTATACCTTGTGTATTTGTTCTCGTTCCGTTACCTATGAGGAGAATGTCGTCTCTTAATACCAGCAGGTCACCTCCTTCCACCTTCACCGCCGGGCTGTTTTGCGACAGATCGTAAGTGTTAAGGACGTTGCCGTTGAAAAAGAGATTACTTTTATAGATAGCATCCATGATCATCGATTCGCGCATGCGAACGTCATTGGCCATCTTGCAGACCAGGGCGTTGTTGCCGATGATAGCAGAGGAGTCACGTGTGAAATAGAAATTGTAGAGCGGTTTCAGGGCATAATATTCCTCGCGAAGAAAATCAGTGAGTGTATTTATCTGAATGGGTAGACCTTCGATCAGAATCTTTGCAAGTGTGGTTGCGGGTAGATCCATCAGGTAATCTATATAACCGTGTACCTGCTCCTTCTCACATATCTTGCGGATAAGATTTTCTTTCAGCCCTTCTTTCTCCAGTAGTTTTGACAGAAGATCGGATACTTCATACACCTTTGAGCTCTTTTGGAGTACACCGAGCAACTGATCGTACTCCTTCCGGGCGATGGAGAGGTTGAGGATGTCACTGTAGAGTGCTCTCTGTGCATTGCGGGGAGTCATATTCTCCACCTCTGCTCCCGGGTAATGCAACAGTACTGCTTCCAGCTCTCCAATTTCCGATTGGACATTTAAGGTGCATTTTTTGCTTTCTGTCATATTAGCATGGTTTTGAGTGCTTAACCTGTCTTCTTCCATAACGCGTGCGATGAAAAATCATCTGTCTATCAGCGCAGGTTTGAGATAGGGAAGGTGGCCGCAACGTTACGGCAGAAGTCTCAGCCGTGAAGGAATTTGAATTGAACCCCTGGAAATACAGGATCTATTCAAAATAGGGTTTTAACATTTCAACCCATTTAGCGATGCGCTCATCGGTCAACTCCGGTTCAGTGTCGTCATCCAGCGCCAGTCCGACAAACTGGTCGTTCACCACTGCCCTTGAATATTCGAAGTCGTAGCCTTCGGTAGAGACCTCTCCAATGATGGTGGCTCCTTTTTTCGAGAGGATCTCATAGAGGATACCCATCGCATCCACAAAAGAGCTGGGATAGATAGAGGCATCACCCAATCCGAACAGTGCGATTGTCTTGCCGGAGAGATCAAGCTTCTCCAGCTTAGGGTAGAAATCATTCCAGTCGTCCTGCAAATCCTGCACGCCCCAGGTGGATACACCGAGGATCAGAATATCGTGAGAAAGAAAAGGTTTTTCATCGCCATCGTAGATATCCACCAGGGTGGGAGCGTACCCTGCGAGCTGCTCGGCAATCTTCTCAGCCGCCACTTTCGTGTTTTCTGTACTTGAACCGTAAATTATTGCTATAGATTTCATATGATTTAAAACTTTTATTTTCAAAGGTATCATATGGAACTCGCTTTAATCATATACTTGTGTGAATATGATTCTCATGCTCGTTTCATATGTCTTATATTTCGGTGTGTGGAACGGGTTAATCTTCTGTCCGTTTCATCATGCTGCTTCTGTATGTAAACACAGCAAAGATAATATAAGTTTTAAAACAGTCAATAATATCACACAGAATTATGAAACTCTGCGAAACAAGCATCCTTTGATTTGTTCTATGGTCTCACCATAAGAATGTTGTTAGGGTTCGCAAGTTGTATTTATCTTGAAACCGATTATCGGAACAGAGTCACTCAGGGAGGAGTTGGGGAACATCCTCAGTAGAAATATTTTCATCAAATGCGGGATTGAAGTGAAAGTTGAATTTCTTTTTTTTGCTTTGGACTGAAGTGCGTTTCAGTTTAATTTTTTTCCCGGTTTTGGTCCTTGGTGCTGCTGTTATTCTTTTTGGGACTTTTAACGGAAATAATCCTTCTGAGTCTCATCAGAAAGCGTTTACTTGGCTTGCTTTTTAAATAAGTCTCAATGTGACGTTCACGTTTTTCTTCCAGGATCTGGTCAATTTTAATGAGAATGCCTGACTCTTCCACCTCTCCAAATTCATCATTGATGGCTGTACCGAAAAAACGCATCGTAGGCGAAAGGCTCATGTAAGCATTGATCAGTGGCGGGATATTATACCCCAGGGCTCTCACCTCTTTGTTGAGTATTTTATAATCTTCCCTGAAGTTCTTCCCGTGAAACAAGCTCTTCATCTTCCCTGTATCTGTACCGGTAAAAAGAGGTTCAATAGGTGTTACAAGCTTGTTGTCGTCGGGGAAGTGCTTGTTGAGAAAGTAAAGAATCATATTACGGGCATCTTTGTTGTAAGTGCCGTACATGGTTACCTTCCCGAAGAAATAATTAATATCGGGATCGATGACAGTGAGTGCGCCCAATCCGTCCCACAAGTTATCGAGGGCGAAGATCCCTTTTCTTCCCAGCAGGGTGGACTGGTACTCAAGTGAGACAAATGATCGGCCCAATTCTACCGTTGTCGGCAGAAAATCTGTGATGAACTGTCGGGAAAAGTTGTAGAGATGAGC
>Ga0209347_1006395_pt1 | contig 10466 bp, 8 predicted proteins | sample AutmiccommuBRH23_FD_187382 | JGI IMG/M metagenome (GOLD analysis project Ga0209347, IMG submission 187382) | Deep subsurface microbial communities from Mt. Terri, Switzerland - Autotrophic microbial communities BRH/23 (SPAdes) (version 2) | ecosystem: Environmental > Aquatic > Deep subsurface >...
AGATCATTCGGGCGGGGATGAACAGGAGGCCGCAGAGCATGCCGAACAGGATGGTGGTCCGTAAGGGTCGGTTATCGGTATTCATGTCAGGCAATCTCCTTTCAGGGTTTCTCTGCGGCTGATGAGTTCCAGTTCCACCTCTTCTTCGGAAAACGTCGTGAATGCGGTATCCGGTACGATCCCTGAAACGCTTTCATCCCATTTCCGGGTTTTCCGGCCGGCAAAATAGGTCTCCGACCGGAGCTTGAGCTGCGCATATTCCTGTCTCCGGGATTCCAGTGTCCCGGCCAGGGCAGCGATCTGTTTTCCCAGGTCGGATGCGTGTTCGTCCAGCACCTCCAGGTGCCGATCCATCGCCTTGAGTTTCCGGATCAGCATCCGGGCGATGGCGTCCTTTTCTTTCTCAATGGCCGCGGTGATGTCCCGGTCCAGTTTTTCCCGCTCGCGGCAATACTTCTCCCGATTGGCGAGGGCCTGATCCCGGGAGGCGGTCAGCCGGTTCAATTTCGCCTGATCACCGGCGATCGCTTCCTCCATTTCCCGCAGGCATTGTTTTAAGACCAACCCCTTATCTTCCAGTTGGTCGATTACCCCGTGGATGTCCGCCCGGCAGAGCCGGGTAAAACGTGTCAGGATTCCCATGATCCCTCCTGTATTCAGGTTAATGCCTGGATGGTTTTCGCGCACGATCACGCGCACGACTAAAAACATGGAACTTGATTCGGCAACTTGTCGCCAAATGGCTAAAAGCTGATTTTCGTTTCTTCTGGATTCCGGCTTCTGGATTCGCTTTTCGGGCTCCAAGTTACTTTCTGTAATAACGCCGCTCGGCGGAGTTCTGAGCTTTTTACGAAGCCATCACTTCTTCATCCGCCGCTCGGAATACCCTTCATACTGCATCGCCTTCGCGTTCGCCTTCTGCTTTTCCAGCACTTCCGGCGGCGCACCGGAAAACGTATCGGCCACGGTTTCCCGCAGGTCCTTGAGATCGTGTTCCAGGCTGGCGGCCACTGCTTCGGACTTGACCTGGGCGTTAATGGTCTGCTGGGCCGCGTCATAGGCTTCGATGCGGTTCATGGCCGCCGCCGGCGCGCTATTCCGGATGTCCTCGGCCACTTCCTCCCGTAACCGGTTGAAATCCTCGGTCAGGACTTTTCCGGCCCAGGTCTCCCGGTTGATCGAAGAAAGGGCCTCGTTGGGATCGTTCACGCAGGCCAGGGTAAACGGGGTGGAAAGGGTCACCGCATGGGGTTCTTCCCGGAACCGGTATTCCAGACCGATGCCGGAGATCGTGTACGTGGCGACCCGGCCGGTGGGGACCTTCAGGTTCAGGAAAAGCTTCCGGGTTTCGCCGGACCCGAGGTCTCCCGGACAGATGACCGCATAGCCCGGTTCGCGCATGACCGGGTACCCGCCCGCGTCCGCCACCCGGATGCCGCCGGATTCGGGAATTCGCACCCGGATTCCGGAAGCGGCCACCGCCCGGGTCCGGGTGCATTCGTTCCGGAAGACCGAGGCGAATGCGGCCGGATTTTCCAGGAAATAATAGGTGCCCGCTCCCCGGTCGGCGAGGAGGGTCATCAGCTGTTCATTGAAGTCGTACCCCACTCCGACGGTGGTGACGGAAAACCGGTGTTCGGTGGCCATGGCGGCCATGGCGCCCAGGGCGTCCGGGCCGGTGATCCCCTGGTTGGCCAGCCCGTCCGAGATCAGGACGATCCGGCCGAGGTTCCCGGTCCGGGGCGCCGATTTCAGGATGCGGATTCCTTCTTCGAGCCCCCGACCCAGGTTGGTTCCCCCGGAGGCCTGAATGTTCCGGACCCTGTCGCATAGCGGCCCCCGGGATTCGGGGGTGACCGCCGCCAGGCCGGAAACGACTTGTGCATCATCGGAGTAGGTCACCAGGGCGAACCGGTCGGACGGCGACAGTTCCGAGACGAGGTTCAGCACCGCCTTCCGGGCGTTCTCGAGTTTTTCGCCGTCCATGGAGCCGCTCCGGTCGAGCACGATGACCATGTCCACGTGCTGCGCCGTTGCCTCGCCCGTGGCAATTTTATCGGCGCTCATGGTCAGGACTATCGCTGCCGCGCCGTCGCCGCCGGCATAAATCTTCTCCTGGGTCAGGGCCCCGGAAAGCGTGACGATCCCGTTTGTCGCGGAAACCGGCGATGCCGGCATCGGGGTCGTGGTGAGGGCCGGTCCGTTTTCCGTGTAGGCCATGGCCAGGCAGGTGACGGCGATCAGGCCGGCCACCAGGATGAGCTGTCGGATCCGTGCGTTTTTCATGGGAGCTCCTTTTGGGTTGGTTTCGTTTTCGGATGAGTAGCCAGGTCGAATGATGCGATCGATCATGGCTTGCATTCTAACTTTTGGGAAACAAATGACAATTCAAAGATATGCAAAATGGTGAACCGGTTTTTTTGCATAAGTTTTGCTTTCAACCCGATGGCAAAACAAATAGAATGGTCTTCGGAGTAAACCCGAAAACCCCGAAGGCAAGCCCGACCTTACATGCAATGACTACGTGCGCTAACCATGAAGAACATGAAGGGCCATGAAGAGAAACGAAGGACAGAAAAGGTCATCATAAAACTTCATGGCCCTTCATGTCCTTCATGGTCAATAACTCATCCGGCGAGAAGCGAAATGGAACGGAAAAAAGCCCGCATCCTGGTGGTGGAAGACGATCCGGCGATCCTGAACGGGCTGCTGGACGTGCTGGCGTTTCACGGGTATGCCCCGGAAGGGGTGGATGACGGCGGAGAGGGCTTGAAAAGGGGGATTGCCGGGCGCTTCGACCTGGTCCTGCTCGACGTGATGCTCCCCACCATGGACGGGTTTTCCATCTGCCGGGAGATCCGCCGCCGGAAGCCGGATCAGCCGATCATCATGCTGACCGCCCGGGGGGCGGAAAACGACGTGGTCACGGGATTCAAAGCCGGTGCGGACGATTACATCGGGAAGCCGTTTTCCCTGCGGGAACTGATGGTCCGCATCGAGGCGGTGCTCCGCCGGGCCGGAAAGAACCTGGGGGACGAGCAGCTGGAGATCGGGGGGATTTTTTTCGACGGCAGGACCCTTACCGCTTCGGCCAACGGGGTCGCCATCGAACTGACCCGCCGGGAGGTGGACATCATTTTCTTCCTGCACCGGAACAGCAGCCGCATCGTCACCCGGAAGGAACTCCTCGCACACGTCTGGCAGTACCGGGACCCGGAGATCGAAACCCGTACGGTGGAGATCCACATCCAGAAACTGCGCCGGAAAATCGCCGAGCTGATCGGGGAGATTCCCTTTCTCAATACGATCCGGGGTGAGGGGTACCGGCTGGAGCAAGCACCATGAAGCGGCTCCGGGTCCTTATCCTCATTTTCTGTTTTTTCCTCTCCGTTCCCCTGGGGTATTTCATCCTCCGGACCCACCAGAGCCTGGACCAGGAAGAACGGGCAGAACTCCGCTATTTTGCCGATACCCTCTTCTTCGAAATGGAAAAGGAACTGGCCGATTTCGTCTCCCGGGAAGAATCGCGGGAAATCGATGCCTACACCCGTCCGTCCGCGATATCCCAGGTCCCGAAAGAACCTTATATTCTCGGGTATTTCCAGAACAATTCGGACGGCGCATTCCAGACCCCCCTGGCCGTTGTGGAAGGGGGCGCGCGGGAAGCGGATGCATTGCAATTAAACGAACGGGTATCCGCGCTTGAGGCCGACAACCGGGCATTCAATTCCCGGCGGACCGATGGCGCGGCCCCGATGGAACCGCGGCCGCCGGCGAAGGCGGCCCCGCTCCCGGAAGATTTGTCCCTTTTTGCCGGCAAATACCTTGATGCTTCCCGTTCCAGGCAGCAGAAATCGGTGCTCGGCCGGGAAGAAAAACGGGTGGAAGAGATCACGGAAAGCCAGGCCCAGAACCTGGCCTGGCAGGATGCGGCGGCGCCGGCCGCCCGGAAAGATGAAACAACAAGCCGGGAAGCCGAATCCATGTCGGATGGCATTGACCGCGACCGGGGGATTTCCGGCATGATGACGCAACGCGAGATGGCCGGTGGAGCCGTTCGCACCGGGGAGATGGCTGCGCCCTCGGCCGCCGGAGCACTCGAAGCGCCAAGCCGGGGCGCCGTTTTCCGGGCGGAAATCGATCCGATGCAGTCCGTGTTCATCGGGGAGAACGAGGTGGTCCTCTTCCGCCGCATCGTGGTCGGCGACCGGGTGTTCCGGCAGGGGGCGGTTCTCCTGCTGAAGGAGTTTGCCGATCATCTCGCCCGAACCCATTTCGAAGACCAGCCGATGGCGAAATTCACCCGCCTTCGGTTGACCGTCCGGGACCGGGACATGGAGCGAACACTTGCCGTTACCGGGGCGGCGGCCGCGAATCCGGAATTCACCTTGAGCCGGACCTTTCCCCGCCCTTTTGCCTTCCTGACCGCCGCCATCGCCTGCGACCGGATCCCCCGCTCCGGCGGCCGGCAGACGTTGAACATCATGATGGCCGTCATGGGGACCGTTATTCTCATGGGGCTGTTTGCCATCTACCGGAGCGCCCGTGCGGTTGCCGATATGTCCGAACGGCGTTCCCGGTTCGTCTCCTCGGTCACCCACGAGCTCAAGACCCCGCTTACCAACATCCGGATGTACGTTGAGATGCTGGAGCAGAAAATCGCCCCCGATCCCAGGCGGGAACAGGACTATTTCCGGATTCTCGGATCGGAAAGCACCCGGCTTTCCCGGCTGATCAACAACGTGCTCGAATTTTCACGGCTGGAAAAGAAGAACCGGCGGTTCGAGATGGCCCCGGGGAGGTTCGACGAGGTGATCGATGAGGTCAGCGGAATCATGCAGGAAAAATTGCGGCAGGAAGGATTTGTGCTTCGGGTGGAAAATCGCTGTGACCATCCGTTTGCCTACGACCGCGAGGCGATGGTGCAGGTACTGGTCAATCTCATAGAGAACAGTGTCAAGTTCGGCCGTCACCTGCCCGAAAAGAGCATTACCGTATCGCTTGTGCCAGCGGGGCGCTGGATGACCATCCGCCTCTCCGATACTGGCCCGGGAATCCCTCGCCGTGCCCTGAAAAAAATATTCGACGATTTTTTCCGGGTGGCCGATGATCCGGCCCGCCCCATTGCCGGCACCGGCATCGGCCTGGCCCTGGTCCGCCGGTTTGTCCAGGCCATGGGAGGGAGCGTTTCCGCGGAAAACAATGCGGGCTCCGGATGCACAATTATAGTTTCATTGCCGGCGGATGTGGGTTGAAGCAGGGCGCACCCCCATTCCATACACCCGGTCGAATAGGAGGGAGATGAAACTGCACGGACTCGATAAATACCGGGTTGAAGACCTGATTCTCGACCGGGACGGAGTACGCCTGGTCTTTCTCCTCGAATCCCCGTATACGGATGAAATCGTCCACGGCCACCCCCTGGCCGGTGGTTCCGGAAGGGGAATGGCCCGTTTCCTGGTGACCCGCTGTTCCGGATTCGACGATTGGGACCCGAATACACCGCTCGGATGCCAGATCACCCGCCGGCGGGAAACGCGCATCGCCCTGGTGAACGGCGCCAACTACCCTCTCGACAAAAACATCTACTGTCCCGATGACTATGCCGCCCATCGGCAAACCATCGATGCCTGGGACCTGATCCGGAAAAATCCAAATGCAATGCGGCGAAATGATCCGGCGCATCCCGGGGTGGAAGATGGCCTGGTGCGGCAGCTGGCCGGAAGGCTGGCCCGTATCCCCGAAACCGCTCTCGTTGTGCCCTGCGGTAATTTTGCAAGGGCTTTTCTCAAGAAGTGCGCCGTCCCCTGCCGGACCTATCCCCGGAAGGTGCCGCACCCCGCGCGGAATCTCTGGTTTTCCCCCGATCGCTTTGGCGACCTTGGTCATTTCATCGACGCTGTCAATTTGGCGATCGAAACGGACGGGACATAGTCCCCCCGCGCATGAATCCTCATGCGGATTCGGGATTCCCGGTTATGTTTTATTCAAGGAAATGAATCGAAAATCAACAAGCGGGGGAGAAGATGCCGAATTACCTGGGAGTCGACCTGGGGGGAACAAATCTGACGTGCGTGCTGGCGAATGAAAGCGGAGACTTCCTCCATCGGAAAACCTGCGCAAGCCCCTACCGCATCACGTGTGGCACGCTTCCCGACGGTTCCCCGGAGATTTTCATCGATACGGTATTGGCCGATGTGCCGCTACAGAAGCGGGTGGCCGAATACCTGGCCCGTACCGAGGCGGAATTCCTCAAAGGGGCCGGCAGTCCGAAAATAGCGGCCAAGGGTTACAGCCTCTGCGGGAAAACCTGGATTCACGGCGGGGAGATCCGGATGATGGGGGGAAATACGCCGCTTCGCCTGGGGATCGACCCGGGCGACGGCAAAATCGGCATCGCGGTCGCACCATCAGGGGAAAATGTGGTCGCGGCAAACGATGGCAATGCGGCCGCCCATGCCCAGGGGATATATTACCGTGCGATGGAAGGGATTGCACCACGGGAAACCGGGTACATGATTCTCGGGACCGGCTTTGGATTTGGCGTTCCCGGGTATTTCGCCCTGACTGAAATCGGCCATATACCTGTAGCGTTCATGCCCGAGCCCTTGTGGCAGTCCTGCGGATGCACCGAAGGAAAGCGGACCGCCTGTGCGGAAAATTTCGCATCCGGCCGGGGGATCCGGAATACGGCCGAGCGCCTGTTTCGCCTGGATGCCGCAACACTGGCACGTATCTCGGTGCAGTTGGCGCCGGTTGCCGGGGGCGTCGATCTTTCGGAATCCGTGCACCGGACCCGGCTGGTGAAAGGGGATATCGACACGGAAATCGTGATGCGCCTGGCAAAAGACGGCGCTGATCCGCTGGCCGGTTTCGTCGTGGAGCTTGCTGCTTTTATAACCGCTTATGCCGCCATCCATGCGGCTTATTTTTTCGGCCTGCGTCGTATCGGACTCGGAGAAACGGTGGCACGTCTCAACCCCTGGCATGTGGATCGGATTTCGGCGATCGCCGCAGATTACCTGCGGGGAAGTACCTTGCTGCGTCCTCCTCTTCGCATCGAAATGACGCCGATCGCCGATCCCGCGGATTTCGGAGCCCTTTCCCTCGCGGTCCCCGAATCGCAATATGGGGCATGGGCGGAAAAAATGACCCGGTGACGACCCTCAATCAAAGGGAAGTTGCGGCATGATGGCGGCAGTCGTGCGATATCCGTTTTCGGGGTTGCCGCCGTTGAAGATCTCCATGGCCTCGGTAAACGGCTTCACGGCAGCATCGCCATTTTCGGTGACCACCAGGGTCCGGGAGTTTTCGGGAGTGTAGACCGTTCCCGCGGCGACGCTGGCGGCTTTGCTCACCCCGAACAGGAGCGGGTTTTTCATGCTGATGACCCGGGGAATATCACCGGTGGTTTCGAATACGAGTTCGGTCATTCCGCTGTCCTGCAGCGGCTCCCCGGTACGGGCGGAAACGACGAATCGGGTGAAGGCCAGATCGACATGGACCCGCCCCTTTTCGCCGGCGGAAATACGGGTGATGATCCCCTGGAGGTCGATGGCGTCCAGGAACATGAAATCATTGCGTACCGCCGAATTGAGAAGGATCGTATCCCCCTCGAATTTGCCGGATACATTCCTGATGAACCGTACCGGGTCTTTGTTTTCATAGGCGGTGATCATCGCGGCGAGAGCAGTCTCGATGACCGAATGAATATTCTCGTCTGACACCGTGATGACCCGGTGGGTTTTATCAATGTCATTGATATACTGGCGTTTATCCACCACTTTTACGAACAGGTCATAGGATCTCCCGGGTTCCGGACGGAATCCGAAGGAGATGGTGTCGTTGGATAAAAAAGCGGCATTCTGCCAGCTCTTTTTTCCGTCGGTGCTGAAGTAGACGGCGCCGACCCCTTCCCCGCCCACCCGGGCCCGGCCCCGGACATAGATCATTCCGTCCTGCAGAAACGGGGGATAGATCCGGATGGAACGATCGGTTTCCGCCATGGCGATCTGGTTGACATGGAGATAATCGAGGTCCACATCGGCGGCAACCGGTTGCGGTTCGGGGGCGCTGAATGGCCAGAGCCCGGCGCCGGAGGATGTGGCGCCCAACAGTGTCAGCAGCAGGGCGGAAAGCACGATTCGAGTGACGGCGTTCACGTTGACCTCCTGGTAATGCCCAATACAGTAAAAAGTGATGAACATCGTGTATTCAATATTTTATCTTGATTCCGGCAAGGAGGCTCTCTTCCCGGAAATTGTCGTTCGCGTCGGAGAAATCAAAATCGTTTACCGCACCCGAGAAATAGAGAATCATCTGATGCAGCCGGAACAGAAAGTCCGGTTGCCAGTCGACGTAAACCTTGCCGAATGATTTGGTGGTATCGTAACCGGATTCCCGGTCGATCCGGTTGATTCCCAATGAAATATCGGTGGTTACACCCCGAACCGGAAGATCGATCCCCATCCCCATCGCGTATTGCGTCGCCCGGTTGTCATGGATGGACAGTTCGTCCGCGAGCGTCCACCCGCCGAGGAACAGGTTCGGTTTTAATCGGATGGAATCGTTTCCGAACACACTGTGCAGGCGGGTGTTGAAGCGGATCTCTTCTTTGTTGAGCGGTGCGGTCTGGTCGTAATCATACACATTGAATCCGACATTCGTATCCGTCTCGACAATCCATAACTGATCCCGATAATTGAGGTTAATGACATCGTCATGCCTGATCTCGAGCGATTCCCGCTCGGCGATTTCCTTGATGTAGGAGAACTTGATGAAACCATTCGCCCGGCGAAAGGGGCGATTAAACCCGAGGGCCGTCTCGGCGAGATAGACATCGGTCTGCCCCAGGGGCTTCCGGCCATCCAGGTTGTCCTGGTACCAGAGCAGATTCGTATACAGGTGTATGTTTTTGTCGAATTTGAAGCGGCAGGAGAATTTCGCCTTTTCCCTGTCCGGGGTGGCTGAATCGAGCGGGTTCTTGAAATCCGGGGTGACCCGTTCGTATTCCATCAGGACCCGCACCCGGTCCTTTTGGCCGATGGTCTTGATTGCCATGGCCGTGCCGTCGAGATTGTCCCGGGTCTGACGGTCCGCGGACCGGGTCGTTGTGTCATTGAATGCCGATGCCCCGGCGAGAACCACCCCTTTCAGCGGGCGGTAGCGGAAATCCATGGCATAGACCCGGTTGTCGTACAGGGTGCTCCAGGGATGCACGGGTGCGGTGTCCTTGGAATCGAGGATGTCAACCCCGACACTCAGTGGGGGTGCGAAGTTGAATTGAAACCGGCTGCCCTGGACCCTCCGGTTCAAGATGTCCGTTTTGGCCCCCCCCCAGAGATTGTCCCACCGGGGTGCGGCCTCTCCGAAAACCAGGGCGACTTCCGGGATGAAGGGGGAGGCGCCGCCCAGGTATTTATAGGAAGCCCCTTTCACGGGAGCGGTCAGGGTGTACGGGGATAGAATTTCATGGATATCGCCGACATCGAGGGTGTGGTCGCCCGTGACGGCACTCAGGTTGAACCGGTCCATGGAGATGCGCTGGATATCGTAGTTTTTATCGTCGGTGAGAAGTCCCTCCATGTCATACCGGTAGAAGAGATCACCGGAGCGGCCGTTTCCGCGGACTCCCAGGACGTTCAGGTAGCTCGATCCATCGTCCAGGGTGGAAGCGGACTTTCCCGGCCCTGAAACGGAATTGCCCATGACGGAAAAATCGTTGAAGAAATGGAATTGTTGTGATGCCTGGCAGTGGTTTAACGGCGATGCGGCGCTGCAGAGTAGAAGTAAAAAAAAGAGGATTCCGGTTCGTTTCATGAACCGATCAAGTGCAAAATCCAGACCACAAAAAAAGCCATCCGGCGGGTACGCCGGATGGCTTCTAAACGATCAGGGACTAAGTTGAAAAATTACTTCTTGTCATTCCCTGTGGCGGCGCCGTGGAGCTTTACTTCGACTTTTTCAGTCAGCCCCTTGTAGTATTCCCGGAGCACATCCAGGACTTCCTCACGCCCGAAGTGATCCGGCATATCCCCGCCTTCGGAAAGAAGCTTGCGGAGCATGGTGCCGGACAGGAGGACGCGGTCGGCCTTGCCGTGGGGGCAGGTCCGGAGGGATGCCATGCCGTCGCACTTATGGCAGTAGAAGGTCCAGTCGATCTTCATCGGCTTGCAGAGCAGCGCCTTTCCTTCTTCGGCCGGGTACGGGATTCTGTCGAAAATGGTCTGCGCTTCGAACATTCCGTAGAAGTCGCCGACGCCGGCATGGTCACGTCCGATGATCATGTGGGTGCAGCCGTAGTTCTGGCGGAAGGTGGCATGGAGCAGGGCTTCGCGGGGACCGGCATACCGCATGTCGAGCGGATAACCGCCCTGGAGGCATTTGTCGGCCACGAAGTAGTTGTCGACCAGGACTTCGATGCATTTCACCCGGACTTCGGCGGGGATGTCGCCCGGCTTCAGCGC
>Ga0209347_1006396_pt1 | contig 10465 bp, 10 predicted proteins | sample AutmiccommuBRH23_FD_187382 | JGI IMG/M metagenome (GOLD analysis project Ga0209347, IMG submission 187382) | Deep subsurface microbial communities from Mt. Terri, Switzerland - Autotrophic microbial communities BRH/23 (SPAdes) (version 2) | ecosystem: Environmental > Aquatic > Deep subsurface >...
CTCGCTTATGACATTGACGCCATCGCAGAGCGCACCGGCAAAATTCCGGAGGACTGGCAATCGCGTCTCCCCAACGGCAGTGCGCCCTACACCTCGACCATCGTCTTCCTCGTGCGCAAGGGGAACCCCAAGGGCATCAAGGACTGGGGAGATCTGGTAAAACGGGGCGTGGAAGTCATCACTCCGAATCCGAAGACCTCCGGTGGTGCCCGCTGGAACTACCTTGCCGCCTGGGCATGGGCCCTCGAGGAATACGACGGTGATGAGGCCAAGGTCCGGGACTACATCACCCGCCTCTTCCGCAACGTGCCGGTGCTGGACTCGGGCGCTCGCGGGTCGACCACGACCTTTGTCCAGCGCGGCATCGGCGACGTTTTCCTCTCATGGGAAAACGAGGCGTTCCTCGCATTGAATGAACTCGGCCCGGACAAGTTTGAGATCGTCGTGCCTTCCTTGAGCATCCTCGCGCAGCCCCCGGTGACCGTCGTCGATGGCAACGCCGAGCGCGCGGGCAACCTCGAATTGGCCAAAGCGTATTTGGAAGGGCTTTACAGTCCGTTCGCCCAGCGCCTCGCCGCCAAATACTACTACCGTCCCTTCAAAACAGAACACGCCGATCCCGAGGACCTCGCACGCTTTCCCCAAGTGAAGCTCGTCACGATCGACGAAACCTTCGGCGGCTGGCAGGCAGCGCAGCAGCGTCACTTCTCCGACGGCGGCATCTTCGACCAAATCTATGTCCCGAATTGAGGTGAAGCCATGACTCAACCCGCAACCCTCCACCCCCGCCGCGCCCGTTTGCCTGGGTTCGGTCTCACGATGGGGCTTACGCTGAGTTATCTCAGCCTGATCGTCCTCATTCCCCTCTCGGCCATCTTCATTCGGGCATCGGGTCTCGGGCTCGGCGGGCTGTGGGAGCAGCTCACCCAACCGAGAATCCTCGCGGCGCTCAAGCTATCCTTCCTCACGGCGTTGATCGCGGGTTTGGTCAACGCCGTGGGGGGCACGCTCGTGGCATGGGTTCTGACACGTTACCAGTTTCCGGGGCGGCGGTTGGTTGATGCCGCGATTGACCTGCCTTTTGCCCTGCCCACGGCGGTGGCCGGCATCGCGCTGACCGCCCTTTACAGCCGTAACGGATGGTTCGGCGGCCCGATCGAGGCGTTGGGAATGAAGGTGGCCTTTGCACCCGCCGGGATCGTCATTGCCCTCATCTTCATCGGGCTTCCTTTTGCCGTACGCACGGTGCAACCCGTCCTCGAGAGTTTCGAAAGCGAACTCGAGGAGGCCTCCGCCATGCTCGGGGCGACGCGCGCGCAGACCATCCGGCGGATTATCCTCCCGGCGCTGTTGCCTGCCATCCTGACGGGCTTTGCTCTCTCCTTTGCGCGGGGGGTGGGGGAATACGGTTCGGTTGTCTTCATCTCGGGAAACATGCCGATGCGCACCGAAATCGCGCCGCTGCTCATCGTGACCCAACTCGAGCAATACAACTATGCCGGGGCGACGGCGATCGCCGTGGCCATGCTCGTCATCTCTTTCCTCTGCCTCTTCGCAGTGAATCTTCTTCAACGCTGGTCGGGGCACCGCCTCGGGCAAGGGGCCTGAAGCCCGTCGCCCTCATCCTCCAATCTTTACCATCTTCTCATGGCCGGAACCCTTCCTTCCCTCACCCGTCGCCGAGCAACGCCGCCCGCCCCCGGGGCGATCGAGGATCCCGCATGGATGCGCCGCACGCTCCTCGGACTGGCGCTGCTCTTCCTCGCCTTCCTCCTCGTCGCACCGCTCGTCGCGGTCTTCACCGAAGCCTTCCGCAAGGGAGCGGACACCTTCTTCGCGTCCTTCAGTGATCCCGACGCGCAGCATGCGATTTACCTCACGCTCGTCGTGGCGGCGTTAAGTGTCCCGCTCAACCTCGTCTTCGGAGTGGTTGCGAGCTGGCTTATCGCCAAACACGACTTCCGCGGCAAGAGCCTGCTCATCACGCTCATCGACCTGCCTTTTTCCGTCTCCCCGGTCGTCGCGGGGCTCGTCTTCATTCTCCTCTTCGGGGCGCACGGCTGGATCGGACCGTGGCTCGACTCGATCGGGCTGCAGATCGTCTTCGCGGTCCCGGGCATCGTGCTCGCGACGATCTTCATCACCTTTCCCTTTGTCGCGCGGGAACTCATCCCCGCGATGCAGGCAACGGGCCGCGAGGAGGAGCAGGCCGCCTACCTCCTCGGCGCGAGCGGGTGGCAGATCCTGCGCCGGGTCACCCTGCCCAACGTGCGCTGGGCGCTGCTCTACGGCGTGCTCCTCTGCAATGCCCGGGCGATGGGCGAGTTCGGTGCCGTATCCGTTGTTTCAGGACACATCCGCGGCCTGACGAACACCATCCCGCTTCACGTTGAGATCCTCTACAACGAGTACAACTTTGTTGCCGCCTTCGCGATGGCCACCGTTCTGGCGCTCCTGGCGCTCCTTACCCTCGCGGGCAAGTCGTTCATCGAATGGCGCCTCGCGAGCCAAGCGGAGAAGCGCGAATCCGAGCGCCAACCCGACAACCGTCCCCTCCACACGCTTTCCAATCCATGAGTATCGAAGCCCTCAACATCTCCAAATCCTTCGGCCGCACCCGCGCGCTCGAGGACGTCACGCTCCAAGTCGAAGACGGGCATCTCGTCGCGCTCGTCGGCCCCTCCGGATCCGGCAAGACGACGCTTCTGCGCATCCTTGCCGGGCTCGAGACACCCGATCAGGGGAGCGGCGCGCTCCGCTTTCATGGACAGGATGTCAGCCGCACCAGCGCGCGTGAGCGTCAGGTCGGCATGGTCTTCCAGCACTACGCGCTCTTTCGCCACATGACAGTGGCGCAAAACATCGCCTTCGGACTCACCGTGCGCAAACGCCGTGACCGTCCCGGACGCCGGGAGATTCGCGAGCGGGTGGAGGAGCTGCTGGGCCTCGTCCAGCTCTCGGAATACGGCAATCGCCTGCCGCACGAACTCTCCGGCGGGCAGCGCCAGCGCATCGCCCTCGCGCGCGCCCTCGCTATCCGGCCGCGCATCCTTCTGCTTGACGAGCCCTTCGGTGCGCTCGACGCCAAGGTGCGCAAGGACCTGCGTCGCTGGCTGCGTCAGTTCCATGAAGAGATCCAGCTCACGACGGTTTTCGTCACCCACGACCAGGAAGAAGCACTGGAATTGGCGGACGAAGTCGTGGTGATGAACCAGGCGCGGATCGAGCAGGTGGGCCCGCCGCAGGAGGTTTTCGACCATCCGGAGTCGCCCTTCGTGATCGAGTTCATGGGCAACGTAAACCGCGTCACCGCCGGCTTGGGCAACGTCAAGGTCACCTCGCGTGACAGCTTGTATGTGCGCCCCCACGACATCGAAATTCTCGATACGCCGGGGCGCACCGGGGTGGACGCACGCGTTCTCCACATCTTCTCGGCGGGAAGCATGGGGCGGGTTACCCTTGCCCGGGTGGGAGCCGACGAGGTGCTCGAAGCCGAGGTGCCACGCGCGGAACTGCACGAATTGAGCCTGAAACCGGGGCAGGTCGTCGGTGTGCGCTTTCGCCACATCCGCCTGTTCGCCCGCAACGAGGCCGGCCGCCACGAATTGATTGAGCAGGAAGTCGGCTCTCCCAACGCTCGGGACGTGAGCCGGGGGGAGGAGTAGATTCGTCATGTTTCTCTTCATGCACGGCATCAACGGGTCGCCTGCCGGCCACTGGCCGCCGCCCAGGCGGACGGCCTGCCGGTGCTCCACCCCGAGGCGTGCGACTTGGAAGACGTCGCGGATGACCCTCGCGTGGCCGCGCTCGGCTGCTTCCCTCCCGATAACCACTCTGAACGCGTGATCGCAGAAACTACATTTCCCTTGGTCAGGCGGAGTCGAACTGACAACCAACCCTTCAACCGGAACTTCTGAACATGTCTTGGCTCGATACCCTCCGACGCGCGATTCGCGGAAATGCCGTCCTCGCCTGCGCCCGTCTTCGCGCCGCCGAAATCACCGTTGTCGTCGTGGCCGTGGCGATCCTGTGCTGGATCATTTTCCGCCCTTTTCGTGGAGAAGACGCGCTCCTGCATGTCTCCTATGATGCTTCTCGAAACTACTTCAATGAGATCAATCAGGTCGTGCCTGAGAGCGAGGAGTTGGTGGAATCGGTTCGGGGCTCCCACGCCGGCTCCATTCGGCAATTGGACGCGGTGGCGCGGGGGCTCATGGCTGATTCGGTCTGCCTCGCGACTCCCTTCGAGGTGGGTAAACTGGTCCACGACGGAATGGTCGCGGCCGATTGGCGGGACCAGTGGCCCCACAATGCCTCGCCCTTCTATTCCACCATCGTTTTTGTGGTGAAAGCGGGTAACCCTAAAGGCATCCTCGATTGGGCTGATCTGAGTCGCCCCGGAGTGACCCTCGCAGTGCCCAGCCCTCGCGTGAGCGGAGCGGGCGCATATGGCTTCCTGGCCCTGATTCAGGCGACTCAGCGGCGGATCGGCGATGATCCTGTGGCTATTCGACAGGCGGTCACGGCGGTCTATCTGCGCGCGCGCATTTTTGATTTCGGTGCCCAGCAGGCCCTCAGTGCGTTCGTGCGGGATCGTTCCGGCGACGTCTTTCTCACTTGGGAGAGCGAAGCACGCAGGTTCCTCAAGTCCAGCCCGACGGCCCGCTTCGAGGTCGTGTATCCGCCGCGGAGTATCCTCGCCGAACCGAGCGTCGCGGTGCTCGTTCCACATGTCGAGCGGCGGGGCAGTGAAACGGCCACTCGCGCGTTTCTTGACTTTATCTTCAGTCCGCAGGGCCAGCGTATTGCGGCCACGCATCATTTGCGACCACGAACACCGTCATTCCCGGACGAACTTCCGGATCTCGAATTGATTAGCGTGGAGTCCTCCTTCGGATCCTGGAACGAAGCATGGACGCAACACCTCAGCACCACCGGTACCTACGATGGGATCGAACGACTGCGCCAAGCTCGTGCGGGGGGTGTGGAATGAGCAACTGGAGCGCTTTCAGAAAGCAAAGAATCCTCCCGGTGTTGGATGAAACGACGAACCTTGGTGCGCGAGCGGAAAGGCTTGAAAAGCGCTTTGGGCGTGGAATTCCGGGTGGGGCACGGATCAGAATGACCGCTATCGAGCAGAATCCTCCGCTGTAAACTCCTCCGATGGTGATCGGGGCCGCGAAAAAATAAGGATGCCCGCAGCGCCGATTTCGCTCACGGTTTAAGCAATTATGCGTCGACGAGTTGCTTGGCGGGACGCACCTCGGACACGAGCTTTTGGCGGTCAGGTCTCAGCTTGCGGAAATCGCATTCCACCTGCAGTCCATGCCAAAAGTCGTCGCTCTGCCCAAAGAAGGCTCCAAAGCGGATGGACATGGTGGGCGTGATAGAGCGCTTGCCAAGGACGATTTCGTTGACCGCTCGCGGTGCTACGCCGATGGCGCGCGCCATCGCGTTCTGAGAGATGCCCATTGGTTTCAGATACTCCTCTAGAAGGATTTCGCCGGGCGTGATGTTCACATTCATAGGCTGTAATGTATGGCGTTATGGGGGGGCGTCAATGGTAGTCCACGACCGCCACCTGGGCTGGGCCGGAAGGCGTCCAGCGAAACACGATGCGCCACTGATCGTTGATGCGAATTGAATGGTAGCCGGCGCGATCGCCCTGAAGGGCTTCAAGCCGGTTTCCGGGCGGAACCGCCAAATCGGTGATTACTCCTGCGCGGTTCAGCTGAATCAGCTTCCGCAGTGTGACCCGAGCGATGGAGTGGAATCGGCGGCTCTTTTCGGAGTGGAAGAGACGTTCCGCTTCAGAGTCTGCAAAGGACTGGATCATGAGGCGCGCGCGAGAGAGAGGCTGAGCGTCATTGATGCTTTGCAGACTGTCAAAGCGGCGGTAGTTGTGACGACCGAGACGCGGTGATCGCGTTGGAGGCCGAAAACAAAGCGAGCTGGGAAAAATTGTGCTTTCACAATTTCTTCCCGGGCCACTCCGGTTGATCCTACGAACCTGAGCGCAGTCGGCGGGTGGGGCGGGGAGAAAAAAACGGTTGGTGTTGCAGGCTTGCGGGGACCGTCGGTCTGGGTCATAAGCCCTAGATGATCGTAATCGCGGTAGAACAGTTAACGGAAGGCGGCGATACTCGCGCCGCCTTTTCGTCGAATTGCGCTCATTACGATCACCTTAAGGGGGTGCGGACGCACGGCGGCGTAACCGGCGCTTCTCTATCGAAGCCAGCGGACGCTCGATTCCAGCACTATGAGCATCGGACGCCTTGCCCAAGCCGGCGAATGTCTCCATTCAAATACCATGAGTCCGATCAATGTTTCGCGGGAGGAACTTTATAGGCGGGTTTGGTCGACGCCAACGGCTCAACTGGCGCAGGAGTTTGGCATTTCAGATGTCGCGATAGCCAAGGCGTGTCGGCGGCTGCAGATTCCGAAGCCTCCGCGCGGCTATTGGGCACGACTCGCTGCTGGGCAGAAAGTCAAACGGACTCCATTGCGGAAACTCCCTCGCCCTCCGCCGCTGACCGTGTCGCAGCAGCGGACCGCTGCGCTCGCGGCGGATCCACCTTTGGAGGGGGAGGAGGCGGATACCCTCCGTCATATCGTGCCCCTCGAGCGGATCGAGTTGCCGCAGAACAATCGTAGATTGCACCCGGTTGCACGGGCGCTTCGAGAAGAGCTCTTGCTCGTGCGCCCGGATGAACGCGATCATGACTTGCTAAAGATCACCGATCGTAAAGATCTGCCGCGGGTGTCGGTTTCGAGAGCGATGGTTGATCCGCTAGTGCGTTCGTTTCACGCGGTACTTTCAGCGTTGGAAGAAAGGGGAGTTGAGTTCAAAGCCTCACGGAGCAAATATCAGCCGCCTGAGTTTCACTGCGGGAAGGACAGCCTCGCGGTGTCCATCGAGGAGCCCATTATCTCCGTCACGCGGGAAGCCACCGAGATGGAGAAGCGTTTTCCCAGCTGGGAATGGAGGCTGTCCTCGACGCAGCCGGCCGGATATCTGAACTACCTGCCCACTTCAGGAGAGCGTTACGAGAGGCGGCGTGATAAAAGAGATCAAAAGGTAAACACGCCGTTGGAGGTCATGGCCGCGCAGGTGGTCGAACAAATTTGGGATATCTTCATGCGGCGACGCCGAGAACGCGTCGAAGAGCAAAAACGCTGGGAGCGTGAGCGTGCAGAACGGGCCGCGCGCGAGGAGCGTGAAAGAATTTCGCGGCACAAGAATAGTTTGGACGAGATCGCGCACCGCCGAGTGGAGAATCTGGTGAGGGCTGCTCAATGGTGGGCTATTAACAATGTGACAGCAGACTACATCCAATCCTGCGAAGATCGATGGCGGCTCGATCATGAGTGCCTAACGCCTGACGAGGAGGCTTGGCTAAACTGGGCGCGACAGTCCACTGCGACCTTCCCGGTCGCCGACTTTGCATATCCGGATCCCGCTTTAGACGGCGTATTCGATCCGAGTAGTGTGCTCTTGGGAGGCCCCTATCCCAAGAACAGAGAAATCCCGCGGCCTCCCACAATGCCTGCTCCACCTCTCCCACCGGAGACGGAGCATCATCATCACTATCACCGCGAGCCGCAGCAGTATCCCTTCTGGCTCAAATATCAACGTTAGGCGACGTTCCTCTGCGGCGTTCTTCCATCATCGCCTGGATCTCTCTGGCCAGACGACTATCCCCATCATCGACCAGTCTTCGGATTCGCGGATGGTCGCAGAAGTCCAGCACGGTGTTCCGATCGACTGCGTTCGGCACGTAAAGGAGCATCCGAAGCACCCGGACAGCGTAGCGGGGCGATACCCTTAAGAAGTCGCGACGAAGACGAGTGACGTCGTCGGGCTTTGGTGCCCACCTCGCGCCGGCCTCCAATAGCATTTCCAGGCACCTAATGGACCGATCAGTTCGTTCGCTATCGGGAGTTCCGCCCCAGGGACTGTAAGGCTCATACCGGACGAACCGCTCCACTGCATCGTTCGACGGCGGGTCACCGCTGTTAATGAGATTTCCAGGCACTGTTCGAAGAATCTCACCGAGTAAATCGGGTGACGAACGAATAGCAGCGGCGGAGAAAAGCCACTGCGCCTCCTCCGCAGAAGGCGTCAGTCGCAAGACCTTCACGAGCTCGACATCGCCTGATCCGCAGGCGATTTCCGCAGCTGTCCGGCCACCGTACTCGGGGAAATCCCATCCGCTGTGAAGTTGGTCGGGGACCTTCATGTGTGGATCCGCTCCCGCCCACACGAGCATGGCCGCCCAGCGGGTCTTCTTTTCCTCTGAGGCGCAGGCGAGGGCGAGTGATGCTTGATTTCGCAAATTAGGGATCGCTGAAATATGTGAACGGAGGAATCGAAGGAGCGGTCTCGCTTTCGTCCGGTCCAGACCCCGAGCGAAGGCATTATTTGCTTCGGGATCGCAACCAGCCTGCAGGAATCGCTCCATGAGTTCCACATTCACCGTTGCGCAAACATCAGCGAAATCGACGGCTTTCGGATCTGCGCCGTTTGCCAAAAGGAGCTCGACGATATCCAGCCGTTTGGCCTGCAGTGCCTTCTCCAGTGCGTGATCCTTATCCGCCTGATCCCATTCAGCGGTGAGCAGGACTTCGATCAGACTGTGAAAACCGGTTTCGCACGCGTGGAAAAGGCAGCAGGCGGCATCGATTCCTAGCTCCGGACATCTCATCCGTTGCCCCTCAGCCAGCCGATTGCGCAATTCGAAAAGCTTTCCCTGAGTGATCAGGGCGATCACTTCCTTGATGTCCTCTGAAATGGGAGGCCGGCGTGGCACGGTGTGGAAAAGCCAGATCGTGGCTTGATACTCTGCGAAGGACAATCGTTTTCAACGCTACAGTCTCATTCGGAGGTCTGCGTCTATCGCGAACCCAATCATTCTGGCCGTGAAAGGGAATGTCAGGACTGGGCGGGTCCCCGATTTCAACGAGAAACCGCTTAGCGAACACCATACCAGTCACGATTCTTCCGTCATGAATCGTCGGCTATTGCGTTTTGAACCTGTTGTTGGGAGCAGGGCTTACGGCCCGGCCCGACCCGATAGCGATGAAGTTCATGAGTGCGATCTTTCCGAACCGTCGACGAGCGTGCGGAGCATGAAATCGAAAACCTTCTCGCCGCGCTCTTGAATCCGGCGTGACCACTCCTCTGGACGCCTCCGCTTATCCCGGTTCAGGTCATGCTCTGCGTAGGATCCGCCAAGGCACCCTTCATATCTTTTGTCTGCCAGATGTCGATTCCCAGCGGAGGAGTTTTCTCCCGGAGTGATCAACAGGAGATTCCCTGCGCCATTGATGTAGGATCTTACCGTCGTCAACCAATGTTCCTTCTCCGCGTCTGAAAGTTTACTGGGGACGGCGCTCGATTCTTCGACCCATTCCCACAGTCCCGAGCAAAGGTTCCCGTCCCTTTCGGATTGCAGTGGCGGAAAAAAGCGGCGTGGTATTCAGCGAAAATTGCGCCAGAACGTTGCCACTTCAGCCTCACATTTCCTGTCATGAGATTCCTAATCGCACTTCTCTTGCTCCTGCAAATTGCACCCTTCTTGAACGGAGAAGAGGAACTAAACTTACCCGAGCTGGTGACCCCGACCGAGGACGGTGTGAATTTCACATTCTGGCTGAAAGAGGCCAAACCCAATGAACACGGAGAAATGGTGTTTTCTCTTTGGGCTCAATATGAAAACGAGCCTGTAGCGATCAACTTGGTTCTCGGCTCCAAATGGTCTAGGATTGATCTATCACGGACCGATGTCCCGCAATTTGGAGGTTCCGCTTCATTTACGAGCGTTGGCGTTGAGACGGAGAGATTGGCAGCAGCGGTAGCGAAGGGATATGGCCTCGAAAGGAAACAGTCCTCGTTCACAGGTGCGAAGATGGTAGCGATGCTAACTGGTGGAGTGGCTCCCGCTAAGATCGGAAGCGAACCGGTATGGGTTCAACTAATTCACGGGGTGGCCTCCCAAACTGACTACGCGAAGTTTTATCTTTATATCAACGTGCCTGCGCGAGTCGTTGAGATCGTCGAGTTTGAAAAGCGGTATCGGATGCCAATGGTGGAAATGTTCAGTCAGTGAGATTCGCAGGGCGACCCCGCGCTGAGGTTCTGGATTGCCGCGGGCCCGCTCGCGCAGGCAAATCAATTCCGCCTCGAACACCTATAGAGCTTATTCGGCTCCAATTTATTGCGCGGTGGGCATCGCGGGTAAACGGGTTGTTCCGCGGCTAGGTGGTGAGTACCCATGGCCGGGTTCGGCGAAAACGGTGTTGAAACGGCTCGTCTAGCTGCGCCCTTGCCCTCCGTAGCGGGCGGGTGGGAGAGGGCGGGATCCACCCAGGCTGCCGGAATCCGTAGGGCTCGGGCTCGTCGTCAAGCTCGGTTTGGGGGGCCTGATTTCTGGCGCGAGGAGGGGGGGGCGGTTGGACATGTGTC
>Ga0209347_1006397_pt1 | contig 10464 bp, 7 predicted proteins | sample AutmiccommuBRH23_FD_187382 | JGI IMG/M metagenome (GOLD analysis project Ga0209347, IMG submission 187382) | Deep subsurface microbial communities from Mt. Terri, Switzerland - Autotrophic microbial communities BRH/23 (SPAdes) (version 2) | ecosystem: Environmental > Aquatic > Deep subsurface >...
CCTTCGACGTCGCCCGCGCCATCAAGATCACGGTGCCGCGCCGCGTGCGCTCCGGCTCGCCCGGCGACACGGACGTCTACGGCGCCCAGCAGCATGTGCCGCTGATGCAGCTTGAGGTGCCGGAGTAAGGTTTAGAAGTCCATGGACATGGACAGCTTGACGGTGAACGGCGCACCTTGCACCAGATAGCCGCCCTGGGACGAGGCCCAGTACCCGCTGTTCGCCACGTTTTCCACATTCAACAGGAAGTTCGCTTCGCGTCCGGCAATCTCCCGGACCAGGCGGGCCCCCATGTCGAACCGGGTCCAGGATCCGATTTCCTGGGAATTGCCGGTGTCGATGTATTGCCGGCCGGTATGCAGCGCCCGCGCGCTCAGGGTCAGGCCATCGAGACAGGGGCAATCCCATTCCACGCTCGCATTCAGTTGGTACAGGGGCACGCCGACTGCGTCGTTGCCGTCGTTTGTGCCGCCCGCAGTCTCGGTCAGCTTGGCTTCGGTGACGGACGTGCCGCCCAACAGGCGCAGGCCGGGGATCGGTTCACCGAATACGGAAATCTCGATGCCCCGGTTCCGCTGTTCGCCGTCGGCGGAATAGATGTTCGTTGTCGGGTCGGTGACCGCGCTGGGTTGGGTCGTCTGGAATAGGGCCAGCGCGGCGCCCAAGGTGCCCAAATCGACCTTACCGCCCACTTCGTATTGGACCGACGTATAAGGGGCCAGAACTTCGCCCGAGTTTGCGGCGCTGGACGGTGCCGAGCCGCCTGGTTGGAGGCCCTCGATGCGATTGACGTAGAGCGAGACGCTATCCGCCGGTTTGTAGACCAGGCCGACCACCGGGCTGATGGCCGTGTCGTTGAAGTTGCTGGTCTCCAGGTTGCTCGTGCGATTGAAGTTCAAGCTTTGAATCTGCTGGTAGCGGACGCCTACCGTCAACAGGACCCGTTCTTCCAGATCGGAGATCGTGTCGGACACATAGTAGCTGCGCAGCAGGACCTTGCTGACCAGGGGCAGGCGTTCGAAATCGCCGCCGCTTGACGTTGCGGCGCCGCGCGCCAGTTCGACGGGATCATAAAGGTTGGTGTTTTCGGTGGTGCCGAATTCGTAGGCGTTGCGGTTGGCGCTTTTCAGGGCGGACATGCCGGCATTCATCTTGTGCCGCAATGGCCCGGTATCCAGGTTGCCTTTGATCCCGGCCTGGCCGGTGAGGCTCAGATCTTCGCGCGGCACGGTCAGACGCCGGGCCGTCGCGGTGCCGTCGTTGCTGCTCACCCGGATCGAGGCATAGTCGCCATCCTCGCGCAGGGTATGCACCCCGAAGGCGGCCTGCAGGGTCAGGTTCTGAAGAAGATCGTATTCAACCCGTGTCTGAGCGAAGGAATCCTCCAGGTCGGTATAAGAATAGGTCGCCGCGTAATTGTGGCTGGCGTCCGGCGCGTTGGGCACTTGGCTTCCGGTGACGAAAACGGTCGGCCGGCCCTGGTCGACCCGCTGGCGCTGGGTCGCGATATCCAGGGTCGCGCGGAGTTTGTCCCCCCGGTAGTCGAAGGCGCCGGAGGCCATGTGCATGTAGCGCTCTTCGTTTTCAACGGCGGTCTCTCCAGCGCGCAAGGCGCTGTTGATCCGCAAGCCGAAGGCGTCATCGGGGCCGAACCGCCGCCCCATGTCGGCATGGAGCCCGGCCCGCAAGGTCTGGCCGTAGTTCGCCGTCACCCGCGTCAGCGGTTCGTCGCCCGCGCGTTTGGGGACCAGATTGATGCCGCCGCCAATGCCCGTGGCACCCGGTGCCGCGCCGTTCAAGAAAGCATTGGCGCCTTTGAAGACCTCGATTCGTTCGAACATGTCGGACGACGAGATTTGCCGGGGCGACGTGCCGTAAAGGCCGTCGACGGACAGGTCGTCGTTGTATAGGGGAAAGCCGCGGACAACGAAGAGTTCCGCGAAGTTGCCATAACCATAGGTGCTGCGAATGGCAGGATCGTTGTCCAGGATGTCGCCGATCGTTTCCGCCTGTTGGTTACGAATGGCGGTTTCCGTATGGGAGGTCATGGTGAAGGGGACCTCCATCATGTCCTGGTTTCCGAGGACACCGGCCCGCGCACCGCGCGCGACCTGGCCACCAGCAAATTCGGCGGGTAACGTGCCGATCTCCGCCTGTGCGGGCACGGTACGGCCCTCGACAGATACCGTGCCCAGCGTAACCCGCTCGCCGCTGGCCTGCGGTCCGTCGAGGGCCACCGTGCGCGCGCCGGTCAGGCGGTAGGTGACGCCCGTGCCGGTGAGCAGGCGGGTGAGCGCCGCCGTCGGCGTCAGGCTGCCCGTGGCCCCCGGCGAGTTCCTGTCCCGCATGATCTCGGCCGTATAGCCGACCTGCCAGCCCGTGGCATCGATGAAGGCGTCGATGGCGGCGCCCAGCGGCTGGGCCGCGATGTCGAAGATAACCTGCGCGTCTTCGGCGACATCGGCCGCTTGGGCCGGGCCCGGCGCCGCAAGGGCAAATGTCATGGACAGGCCAAGGGCCGTGCAGGTCATCAAGGCCGCCGTGAAGCGGCGGGTGCGGGTGGCGGTCATGTCTCGTTATTCCCCTTATTGGCCCTTATTGGTCGTCGCGGCGGCGCGTTTTTGAATTTGCGACGCATTCGCATTTCTGAGGCCGAGACGAACGGGGGGCCGCCGTCTCCCAACGAAAAATTCAAAAAAGTTTCTAGTGCAGGACGGTCAGCAGGCCGGGAAGCCGGATGACGTCGGCGCCGGCCACGTCGGCCAGGGCGGCGACCACGGCGGCCGGGTCGTCCAGCCGATAATTGCCGCTAACCCGCAGCGTGCGCAGGCGGTCCGTGGTCAGAATCACCTTGTCTCTGTGGTGGCGTGCGAGCCGCGCCATGACCTCGGCCAGCGGCCGGTCGTGGAACACAAAGCGACCGTCGAGCCAGGCAAAGGCCGCCTGCGGCGTCAATGCCGCCGCCCCTCCCGCGTGGCCGGCAGTCACGGTCACGCCCTCACCGGGGGTCAGGTCCACGGGCGCGCCGCCGTCGTCGCCGGTCACCCGCACATGGCCGCGCTGCACGCGGACCTCCGTATCCCCGCCTTGCAGCGCGACGGAAAACGCCGTGCCAACGACGCGGGTGAGGGAGCGCCCGGCCGCGACCTCGAAGGGCCGGGCCGCGTCGGGCCGCACATCGAAAAACGCCTCGCCCCGGACCAGGTCGACCCGGCGCTTGCCGGCATCGAAGGAAACGTTCACCGCGCTTTCCGCATTCAGCACCATTACCGATCCGTCGGGCAGGGGGACTTTCCTGTGCTGCCCCGTATCTGTGACGTGCTCGGCGGACGGGGGGAACAGCGTACCGCTGGCCAGAGATCCCAGGCCGACGGCCAGAACCAGGGCGGCGGCCAGGGCCAGCACCGGGCGCAGGGCGGCGCGGATGCGGGCGGGGCGGGGCGAGGGCGTGGTTGCGGGCGCCAGGGCTTCCACGGCGCGGGCGAATTCCGGCGAGGCCCAAAGCCCGGCCACGCGGTCATAGGCACGGGCATTGTCCGGATGGGCGGCGCGCCAGGCGTCGAAGGTGTGGGCCTCGCCCGGTGTCATCGTCCCTGACTGACGGCGCGTGAACCAATCCAGGGCCTCGGCCATGGCCGCGTCGTGGTCGGGGTTTTCATCGTCATGGGTCATGGTGATGCGTCGCGGCTTGCCGTCCGCGGATGCCGGTGCGGACATAGATGAGACGGATGAGGGGACGAATTCTCCCAAATGGTCCTTGCGGAGGCTCACATCATGTCTCCGTCATCCACGGCGGCAAGGCAGCGGGCCATGGCGACGCGGATGTCGTTGTAGACCGTGTTTTCCGATACCCCCAGGCGGCGCGCGATCTCGGGATAGGTCAGGCCCTCCAGGCGCGACAGCATCAGGGCCCGGCGCGCGCGCGCCGGCAGGGCGGCCAGGGCGCCCTCGACCCGGTTCAGATTCTGGGCGTCCATGACCGCCGTTTCCTGGGTCGGCTGGGGGGCGGCGACGGCGTCGGCGGTGCCGTCTGGGGTTTCGGACATGAAGGTGCCGCGCAGGCGTTCGCGGCGCAGATGGTCGAGGGCGAGATTGCGCGCGGTCTGATACAGGAACGCCTGCAGATGCGTCACCGGCCGTTCCCGGGCCGCCTTGGCGACGCGCAGATAGGCGTCATGGGCCAAGTCCTCCGCCGTGTACAGGCAGCCGACCATGCGATAGAGCGTGCCGATCAGCGCACGGCGCTGGGCCTGGAATATCTGGGTCAAAAGGTCGCGTTGGCTGTCCGTCGCCATGCCGGCTCCGCGGGTGGGATGGCCGGCGACGTTACCTTCATCGCCGGATTAATTGCGATTGATTATCATTATCTAACAAGCGGGACCAGGGGGAATTGCCATTGGTGCGGATGCGGCCGCGTGTTCCGTGGGGAGTCCGGCGCGGGATTTTCCCTGAAAGTGGCAAACTGACGCCGAAAACAGCCTATTTTGCCTAATTAACGGTCAAACCCGCGGCGTCGTACCCGCCTGCATGAATATGTCGCATTATTGTCAATTGACTGTAGCCAACCGGTACATGGCTGTGCAAAATCGCACTCAACAATCAAAATTGCCTACTACGCCTAACCACGCCAACAGGGAGAATTTTCATGAAAAGACGTGAGTTCCTTAAAAAATCCGCAGTCGCCGGCGCCGCCGGCGCGGCGGCCGTGACGCTTGCCAAGCCTGCGCTGTCGCAGGGCCGCAAGGAGATGATCATCGTCTCCACCTGGCCGCGCGACTTTCCGGGTCTTGGGCTCAGCGCGCAGCGCCTTGCCGCCCGCATCCCGGTCCTGACCGACGGCCGCATCCAGGTCAAATACTTCGCCTCCGGCGAACGCGTCGGCGCCTTCGATTCGTTCGACGAAGTGGCCTCGGGCAATTCCCAGGCCTACATCGGCGCCGACTACTACTGGAAAGGCAAGCACCCGGGCTGGGCCTACTTCACCGCCGTTCCGTTCGGCTTCGCCTATGCGGAAATGGACGCCTGGATGAAGTACGGCGGCGGCCAGCAGCTGCATGACGAACTTGCGGCCGGATTCGGCATCAAGGGCTTCCCCTGCGGCAACACGGGCTGTCAGATGGGCGGCTGGTTCAACAAGGAAATCAACTCCGCGGCCGACTTCAAGGGCCTGAAGATGCGTATCCCGGGCCTGGGCGGCGACGTGCTGGCCAAGCTGGGCGCCTCGACCGTGTCCCTCCCGGGCAGCCAGATTTATGAAAACCTGGTTTCCGGCGCCATTCAGGCGACCGAATGGGTCGGCCCCTACAACGACTACTTCATGAAGTTTTATGAAGCGGCCAAGTTCTACTACTATCCGGGCATGCACGAGCCGGCCTCGCAGCTGCACATGGGCATGAACAAGAAGTGGTGGGACGGCCTGTCGAAGACGGACCAGGCCATCATCGAAGCCGCCTGCCATGAAGAAAACTCCCATCAGATGGCGGAAACAAACGCCAACAACGGGACGTATCTGAACAAGCTGATCAACGATCACGGCGTCAAGGTGCGTGCCTTCAACGACGACGTGTATGACGCCTTCGGCAAGGCCGCCGAAGAAGTCTTCGCCGAAGTGCAGGCGCACAGCCCGCTGGCCAAGAAGATCCACGACAGCTTCCTGACCTCGCGCGCCGATCTCGGCCGTTGGATGATCCTGGCCGACTCCGGCTACATCAACCAGCGCAACCGCGTCCTGGGCATCAAGGTCTAATTGCCCACATAACCGGGTCTTAAGGTGGGACGGGGCATGGCCCCGTCCCATCCTTATCCGCCCGGGCTTGTTCTTGTGGGGAATTGGGACAAGGGATTGCCAGTTCATGGCCGCCGAACACATGACGATTGACGCGACCGGCGGGAATATTTCGCCCGAGGTGTCACCGCGCACGACCATTGCCGTCCGGTTTTTCGGCTGGGCGATGCTGTCTGCGCTGCTTGTTTTCTTGATCAATAACTATCTCACCTTCTGGCACGGCTGGCCGGGCGAGGGGGCCGCACTGCAACTCGGCCTGCATGGCGCCGCGACCCAGTCGTCGCCGCTCGCCTGGGTGCAGTTGCTGGCCTATGTCGCCGGCATTGCGGCGGCGGCGATCTACACCGTGAAAAGCTGCTCACGCACCTTGCGCCAGGACAGCCAGCGGATTTCCGACTTCAACGCGCTGTTGATCCGCATGGCCTATTTCGCCGTGCTGTATATCGGCGTGGTTGACGCCGTTCTGTCGTTCATGCGGGTCGAGGGCCTGCTGCCCGCCGTGTTCGGCGATGCCTTGGCGCTTGAGTTGGGTAAGTCCCAGTTCCGCGGTCCCTACGTGCATCTGCCGCTGACCGCGGCGGCCATGGTCACGGCGTTTTTCACGCGCACGCTGGGCTTTACCTGGCTGGCGCTCCTGATCGTCATCGCCGAACTGCTGATCGTCATCACCCGCTTCATCTTTTCCTACGAACAGGTGTTTATGGGCGACCTCGTGCGGTTCTGGTACGCGGCCCTGTTCCTGTTCGCCAGCGCCTATACGCTGATCGAGGAAGGCCATGTGCGGGTCGACGTGTTCTACGCCGCCTTCGATTCCCGGCGCAAAGGGATGGTCAACGCCCTCGGCTCGGTGTTCCTGGGGATCACGCTCTGCTGGGTCATTCTGATCGTCGGCATGGGCGGCAAGAACGCGGTGATCAATTCACCGGTCCTGACCTGGGAAACGACCCAAACCGGTTTCTCCATGTACGTGAAGTACATGATGGCGGGCTTCTTGGCTGTGTTCGCCATTTCCATGATGATCCAGTTCGTCAGCTACATGATGGACGCGGTTGCGGACATCCGGGATGAGCCCGGCGGCCGCGACCATTCAAGCCACACGATCCAGTAAGCGACAGGGGCCGCTACTCAATGGAACTCGTCTTCCTCGTCATTCTCATGATCACCATGGCCTATGCGCTGGGTGTGGGCTTTCCGGTCGCCTTCGCGCTGCCGGGGTCGGCCATCATCACGATTACCTTGGCGGCCCTTTGCGGCTGGCTGTTCGCCGGAAACGTCGACGCCTATTTCGCCCAGGGCGGGGCATGGCAATGGCTCAGCGCCGGGGTCACCAACTTCCGCGGCGTCTATTGGGAGGCCGAACGAGACACCCTGATCGCCATTCCGTTGTTCATCTTCATGGGCATCATGCTGCAGCGCTCGAAACTAGCCGAAGACCTGTTGGTGACCATGGCGCAGCTGTTCGGCCCGGTGCCGGGCGGGCTGGGGATTTCGGTGATTTTCGTCGGCGCCCTGTTGGCCGCGACGACAGGCATTGTCGGCGCCACCGTCGTCGCCATGGGGCTGATTTCGCTGCCGGCGATGATGCGCAACAATTACGCCAATTCGCTGTCGACCGGCACCATCGCCGCGTCGGGGACCCTGGGCCAGATCATCCCGCCGTCCATCGTGCTGATCATTCTGGCGGACCAGCTTGCCAGCGCCGTCGATCAGGCATCGACCACGCGCAAGGAGCTGTTCAAGGAATCGACCGGCGATCTTCTGATGCCGTCGAACTTCGACGTGACGTCGACCAGCGCCGGCGAAATGTTCCTGGGCGCCTTCGTGCCGGGCTTGGTTCTGGTCGGCTTGTACATGGCCTACGTCCTGATTCTGGCCTTTTTCAAGCCCAAAATGGCGCCCGCCGTGCATCGCGAGGGGGCTCTCGACCGCGCGTTCATGGTCAAGGTGTTCGTCACCCTGGTGCCGCCGCTGACCCTGATCTTCCTGGTCCTGGGCTCCATCATCACCGGCGTCGCGACGGTCAACCAGGCCGGCGCCATCGGCGCGGCGGGGGCGCTGATCATGGGCGGCTACCGGCTGCGCGACGGTCACCGGAACGCCTATTACCCGGCGATCATCGCCCTGGTGTCTCTGGTCGCGCTCGCGGTCATCAGCACGTATTTCGAGATCAACATCAAGTCGATCGACACCGACTTCGACAGGGTCGGTCTGGTGCTCGGCCTGATCTTCACGGCCACGTTGATCTTTTCCATCGGCTGGAGCGGCTGGCGCGCGCTCAAGATCGAAGACACGTTGCAAGGCGTGATGGTTGAAACGGCCAAGACCACGGCCCTGGTGTTCATCATCCTGATCGGCGCCGCCATGCTGACCGCCGCGTTCCGCGCGTTCGGCGGCGAGGAACTGGTGCGCGAATTCCTGACCGGCATGCCCGGCGGGTTCTGGGCCCAGTTCATCATCGTCATGCTGGTCATCTTCATCATGGGGTTCTTCCTGGACTTCATCGAAATCGCCGTCGTGGTGGTGCCCATCGTGGCGCCGATTCTGCTGATGGATCCGTCGGCCAACATCACCGCCGTCTGGCTGGGTGTGATGATCGGCCTGAACATCCAGACGTCGTTCCTGACCCCGCCCTTCGGTTTCGCCTTGTTCTATCTGCGCGGCGTCGCCCCGCCCAGCGTGACGACGATCCAGATGTACAAGGGCGTGGTGCCGTTCATCTGCCTGCAACTGGTCGCGCTTGTCATCGTCGGCCTGACGCCGCAGTTGGTGAACTATCTGCCGCAGCGTGTGAGCCTGACGTCGGAAACGGCGCCGCCGCCGCGCAACCCGGCGCTGTCGTCCTGCGTGCAGGACCATCTGTTCAAGGTCTATGACGCGAAGGGCGACGCGCTGCGCGCCGCCATTACCAAGGCCAAAAGCTTGGATATTTCGATGCTGCCGGGTGAATTACGCGGCGACCTGAAGAGCAGTTTCGACAAGGCGGAAAAGACGTTCGATCTGGTCGCCAGGATTCGCGCGGCGCAGAAGATCGTCGACGAAGCCACGCCCGCTTACCTGCCGCTGCATGTCCAGGTCCGCGAGACCCAGCGTCAGGCGCGCCGCCTGAAGGAAGAGATCAAGTATCTTCAGACGACGATCCGCCAGCTTCCCCAGAACGAACGGGGCGACGCGCGGAAGCAGAAGCTGGAAGCGACGATCGAAGAGCTGCGGGCCGAGATCAAGGTTTACGACGCCAAGGTGCCCGACAACTGGCGGGCCGACCACGCCGCCTTCGTCAAGCTGCAGAAGGCGGAGACCCTCGCCACCCGGCTTTATGAGCGCAATGTGGACAGCGCCTACGAGCCGGTCCAGGAGGTCACCAAGGTCATCGGCGCCGTTTATGTCCTGGAGGCCCTTGGCCAGGAAATGGCGGGCCTGCCCGCCGCCGTCACCGGCGCGGCCGATTCCGAGAAGGCAATGGATGCCGTCAATGCGGTCGAGAAAACCCTGCGCGAGGTGCCCGGCACCCGCGAAATCCAGAAACCCTTGGCGGACGCCCGCCGCGCCATGCGCGGCGACAAGCCCGACGTGGAAAAATCGCTGAAGGCCCTGGCCGACGCCCAGGCGGCGTACGACAAGGACATTGCGTGGCGCAAAAAGGCGGCGGCCGAACTCAGCGCGGGGCTCGCCACTTATGAACAGGCGATCCGCATGAACATCGGCCTGCGTCTGCAGCCGAAGTTGTCCAAGGAACAGGCTCTCGACGTTGCCTCCTGCATGGCCAATCCGCGCGACCTGACGCTGCACTTCTAAATCAGGCCGGAGGCAGCCCATCATGCCGCCGATCCTGAAGGCAGCACTTTGGATGCTGGGGACGTTGACGTCCCTGGCGCTCATGGCGATCGCCGGGCGCGAGCTGTCGGCGGAACTGTCGACCCTGCAGATTCTGTTTTTCCGCAGCGCCATCGGCCTGTTGATCATCCTGGCCGTGATCTGGCGGGTCGGCCGGCACCATCTGGCGACCCGTCAGCCGGGCCTGCAGGTTCTGCGCAACGTCGCCCATTACATCGGGCAGTTCGGCTGGTTCTACGGCATATCGCTGCTGCCGCTGGCCCAGGTCTTCGCGCTCGAGTTCACCATGCCGGTCTGGGCGACGCTGCTGGCCCCGCTGCTGCTGAAGGAACAGATCACGCCCATGCGGGCCCTGGTCGTCGCCGTTGGCTTCGTCGGCATCATGATCGTCGTGCGCCCCGGCCTTGTGACGATCAGCCCGGCCGCCCTGGCCGTGCTGATGGCGGCCGTGGGATATGCCTTCGCCTATACCCTGACCAAGAAGCTGACGCGTACGGACACGGCGCTCGCCATCGTGTTCTACATGTGCTTGGTGCAGTTGCCGCTCGGCCTGATCCCGTCGCTGTTCGACTGGGCGAACCCCTCGGCCGCCATGTGGCCCTGGATCATCGCGGTCAGCGTTACGGGGCTGAGCGCCCATTACTGCCTGGCCCGCGCCTTCGCGGAGGCCGACGCCATCGTCGTCGTGCCGATGGAATTCCTGCGTTTGCCGCTGATCGCCCTGGCCGGACTGCTGTTCTACGGCGAGCCCCTGGACCCCTGGGTTCTCGGCGGCGCGGCGGTGATCTTCGTGGGGAACTTTCTCAACATCCTGGGCGAACGCAGACGCGTCTAGAGAGTGCGCGCGG
>Ga0209347_1006399_pt1 | contig 10458 bp, 11 predicted proteins | sample AutmiccommuBRH23_FD_187382 | JGI IMG/M metagenome (GOLD analysis project Ga0209347, IMG submission 187382) | Deep subsurface microbial communities from Mt. Terri, Switzerland - Autotrophic microbial communities BRH/23 (SPAdes) (version 2) | ecosystem: Environmental > Aquatic > Deep subsurface >...
ATAGCACCCTTCGCCTGACAACTTGGTTTATTGCCTGCTTTACCGGTTCAACAAACTGCCCACATACTTCAGCAGCTCATTGGAGCAGATGGGGCAGTAGCCGTAGTCCGAGACCAGCCGGGACGAGACCTCGTTGATCCTTTTGAGCTGATCCGGGTCGGGGGTCTTGGCCGAGGTGGTAATCTTGACCACGTCCTTCAAGTCGGCGAAAAGTTTTTTCTCTACGGCCTCCCGCAGACGCTCGTGGGAGCGGTAGTCGAATTTCTTGTTTTTGCGGGCGTAGGTGGAAAGACGGATCAGTATCTCCTCCCGGAAGCTCTTTTTGGCATTTTCGGAGATGCCGATCTGCTCCTCGATGGACCGCATCAGCTTTTCATCGGGGTCAAGCTCTTCGTCGGTGATGGGGTCCTTGAGCTTAACCCCGTTGCAGTAAGCCTCCACGTTATCCAGGTAGTTGTCGAAGAGCACCCGGGCCGATTCCTCATAGGAGTAGACAAAAGCCTTTTGTATTTCCTTCTTGGCCAGTTCGTCGTATTCTTTACGGGCGTTTGAGATGAAATTAAGGAGCCTTTCCTTTTCCTCCTTGCTGATCGAGGCGTGCTGGTCCAGTCCGTCCTTGAGCGCCCTGAGCACATCCAGGGGGTTGATGCACTGGGTGGTGGTCCTGATCAGGGCCGAGGACAGCCGGTTGATCACGTAGCGGGGGTCGACGCCGCTCATACCCTCATCATTAAACTCATTGCGCAGCTCAGACAGGTCCTTCTGCTTGAAGCCCTCCACATCCTCGCCGTCATAGAGTTTGAGCTTTTTAACCACGTCCATGCCCTGCTTCTTGCTTTCTTTGAGCCTGGACAGCACCGAGAAGATGCTGGCCACCTTCAGTGAGTGGGGGGCGATGTGGATGTCCTTGAGGTCGCTCTGCTTGATCAGCTTCTCGTAAATCTTGACCTCGTCGGTAACCTTCAGGTTATACGGTATCTTCATCACAATGATCCGGGACTGCAAGGCCTCATTCTTTTTGTTGGCGATAAAGCCCTTGTACTCGTTCTCGTTGGTGTGGGCCACGATCATCTCGTCGGCGTAAATCAGGGCGAAGCGGCCGGCCTTAAAGTTGCCCTCCTGGGAAAGGGAGAGCAGGTTCCAGAGGAATTTTTCGTCGCACTTAAGCATCTCCTGGGATGCTTAACTCAAACCCGCCTGCCCTGGGGGAAGAGAAAGAAGGCTGGAAGCGATAGTACACCTCGGCCCGGGAAATAGTTTTGCCTTCCTGCAGCCCGGCGCTGACCTCCACCCTTTCCACCAGCAGCCTGACCACCTCCGGCATTGGCTCCAGGCCGTCGATAAGGGAAGACAGCCGCTCCAGAACCAGGGACAGGCCGGCGGCCCGCCCGCGGGAGTCCTGGTGGTCCATAACCTGGGACAGGAGGATCTCCCGCCGGCGCTCAAGCAATCTCAAATCGGCGGCCAGGACGCCCAGATCGGCCTCAGCCTCCCGGTCGGTGACTAGGCAGCGGGCCACCAGGGTAATCAGCCTGGACCGGGCGATTTTTTTATCATTTATGGACTGATCCAACTTAGCCAGTTCAGCCTTCACCGGATCCAGGTCAACCCTGTCCCGGGTAAGCCTTGTTTTAACCGCCTCCATAACGCTGCCGGGATTTTTGAGATACTCCCTGATGTCCTCCCAGACCTCCGTCTCAATCTCCCCGGCGGGAACCTGCCTGTTGGAGCAGGTCTTGCCCGGGCCGTGGTCCACTGTGCCGGTGCAGCGATAATAACACCTTCCCCCCCGGCCGGACCTGTTGCCCACCATGGCCAGCCCGCAGTGGCCGCAAAATATAATCCCCCGCAACAAATAGGAACGACCCCGGGATCCCCGGGCGGCGTCCCCGTTTTGGGTCAGAAGTCTGCCGGCCTGTTTGAACCGGCCGACACTAACAATGGCCGGGACTTCGATGATTACCTGTTCCTTGCCTCTACGGGACCTCCTCATGGTGCGGTATTCCCCCATGTAAGCAGTATTCCTCAATATAATGCTGATGTGGGCGGCATGCCAGAGCCCGGTGCTGGCCCTTTTTGAACCCTTGGAGGCCGTGGGGGTGGCAATACCCCGGGCGTTAAGGTACTGGGCCAGGGGTACCATGCTCATTCCCTCGCTATAGAGCCGGAAAATAAGCCTCACGGTCTCGGCCTCGGGCAGGTGGACCACCAGCCGCTTGTCCGGGCCAATGCGGTAGCCGAAGGGAGGGGGCCCCGAAGTCCAGCAGCCCTCCCTGGCCTTTCTCTCCTTTCCCAGCTGGGTGCGCTCCAGTATGGTATCCCGTTCCAGGGCGGCGATGCTGGCCAGCAGGGTCATGAAGAACTTGCCCACGGGAGTGCCGGTGTCAAAGGCCTCGGTCATGGACTTGATGCTGACTTTCAGACCTTCCAATTGATTATAGGTATTCAGCACCACCTGGGTGGACCTGGCCAGCCGGTCCAAGCGGTAGAAATAAATGGCGGCTATCCTGCCGGCCCTGGCATCGGCCAAAAGCCTTGACCCTTCCGGCCGTTCCTCCAGGGGGATGGCGCCGGAAACTCCTTCGTCCAGGTAGAGCTCATAGCTGTCCACATTCTCGTCCGCCCCATGCAGCTCAAAATATTTTCTGGCAAATTCGGCCTGACCGGCGATGTTCCCCCGGTCAGCCTGCTCCTCGGTGCTCACCCTGCCATAAAATGCTACCCGCAAAAAGAGAAACCCCCCCTGCCCCGAGGCATATATTCAGTATAGAAAACCCTGGCAAGCCGAAGGGTGTTGGCAATGATTATCGAAAAACACTACAGCAGCCGGCCCGAGGACGAGGAACAGGCAGTGAGCGCCCTGCTGCTGATCATTAACCGGCTGGAAACCAAGGCCGCTGAAAGCAGTGGTGTTTCCGGCATATTAAATAACTATTTGAGCAGCCCGGGAAATATATCCAAAAAGCAGCCGGAGACGACAAAAAAGCCTTCTTCAGCGAAGAAGGCCCGCATTCAGATTGCTACTGAACCCGCCGGTGGAAGCGGGACACCCCCTTTTGATCCATGACCTCCACGATTCTTCCCTGGTCGGCCAGCCAGTCCAGGTGCGCCACCACCTCGATGACGGCCAGGAAGCGGTCAAAACCTCGCACGCTGGGGAAATACACCCTGGACAGGCCATAGGGGGTAATCCCGTTTTCCTCTCCCTGGGGAACCAGCCGGTATATCTCCTCCAATCGCTTCAGGTGAAAGTCCACCCTGGACCGGCCCAGTTCCGCCGGGTCGGGGATGGCCTCACCATGGCCGGGTAAACAAATACTGGGCTTTAAATCAATAACCCTCTCAATGCTTCCCATTATCCCGGACAGGCTGCGACTGCGCAGGTTTAGCCTCCCCGGGTCGTACTCCACCGTGGGGATGGCGGTGGTTCCGGGCAGCAGCAGGTCCCCGGAGAGCAGTAAACTTTCTTCCTTACAGTAGAGGCAGGTGTGCCCCCCGCTGTGGCCGGGGGTGTGCAGCAGGCTGAAGCCGAAGCCTGAAAATTCGAGCCTTTGCTCACCTGAGTAGGTGACCACCCGGTCAAGGGCATGGGTGAAGGGCATCTCCCCTCCCGCCCGAAAGCTGAATTGCATCGCCTCATCGGGTAGCCCCATGGTCTTCAGGGACTTGACCATTCCCTCGAGATACTCCTGATCCGGTTTAATCTTTTTCATTTCCTCGTCCCTGACCAGCACCTCGGCCCCGGCGCACTTCTGTATCTTGCCGGCCAGCCCGTAATGGTCGGGGTGTCCGTGGGTAATCACCACCCTCTTGATATCATCCAGCCTCAGGCCGTTTTCTCCGAGGGCACGGCTGAGGGCATCCTCTGACGGCTGGTAGAGAAGCCCAGGGTCCACCACGGTGACGGGATCGGCCGCAATCAGGTAGCAGTTGACGTCGCCCACCGGAAACGGTGTGGGCAAGGGGATGGTTTTAACAGGCATCTCGCCCAGTGGAATCACCTCCGCAACTATATTCTTTTTACCACGCCCGGAAGGAATTGGCAAGTCTTTGGCCACCGGCTGCCGACAGATGCCCCGGTAATTCCGCAGAATTAAAAAAGACTTCTATTTCCTCCCCTTCAGGTTATAATCTATATATTAGACTCACCTGACTGTTAAGGAGGATGAACTATTGGACCACCCTGGGGCCCCCCTCTGGACCAGGAATTTTCTCTTCATCTGCCTGGTCAATCTGATGACTTTCACCAGCTTTTACTTCCTGCTGCCCACCCTGCCCATATTTATCGCCGATAATTTAAAGGGAGACGAGAGCGCCGTGGGTTTTAACATCGGGGTTCTTTCCCTGACGGCGGTGCTGGTACGTCCACTGGCCGGCTATTTGCTGGATTCCGCCGGCCGGAAGAAAATACTGATCGTGGCCCTGGCGGCCTTTGCCCTGGCCATGGCGGCCTACAACCTGGTCACCAGCCTGGCGCTGCTGTTTGCCCTGCGAGTTTTGCAGGGACTTGCCTGGGGATTTGCCACCACCGGCGCCGGCACCATCGCCGCCGATGTGGTGCCACCCGCCAGGCGGGGTGAGGGGATGGGCTACTACGGGCTGTCCAATACCCTGGCCATGGCCCTGGGACCCAGCCTGGGCATCTTTGTACTCTACAGCGCAGGCTATACGCCCCTGTTTACAGCCTGTGCCGTTATCGCCGCCGGCGGACTGGCGGCCCTTTTGGGCATCTCCTACCGGGAAAGCACCAGCGCCAAAACCAAACTAAGCTGGGAGAGTTTTCTGGAGCCCAAGGTTTTTTCACTCTCTTTGATCCTGTTTTTCATTGCCCTGGTGTACGGGGGAGTGGTTTCCTTCATCACCCTCTACGGTCAGGAGCTGGGTGTTAAAAATGCCGGCACCTATTTCCTGGTCTACGCCCTGACCCTGCTGGTGGTGCGGCCTTATGCCGGCCGGCAGTTCGACCGCAGCGGCCCGGGGCTGATCATGGCCGCCGGCTTCCTGGCGGTCTCCCTGGCCTTCGTGCTGCTCTTCCTGGCCCGGGGAAACCTGCTTTTTATCATGTCGGCGGTGTCCATGGGCATCGGCTTCGGCATCGTCCACCCCACCATCCTGGCCATGGCCATCAACCGGGTGGCACCCTACCGCAGGGGAGCAGCCAACGGCACCATATTCAGCGCCTTCGACCTGGGCATAGGACTGGGGGCAATACTGCTGGGGATGCTCTCCAAGAAGGTGGGCCTGCCCTATATGTACCTGTCCTGCTGTTTTATCGCCCTTATCCCCCTGGTCATGTTCTACCTCCGGGAGGTCCGGGAACCTAAAGTAAGCCGCCAGGAGTCCTGAGGTAACATAGGCCCTTTGCCCTGAAATAAAATAAACTAAAAGGTTTATTTTATAATAAACATATCAAAATAAATTGATATTAGGGGGATATTAAGATGTCTGACGAAATCAGGGAGATTGTCCGAAAAAGGTATGCCAATGCCATCACTACCAAATGCGGCTGCTGCGGGGACAGCCGGCAAGGCTGCTGCACAGACCCCGCGGATAAGGCCGGCAGCGCCATTACCAAGGATTTGTACCGCCCCGATGAGGTGGCAGGGCTTCCCGCCGACGCCGTGGCCGCGTCCTTTGGCTGCGGCAATCCCACCGCCCTGGCCGGCCTGCACCCCGGCGAGGTGGTGCTTGACCTGGGCAGCGGCGCCGGACTGGACGTGCTGCTTTCGGCCCGGCGGGTGGGCCCCACTGGAAAGGCCTACGGGCTGGACATGACCGATGAGATGCTGGCCGAGGCCAGGCTCAATCAAGCCAGGGCCGGCATCGAAAACGTGGAGTTTTTAAAGGGGCACCTGGAGGAAATACCCCTCCCGGACAACTCCGTGGATGTGATCATCTCCAACTGTGTGATCAACCTGTCCGGGGACAAGGACCAAGTCTTGCGTGAGGCCTTCCGGGTGATCAGGCCCGGCGGCCGGTTTGCGGTATCGGATATAGTACTGACCAGACCCCTGCCGCTCAAGGTGCAGCAGGACCTTATGGCCTGGGCAGGCTGCGTGGCCGGTGCGCTGCTGGATCAGGAGTACCGGGATAAACTGGCCGCCGCCGGATTTAACGAGATTGAAGTGGAAGTCACCAGGAGCTACGACCTTACCGATCCCCAGGCCCAAACCATACTACCCAAACTGTCGGACTCCGAACGCAGCCAGCTGAACGGATCCATCGTCAGTGCCTTCATCCGGGCTAAAAAGCCGGTTGCAGAATAAGCTTATTGCAGATCAGAAATAAAACTGGGGAGGCTGGTGACCATGAGCAGTGTTGAACAGGCGGTGGCCAGGTTTAATGAGGGCGCCCTCTGCTCCCAGGCGGTGTTCTCCACTTACGCCGAAAAAATGGGGCTGGACCGGGAGACAGCCACGAAAATCGCCACCCCCCTGGGCGCCGGGATAGCCCGTCTGGGAGAAACCTGTGGGGCGGTGAGCGGGGCCATTCTGGCCATCGGGCTGAAACACGGCAACATGACCGACTGGCGGGTGGAGGACAAACAGAAGGAAGAGGCTTACCGGGCGGCCCGGGAGTTCGTGGACGGGTTCAGGTCCCGCCACGGTTCGATACTTTGCCGGGATCTTCTGGGCTGTGACTTGAACACCCCCGAGGGAAGCAGGGAGGCGGCGGAAAAAAAACTCTTTCTCAGCCTCTGCCCCAAATTGGTGAGGGACGCCGCCGAGATACTGGAAGAACTAATCTGATAAATTTTTGCTAAAGGTGAGGAAATGGGTGAAGCGGGGTGATCAATGCGCCCCGCTTTTTTTATTCCCCGTAAATTTATATAATAGAAAAGAAATACAGTAAAAGAAGGTGTCGCAAATTATCAGTCAAAAGCTGGCTCAACTGCTGGGCCTTAGCCCCGGCGACCCGGCCCTGAAGCTGCTGCTGTCGCTGGGAGCGGTGGCGGCTACCTTATTGGCCGTGAAAATAGTCAATCTGCTGCTGGGCCGGGCGCTGGAGAAGGCCCGGCGGAAAAACGCCGGGGACGGGCCGGTGGCCGGCAGTCTGTTTCTTTCCCTGGGCACCCTGGTCCAGGTGGTGTTTTTCTACGGCGGCATCTTCGCGGCGGCGGTGATGGTGCTGGAGATCTACCAGGTGGAGGTAATCTCGGCCGCAGACCTGAAAAATGCCGGGCTAATCACCTTAAAGGTCATTGGCGTCATCGTAGCCGCCCGGCTGGCGGCTAACTTCGGCCGGCTGGCCGTTACCCAGGCCTTTGCCCGCAAGGAGGTCAAAGAGGGGTTCAGCGAGAACCGGCGGGCCCAGACCCTGGAGCTGCTGCTGAAAAATGTGGTCACCTACCTGACCTTTTTTGTGGCCGGGCTGATGGTGCTTCAGGTATTCAATGTCAACACCAGCGCCATACTGGCCAGCGCCGGCATACTGGGCCTGGCCGTGGGCTTCGGCGCCCAGAACCTGGTCAAAGATATCATCGGCGGCTTTTTTATCATCTTCGAGGATCAGTTCACGGTGGGGGACTACGTGGAGGCCGCCGGGTCCACCGGGGTGGTGGAGGAAATAGGCCTCAGGACCTGCAAGATCCGCCAGTGGACCGGGCAGCTGCACATTATCCCCAATGGAGAGATCAAAAAGGTGGTCAACTACAACCGTGGCCACATGATGGCCCTGGCGGTGGTGGGGGTGGCCTACGAAGAGGATGTCGACCGGGCCCTGGAGGTGCTCCGGCAAGAGTGTGAAACCGCCCACCGGGAGGTCCAGGCCATCGTAGAGGTGCCGGTGGTCCAGGGGGTGGTGTCCCTGGGGGACTTCGCGGTAAACATCCGCACCGTGGCCGCCACCCTCCCCGGCGAGCAGTGGGCGGTGGAAAGGGAGCTTCTGAGAAGGTTTAAAAACGCCCTGGACCGGGCCGGCATCGAGATACCCTACCCCCGCCGGGTCATCCAGTACCGGGAGGAGTACGGCCAGGGAGAGGAAAAAGTCATTCCGGCAGGCTCTGAAAGGTCTGATTCCTGACTTCAGGAAGCGTTCACTGCATATTTAGGTATAGTGGTCCGGCTGTAAGAGTCTCCTGAAACTCCATAACCCCACGGTTGGCAATGTTCAGTTCGCCGTCGAAGCGGTAGGCCCTGGGGTCGGACTCGGAACCGAATTCGGCGATGGTGGAAAAGTCCACGCTGCCGGTCAGGTCGGCGATGTCCTGGGACTTGGGGTCGGACGGGGTGAAGGTGCCGATGCCGGTCCGGTGCTCCTCCGAGAAAAAGACCCTTTCCACCATGACATTTTCAATTTTTCCGCCATACTCCTGATCCAACATCATCCGGCAGGAGGGGCACAGATCCCCCTCGATGTAGACGCCGTACTCCTGCACGAATTCTTCCCTGAGTTCCTTGGGGATCAGGTGCAGGGGCTCTTCGTGCATGGGGCAGCCTTTGATCCCGTAAACCGCTCCTTCGTCGGTGCGGCTGAATTTTTCCAGTCCTTTCTTCAGCATTGCCACCAAGGTGGACTTGCCCCCGCTGACCGGCCCCATCAAAAGGAGTATTCTTTTACGGACGTCCAGGCGGCGGGCAGCCGGGTGAAAGTACTCCTCCACCAGCTTTTCCAGGGTGCTGTCTATGCCAAACATCTCCGACGAGAAGAATTTATATCTTTTCTCCCCGTTGACTTCCTCTATCCCGGCGGACCTGATCATTTCATATATGCGCGAATGGGCAAGCTGGCAAACATAGGGTGATTCCCTTACTGTTTTCAAGTAATCGGAGAATGTTCCTTCCCAGGCCAGTTTCTTTTCTATGGCGCGGTGCTCTTCCAGTCTCTTCCAGAAGCTCACGTCCACCACTCCTTCCTTAGTTAAGTATTTTGAAAACATTGGCAGTGGCATTGATATTGGCATGGTCCCGACATGCAAGGGTACTACATTATATGATATGCCGAACTTATATCAAGAAGTATCCGGCGGGGGTGCCAATAATATGAAAAAACCGCCATTTTCTACAAATGGCGGTTTTTTTCGAAACCGACCAGGCGGCTCTTTGGTTTTTAGGTCTGGCTCTTTCCGGGGCCGATTAAAGCCAGGGCCAAAAGAAACATTGCGGCAATTATCAGTTTGAGCGCCATTGGCCCCGCCTCCCGTGTTGTCATATATATTTAAGACAACAGCGGGGACCTGAAAGTTCCTGTCCTGGGAAATATTTTTAAACAAATCTACAGGTAGCTGCCCGGGCTTAATTCCGGTTTAAGGTAGTCCCCGGGGTCGGTGCTCAGCAGCCGGGCAACCCTGCTCCTCCCGTCCCCGGTCTTTTCCACCAGCATGGGCACACCCTGGTGGACCACCTGGCTGCACCGGGGGGAGACCATTTCCTCCAGCCCCTCCAGCACTAGTTCAAGCTGCATCGGCGTCCAAAGAATCACTGTAGCGGCACCTCTTCATTGTTTTTTCTTTGTTCGATCAGCTGCTTGAGCTTGGCCACCGCCTGGCTGACCCCGCCCACCCCGTCGATTAGTCCTTTCTCCACGGCCTCTTTGCCGATCAGCACGGTGCCTATATCCCGGGCCAGTTCGCCGGTCCTGAACATCAACTCGCGGAAGCGTTCGGCGGAAATATGGGAGTGATTGATAACGAAGTTGACCACCCGGTCCTGCATCTTGTCCAGGTACTCGTAAGTCTGGGGAACCCCTATAACCAGCCCGTTGAGCCGGATGGGGTGAATGGTCATGCTGGCGGTGTCGGCAATGAAGCTGTAGTCCGCGGCCACGGCGATGGGCACCCCGATGGAGTGACCGCCCCCCAATACGATTGACACCGTGGGCTTGGACAGGCTGGTCAGCATCTCGGCGATGGCCAGGCCGGCCTCAACGTCCCCCCCAACGGTGTTCAGTATGACCAGCAGCCCCTCGATTTCATTGGACTGCTCAATGGCCACCAGCTGAGGAATGATATGCTCGTACTTGGTGGTCTTGTTCTGTGGCGGCAGCACCAGGTGACCTTCAATCTGACCCACAATGGTCAGGGAGTGGATGTTGCTCTTGACCTCCGGCACCTGGCTGGTGCCAAGCTCCTTGATTGAGTTGACGTCCCCCTTGGCCCGGCCCTGCACACGGCGGGGCTCCCGGGGATGGTCGCCGCCGGGGTGCTCCGGGTCCCCGGGATACTCTGGATGATGATCCGGCTCTACGCTTGGTTCCGGGTCGATATCGGGAGAATAGGGGAATACCCCCGGCTCTTCATCAAAGGAACGAGTTCTGGCCATGCTTATCCTCCTCTGTTTCGTATCTTCCTTAGTATGCTTTTCAGGGCAAAAAAATACACGGGGCTGACCCGTGCATTTTTCTATGAAATTATATATCCATGATGACTGGCAAAATCATTGGCCTTCTCCTGGTTTTGTCGTAGAGGAACTTGCCCAGTGAGTCCCTGATCTGGGATTTGATGGTGGACCATTCTGTTAT
>Ga0209347_1006400_pt1 | contig 10456 bp, 10 predicted proteins | sample AutmiccommuBRH23_FD_187382 | JGI IMG/M metagenome (GOLD analysis project Ga0209347, IMG submission 187382) | Deep subsurface microbial communities from Mt. Terri, Switzerland - Autotrophic microbial communities BRH/23 (SPAdes) (version 2) | ecosystem: Environmental > Aquatic > Deep subsurface >...
AAGATAATTTAGGAACTTATATATATATTTGGAGTCTAATAAGTAGCGGAGGTGATTACATGAAAAGGTATTTACATTTACTAGTTTGCATCGTTATAACCTTGACACTCTTGTCGGGATGTGGAAACTATGGCAGCAGCAATTCAACCAAAGGAACAGAAAACAATGCCAAGTCTGATACGACAACTGACTGGGAGCCTACAACATATGAAACTGTCAACAACTTTGCCGGCGTTACTATGACTGTAAAGGAAGGAACAGTGTCCCCTGCTGGATTGACTGTAGTATTGGAAAATAACTCTGACAATCGGTGTATCTATGGTGAATACTTTTTGTTGGAAAAGAAAATCAATGATGGATGGTATCAGGTTCCTGTTGCTATAGATGGCAATTACGGATTTGATGATATTGGCTATGAGTTGCTTTCTGAGGGCGATGGAGAATGGAAAGTCGATTGGGACTGGCTCTATGGAAGTCTAAATGCTGGTGAATACCGTATAGTGAAAGATATACTGAGTTTTAGAGGTACAGGGGATTATGATAAGTACTATTTGGCGGCAGGGTTTACAATTTATTAACCGAACAAATGAGCACACTCTTTGCTTGTTTATAACACATTCTCTCTACTATGTGTATGGTAAGACCGTTATTTTAAAAGAGTCTTTCCGTCGTTAAATGAAATAAGAACAGCATAAAATCAAAGACCAGTGCAGTTGCCATAGTAATCGGTTTGCACTGGTCTTATTACTGGAGCAGTAAAAGGAGAATGCGGACACAAGAGGAAATATTTTGAAGGTTATTGGTTAGTACCAAAAGAATGTTTAATGGGGGGCATCTATATGAATAAATTTGTTAAGTTTATTAGTATTTTGTTCTATTTAATATTTGTTGCCTATGCAATTAGTTGGGGAGATTAGTAGCTTATATAAAGCTATAGATAATTGAGTCTTGTATCGTTAAATTTAATAGGTACACATAAATGAACGCCAGCGCAGCTACCATTAATCGGTTTCACTGGCTTGCTTAATGGAACAGTAAACAAGCAAATATTAGCGAATAGAAAAGACTTTAATGACAAGACATTGAAATACATTAAAGAAGACCTGGACTTAAAAATACAAATTCTTAATGAACTCAAAAATAATCGGGCGACTGAACTTGAAAGCGAAAATACCTGTGCATTAAGATTCTTGCGCCGTACTATATTTAAATTCAGTTATGCAAATGAATGCATATTGATGTTAAGCAAGAATTCCCTTTCGATATATTTAATTCATCAACCGGTTCTGGTGAAATAGTAGACTACCTTTTACCAATACCTGAAAGTGTTTGTCTAAGAAGATGCGGAATTTATTTTTTTGTGTAACAAAACGGATGATGTTTGTACTAATAAGTATAGATGACTATTTCAAACAATAATAGGCAGGTGTTATAGTTTATGAAAATTAGAAATACTATGATCTTTATCTTAGTCGTTCTCCTACTAACATTTTTGGCTGGCTGCAATAGCAACCCGCAGGATTTACCCGAGCAGGCTTCTGAAAATAATGAGGAAGAAGTGAAGCTGGACGCTGAAAAAAACGCCCATAATCAGGAGGCAGACTTGAACTATGGCGAGATAACCGACCCTAAGAAGTTGGAGGAACTTTGGCAGGAATACCTCTATGATACAATTGCCACCATAGGGAATGCACATGATTTTAACTCTGCTGCGGAAATAGATCCCATATATATTGCCGAATACAGCTGGAAAAGATATATTACAGAACATGGCAAAGAGAGCCTGGCCCTGGCGGATGAGGCCAGCGGCAGCCGCAACCGTGTTTTTCCTCTCGAAACAGTGCAAAAATATGCCCAACGCTATTTTAATTTGACAACTCTGGATGTTACCAAAATAGATGAGAGATACTACGACTCGGAAAGACGCGCCTTTATCTTCAGTTTTGGCGACGAACGAGACCGCCCCCGCTACAACGGACGTAATCCTTGGGGGGTGAAACTAGGCGAAGTCACACGAAACAGCGACGGTACAATTACTGCGGTTTTGGAAAAATATGTTTCCAGCGCGGCTCGTCGTGTAGAGCGCACCCAGACATACATATTAAAACCGCATGAGGACGGCAGTCTTTACTTTGTTAGTGGTCAGGAAAAGTATATCAATAACCACCTGGTAGAACTGACCGGAGATTTTAAACACTTTGACAAAATCGCCGGCTTTGGTGGTAACAACATGCAGGAACTTTTTATGTTGGGCGAACAGGACAATCAGCTGATTTTAGCCTATGCACCCTATGATAAAAAGAAGAACGGCTCCCTAATGTTGGTCAGTCCTGAAACAATGAAAGTGGAAAAGAAATTGGACTTAGGGGAAAACTTCGCTGCCACCCATGCTGCGGTCATGGGAGAAAAAATTGTAGTGCGACTTAAGGACAAAGTGAGGCTTATAGACAAGAAACTGGAACAGTCAGAGGAAGTGCCTCTGCCGCAGGTAATTAAGGATAAAATTGCCCGCGCCTCGCAGCAGGATAGATACTTCGGCGGTTACGATATTTCCAAAGACCTAACGAAAATAGTTTATTCCGACGAGGAAGGCCTTAAATTGTTTAATTTGGCCGATAACAGTGAAAAAATGCTTGCTGAAACACAGCCCGTCGGCAGCGAGTTGGGCGCATCTAATGAAGGAGACCTCAAGTTGCTTAGTTTAGCTGACAGAACTGAAAAACCTCTTGCCTCAACACTTTCGGTAGGCAGGGATTTTTTTAGCAGATCTTATCATTCTAGCCCCAGATTTGTAGCTGATGGCCAAAAAGTAATTACAACCATGACGGGCTACGAATCTGCAATGGGATACACCTTGTATGACCTGCAGAAAAATACATTGCAAGGATTCAGTATTGCCGGCGAAGCATCTTCATCCGGTTTTATCCGTTATGATACCGGCGTGTTGGAAGTAAAGGGCGTTCGCAACCCAGACAAAGAAACTTATGAGTGTATACTGCAGTATTTAGATTTTCGGACCGGAACAGTGCAGGAAATCAAAGCGGGAGACCTTGGCGACGGCGGTTTTATACGTTTCCCCGAACTCACTTACGTCGGTGAGAACGACGCAGCTTTTATCACTCTGCGGCAGGGCAACGAGTACACTAAAAATATGTCCTATCTACACCGCCTTAATTTAGAGACTTTAAAGTTGGAGACTAACATTGTTACCGTAAAAGCTGCCCAAACAAACATCTTGGGAGTACTATCCGACGGGCGCGTTATCTTTTGGTACAATCTTAATTCCATCGAAAATGGCATTGGTATAACGCAGTTAAAAGATGGCGGGGTTGCTACCGATGATACTGATAGAAAGCAGGAAATGGGTCAATTTACCGGGTTAAAATTAGGTATGTCGAGAGATGAGGTTATTGAAGCATTAGGAGATGGTTTTACCGAAAATTGGTCTGAACCGGATTGGGCCTACTTAGAATATGAAAACGGAATTACGGTGGTTTTAGGGCATAATGGTACGCCTGAAAGAGAAGTGACCATGATAGAGATAGCAAGCGCTGAGTTTCCGACGGATTTAGGCGTGAAACATGGAGACAATCTGGAGAAAGCATTGGAATTATATCGAGAAGAGTATAAAGAGCATATCTCTATCCACAATGATGATAAAGTAACAGGAATGTTTGAAATAACAGAAGACATTATTTTGAGATTTTACTATGATGAGGAACAATCCTCAGATACCAAAATTAGTAGTATTACGGTTGCTTATCTTGATGCTTTTTATTTGTAAAACGAAAGGAACCGCGTCAGTGGCTAGGTGGTAGCGTCGGAGAGGGTGACAGCAGTATCCTTTATTTTTTCGCTACCTTACCGGAAGGGAATTAAAAAACAAACCACGACAGGACTACCGGTGTTTTAAACGCCGGTATTTTTGTCGTCTGTGATGGCCTTAATAAAGAAAGGCCTTGAAGAAAACCATTTGAATACTACAGGCAATTCGGCGATGCCATGTTCAGCGGCCTTATCTTTAATCGTTCTCTGAAACCTTTTGGTTGCTGGATTTCAGCAATAAATGTACCGGCAGTATAAAAAGGTAATTTATGTAAATTGGTTGAATAAATAATAAACATGCACTTAATGTTGGGTTGCATTTCAACAGTATAGTCAGGTAGTGGTGCTTCTGATGTTTTACTTTCTGGGTACTGGACAGTTTTTCTAGAAAAGTAGTTGGTGCAGTAGCGTGCTATTATGGGAGGTGATATCAAAAATAGTTTGGTACGAATCGGTATTAAGGATTAAAAGAATTGGGGGATGTTGATGAGAAAAATTAATTTGCTTCTAGTCTTAGCTGTCTTGATGATGTTAACGGGAACAGCATGGGCTGGGGTAACAGCAGATGAACTTATGTCGGTGGTTGATGATAAAGGTGGTTTACTGACAAGGGGCGAATATGCCAGAATGCTGGTTGTTGCCGCGGGTATGGAGGAGAATGGGTATCCGGAGCAAACCCTTGTTACTAAGGGTATACTCAAGGGCTATCCCGATGATGGGCTGCGTTTGGAGCAGGGGATCAGCCGGTTGGAGGCAGTCAGCTTGGCGGCAAGGGCATTGGGCTTGACAGATGCTATTGCACCTCCGGAAGGTGTCGCTGCTCCTTTGGACAAGAGCCATTGGGGATACAATCTCTACGCGTGGTTTATAAGGCAAGGATTGGTGGAAGATAATCCCGAGGAGCTATTAAGTGAGGAACAGGGCGCTGCCCTTCTCCAGAAAGTCTTTAATACCGACCCCGAAGTGGTTTCTATCTTGGAACAGTCTCAGGCCAAGACCTCAAAGCAGTACCAGTCCGTTCGTACCGTTATGAGCGGCAGTATGCAAATGGTGCCTAGAGCAGGGAAGGGGGCGGATGCGGAGGATTTATTACCACCCGCCAGTGTTACTAGTATGGAGATGGTTCAAGAAATGGTTCTACCCGATAAACTGCACCAAACATCAACCATGACTGTACAGATACAAGATGTCGGTACCCAGGAGATAACCACTGAAATTTATATGGTTGACGGTGAAATGTATCAAAAAATACCTGTTGAAGAAAACGGCAGCGCAGAATGGTATCGTTTTCCCACAAACATACTGCCTGACATGGAGCAGCTTATGGAAAACGCAGAACAACAATTAGAAGCGATACCGCCGGAATTAGAGGAGTTTTTCCATTATCAACTATTAGGAACCACGGAATTAAACGGAGAGACAGTATACGAGGTTGCATTCTATGGTCGCGTAGATGATTTTAACAAGTTTATCGAGGCTTCTATGGGGCGCCTGGGCGGCAATCAAGAGTTTCTAGAATCCATGGGTAAGGCTGCGTCTTTGTTGGATACCATGTCTTATTGGGGTATTGAGTTCATTGGGATGGATGACTTTCTACCTCGCGCTGCTGAATACACCTCGCTGGTAACCTACCGGGAGGAACTTGACGGTGAGCCGGTACCGATGGAAGCACTGCAGACCTACATGAAGGTTGAAGAGTATAGTTACGGAGAAGATATAACCATTGAACTGCCGGCCGAGGCAGTTGATGCACCAGAGCTGCCTATGTCGGAACCTTCGGTATCCGACGACCCTACACAGTGAAGACAACTCTTAACTAGCTACGATAAGCTGGGCAGGAATAGATTTTATCATATACCAACAGAAGACCGCCTAAGTCGATAACTTCGATTTGGGCGGTTTCTTTTGAAGGGGCGATACTTGTAATAGTCTGCACTTAATTCAGAGTGATTTATTCTTTTTTATGTAACAAAACTTACCTTTTTGGTACTAATCTTTATAGAAGTATATGTGAGCAGTGACCTACCTTACCCGAAAGGAGATGTTAAATAATGAAGGATACACTGCCTTCTTGTAGACATACGCAAATTAAAGAATATTGTGGCCTAATATTTAATATTGTAATAGTTTTGCTGAGTTTAGTGCAAATTGCAGTTTTAGCCGTCCTTGTTTTGACACGTTTTAATTCAAATCTTGGTTTTGGCGTAGTCATTTCCCGAAAAATTTCTTGGGATATCTTAGTACCAATATTTCTTCTTCCGGCAGTGCTTTATAATTGGCGGGGGCAGCAGAAAGTGGTACTGATATTTTCACTTGTGGATTACTGTCGTACATAATACTTCGTTTATGGCCTTTTATTGCATAAAAGGTACTTGAAAACTCAAGGAGGGGAAACAATTGAAAAAATTAGCTTTATTGTTTCTAGTAGTCGTGCTGGCCTTACTTATTATAGGCGGGTGTTCTTCGGAAGAACAGGAAGCTGATGCTATCAATTTCCAACAGGTATTGGCAATGGTTCAGGCAGAGCAGGTTGTTACTGCCGATGTAGTAGTTAAAGATACTTCTTATTTTCTTACTATTCTTACAAAAGAGGGAACAAAGTTTACTTCAGAAATGCCTAAAGATGAAGGTTTATTAAGGTCGATGCAGGGGAAAGGAATAGAAACTAGCATTAGTAGAGCACCAAATCTCCCCTGGTGGACAGCTTATTCAGGAGTTCTTAGTATACTTTTCATTTCATTTCCCGTTATAATCTTGATAATATTAATTTTAATCCTGATTTACCTTAGAAGAATTTTTGAGGTTATTAAGAAGCAGCAGTAAAGGCTGGCCATAAGTTCCCGATGCAAAACAATGCTTGGCGGTGAGTGAAATGTTGAAAAAGCCTAAACGTCTACTGTTAGTACTCTTAATGGCTGGAACGGGACTAGTGCCGATTGTGTTGGATAATCAAGATGTAACTAAATATAGTAAAGTCATCATTGATATATCTAGTATTTATAGGAGCGACTGCTGTTTATTACATGTATCCGTTAGTGGATAAATATATTTCTGCAGAACCTGATAATACTCCAGTATTGACTGGAATTATAGCGTTGGTTTTCATTGTTACCGGATATTCACTAGGGTGGCCAAAGGCTCCGGAGTATTGGAAGTCTGCCATTATCTATGGCCCATATGTGGGTATCTTCATAGGCCTGTATTTGAGAATTTCCGAAGCGATATTATTCGTCTATTTAGTAATTTTTGTTTTAAGTAACCTGAAAAAATATCGTTTTGTCGAATTGATAAAGATACTTCAATAAATATTTACAGGGTCTTATATCTTTTTCCTCATCTGTTCTCTAAAAGTCTGATAACCAAGTTTATTCCAACAGCTTGTTTGGTTAATATTACCATGGTTTCTGTTTTATTTAAAGATAGAAAATTTTTTCATAAGGCGAAACTTTAGGGGGTGTAAGATTGGGTCAACTCAAACAAAAAATCGAGAGCCTGTCGGATACGGAACTGTTAGAAATGGTCAAAGATAATATTGACAACCATACTACAGAAGCCTCAATTATTGCGAAAAACGAAATTATCAGGCGACAGCTTCAAAAAGAACCTAACAAGGATGGAACGAAAAACAAGGAAGATGAAGAATGCGAACCAGACAGTGGCGTAGCAGTAATAATAACATTTTTGGGCTGGGCAATATTAGGTATCGGTGTAGTGGTGGGGATAGGTTCTGTTGGTATTTTGGGTGCTTTCTATGCATTACTAAGCGGTTCGTTTTTTGTTGGGATGGGAGAAATTATCAAACTGTTATACTCGATAAACTTTAAACTGGGTAACCGTAAATAAAAAAAGCAATTGCGCCCCTATTAAAAAACAGAATTCATGGCGTAATGTGGAGTTTGTCCGGTAACGAGGTTGTTCTTCTTGTTAACAAACAGATTCTGATTATGACGCCAAAAGGAATGCCCTCTGAAGAGCTATCAGACTACAACAAACCGGTAGATCATATAGATTTATCATAAGCAGAGGAATTGAAGTGGATGAAGCTTAGTAAAAGCGCATACAGCTTTTCTGAGTTTACCAGGGGTTTCGAGATTGACGAAAAGACCTTAATACACGAGATAGGGGTTTATCTCATCTTCGGATATGAAGGAGAAGACTATGACGAGTTTGCTGAAAGAGAAGAGGGTTTATAGTTTATTACTAGTGAAACAATTGATAGGTTTAGTCAGGAACTCTTTGACAGGAAGATAAAAAAACATCAATCAGCGATGGGATTTGAAATTAAAAATGATAGGTACTATGTAGCTGGAATGAGTGAGCATGGACATAAGATGACCCATATTCAAAAGTTTACGGGACAATAAAGACGGAACATATTCTCTTGAATACGATTATTACATGGATGAGGATGAGGAAAGTTCACTTTTAAATAATTCTTAGCTCTTGAAGAACAACAACGAGCTATATCAATATGTTTTAACGGTTGGGAGGTGGGTTAGGTAGTGTACTGAATGTTATATAAATTGAAAAGAAGCGTTTTTAGCAGTTTGAGGAGGGAGCCATCTTGATACGAAAAAACGACGTTTTACCGCCGGTGATTCTTTTTTTATTGGTGGTGGGCTTTTTTTATAATATGAGTGCGAGCGTGCAAGAGTTTATAGTTATTGCTGTTTTAACCGCACTGCTTATGCTTACAGCTTATTTAACCAGGCATTACTATATGACAGATAGAAATTCTCTCAAACAGAGTATTATTTCTATCTGCATAAGCTTTATCAAGTTTACAATTTTTTATGTGGCAGTGAATGAGTTAACCGGATTTTCGTTGGATTACAAATTTTTTGTCTTGTTTTTTAGTGCATTATTAATTTGGACTCTTTGGGAGAAATTGCATTTAACTAAACTGGAAAAAGGGGTATTGGTATTAACCCTGCTTTCCATTCTCGGGATGAGATATTACGATGCTGCGGTGACCACACCCGCCACTGCTGTTCAATTCTACCGTTCAGAGTTGGGGGAGATCACCAGCTTTGAAAATATGCAGGATCTGCTTATGGAGGATTACCGGGAGGAACTTACTCTGGAAGATTTTCGGGATTTGGAACCCTATCTGCAGCAGCCCCCTTTAAGATACAACCAGCCGGCCTTATTAGAATTTAAGGATGGGCAGATGGTCATGTTGGAAGTTTCCCGCGAAGACTCGGATAAACCGCTGCGCATCAGCAGTATTGAACTGCTGCCGGAGAAAGTAGCATCTTATTTCAGGCATTATCCCCTTGAAATTGAGCGTCAGGCAGATTATCCCCAGGGTAACGAGGGAGATGGAGTAATTATAGAATCTAGAGGAGCGTTTGTCAGCCGGGCAAGCTTTTACCAGGAAAGGGATTGGTATGAACGCTTGATTAGTGTATTTGGAAAAAAAGAAGTATGGGATGAATTGTGGGAAGAACTGGATGGCTTACAAGCCCCGGAAGGTCCTATACGTGGGTCAGGCACCAATAAAGATGGATATCTGGAGTTTAGGTTTTACGAGGATTGGGAAGTAGATCAGGAAGTATTGGATGAGATATACGCGGTGTTTAAGAACAGGGCCTCTGAACACGGTATTACCGATCTTCCTGTAGTTTTCAAATGGCATTAAGGCTAAGATAATATATTGCAGTTAGGATGCCAAAGAATAAACCGGTTCTATACTGGTAAGGTCTTTAACCCTGGATTGTTTAGGAGTGGGATAATGAACAAAAATACATTGCTACTAATTCTAAGTATTGCTTTAATTTTGTCACTCGTGACGAATGTTATTTTAATAGTTCAAGTTGAAAAGACCAATAAATTTGAAGCGATGGTAACCGAAACTATACATCAGAAAATATTACACTTTAGCGATTTGAATAGTAACTATCTTGACACAAATAAGGAAGAGTTTTTAATCACAATGAGCATTTATGCAGCTGAAATAAAAGCACACTCTGCTGGCGACGATGCTTTGAACGATACCAGTATTTTCTTTCGTAGATTAAGTGAAATAACAAAAGAGGATTACCTTAATGACCAAACGAATGAAGATTTTTATAGAAGGTTGGATAAATTCCTAGAGACATATGAAAAAAGAGCTGAAGTGAAGGAAAAATCGGCTGCAGAGCTGGTTACTGAGTATTTTTCGCGTGATAGCTTCAGTAGTATTATAGAACAAGGAAAGGGTAGGAATTAAAAGATTATCATTGGAACTGATATTTATGGCATATTTTATGTACTAATACTGATTGGTCCTTTTTTGATTTTTACTCCTAAACTAACTCTACTCGCAATCAAAGTGACATTAAACTCTACTGGATTTATTTATATTTCTTCTAAAACAACACTTTTTCAAATAATTAATGTAGTAATTACTCGAATGTTATTAACTTTTATAAGTTTTCGTTTACTATTTAGGATCACTAGCGTTGCATAAAAACTTTTAACAAATAGCAAACAGGTTATTTTAAGGCTTCTAATTTACTATATTAATTATCTATTTACTTCTACAATGTAGATAAAATATCATATTGACAAGGAACGGAAGCTGGAATAAACAAATTATATTGTATATGCACTATAGCAAAGTAGTCTTATTTATTATTCTGAAATGGGA
>Ga0209347_1006401_pt1 | contig 10454 bp, 8 predicted proteins | sample AutmiccommuBRH23_FD_187382 | JGI IMG/M metagenome (GOLD analysis project Ga0209347, IMG submission 187382) | Deep subsurface microbial communities from Mt. Terri, Switzerland - Autotrophic microbial communities BRH/23 (SPAdes) (version 2) | ecosystem: Environmental > Aquatic > Deep subsurface >...
GAGCCGCCGGACGGCGAGGTCCGCGAGAGCCCCCGCCGACACATCGAGCGGCAGCCGTATGCCGCTGGGCCCGCCCGCGCCGTCGGCTGACCTCGCGAGGTCGGCCGGGTAGAGCAGGGGGCCGCGGCCCGCGACGGGCAAGGCGCGCCACGACTCATCGAGCTCCGCGGCCCGGCTGACGACGGGGCCCGCCACGCGCGTGAGGCCGGCGGCGTCGAGAACGAACTCAGCGGCATACACCTCCTTGCGCCGGGCGTCGGTGGCGACGAGAAGGCCACCCCGGTGACCGGACTGCCACGCCTCGTGGGCGAGGGCGTCGAGGCTGCAGAGCCCGTGGACGGACAGGCCGAGCGCGAAGGCGAAGGTGCGTCCCGACACGATGCCGACGCGGAGGCCGGTGAACGGTCCGGGACCGACGCCGACGACGACGCCCGTGACGTCACGCGGCTCGGCGCCGGCCTCGTCGAGCGCGGCCCGGATCCCGGGTGCGAGGTGCTCAGCATGGGCCCGGGCGTCCAGGGTGGTCGCTTCCGCCACGACGCGGTCGCCGTCGTGGAGTGCGACGCTGATCGCGGTGGTCGAGGTGTCGATACCGAGGATGAGCACGGGCGTCAGGTTATCCCGGCCCGCCAGCCCAGCCGGAACCGTTCAGGCGGCGGCGCCGGTCTCCCGTGGCGTCAGGGGTGCTGCGGGCTCCTGGCGGGAGGCTTCACCCGCGGACCGGCTGGCGCACGCGCGCCATCGTGGCCGACAGCCCCCGCGACGAGGAAGAGAACGGCCAGGACGGCCAGGGGAACGACCACCGCTCCCGTGGATCCGCCGAGGAGGGCGCCGAGGTGAGCGCCCTCGGAACCCCGTTCCCCGAACCATCGAGCCAGGACGTCCGCGAAGGGCACCGCCGCCAGCGCGAGCAGCAGGCTTCCCGCCCGTCCCGCGTGACGACGGCCGAGCACCGCGCTGGGCAGCGCGAGCAGCAGCGCGATCACCGGAATGTCCGGCACCCGGCCGACCTCGACGAAGAGCGTGAGCACCATCCATGCTGCGAAGATCCCGACGGCCCCGGCCAGCACGAGGAAGCCGAGCTCGGCTTCTCGGGCCGCGAGGACGATGAGCACGACGAGGGGCACCACGATCGCCACCGTCACGAGCAGCGCCGTCCATCCGCCGGGGTCGTCCCAGACGCTGCCGATCGCGAAGAGCAACCCGCCCACCACGAACAGGGCCGTGAGGGTGACTGCGGCCAAGCGAAGGATCCGTGCCATGACCACCACCTGCCTTTCCACCGCCAGCCTCGCGGCCGACTCGGTGGTGGGACAGTGCCGAAAGACCCGGTCCGTTGGGTTCAGATGGACGCGAGCACCGAGTCGCTGAGGCGCTCCCACCGTGGTCCGACCGCATCGAGACGCGCCGTCCGGACCTCTTCGCCGGTGAGCGTGATGCCCAGCCGCTGCTCGGAGAGCTGCTCCGACATCCCCGCCCCCCACTCGATGACGGTGACGCTCAGGTCGAGGTCGGCATCGAGATCGAGATCGTCCAGCTCCACCGCGCTGCCCAGCCGGTAGGCGTCCACGTGCACGAGCGCGGGACCACCGACGACCGAGGGGTGCACTCTCGCGATGACGAAGGTCGGCGAGGTGATCGGCCCTCGGACGCCGAGGCCCTCGGCGAGGCCCTGGGTCAGCGTCGTCTTGCCGGCGCCGAGGTCACCGGTGAGGACCACTACGTCACCGGCCCGCAGGAGCCGGCCCAGCCTTCTGCCGAAGGCCCGAGTGTCCTCCGGGGTCTCCAGGATCACCTCACGACTCACGGCGTACCTCCTCCTTCGATCCAGCTGCGACCTTGGCCCGGCGGAGTCGAGCCAGTGCTCGGGCCCGCTCGGCTCGAGCCGCCTCGTCGGCCTCGAGCTCGATGCGGCGCTGACGGCGGTTCTTCGCGATGTCCGTGACGACCCGGCGGACCCGGGGCCGGCGCGGCAGGTCGATGTGCTCCTCGCGAGCGCGAGTGCCCTCCTCGACGAGCTCGAGCAGGTGCGCACTCAGCAGGTCCGGGTGCTCCAGCATGATGATGTGGCCCGCGTCGTTGACGACGATGTGCTCGGCGCCGGGGATGCCCTCGACGATGAGCTCGCTGTGGGCCGGTGGCGTGAGCACGTCCTCGCGGCCGTTGAACACGAGGGTCAGGGTGTCCTTGAACTCGGCCAGGGCGGGCCGCTTGTCGAACCCGTCGAACGTCCGCAGGTAGTCGTTGATCACCTCGAACGGCGTGCTGAGCAACATGTCCGCCGTGTACCGGACCACCTTGCGCGGGACGGGCGAGGCGAAGGAGTTCTGGTCGACGAGGAACTCCTCGACGTCTCGCCCGACCCGGCGCAGTCGTCGAACGAGCTCGGGCCGCTCGCCGAGGGGGCCCAGCATGGACGGGCCCAGGCGCTCGAGGGCGAGCCGGCCGAGCGTCGCGCTACGACCGCCGTTGGCGAGCGTCAGTCCCCCCGCACTGGTACTGATGAACGCGGCCCCGGTCACCCGGTCCCGGATGAGCTGGGGGTGGCTCTCGCCCAGGGCGAGCATCGTCATGCCACCCATCGAGTGACCGGCGAGGACGAGATGGCCCTCTGGGGTGGTGTCCTCGATGACGGCACGCAGGTCCTCGCCGAGCTGGTCGATGACGTAGGAGTCGCTCGCCCCCGGGCCGGACTGCCCGTGGCCACGGTGGTCCCAGCTGACGACGCGGAACCCCGCGGCCTTGAGGGACCGACGCTGGTAGACCCACGACTTCAGGCTCAGGCAGTAGCCGTGCGAGAGGACCACGGTGGGCAGGCGGGACGGGTCGTCGCCGCTCGTCAGGCCCCGGGCCGCGGCAGCGGCTGCCTCGGGCGCGGGCTCGTCGATCTCGACGTGGAGGGCGACGCCGTCCGAGGTGAGGACGACCCGCTCCTCGTCGGCGATGATCTCGAGCTGCTCACTCGTCTCGAGGGCGTCCAGGGCCGCCCGGTGCCGTCCAGCGCGGTCTGCGGCGATCCCGGCCGCAACGCCCGCGGCCAGGCCCGCCGCGCCGAGGACGACGCCGAGGACGGGGTTACGGTGGGTGGGGCTCACGCGCCCGCTCCAGCCTCGGCCCCACCACTCCACAGCCTGGGGACGCGGGCCCCGATCCGCGTGACGATCTCGTAGCTGATGGTCTCGGTGGCGTCGGCCCAGTCCTGCGCGGTCGGCCCCTCGGACGGCTTGCCGAAGAGGGTGACGACGTCCCCCGCGGCGGCGGCGCTGTCCGGACCGAGGTCGACGACGAACTGGTCCATGCACACCCGTCCGGCGATCGTCGTCCGGAGCGCCCCGACCTGGACCGGCGCCACGTTGGTCGCGTTGCGGGGGACGCCGTCGGCGTAGCCGGCCGGGACGAGGCCGACCACCGTGTCCACCTCGGGGGCATAGACGTGGCCGTAGCTGATCCCCCGACCCGCCGGCCACCGCTTGACGAGCGCGAGACGGGCGCGCAGCGTCATGACCGGTCGCAGCCCGAAGTCGTCCGCGACCTCGGGAACGGGGGACAACCCGTACATCGCGATACCGGGTCGGACGAGGTCTGCGTGCGCCGACGGATGGACCAGGGTGGCGGCGGAGTTCGCCAGGTGTCTGACCTCGGGCCGCACGCCGGCTCGCTCGGCGGTGGCCACGGCATCGAAGAAGGTGTCCTGCTGGGCCAGGACCGTGGGGTGCTCGGGCGCGTCGGCCATGGCGAAGTGCGTCCAGAGCCCCACGACCGAGATGGAGCCCTCCGACTCCAGTCGACGGGCGTGCTCCACGAGCGTGGGCCAGTCGCTGCCGAAGGCACCGCCCCGGCCGAGCCCGGTGTCGACCTTGAGGTGGACCCGGGCCGAGCGCCCCTCGGACCGGGCTGCTCCGGCGATGGCATCGAGGGTCCACGGCGCCGAGGCCGAGACGTCGATGTCGCGTCGAACCGCCCCGGCGAAGTCGGTGCCCGGGACGGAGAGCCAGGTCAGGATGCGGGTGGTGACTCCGGCGTCCCGCAGGGCGAACGCCTCGGTCGGCTGCGCCACACCGAGCCAGTCCGCTCCGGCGCGCCCGGCCGCCCGGGCCACCGGGAGCAGGCCGTGCCCGTAACCGTCTGCCTTGACGACCGCCATGAGCTGCGAGTGCGGCGCCCGGGCACGCAGGGTGCGGACGTTGTCCTCTAAGGCGTCCAGGTCGATCTCCGCCCAGACGGTCAGGCCGGCAGTCGCGTCAGTGGAGTTCATCGAGCGCATCTTTGCACGTGCCGATCGAAAGAGCAGTTCGTCCCCCTCGCGGCGGAGGAGTACTTCGTCACAAGCCCATCGAAAGAGCAGTTCGTCCCCCTCGAAAGAGCAGTTCGTCCCCCTCGAAAGAGCAGTTCGTCCCCCTCGAAAGAGCAGTTCGTCCCCCTCGAAAGAGCAGTTCGTCCCCCTCGAAAGAGCAGTTCGTCCCGATTGGCTGGGACCGCTCCCAAGCCACCGTGGGGGACGAACTGCTCTTTCGATGCGGGGGTGGGGACGAACTGCTCTTTCGATGCGGGGGTGGGGACGAACTGCTCTTTCGATGCGGGGGTGGGGACGAACTGCTCTTTCGATCGTCAGGTGGGGACGCGGCGCAGCAGGTCGCGGATCGTCGACCGCAGGGCCCCGGCCACGGCCGTGGCGCGCAATGGCCCACCAGCGGAGGCCCGGTCCGCGGCGACGCCGTGGACGAGGGCCGCCAAGGAGCCTGCGTCAAGGGGCGCGAGGCCCGCTGCGAGGAGCATCCCGACCACCCCGGCCAGCACGTCACCGGCGCCCGCGGTGGCCAGCCACGCGGGAGCATCGGCCTGGGACCGCACCGGTCCTTCGGGCGCGGAACCGACCACGATGGTGGTGGAGCCCTTGAGGAGCACCGTGGCCCCGGTCTGCTCGGCCGCCGACCGCGCATGCCTGACCGGCTCGCGCTCGACGTCGGCCCGGCTGACCGGCGACCCCCAGCGGGAGAGCAGCCTGGCCAGCTCGCCCGCGTGTGGGGTGAGCAGGGTGGGAGCCGCGCGCGGGCCGGAGAGCAGGTCGAGGCCACCCGCGTCCAGGACGACAGGAAGGTCGCTGGCCAGGGCGTCCCGGGCCACCTGGAGCTGCGCGGCGGCTTCGTCGCCGGGGGCCTCGGGGTCGAGCCCCGGGCCGATGAGCCAGGCCTGGACCCGGCCCTCACCGACGACCGCCTCGGGAACGGCGTGCCGGACCAGGCCCGTCGGTGTCGGGGTGCCGACGTAGCGGACCATGCCGACGCCGGACTCGACCGCGGCCGTGACGGCCAGCACCGCGGCGCCGGTGTACAGCTCACCGCCGGCCACGACGCCGAGGACGCCCCGGGAGTACTTGTCGTCGCCGGGACCCGGCACCGGCCAGAGGGCAGCGACGTCGTCATGGATGAGCCGCTCGACGGCGGCCGGCACCGCGGCGAGGTCGAGACCGATGTCGATGACGGTCAGCCGCCCGGTCGCCGCCTCCCCCGGCGGCAGGAGGTGCGCCGGCTTGGGGACGCCGAAGGTGACCGTCTCGTCGGCCCAGACCGCGTCGCCGTCCGGGTCCAGGCCGTCCGGGTCCAGACCGCTGGACACGTCCACGGCGACGACCCAGGCGTCGTCCGCGATCGCGTCCACGAGGGCCGCAGCCGGAGGACGGAGCCCCGGCCGGCCGCCGATCCCGACGATGCCGTCGAGGACGAGATCGCCCTCCGCGACCGCCGCGGCCGCCGCGGCCGGATCATCCGACGCGAGGACGACCGAGGCCCCCGCTTCCTCGGCAGCGCGAAGGCCCGCAGCGTGGACGCCGTCCCGGCCGGAGTCTGGCAACAGCACCACAACGCAAGCGAAGCCTGCGTCACAGAGGAGCCCAGCGGCATACAACGTGTCTCCACCGTTGTCACCGGCACCGACGAGCGCGACGACCGTCCGGCCGTCCCGTTCGGCCAGGCGTGCCGCGGCCACCCCGGCCAGCCCCTCGGCCGCCCGCTGCATCAGCTCGCCCTCGGGCAGCTGCGCCAGCGCGACCGCCTCCGCGGCGCGGACCTCTGCGACCGACGCGGCCCGGATCATCAGCCCTCCGCGATGACGATCGCCGACGCGACACCCGCGTCGTGCGACATCGAGACGTGGAAGCTGTCGACGCCGAGGTCGTTGGCCCGCGCCTGCACCGAACCACCGATCTCGAGGGAGGGCTTGCCGTCGTCGTTCGTGACGACCCGGGCGTCGGTCCAGTGCAGGCCCACCGGGGCGCCGAGGGCCTTTGCGAGCGCCTCCTTCGCAGCGAACCGGGCGGCCAGAGAGGCGATCCCGAGCCCGCGCTCCTCCTCGGTGAACAGCCGGTCGAGCAGCGCCGGAGTCCGGTGCAGCGTCTCGCCGAAGCGCTCGATGTCCACCACGTCGATGCCGACCCCGATGATCACGTCGCTGCCCTCACGACCGTCACGGTCACTCGACCGTGACGGACTTGGCGAGGTTGCGCGGCTGGTCGACGTCGAGGCCCTTGGCCGTCGACAGCCACAGCGCGAAGACCTGGAGGGGAACGACGGTCAGGAGCGGAGCGAGCAGCTGCGAGGTGGCAGGCACCCGGATGACCTCGTCGGCGAAGGGCACCACCGCCTCGTCACCCTCCTCCGCGATGACCAGGGTGCGCGCCCCGCGGGCCCGGATCTCCTGGATGTTGGAGACCACCTTGCCGTGGAGACCGTGCTCGCTCGAGGGCGACGGGACGATGACGAAGACCGGCTGGCCCGGCTCGATGAGTGCGATGGGACCGTGCTTGAGCTCTCCGGCCGCAAAGCCCTCCGCGTGGATGTACGCGAGCTCCTTGAGCTTGAGCGCGCCCTCCATGGCGACGGGGTAGCCGACGTGCCTGCCGAGGAACAGGACCGACCTGGTGTCGGCCATGAACTTCGCGATCTCCTGGACCCGGCCCATGCGGCCGAGCAGCGTCTCGATCTTGGCCGGGACCTCGGCGAGCTCCTTCATCACCGCCTGGGCATCGTCCGCGTAGGCGCCGCCGCGCAGCTGCGCCAGGTAGAGGCCGAGGATGTAGGAGGCGGTGATCTGGGCCAGGAACGCCTTGGTCGACGCGACCGCGATCTCCGGCCCCGCATGCGTGTAGAGCACGGCGTCGGACTCGCGCGGGATCGTCGACCCGTGCGTGTTGCAGATCGAGATCGTCAGGGCGCCGAGGTCGCGGGCGTGCTTGACGGCCATCAGCGTGTCCATCGTCTCGCCCGACTGGCTGATCGACACGACCAGCGTGTGCTCGTCGACGATCGGGTCGCAGTAGCGGAACTCGTGGGCGAGCGCGACCTCGACCGGGATGCGGGTCCAGTGCTCGATGGCGTACTTGGCCGTCATGCCCGCGTAGGCGGCCGTCCCGCAGGCGACGACGGTGATGCGGTTGACGTCGCGGAGCTGCTGCTCGGGGATCCGCAGCTCGTCCAGGACGAGGCGACCGTCGGGGTCGGTCCGGCCGAGCAGGGTGTCGCGGACCGCGTGCGGCTGGTCGTTGATCTCCTTCTCCATGAACGTCGCGTAGCCGCCCTTCTCGGCGGCCGCTGCGTCCCAGGTCACCTCGTACGCCTTGCCTTCCGCCGGCGTGCCGTCGAAGTTGATGACGGCGGCCCCGTCCGGGGTGATCGTGACGATCTGGTCCTGCGCCAGCTCGAGGGCGTGTCGGGTGTGACCGATGAAGGCCGCGACATCAGAGCCGAGGTAGTTGGCGTCGTCGCCGAGGCCGACGACGAGCGGGCTGTTGCGGCGGGCGCCGACGACGACGTCCGGCTGGTCCGCGTGGATCGCGAGCAGGGTGAAGGCGCCCTCGAGGTCGGCGACCGTCGCCCGCATCGCCTCGGTCAGGTCGCCGGTGCGCTGGTAGGAGGCGGCCAGCAGGTGGGCGACGACCTCGGTGTCGGTCTCGCTCGCGAAGCCGACGCCCTCGTCGATGAGGCCCTGCTTGAGCGAGTGGAAGTTCTCGATGATGCCGTTGTGGATGAGGGCGAGCTTGCCGTCGGCTCCGCCTCGGTGCGGGTGGGCGTTCTCGTCCGTCGGGCCGCCGTGCGTCGCCCATCGGGTGTGCCCGATCCCCGTCGAGGACCCGGACAGCGGGTGCGACTCGAGCTCTGCCCTGAGGTTGGCCAGCTTGCCGGACTTCTTGCGGGTCTCCACGTGGTCCCCGTCGATGAGCGCAACCCCGGCGGAGTCGTATCCCCGGTACTCCAAGCGGGCCAGGCCCTCCATGACGACATCGAGCGCCGTGCCGTCCTGGGTCCTGCCGACGTAGCCAACGATTCCGCACATGCGGACCAGCCTAAAGGACCACCCAGCGGCCCGAGCCCACGCCCGGGGTCGGCGTCGGACACAATGGCAGCGTGTCGCAGCCATCCCGCGGAGATGACCTGACGGACGCCGTGGTCATCGAGGACGACGGCCCCAACGGGCGGGTCCCCACGACGATCCCCTCGCCCTACGTCGAGCTCGACCGTGCCGCCTGGTCCCGCCTCCGGGAGAACTATCCGCTCAACCTCGACGAGAACGACCTCAGGCGCCTGCGCGGCCTCGGCGACCGGGTCGACCTGCGCGAGGTCGAGGAGGTCTATCTCCCCCTGTCCCGGCTGCTCAACTTCTACGTCGGCGCCACCCGGGAGCTGCACGACGTCACGACGAACTTCCTCGGTGAGCGGCCCGCCAAGACACCGTTCGTCATCGGCGTCGCCGGCTCCGTGGCGGTGGGCAAGTCCACGACGGCGCGCATCCTGCGCGAGATGCTCGCCAGGTGGCCCGACACGCCGCGGGTCGAGCTCATCACCACCGACGGCTTCCTCTTCCCCAATGCCGAGCTCGAGCGACGGGGGTTGCTCCAGCGCAAGGGGTTCCCCGAGTCCTACAACCGGCGGGCGCTGCTCCGGTTCGTCGCGGAGGTCAAGTCGGGCAGGGCGGAGGTGACCGCGCCGGTCTACTCGCACCTGACCTACGACATCGTCCCGGACGAACGGGTCGTCGTGCGCCAGCCGGACGTCCTCATCGTCGAGGGCCTCAACGTGCTCCAGGCCCCCGCGGTCCACCCGGTCCGCGGGACGGGGCTCGCCGTGAGCGACTTCTTCGACTTCTCGCTCTATGTCGACGCCTGGGTCGACGACGTGCGCAAGTGGTACGTCCAGCGGTTCCTGCGCTTGCGTGAGACGGCGTTCTCCAACCCCGACTCCTACTTCCACCGCTACGCCGCGCTCTCCGACGAGGAAGCGGTCCGCACGGCCAACACCATCTGGCGCGAGATCAACGGGCCCAACCTGGTGCAGAACATCCTGCCGACGCGGTCCCGGGCCACGCTGGTGCTCACCAAGGGCGAGAACCACGAGGTCCGCCGCGTCCGTCTCCGCAAGATCTAACCGAAGAATCCGGCCGCCAGGCCGCATTCTTCGGTTAGGGCCGCGCGCGCGACGACACCTCGGGCGCGGGCGCTTCACGCGGGCGGCAGGCTTCCCCCGTCGCGCCGCCAGGGATCTCTGACACTGAGCCGAGCGGCATACGCCATGGGGGTGGCCGCGCGGGTTGTTCGGGGGGACACGGGGGCGCAGGCCGGCCACGGCCGTGAGCCCCCGTGCGTCAGTACCAGTGGGGGGAGCGCGAGAGCCAGGTCGACCACGCGTTGCACGGCGAGCCGTAGACCTGCTCGATGTACCAGATCCCCCACTTCATCTGCGTGATCGGGTTGGTCCGGTAGTCGGCGCCGAAGGTCGCCATCTTGCTCGCCGGCAGCGACTGCGGGATCCCGTAGGCGCCGGAGCTGGGGTTCTCGGCGTTCCAGCGCCAGCCGCTCTCGCCGTTCCACAGGTTGACGAGGCAGTTGAACTGAGCGTCGCTCGTGAAGCCCTCGTCGGCCAGGAGGATCCGGGCGGCGGCCTGCGGGTTCGTCCTCGCGTTGGCGATGACCTGCTCACGCATCCGTTCGCGCTCGGCCGCCTCCGCGGCGAGGCGCCGCTCCTCCGCTCGTCGAGCCGCCTCCGCCTTCTGCTTCGCCTCGAGGGCCGCCGCCGAACGGAGCCCGGTGGCGACGATCGCGGTGCGCCTCTCGTTGCGGGACACCGACGCGGCGGCGCGGTAGGTCAGGTCGACCGTGCTGGTCCGGGCCAGCTCCTCGGTCTGTGCGACGACGTTGTCACCCACGACGAAGGCGGCCTCGGACGTGCGCAGGTCGGCGGTGGCGAAGCCGACGGCGCTCGCACCGAGGCCGAGGGCCAGGGCTCCCACGAGGACGGGGCGGCCGGGTCGGCGCGGCGGGTTGCTCCCCGCCTTCAGGGCCCGTCGGCTGGGGAGGGTCGGGCCGGACGCGGTGCGGGCCGATCCGCCGCCCGCCCGGGCCCGGCTGGAGACCTGGTCGTAGTACGCCGCGGCTGACGGGGGCGCGACGTGCCGACCACCGGCGG
>Ga0209347_1006402_pt1 | contig 10453 bp, 6 predicted proteins | sample AutmiccommuBRH23_FD_187382 | JGI IMG/M metagenome (GOLD analysis project Ga0209347, IMG submission 187382) | Deep subsurface microbial communities from Mt. Terri, Switzerland - Autotrophic microbial communities BRH/23 (SPAdes) (version 2) | ecosystem: Environmental > Aquatic > Deep subsurface >...
AACATTCTTGGCCAAACCAAGCACAGCCGGTTCATCCAGCAACTTACCCCATGTAAAGATACTAAGAGCCCTTTACAAAAGGAAAATACCTTTTTCCAAGGGCTCTTAGTTTCAAAGATGTTGCGTAGTATATTTTAAAATTTAGATATTGTTACTGGGCTGCCCTGGTTGTATTAAATTACACTTTAACTAAAATCTATCCCAGAGACCCGCTGCCAGGCTGCGTGCCTTAACCGCAATAGCGGTAGTATCTATTCCTTCAATCTTACGGTGCAGCATTCGGACTTTGCCGTTGATAATTGTCGTATCAACCATCCCGCCTGAGACACCAAACAGCAGATGGGGATAAGCTGTATCCTGATTGAACGGAGTAGCAGGGTCATAATCCACTAAGATAATATCAGCAGCAGCACCTTCACGTAGGATTCCCAGGTCCTTTCCAAATATTCGCCGGGCTATTTCCCTATTATTATCAAAAATCATCTGAGGCACTTCGTCCCATGCAGCGCCTGGGTCCCTCTGTTCAAGTTTGTGCAGGACATTAGCCACCTTGACGCTTTCAAACATATCGGCAGTAAAACCGTCCGTCCCTAAGCCCACAAGCACACCCTGATCAAGCATTTTGATAACAGGCGCTACGCCAACAGCATTTCCCATGTTGGATTCAGGGTTATGCACCACCATCGTATCGGTTTTCCGAAGAATATCAATCTCGTTTTCATTAACGTGGACACAATGAACGGCAATAGTTTGAGGACCTAAAATACCGAAATCCGCAAGCCGTTCCACTACCCGTTTTCCATATCGCTCCAGACTATCTTCAACGTCCTGAATCCCTTCAGCCGTATGAATATGAAAACCGACATTGCGTTTACCTACTGCATCCTTACAGCGCTTTAATGTTTCATCACTTAAGGTTAGTGAAGCATGCAAACCGAAGAGAGCCCCTAACAGGGGGTGTTCTCCGCCGGCATATTTTTCAATCGCTCTGATGTTTTCCTCTATACCTGCATCACATATTTCCTTTCCGTCACGGTCAGACACTTCGTATGCTAAAGCTGTGCGAACACCGGTTGCTTCAACAGCACGCACTATTTCTTCCAAGCTCGCGGAAACAGCATAGGGGCTTGCATGATGATCAATAATAGTCGTGGTCCCCGCTTTAATGCAATCTATTAATGGCATCATTGCGCTGTAATAAACATCTTCCAAAGACAAAACCTTATCCAGTTTCCACCATAGCTTCTCCAATATTTCAATAAAATTAGCCGGCGGGTCCGCTAGAGCCAAACCCCGGGCAAAAGTGCTGTATAGATGCATATGGCCGTTAATCATACCTGGCATAATTAGACGCCCTTCAGCATCAATAAACTGTGCAGACGGGTAATCATGGCGCAGTCGTTCTGTACTATCAACCTTAACAATAGTCTCTCCCTCAACCAAAACCGCTCCATCCTTTAACACCCCAAGTTTTTCGTCCATGGTTAGCACTAAGCCGTTACCTATTAACAGCATTTAATCACCTCATTATCCCAAAGAGGATGTTCTAACTAGTTTGGCATACTCCTATTTTCGAACTGTCCTCAATGTAAGAATTATCGAACTTAACCATTATGTTACTGTCCCTAAATATTACTCTATCAATTTAACTCTCACTTAATGATTTCGTCTTTATTGTAAAAAGTCCTCTAATTTTACCAAAAATCATTAGGCCATGATACCAACGGATTTGGCAATACGAGCAATGTCCTCTTCAGCCTGTTTCTTCACTTCTTCTTCCTCAATTGTCAGTAACTTTCTATCCAGCATAAGCACCTTGCCATTGATAATTGTTGTTTCCACATCTTGAGCTTTAGCCTCATAAACCAAGCGGCCGTAAATATTGCTGCCATAGGAAGGCATCGCATGCAGTTGGTTGAGATTAATAATAGCAAGGTCGGCCTTTTTACCGACCTCCAAGCTGCCGATTTTTTCTTCCAATCCCATGGCCCGCGCACCACCTAAGGTAGCCAGTTCAAAAACTGTTTGGGCCGGCATTATAGTGGGTCCATGCAGCGGCTTCTGAATGAGTGCTGCCAAACGCATTTCCATCCAGCCGTCTAGGTTATTATTACAAGGAGCCCCGTCAGCAGCGATAGACACATCTCCGCCCTTAGCCAACATCTCAGGTACCTGAGCGATACCTGAAGCAAGTTTCATATTGGATGAAGGGCAGTGAACCACCTTGGTTTTCGTCTCTGTGATAATTTTCATCTCTTGTTCGTCCAGCCAGATACAATGTGCAAGTATTAAATCTGGCCCGGTTAAACCGATATGCTCAAGATAGAGCACATTGCGCATATTATGTCTTTCCATTACAAGCTGACATTCACCCTTATTTTCCGATGCATGGGAATGAATTTTCACCTGATATTCTTTGGCCAACTTCCCAACTTCTTTTAATAAGTCTTCTGTGCAAGATACGACAAAGCGAGGCGCAAAGGCGTATTGTAATAGCCCGTTATTGAAGCCATGCCACTTTTCTAACAGTTTTACACTTTCTTTCAAAGACATGTCTGTAGTTTCTCTCAATGAATTGGGTACGTCATCACCGTAGTCCATCATTACTTTACCCGTTATTGCCCTCATTCCACTTTCTGCAATAGCTTGAATTGCATAATCGGTGTGATGAACTGTTTCCATATCTACGATAGCTGTTGTACCGCTTTTGATTAATTCCCCCAGTCCCAATAGGGCGGAGGTTCTTATTGACTGTTGATCGTGAGCCCCCTCAAGCGGCCATACCCGCAGCTTCAGCCAATCCATCAATTCCAGATCATCTGCCTGACCCCGAAAAAGCGACTGACAAAGATGGATGTGGGGTTGAATTAGGCCCGGAATGATTACTTTGCCTTCTGCATCAATTATTTCGTCCGCCGCATTTTTGGTAGTACCAATCTCCGCCACCCGGTCTTCCTCTATATAAATGTTTCCTTGTACCACTTCTCTTTTAGGGTTCATAGTTACAATAGTACCGTTTTTGATCAATATGCTCATAAGACTTCCTCCCGAGCAGTATATTCCGCCGCCGCAAATTCCTAAGCAGTATCAACCTAGCTATTATGGGTGACAAAGATCCTTCTCCCAACAGTCGCGCCTCCACTAAGTCTAGCTGAAAAGCAGTCTGCCAGAGGCATTTTCTTTTTAAAAAAATCCACCAGACGTAAAAAGCTACCAGAGCGCACTGAAATAATCATTCCTAATGCGCCCTCGTAGCTCAGCAATTTACGGTCGCTGGTAGAAACCCCTGGTCCATATCACCAAGAATATACGAGGTTATATATATTAATATATCTATTCGACATCTGTTAGTGAAATCCTGCCCAATACTCTCCTCTTACAGTAAAATATTACTGTAAAGCTTGTTTCATTCAAGCAATATTTTATGCCTCTGCCCTATAACAGATATGGATAATCTACATAAACTGCCCAAACGAGGTTTGAAATCTCCGGGCTAACCTGGGCGTCATCAGTCTTGCCAAGGGAATTAAATGTAGTTGTAAGCTCCTTACCGCTTACTCTTATCTTAAATGTTGGAGCATCCCCATCCTCCAACAGAAGAAACCCACTATTTTTACTGTTGTCGAAATCCTCTTCCGTCAAGAAAAGTGTCAGTTTATCGAGATAGGGTGCGCCGTCATACGGACAGAACGATGCACAGTTTCCGCATTCGTTACACATACCGTCAGCATGCACAATTTGGTTAGGGTTTTTGAAGCCATCCACCTTAATCATGATATTTGCCCTGTTTGGACATACCTCCGAACAGATATTACAGCTTATATTGCATTCTAAACATCTAGAAGGTTCTTCTGTTTCCTGAGAAACACATTTCAACTTACCTTTTTTGGTAATGATTTCTGTTAAACGTTTTTCATCATCAAACTCTACGTCCTTAGTTCCGCTGACCACAACATTTTCTTTGTCCATAATAACATCCGCAACCTTACGCCCATGGGCAATTGCTTCCACTACAGTTGAAGGCCCGGATAAAGCGTCTCCACCTAAAAAGACGTTTTCCAAATTAGTTTCATAGGTTGCCGAATTTACCGCCACTTTGCCATGGGAATCTACGGAAATACCGTTTTTCTTGAGGATATCGAAATCGACCAGCTCACCAATAGCTGTTAGGACAGTATCAATACTCAGGTCTTCAAGTTCATTCTCTATGGCAATCGGTTTTTTCCTGCCGGAAGCATCAACCTGCCCCAATTCCATCTTTTGGCATCTAAGAATACCCTTTTTTAGAGAAACCGGCGACAGAAGTTCTTTGAAAACTACGCCGTCCGCCAGTGCAGCTTCCAGTTCTTCTTTATCTGCCGGCATATATTCTTGGGTCCTTCTATAGACTATATATACATTTTCTACACCTTTAAGTTTTAGAGCCGCTCTTGCGGCATCCATGGCAGAGTTACCGCCGCCTATTACTGCAACATTTTTGCCAAGATTAAGGGCATTCTTATCCTTGTTGTAATCTTCAAGAAAATCAATAGCACCTCTGACGGCTGAACCATTCTGACCTAAGTCCAGTGGGTTAGTTTTTCCCGCACCTATGGCTAGATAAATATAGTCAAAGCCCTCTGATTTTAATTGTTCCACTGAGAAGCGAGGATCTACTCCCAGTTTGAACTTAACGCCGGTTTTTTTAATCAATTCAATATCATTTTCAATTGATGTCCTGGCTATACGAAATTCAGGTATGACGTGTTCCACCGTGCCGCCGGCTTTTTCTCTCTTATCAAAAATAGTAACATCCATTCCTGCTTTAGCTAAAAAATAGCCTGCGGCCAAGCCGGATGGACCTGCGCCAATAATTGCGGTTTTTGACTGACTGGTACAGTCAGTATTGGATATTTTCTTTAAATATTCTTGATAACCATTTTCCGCCGCTACCCTTTTCATTTCACGTATTAAGACAGACTCATCATAGTCTAGACGAGTACATTTGGTCATGCACTGATGATTGCAAATAGTACCGGTAATAAAAGGCAGCGGGTTTTTACTGACAATAAGTTCGTAGGCCTCATTATACCTGCCTTCCCCTACCAGCCTAATGTATTCCGGGACATCTTGATCAATGGGACATCCGACAGTACAAGGAGCGATAAAACAATCCGTCAATGTCAATTTTTCATCGATTTTACGGCTTTTAACCGGTCTCTTTTCTTTTAGATGATTGGGGTCGTTGAAGGCACCGTCAGCTAGTTTCTGCAGCTTTTCCAAATCAATTGAACCTGATTTCTGATTTTGCATCAGTGGTTCCAATTCCTCCGCCATTTGCGTCATACGTAGATAACCGCCCGGTTTTAATAGGGTTGTAGCTACTGTTATGGGTTGTATGCCGGTTTCGAAAATGCTGCCAATGTTAAAGAAATCGGCGCCGCCGGAATAAGAAATTTGCAGTTCCCCATCAAATTCTGCAGCAATTTTTGCTGCTAAATTAATAGTCAGAGGATAAAGCGACCTGCCCGACATATACATTTCTTCACCAGGCAATTCCCCTCTAGTAATTTTCGTTGGTAAAGTATTAGAAAGTTTTACACCAAAAGCTCTGCCTTGCTCTTTAGCAAAACCCTTTAGCCTCTTTAGCATAGCCACACCGTCAACATACTGCAAATCATGGGTAAAAGATTCCTCTTTCAGCCCTATATATTTATAGCCCATTTTGTCAAAGGCATTTCTGACATACTCATATCCCAATAGTGTGGGATTCATTTTAACAAAGGTATGAAGCTCCTTCTCCGAAAGAAGATACCTAGAAATGGCTTCGATTTCATCCGGAGGACAGCCGTGCATAGTAGACAAAGTAATAGAGTCGCAGATATTAGGCGAAATGTTGTCGATGAACCCTTGGTCAACAAAAGAAAATTTCCCGATCTTTTCCTTTAGAATTGTCTTACACTCTTGAAAAATCTTAGTGTCTGACGCATCCTTTAACCCCTCTATGAATTTGTTTACTTTGTCTGATTTAATTCCTTCCAGATCATAACCAACGCTCATATTAAAGACAAAGAAAGCTTGGTCTGATTGAAATATTTCCTTTTGTAAAACATGAATTAAAAACCAGCCTTTAACATACTCTTCAAAGGCAGCTTCAATAGATAATTCAGTAGACCATTCCGTATTATAGCATTCATCTTCAGCCAAAATACACGGTTTGGGAAACTCAAGCTTATCTAATATTTGTACAGTTTTTAGTTCAAAAAAGCGGCTGCCGCTGAGGTAAGCAGCTACAATATTTTGAGCCAACTGCGTATTTGGGCCCGCAGCAGGACCAACTGGCGTATCAAGCTTACCGCCAAATAATTCAATTTGGCCGTTCCCCGCTTTTCTGAAGATTTTTTCTTCGGTTATGCCTAAAATCGTATTGTTTGTATCATATTCTTCCAATATCCAATTAACCAGTTTATTGAAGGGTATCGATCGCATAATGTCACTCATCGTATTCCCCCTTTTTAAATTTGTAAGTTTGTTATACGTTTTTACTAAATAGAGAATTTTTCTCCGGTTCGCCTGCTTAAGGCTAACCGGAGAATACTCCTTTTTAAAAGGCTATCCATAAATATGGGTGCCGGTTTCTCCTTTAATTGCTCTCCCTAAAGACTCAGGATTGGTAATAATGGCCTTTTCCCCACCGTGTTCTAAGAATTTTATTACAGCTTGCATCTTAGGCAGCATACTGCCGGCCGCAAAATGACCTTCTTTAACATATTTTCTTGCCTCTTCCAAAGAAATCTTATCCAGTTCTTTTTGGTTAGGCTTACCAAAGTTTAAACTCACCTTTTCTACACCGGTAGAGACGATAAAGGTATCTGCTTTTATCTTTGAAGCGAGCAAACTTGTAGCAAAGTCTTTATCTATTACTGCATCTATTCCTTCTAGAGTACCGTCTTCATTTCTGATTACAGGGATTCCCCCGCCGCCTGCAGCAATGACGCAGTAATTACTCTCCACTAACTGCTCAACTGCCTCAAGTTCAATTATTCTTTTTGGCAGAGGTGAAGGTACAACTCTTCTATATCCCCGCCCAGCATCGTTAATCATTGTCCAATCAGTATGTTCAGCCTGGTTTTTCTTAGCCTCTTCCTCGGTGTAGAAGGTACCGATAGGTTTCCCTGGCTTAGAAAAGGCAGGGTCGTCTTTATCTACTTCCACCTGAGTTACTACTGTAGCGGCTTTTTTTATAATTCCCCGTTTTAGGAATTCGTTAGTTAAAGCCTGTTGTATTTGATAGCCAATAGCTCCTTGGGTGTCTGCAACACAACTCACTAAGGAAACCAGGTGTAATCCTTCTTCCTTAAAAGCAATCTCGCCCCTTCTTAAAATGAAGCCCACCTGGGGTCCGTTGCCATGGGTTATGATAACTTCATAACCCTGTTCAATAATGTCAACGATATATTCTACAGTATCACAGACCGCTTTATATTGATCTTCCACCCTTTGATGTAGTTTATCTTTTATTAATGAGTTGCCGCCGATCGCTACAACTGCTACTTTCCTCATCTTTTACTTACCACCCATCACTAACGTCATAAGGGCCTTTGAAGTATGCAGTCTGTTTTCAGCCTCGTCGTAAACTATAGAGTGAGGCCCATCAATAACTGAGTCCACCACTTCGTTTCCACGGTCTGCCGGCAGTGCGTGCATGTATTTTACGTCTTTTTTGGCTGAAGCGATTTTTTCTTCCGTACAGATCCAGCCCTTACTGGCTTCAAGCAAGTCATCAATTACATCGCTGCTCTGATTGGTGACCCAACTGCCCCAATTCTTGGGAATAACCACGTCCGCATCTTTATATGCTTCTGCTTCATCATGAGTAATAGTAAGGGTTCCACCATTCTCTTCGGCATTTTTCCTTGCTTGTTCAATAGCCCAATCCGGTAGTTCATAACCTTTAGGATATGCCAACCAAACATCCATGCCGTATCTTGGGAATAACAGTACCTGAGATAGGGGAACAGAAATAGGTTTCTTATGACTCTTGGCATAAGCCCAAATGATGGATACTTTTTTGCGTTTCAAGCTATCCATTTTTTCTTTCATAGTCATCAAGTCAGCAATCGCTTGCAGCGGGTGATACAAGTCGCACTGCATATTGATTACCGGGACAGAAGTGTGCTCAGCTACTTCTCTCAAGTACTTATTACCTATTTCCCAGAAACAATTACGGATGGCAATACCATGCCCAAATCTCCCGAGGATAACACCAGTATCCTTTCCGACTTCACCATGAGAAATTTGCATAGTACTTGTGTCAAGATAGTTTGCATGACCGCCCAATTGAGCAAGACCTGCCTCCATAGAGTTTCTCGTTCTAGTAGATTGCTCAAAAAACATCAAAAACATAGACTTGTTTTTAAGATACGATGTATCTAGGCCCATGGCAAACTTTCTTTTTAAATCAAATGATACATCTAATAAAGTGTCTAATTCTTCCTTGCTCCACTCCTGACAAGTAATAAAGTGTTTCCCTTTAAAAATAGTTTGCATATTTTACATCCCCCTAAGTGTTTTGTTAATTTTTATTTTTTGGCCGCTACTAGATTATCGGTCCCTTCAGGCATCTTATCCGCATATTTCTGGACATAAATTGTGGGAATTGTGGCATAGATTGCTGCTGCCTTAACCAGTTCGTTCTTCCATGTTTTCTCGTTAGGTGCATGAGCTTGATCCTCGTGACCCGGCCCAAAACCAATACATGGTATGCCGTACCTGCCCATGATGGAAACTCCATTGGTAGAAAATGTCCATTTATCTACTAGCGGTTTCCTTTCAAATAAATTTTCAAAGGACTCCACTAATGTCTGAGTCGCAGGATGATCTTCTTCAATTAACCAACTGGGAAAGTATGCTTCTGTGGGATATACAAGACCAGTGTACGCCGGTTCTCTGTAGTCATACATCTCCACTTTGGCATCAGCGGCTTTCACAGCGGGGAGATTTTTGATCTGCTGGATTGCAAATTCACCAGTCTCCCCGGCAGTTAACCTTCTATCAACGGAAATACTGCAGCTGTCCGCAACAGCACAACGGGATGGCGAACTAAAGAATATTTGCGAAACTGCGAGTGTTCCTTTGCCAAGAAAATCATGATTCGTTAAATTTTCGTTCAAGGCTTTTAATTCAGTAATAATGGGTGCCATTTTATATATTGCATTATCTCCCCGCTCAGGTGCTGAACCATGGCAGCTAAGTCCCTTTGTGCTTACTTTGATTTCCATTCTACCCCTATGTCCACGGTAAATGTTACAGGAGGTGGGTTCCGTTATTACTACGAATTCAGGCTTGATTTTATCTTCATTAATAATATATTGCCAGCATAAGCCATCACAATCCTCTTCCTGTACAGTACCGGTGACAACCAATGTATAATCTTCCTCTAGACCAAGGTCCTTAATGATTTTCCCTGCATAAACCATGGAAGCCATTCCACCCAATTGATCTGAGGCGCCTCTGCCTAGAATCACTTGATCATCTTCATATCCTTCATAAGGATCATATTCCCAAAGGTCTGGATCTCCGATACCGACTGTATCAATATGAGCATCCATTGCTATTAAATGTTTTCCGCGTCCCACATACCCCAGAACGTTTCCCATAGGGTCTATTTCCACTTTGTCAAAACCGACCCTTTCCATCTCTTCCTTAATCCTGTTTATTACGCCTTCTTCCTGACAGCTTTCGCCAGGTATTCTAATTAAATCTCGTAAAAAAATGGACATTTGTGGCTGATATTCTTCAGCTTTGGCTAGTATTTGTTTGAAATCCACTTGTCAAATCCCCCTTGATTATAAATAGTATTCTTGAAATGTACATTTAAACTTTACTTGAGCACTTTTTAATGTAGAAAAGCAGATTAATAACTTAATTTAAATCTTGCCTATAAGTGCATTGCCGCTATCTGCTCCTCACCAAATTAAATTGATACTTATCCCCCCGGAAGTACTGATACCCATAGTTAATGGGAACCCCGCCTTCGTCGTACATTACTCCGGTCAAATAAATCATAGGAGCATGGGTCTTTACTTTTAGTAACCGAGAAATATTTGCCGGCGCCAATACGGCATTGACAGTAGACATAAATTGTTTAGGCTTATACTGAGTATATAGGTCAAAAAAATCAGTAAGAGATTCGCATTTATATCTCAAGTTTATAAGTTCTTTTTCTCTTAAGATAGTCAACGGAACAACATCATAACAATAAACAACAGGACTACCGTCAGCCAGTCTTAAGCTTTCGATGGCATAGGCAGGGGCATTCTCTTCAATTTCCAACGTGGCGGCCAACTCAGAATTTATGACTATTTCCTTCATAGATATCACTTGGTCCTCCGCTGTTTGACCCGAACTTCTAATGGTCGCGGTTAAACTGTCAAGCCGTTCAATACCAGCCACAATTCTAGAAGAGTTCTTA
>Ga0209347_1006405_pt1 | contig 10449 bp, 10 predicted proteins | sample AutmiccommuBRH23_FD_187382 | JGI IMG/M metagenome (GOLD analysis project Ga0209347, IMG submission 187382) | Deep subsurface microbial communities from Mt. Terri, Switzerland - Autotrophic microbial communities BRH/23 (SPAdes) (version 2) | ecosystem: Environmental > Aquatic > Deep subsurface >...
CTCCGGCATGTATTCCGCCGATAAGTGGTTCCGCAATTTTATCTAAAGCTTCTTTTCCTAACCGACGGGTTACGAAACTGGCTAAACTTTCATCTCCACTGCTATTTCTTTTCGGAAGCACCATGTCCAACCCCATGCGAAACTTACCGGGCCAAGAGATTAATGAGCTTGCCGCAAAAGGTAAAATCTTTGTTGGTACCATTAGCATCAGACCCTCTGGAAGCTCGTGCAGGCGCCCTCCGGACAGAATATATGTCCCCTTGTGTTCCTCACTGGTACCTATTAAATCCTCTGATATTCCTGTTTGCTTTCCCAACCTGGCTACGGCCGGCTTTTGGGAAAGAAAGCAATCTGGCCCTCCCTCAATGGCAAAGCCGTCTTCATCTGTCGTTTGCAGTTTTCCACCTAATTTTTCTTCAGCCTCTATGAGAGTAATGGAAAGATCATTAATTCTTTGTTCCTGTAAGTAATAAGCTGCTGATAATCCTGCTATTCCGCCGCCTATTATCACTATTTTCTTCATTTGATAACACTCCTACTGCAACGCGCGGTAAGCTTCCTGCACCTTGTCTTTTAATGCTTGGATAAACTTAGGACTATTATTTAATGCCAAGGCTCGTCTAAAGTTAATACCCAGCTTTTCTGCATGCTGTTTTATTTCAACATCGATATCATATAAGGTTTCCACATGGTCTGCAACGAAGCTAACGGGAGCCAACAATACGTTAGTTTTACCTGCATTAGCGAAAGCATTCAATATGGTCTCAACGTCAGGCCCTAACCACTTCTCTTTGCCTCTCCCCTTGCTTTGATAGGCTAAGCAGTAAGGGTTATCTGGAAAATGAGCGGCTACCCCTTTTACTGTCTCCTCCAATTGAGCTACGTAGGGTTCGCCTTCTTCAATATAGGACAGGGGTAAACTGTGGGCGCTAAAAATAATCTCAACCTCAGCTTTAACATCTTCCTCAAAAGACTGCAGTGCCTGTTCAATTCGCTCCGCAATAGCGTATAAATACAAGGGATAATCATACCATCCCTTAGCAAAGATCAGCTTAATCGGTATATTTAAACTGCTTACCACTTGCCTTGTTTCTTTTTCGTATGTTCCTGTACTGACCCGTGAGTAATGGGGAGACAAGCTTAATGCAATTATCTGTTCCACACCTTTTGTCAACAACCTGTTTATTGCAGCTCGAATTGTCGGTTCAGAATAACTCATGCCAACTTCAACCGGGATATCTCCTCCCAATGCTTCCTGTAGAGCCTCGGCTTGAGAATGAGTTATTTGGGACAGAGGAGATGCTCCGCCAATAATACGATATCGTTCTTTTATCTTAGCCATTACCGGCGGGGGAACCCTTTTCCCGCCAAGCAATTTAGTTACAAAAGGCTCAACTGCTTCTGGTGAATCCGGCCCCCCGAATGCCATGAGCATTACGCCAACTTTATCGTTCATAGTTACCTCCTAAATCAAAGCTTTAACTGCGCTTACTGTACTTATGAACCGCTTCAACCATGGCGATAACATTGTCCACAGGAGTCTCTTTATTAATACCATGGCCCAAATTAAAAATATGACCTGGTCTGTTATCGGCTTTTTCTAAAATTTCCTTGACCTTTTGTTCTATCACCTTAGGAGGAGCCATCAAAGAAACAGGATCTAAGTTCCCTTGAATAGCGACATCGTAGCCAATGCGCTGCCAAGCTTCATCTAAATCAATCCGCCAGTCAACACCAATTACATCGCCGCCCGCTTCCCGCACCAATTCCAGTAAAGTGGAAGCGTTATTGGCAAAGTGAATTAGGGGTACTCCTAGATCCGCCAGTTGTTCAAACACGTACTTAGAGTGGGGCAATACATATTCAGCATAATCCGCCGGTGATAAAGCACCTACCCATGAATCAAAAACCTGTAATGCCTGAGCTCCTGCAGCTGCTTGGGCTCGTAAATAGCTGACTATAACCTTTGAAATTTTTTCCATCAAGGCGTGCCATACCTGAGGTGCCTGCCACATCAGTTGTTTGCAGTATAAATAGTTTCTAGAACCGCCGCCCTCTATCATGTAACTGGCTAAAGTAAAGGGCGCACCTGAAAATCCAATCAAAGGCACCTTGCCATCCAGCTCTTTTCGCACCATCTTTATGGCATCCATTACATAAGGCACGTCCTGTTCAGGTTCAATCAAACTGAGTTTCTTCACGTCTGCTTCCGAGCGTACCGGATTATGAATAACCGGCCCTTCTCCCTTGGCAAATTCCAAATCTATTCCCATACCTTCAAGCGGCAGAAGAATATCCGCAAAAAGAATAGCAGCATCTACGCCTAAGCGGTTAACTGGCTGAAGTGTCACCTCGGTTGCCAGCTCCGGAGTTTTACACATCTCCAAAAAAGAATGGTTACGTCGTATTTCCATATACTCAGACATATACCGACCTGCTTGTCTCATGAGCCAAACAGGTGTATACTCCACCTTTTCACGTTTACAAGCTTGTAAAAATACATCATTTTTCATACAGCCGCCTCCTCATAAAAAATAAAATCAATATGTGATTGTGACTAGAAGTGCATGTTCCCACAACTTCTTAATTTGCATTCATGGCAATTCTATTCTGTATTCGACAGGGTAAACCTATACTCCTTTTTTTTCATTATTGTCATAATCTCAAGAATAATGTAAATTTGTTTAGAATTTATCGGATAAATAGAAAGCAGACACCAAATGGTATCTGCTTTCTATTTCAGATTATTAAACAGAATAACCTTCTATTTAATAACTATGCTACTTACAATAAATTTTGTTTTCTAACAGCTCTGCAATGTCACAAGTTCTAACACTACTTTCTTCATGTTCCTTAAGTCCGTCTTCTATCATGGTTAAACAAAACGGGCAATTGGTGACCACCGTTGAAACCCCTGTAGCCAGAACTTGTTTGGTACGTTCTTCATTAATTCTGGTACCCAAAGTTTCCTCCATCCACATGCGTCCTCCGCCTGCACCACAGCAAAAGCTTTTGTTAAGGTTCTTATCCATCTCTTTAATCTTTCCGCCAACACGCTTAATAATGTGCCTCGGTGCTGAATATTCGTTATTATACCGGCCCAAATAGCAAGAATCATGGTAGGTAACATAGATCTCTTCCGGTTGATCTATGAAAAGCTGCCCGGTATCTAACAATTCTTGAATAAATTTGGTATGGTGAACAACTTCAAAGTCACCGCCAAAATCAGGGTATTCATTCTTTAGGGTATTAAAACAGTGGGGGCAATGAGTGACAATTTTCTTTATACCATAGGATTTAATAGTTTCGATATTCTCCTCTGCTGTCATCTGGAATAGATATTCATTACCAATTCTTCGAATTGAATCGCCACAGCATTTTTCCTCAGTACCTAGAATCCCGAAATTAACGCCGGCTGCCTGTAAAACCTTAACTACTGCTGTCGCAACCTTTTTGTTGCGATCGTCAAACGCGCCTGCACAGCCGGGCCAGTAAAGAACGTCCACTTCATCGTCATTTACTTCAGACATAATTTTAACACCTAGGTTTTCAGCCCATTTTGCCCTATCGGCGAATCCGACTCCCCAAGGGTTACCATTGTTCTCAATGTTTTTAAATACAGTCTGTACTTCAGACGGAAACTTACTTTCTTCCAATACCAAGGAACGGCGCATGCCAATAGTCTTATCAATATGCTCAACCAGCGCAGGACAATGTTCCTGACAGGAACGACATGTGGTACAGCTCCATAGAGTGTCTTCCTCAAAAACGTCCCCTATTAAAGCCTGCTCCGAAGCAGCTGCCAGTTCCGCTGTTTCACCTTGGTCAGTCGGCATATTTGTCATGGGATTTGCCAGCCCGTTCAAGTATGTTTTGAGATCTTGGGTCATTGCTTTTGGTGATAATGGTTTATCGGTTAAATATGCCGGGCAATTATCCTGACATCTGCCGCAGCGAGTGCATGCATCCGTATCAAATAATTGCTTCCATGTAAAGTGTTCAAGTTGAGATATGCCGTAGTTTTCTAGAGTCTCATCTTCAAAATTAATTGCTTTTAATGCTCCTGCAGGTTTTAAACTGCTGAAAAACTGATTAAGCGGAGTGGTTATGATATGAAGTAATTTTGAATAAGGAAGGTAAGCTATAAAGCCGAAAGCCAGCAACAAGTGAACCCACCATAAAACTACATGAATATTTTGCAGCGTCTTAACGGATGCCGCCCCAAAAACAGTTGCGAATAACATACCGACGGGACTCCAGACTGCCCATGGATCCTGAGTAGCAGCAATTCTGAGCCCTTCCATAAAAAATCCTGTTATAATTATTAATAACAGCAGGTGTAAGCTATAAGCATCATCGGATTGGTTATCCAGGCCATCAGGTTTTAGCACATAACGCCTATAGTATGCCATTACAATGCCAATAATGGCAGCTAAACCACCCAGGTCCATTAGCAGGGTCAAACCTAGGTAAAAACCACCTTTATATACTTCCAACCCCAAATCTGCCTGCAAAGCTACCACAAAAGTGCCAAAAACAAACAATAGAAAGCCGTAAAAAATAAAACTGTGAAAACTACCGGCGTAACCCTCCCGAAGGATACGGCGGTGAGCGAGAGCATGAATAATAACGTTATAAATTCTGGTTGGAACATCGTAGATACGGTCTTCCTCTGAACCCAACCGCCAGAGTTTATATTTTTTGTAAAAACCATAAACGAAAACAACTAGTGCTAATATAAAAAGCAAATACATTAAACCATGGCCATGAATATTCCAGTATAGTTCGCGACTAGCGGTCATATCAATCCCTCCGTGTAATCGTTATTCCTAGCAAAATACATCTTTCAATCCTAATGCCTAGGCTGCTTTAAGGCACGGGTTTCACTTGCAAACCCGCGCCATGTTTACTCATCCTTATATTTCTTCACTGCTTCTGTCATTGCAGGAACAACCTTAAATAAATCATTAACAATGCCATAGTCTGCAACATTGAATATATTGGCTTCTTCGTCCTTATTAATTGCAACAATGTACTTAGAAGAGCTCATTCCAGCCAAATGCTGAATAGCACCACTAATGCCGCATGCGACATAAAGCGTAGGTGATACGGTCTTTCCAGTCTGTCCCACCTGATCAGAATGGGGTCTCCAACCGGCATCAACCGCCGCACGCGAAGCCCCTACGGCCGCACCTAACGCATCTGCCAATTCCTCTATTACCGGATAGTTTTCCGGACCCTTCATGCCTCTGCCGCCACTGACAATAATGTCTGCTTCAGTTAACAATACTCGCCCACCTGACTGTTTCTGAACATCTACGACTTTAGCCCGAATATTTTCTAAATCAACGTCTACCTCTTCTACATTGGCACTGGCCCCGTCATCAGCATCAGACATTGTCTGTACATTAGGTCTGAACGTAGCCATAATCGGGGTTGAAAGAACCTTGCTTTTAGTGAATGCCTTCCCTGCATAAATGGGACGTGTAAATACCAGTTGGTCATCCTCCACTTCAGCCTCTGTAATGTCACTAACCATACCTGTTTCTACTTTTTGAGCCACCCGAGGAGCCAAGTCTTTTCCTAACGCCGTATGCCCAAAGAAAACAGCCTCAGGCTCATTTTCTTCAATTAATCCCGCTATAACCTGACTGTAAGCCTCGCTGCTATATGGAGCAAGCTCTTCATCGTCCGCCAAATATACCTTACTTGCGCCATAGGCAGCTAGCAGATCCGCTAATTCCGAAACATCCTCCCCCAGTAGAACGGCTTCCAATTCAGTTCCCAATTCCTCCGCCAGTTTCTGGCCCTTACTAAGGATTTCCAAGCTAACCTTTTTAAGTATACCATCCTGTTGTTCGGCAATTACCCAAATAGCCATATTGTTTTACTCCCCCCGTCATATAATAAAATTACTGTAATTCTTTTACTTTAATAAGAGACCATCCAGCTAAATTACCTTTGCCTCTTCCTTCAGCAACCGTACCAATTCACCTGCAGCCTCTTCCGCTTCGCCCTCAACAATTTTCCCAGCTGCTTTTTGGGGCGGCAGAAACACTTCCAATATTTCTACTTTACTATCAACAGCTAACTCAAGTTCTTCCAAACCAACCCGTTTGAGTTCTTTTTTCTTCGCCTGCATAATACCTTTCAAACTAGGGTATCGAGGTTCGTTTAGTCCCTTTTGGCAAGTAATTACCGTGGGCAGGGGGGTCTCCACTATTTGTACTCCGCCTTCTATTTCGCGAGTACATACCGCCTTACCGTCATTTATCTCTAATTTAGTTACAACATTCACCTGGGGCAGATCCAACTCTTCAGCCAAGCGGATAGCGACCTGACCGGAATTATCGTCAATAGCTACATGACCACCAAGAATTAAATCGAATTCAATCCCTTGTACGGCTGTAGCCAAGGCCTTGGCAGTTGCATATTCATCACCATTAGGAGACTCCACTAATATTGCTTTGTCCGCACCCATTGCCAGTGCCTGTCGTAACGCTTCCTGTGTTTGATCAGATCCTACACTAATGATTGTCACTTCACCGCCATTAGCTTCTTTCAGCTTCAGCGCTTCTTCAACAGCAAATTCATCGTAAGGATTAATAATGTTTTTAATTCCTTGAGAATTAATCCTTCCCTCCTTTAACTCAACCTTGGCTTCGGTGTCGAAAGTCTGTTTAAGACAAACGAGAATGTTCAAAGAAATTACCTCCCTATAAGTTTATATAATTATATTAATTAGGTTTAATAGCATGATTAATTTCTATCAAGCATTGGCTACTTGCCGATAAAATTTGGTTTGCGCTTGTCAACAAAGGCTTGCATACCTTCTTTTTGATCTTCAGTTGAAAAACATAATCCAAAAACTTCCTTTTCATGGGCTAGCGCACTATCCAAATCCATATCTAAGCCGTTTATTTGAGTGCTCTTAGTTAATTGAACAGCCAATTTCCCATTATTCATTATCTTTCCGGCTAACTGCTCCACGGACTTTAGTAATTCCTCGGGCTGAACGACTTCGTTTACCAAACCCATCTCCAAGGCTCTTTCACTATCAAATATTGCACCGGTGTATAATATTTCACTGGCGAAACCCTTCCCAATCAATCGCGGCAAACGCTGGGTACCGCCAAAGCCCGGTATTATTCCAAGGCCTACTTCCGGTTGTCCAAATTTTGCTTTTACAGAAGCAATTCGCATATCACAAGCACAAGCCAGTTCCAAACCACCGCCCAACGCATAGCCGTTAATAGCAGCAATAGTAGGTTGCGGCAGGTTCTCCAATTTCGACATAACAGAGTGACCCAGACCAGAAAACGCCCGTGCTTCCAGAGCAGTCTTCGGAGCCATCTCCTTTATATCAGCACCTGCAACAAAAGCCTTTCCAGAACCGGAAATAATTAACACTTCAACGTCATTGTCATCCTTGACCTGGTCCAATAAATCGTTCAACTCCTGCAAAACTGCATAGTTTAATGCATTTAGGAATTGGGGCCTATTTAATGTCAAATAGCCAATACCGTCCCTAACTTCCCAAAGTAAGTTTTCCAAAACTATCTCCTCCCTTTCTAATGGTAAATATTAATAATCCTTTTAGATATGGTTATTAAGTAAGCGGATCACTCATTCCTATAATTAATCACCATACCATTTTATAATGCAATTTTGATGCCAGAAAAGGCATGCATAAGAAAAAAGAAATTTTAAAAAATTAAGAAATGTTTCTTTGAAATTATAAACAAGTTTTCGTTAAAACCTCTCTCTGGAGATTGTTTGGAAAATAACATTCATCACATTATAGTTTTACTATTATTTTAATGTAAACAATGCTATACATTACTAATGTATATGCCTACTATCATATACATGTTTAGTTCTTCATAATGAATGGCTATTCATTTATGTTTTCATTATAATTTTACCTTAGCTTTTTGTCAATATGCAACCAGTTAGTTTTGTAACGACTAGGCCATTAGTGTTTCACGAAAAGAATAGACCCGGCGGGTCTATTCTTACATTTAGTCCTCTTTGTTTGGCGGCAGGATTTTTGGGCTAAAGGTATGGTACCCATCTGCAAATTTTTCACTATCTGCGTTAATCCCGTCAACGTTCTTTGCTACATCTCTAACAAACTGTTGGCGCACTGTTTCCGTTTCTTCTGCCTGCTCGTACGCTGCCTGCCTCCATTTAGTATTTTTTGTTGGCTTAGACATATCAATATTCACCTCCTTGCAACTATTATGCACAATCTAAATGATCTTATTTGACATTTGCCGATAGCAAAGCTATAGTGAAAATAGAAAATTGCATAGGGAGGTATTTCTATGGAACGCTTAACTAAAGTACAGGACCTGTTGCTAAAACATATGAATAGTGTTAGTAGAAGTAATGACAGAGCTTATCCCTTGAGCTGGGAGATTGTTCATATCGCCAGTGCTCCGCAGTTTGCCAAAATGTTGGCTGAAAAACGCGGCGTAGACCCGGAATTAGCGGCAATTGCAACTACGGTCCATGATTTCGGCAGAATTGTGACGGGAATTCAGGAAAATCATGCTGAAGCAGGTTATCTACCTTTAAAAAACTGGTTACGAGAAATGAACCTTTTTAATGAAGAGGAAATCGAAATAATTGCAGCGGCATGCAAAAATCATAGTTCAAAAGAAATAGTAGGCACACCCGTGGAAGAGATCGTAAAAGATAGTGACATAGTCGACTGTTATCTGCATGGCCATGTAATATCCAAGGAAAGCCATAGGAAACGGTTAGTTAAAGTAAAGAAAGAATTGAACCTGCCTGAAGAACAGGATTAATCACCCCGTTCTTCTTTGTTTATTTCATTGATCTTTATTAGCCAATCCTCCACTGACAATTCTTGATAGTTTTCATTCAAAGGGCAAAGTTCCGTATGTTTAAGGCAAACAAAACAATTGGCACACTGTCGCTCTTGTTTTTTGTGCATCAATAAACCCCCTGCTATATGTTTTTCAAAAAGGCTTCAAACCGCTCCAAACCTCTTGAAAAAACCTGAGGCGGCAGACCAAAACCTATTCTAAAATGTTGGTCATAGCCAAAAACAGTTCCTGGCAGTAAAAGCACATCAGCCTCCTTCACAAAATTGCTGCAGAATTCATAAGAGGACATGTTTACCTTAATTTTTGGAAATGCAGTATAACCGCCTTGAGGAATATTCCATTCAAGCTTATCGGGATTATTTTCTATGAACTGACCAAATTGCATAATATTTTGTTTTGCATGTTTAATTTTGTCTCTTAATAAACGCTCTTTGTTTTCTAAAGCGATAGCCGCCAAAAATTCACTGGGAGCAGCACAGCACATAGTGGTGTAATCACGCACCTGAGCACAATTAGTAAGCAGCTCCTTGTCTGAACTAGCAATCCACCCGACCCTCAACCCGCCTAGACCATAAGGCTTCGTTAGGTCCCCGATACTAACGCCGCTTGGCATTAAGTCAGCGGCAGCCGGCGGGTAATCATCGTTATAAAAGACGCCCCGATAAACTTCGTCTGATATTAGCCTAATCTTTTTTTCATCCACAGTATGAGCGATTTCTGTCATCTGCATGGTTGAAAAGCAAAAGCCGGTCGGGCTATGGGGCGTATTTATGATAATCATTTTAGTTTTATCAGTTACGATATTCTCCAGGTCAGAGGTATGCCATCTGAAACTTTGGTCAGGCAGCCATTTAACAATGTTGGCACCTAATGATTCAGCTAGTGCAAACAGCGATTGGTAGATAGGCCACTGAACAACTATCTCATCTCCTGGGCTGACATCTGCAAGCATCAACATGCTGATAGCTTCTGAAGCACCTGTTGCAGCAAGTATTTCTTCCATGGAAATACTTGTATACTGATTGCTCACCGCCTGCCGAAAAGCTGCAGTTCCGTTGCTTTCAATATAATCCAAAGGCAAATTAAGATAAGCTTCTCTTTTGTCCTTTCCCATAGCCAAAAGTTGATTGGTATTAGTTGTTTCAGCACAGCTTGCACACAGGTTAATATCCACTACAAACTCATACATATAAAACCAACGTTCAAGAGAAAAAGGAACCAATGGCTTCATTATTCATCATCCTTTCTTTTTTTATTTAACTCGTCTTCAGCAAATCTTAAAGCCTCTTCTTTGTTTTTTATTATACCGGAAAACCTGGCTTGCTCAACACGGTCCAAAATCACACCAACGATTGGTCCCGGCTTCACATCAAGGTTGTTGATTAAATCGTCACCGTTAAGCAGACAGTCTTTATAATTGTAATTAAGACTCATTTCCCAAAGCTGACTGAGGTACTTAACATATGAAGGTTCGATTGTTTTCCCTTTAGCAGCTCGAGTCGCAGACACATCTGCAAAGGAAAGTAGTAAAATCATACCTACATCATACTTTGCCTTTTTAAGAAAACGATAATATGCTTGTTCCGAGACCTTT
>Ga0209347_1006407_pt1 | contig 10445 bp, 6 predicted proteins | sample AutmiccommuBRH23_FD_187382 | JGI IMG/M metagenome (GOLD analysis project Ga0209347, IMG submission 187382) | Deep subsurface microbial communities from Mt. Terri, Switzerland - Autotrophic microbial communities BRH/23 (SPAdes) (version 2) | ecosystem: Environmental > Aquatic > Deep subsurface >...
TGCTGACCGCCGGTCTGTTTGTGGGCCTGTGATGCTGCGTAATGTACGCCCGCTGCTCATCGGATTCTCCTGTCTGGCGTGACTTGATCGTACCGCTGCGGCACCGGGATTGTCAACGATCGGGGAACGACTTGATTGGGACGAGCAGAAACGAATGATTCACCGCGACATGGGGAAAAAACTTATTGTGTGTGACTTGTGGCGGGCCCGCGGTGGCACTATGATTCCCCCATGAGTGTCGTTGATTTTGTTAAATCGATAGTGGCGCTGTCGGGGCTGCCGGAGCCGCTGCGGATCGGGATCTACAGTCTCGTCGGTATTGCCGTGGGCATGGCGCTGCTGCTGGCACGGATCGCCAACGCGACTTCCTATCTGTCCGACGATCCGCTGACCTGCATCAATTGTCACGTCATGACGGACGCCTATGCGAGTTGGCAGCGGGGCAGTCATGGGCGGGTTGCGGTCTGCGTCGATTGCCACGTGCCGCACAGCAATCTGGTGGCCAAGTACGCCTTCAAGAGCCGCGATGGGCTCAAGCATTCCTACGTGTTCACGGCGGGATCTACGCCGCAGGTGCTGGACCTTTCGGCGCCGGCCGTGCCGGTGGTGCAGGCCAACTGCGTCCGATGTCACGACGATCTGCTGTCGATGGTTCGACTGGCCGGGGCGACCGAGCGGCGATGCTGGGATTGTCACAGTAACATTCACGGCGAGGTGCGGAGTCTCTCGGCCTCGCCCTCGACGCTTCGGCCGGGACTGCCGGCGGCAGGGTTGGATTGGATGAAGAAAGGGGACAAGAAATGACGGCCGATTCGAGCCGAACGGGTCAGAACGGGAGCAAGGAGAGAAAGTCGTGGTCCCTGCCGCTCTGGATGGGGATCGCGATCGCCGGATTGCTCGTGGTGGTGGTCGTGCTGCTGGGGCTGCTGGCGGTTTCGATCATGGAGCGGCGGTGGGAGGCGCAGCGGCCCGCGATGGTGGTTCGCCCGCTGGGCGCGTGGGAGCCCAACAGCGCCATCTGGGGACAGAACTACCCCCGCGAGTACGAATCCTACATGCGGACCGCGATCAGCGATACCGAGACCAAATACGGCGGTTCGTATCCACGCGACTATCTTCAGATCGATCCGCGGCAGGTGATTCTGTTCGCAGGGTACGGGTTCGCCAAGGAGTATCTCCAGGCCCGTGGGCATTACCATTCCATCGAGGACGTGACCAAGACCGCCCGGTTGATCCGGCCGTTCAACGCCGCGACGTGTTGGTCCTGCAAGAGCCCGGACGTGCCCCGGCTGATGGACAAGATGGGCATCAAGGAGTTCTACGCGTCGAACTTCCACGACCTCACGAACGAGGTGACGCACCCGATCGGTTGCCAGGATTGCCACGACCCGCAGACGCTCAAGCTCACCATCACCCGCCCGGCTCTGCGCGAGGCCTTCGCCGCCATGGGCAAGGACATCAACCAGGCAACCCACCAGGAGATGCGGTCGCTTGTGTGTGCGAATTGCCACGTGGAGTACTATTTCCGGACGGACCCGCAGGCGGGGATGAAGAATTATCTGGTTTTCCCCTGGGCCAAGGGGACTACGCTGGAGGAGGTGATGACCTATTACGACGGGGTGGGCCACACCGACTATGTGCACGCGATCTCCGGCACGCCGATCGTCAAGGCCCAGCACCCGGATTATGAACTGTACCTGACGGGAATCCACGCCTATCGAGGCGTCTCGTGCGCCGACTGCCACATGCCGTACCGCACCGAGGGCGGGGTCAAGTACACCGACCACCACGTCCAGAGCCCGCTGCTGAACATCGCCAACAGTTGCGCCGTCTGCCACCGCTGGAGCGAGGACGAGATCCGCACCCGCGTCGAGGGCATTCAGACCAAGAATGAGGCTGCCCGACTGGCCGCCGAGGACGCCCTGGTGAAGGCCCACTTCGATGTGGCGGCCGCCACCCAGGCGGGGGCTTCCGAGCAGGACCTCGCCGCCCCGCGAAAGCTGCTCCGCCAGGGCCAGTTCCGCTGGGATTTCATCGCGGCCAACAACGGCATGGGCTTTCACTCCCCCCAGGAATCCATGCGCCTGCTCGGCGAGGCGGCCAACCTGGCCCAGCAGGCCCGCATCGAAGCCGCGCGTCTGCTGGCCATGCGAGGAGTGATGCAGCCGGTAACGTACCCGGACATCTCCACGCGAGAAAAGGCCGGCGAGGTGGTTCAAGCTTTCGTCGAAGGCAAGGGCGTCCCCGTTCTGCCATAGCCTCTCCTGATATCTACGGGTGTGCCCCAGAATACGATAGCCGCGACCGCAGGGAGGATCCAGGACGTGGAGCGTCCGACATCCAAGACAATCTTCGTTCGGCTCCGGGCGGCGGCAAACTCGGTGGGCACGGCCTGTTTGGAGTTCCGCCTTTAGGCGGGTCTAACGGTCTTGCGGCGTAGCCGGTTCCTTTCGCAGAACCCCGGAGTCTTCCAGGCGGTTCGGACCGTTCTGAACCGCGTAAATCCGCCATTCTTCACTTGGGGACGTGACTGGGATCGAACCCAAGGTCTGGTCTACTTGACAAGAGATTGGCGGGGTCGGTAGAATTGGCGCAGGATGTCGATATCGCGGAGCAAGTTCGGCGACTGCCCTGTTGAAACGCGAGTGAACGCTCGGTCGAGAGCGTATGGGCCGGGCGACAAGAGGCAGGTAGAGGCATCGGTGCACAACAGGGCTTCTGAGGGGGAAACAGGAGCGGATGCGATGACGGGACGGGAGAAACGAGCGAGAGGCGGAACACCGACTTCGGTCGAGGTAAGGCGACGCTCCGGCCGTTCTTCCATCATCCGTCATCGATCATCCTTCATCAATCGCTACGGCTTCACGCTGATCGAGCTGCTTGTCGTCATTTCCATTGTGGCCCTGCTGATGGCCATCCTGGCACCTACGCTGCAGCGTGTCCGGAAACAGGCCCGAGCTGTCGTCTGTCAAGCCAACTTGAAGCAGTGGGGCGTCTTTCTGGCGACGTACGTCAGCGAGAACGACGGACGTCTGCCCGCACCGTCGGCCAAGGAAAGGGATGACCCTCACTACATAGAGTGGTGGGGATGCCTCGGCGGCTGGGGCTCGGATGCTTGGGCGCATGACCAAGCCAAAGACATTCGCTGTTGTCCCATGGCCGCCAGGCTGGCAAATCCAACGGGAACGAGCCAGGCCCAGAGCCTGGGGGGCACTTTCCTGGCCTGGGGCCGCTTCTGGCCTGAAGGCGAGGGGCCGCTGCCCGGGTGGAATCCCCGCGGCAGCTACGGCATCAACAGTTGCGTGACGGGTTATTGGTACAACAGCGTGGAGGACATGCGATTGCTGACCTGGCAGACGCCTGATGTGCGGGACGCAGGCAGTATCCCCGTGTACTTCGACCACGCCGCGCCCTGGGCCTGGACGTGGGCGTGGGACAGCCACGGCGTAGAGCCTCCCGCATGTGACTCGATTCCGACCGGCTTCAATTCCCAACTGTGCATGTCTCCCTGCATCAACCGCCACGAGGGAGGGATCAACGTTGCGTTTCTGGACTGGTCCGTGCGCAAGGTGGGCTTGAAGGAACTCTGGACTCTCAAGTGGAACCGCCGGTTCAGCACCTCGGGGCACTGGACCAAGGCCGGCGGCGTGAAACTGGAGGAGTGGCCGGCGTGGATGAGGGGGTTCAAGGACTACTGAAAGGACCCCGCTCAAGGGTCGCGGAGGTTTGGATTGGAGACAACGCCCTCGGAGTCGGCTCTGCCGCAGGCCCCGACGGAAAGAGATCGTCCGCCGATCACGCAGATTGAAAGCTCCTGGAATCCGCGCGAATCGGCGCAATCTGCGGCCAGGCACTCTTCATTGCCACCGCCCAGCCGCCCGCTCCCACGCTTGCACTCGCCGCTTGACTTGGCGGCGTCCCCCCGCGATAATGGCTCTTACGCCAAGGAGGGGGCGACAATCGCCGCCCCGGGCCGCAGGCCGTCCCTCGTAGGGGCGAGTCATGACTCGCCCGTACTTGCATTGCCGCCGTCGTATCGAGGCGAGCGACGAGTGACGAAACTACGCCCCTTGGCCAAAGATCGGTCCGGCCCGGTAGCCGCCCTACGAGGCTCGAGATGGATAGATGCGGATGTAACCTGGCTCTTCGACGCACGACGTTTCACGAGGCCGGCGTCACGCGCCCCCAGCCCCGGCCCGGATTCCAAGGATGCCTCACCCAATTTGGTTCGGAAATGAGTGTGGCGTCCCCCGATTTCGTTATCCATGACTGGACCACCCCATGAACCTGAGTGTATTGAAATCCAATAGAGGAGACAGCATGGCCAGACATTTCTTAGGCGGGATCATACTCTCTGTCTGTTGTTTCATTGGCTTGAGCTCTGCTCAAACAAAGGCTCCAGCCCCTTGTGGCCCTGTTCCGTCCGAGAATCAGATGAGATGGCAGGAAATGGAGTACTACGCCTTCGTTCATTTCTCCTTGAATACCTATACGGATCAGGCGTGGGGCAATGGCAATGAAGATGTCAATCTGTTTGATCCTGCGGAACTGGATTGCCGACAGTGGGCCCGTATCTGCAAAGAGGCCGGCATGAAAGGCATCATCGTGACGGCCAAGCACCACTGCGGCTTTTGCCTTTGGCCCTCTCAATACACGGAGTATTCGGTAAAGAACGCGCCCTGGCGCGACGGCAAGGGAGATGTGGTTCGTGAACTGGCCGAGGCCTGCAAAGAGTACGGCCTGAAACTGGGGATCTATTTGTCCCCCTGGGACAGGAACCACCCGGATTACGGCAGGCCCGAATACATCACCTACTTTCGGAATCAACTGACCGAGCTGCTCACCGACTACGGCCCCGTTTTCGAGGTATGGTTTGACGGGGCCAACGGCGGGACCGGGTACTATGGCGGCGCCAATGAAAACCGCAAAATCGATCCCACGACCTATTACGACTGGAGCAATACCTACAAGCTGATCCGCAAGTTGCAGCCCAACATCGTGATATGGAACGATGGGGGCGACCGGGGCGATCTCCGCTGGGTGGGGACCGAAGCAGGGTTTATCGGCGAAACCAACTGGAGTCTGTTGAATGCCACCGGGGCGGTGCCCTACAACATGCTGCACTACGGCGTGGAAAACGGGGATTCGTGGGTGCCGGGCGAAGTCAACACGTCCATCCGACCGGAATGGTTCTACCACCCGCGTGAAGATACCAGGGTCAAAACGCTGCCTCAACTAATGGGTACTTACTACAACTCCATCGGGCGCAACGCCACCCTGCTTCTCAACTTCCCCATCATGCCCAATGGCCTGATCCACAGAAACGACGAGAAGGCCGCGTTCGATTTGGCCCAGGCCGTAAAGGAAGCATTCGCTGTCGATCTTGCCAAAAACGCCAAAGTGCAAGCTACGAACGTTCGCGGCCATGCAGACCAATTCGGGGCCGCCAAGGCCATAGACGGTGACAAAGATACCTATTGGGCTACGGATGATGGCGTAACACAAGCATCCTTGACCCTGGATTTCGGCAAACCCACCACGTTCAACCGTTTCCTGGCACAGGAGCACATTCGCTTGGGACAACGCGTGAAGGCCTTCACGGTGGAAGCCCTGGTGGATGGACACTGGAAGGAACTCGCGACGGCAACCACCATCGGGTACAAACGCATCCTGCGTTTCCCGTCGGTCGAGGCAACACAGGTTCGTTTCACTATCACCGATTCGAAGAGTTGTCCCGCCATTTCCAACATCGGAATCTACTGTGCCCCGCAAATCCTGACGTCTCCCTCCGTGATCCGAAATCAATCCGGCGACGTCATCATCACGCCGGCCGACAAGGAATCGATTGTGTACTATACCACGGACGGCAGCACACCCCCGAAGAACTCGAGCCAATACACGGATCCTGTCCACGCGGAAGGGAAAGTGCGGGTCAGTACCATTGCATACGAACCCTCTTCGGGCAAAAGCAGCCCGATATGCCACGAGGAATTCGACTTGCCACGAAAGGATTGGAAGCTTGTCGGCATCGACGATCAGAAGGCCTACGCCCTCCTGGACGGGAACCCATCTACAGTATGGCATCAACCCAGAAACCGCCGGTTGCCTGCCGATTTGGTTATCGATTTGGGAAAGGAACAGAACCTGGGTGGTTTCCGATACTTTCCGGATCAGGGCATGTGGGGTCCGGGGATCATTACGAATTACGAGTTTCACGTTTCGATGGACAATGTGGAATGGAGACTGGTCGACCAAGGCGAGTTCTCCAACATCAAAAACAACCCTCTGTGGCAAACCAAGATGTTTGGCCCTGAAAGAGCCCGCTACATCAAGCTCCGTGCTTTGAGGAACACCGAGAACAACAGCAACATCGGCTATGCGGAAGTGGATGTCATTACCGTTGAGAACTGATCGGGGACAACGCCGTCGCAGCGGGCTCTGCCGGCAGGCCCCGACGATTCTTTCACCACGGAGAACCTGAGGGCACGAAGACGGGGCGACAGCGGTAGGGTGGACTCCGTCCACCGTCTTTCCTATCACAATCCCCGCCCGGCCGGAACCAAGTAACTCACGCAGGGACGCAGTGACGCAGAGACCAAGAGGACGCCTCTCTTTCAATCCCCTGCGTCCCTGCGGCTCTGCGTGAAACAGAATCCGTTTGTTTACAGGGACTTGCACCGACCCCGCGGGATCATCTGGAAATCCTTTTTAGTTGTTGCGGGTTAGTAGCACAAATTGAAAACCTCCTGGAATCTGCGCAAATCGTCGCAGCCCGCGGCCGGACCCTCTTGATTGCCTCCGCCCGCTCCCAGGCCTTGACTTCCCGGCGTCCCCCCGCGATAATGGCTCTTACGCCAAGGAGGGGGCGACAATCGCCGCCCCGGGCCACGATGGATCAACCGCAGAGGTCGCAGGGATACGCAGAGGGCAGACGAGTGACGAGCGACCAGTGACGAGTGACGAAATCGCGTCCCTTGGCCAAAGCTTGGGCCGGCCCGATAGGCGCACTGCAAGATCGAGAGGCGATGCAAAACAGATAGGTGGCGAGTCATTATATTGGATAAATTACCTGACATCTTCAAGTTCCTTAGACAGGAGGTCCACTGGACAAGGCCGCGTCGCGAGTTAGCCCAATGGATGGAAGACCGAGCCCCGTCATTTGTCCATGGCTACGTTGGCGCGGTGCAATTGCTGTACATGCCTATGTTCCCAGCGCGAGTCCATCTCATCTGTCATATAATTCGAGATATCTATTGGAAACTGCCCGCAGTCCTCGGCGAGAAGCCCAAGCAGCGCCCGACCGAAGTCTTTCCGGATATGGTTAAGGAACTTGCCAAGCGTTGGAGTACGTACCCTCCTCCCGGAGTGATCGATATCGGTAAGACCACTTCCGAATTCACCGTAAGTGCTCAGGTCTATCGTTACGTAGAGAAGATCGTGAGAAAGAGCGGTGAGATTCACGATCAGCCATCTGTAGGTAAGCAACTCGCCAGTGCTCTGTTTCGTTCCCTTGATCGACGAAACCCGGAACTCATTCTGCCATGGATCATCAGGTCTTTTGATGCTGAATATGACTTCTTTGTCAAGAGAGCTCATCTTGCCCAGAGCGTGGATAAGGTACCTACCGACGACGGCTTGATTGAGCATTTTGAGAGCTTTGAACGAGCGTTCCATTCCCTGGTCGGTCCGTACTTTACCGGAAAAGAGGAACTCGATGCCATCCTTCAAGACACCAACGAGACAGCAGATTGACACGGCGATCCAACGCATGCGGTCCCCTGAATTCGCCGCTTACTTCTTGTCGCGGTTGAACAATCCCAAGTGGATTCCTGCACTGAAAGAGAATGGTCTGCTCGCCAACCCGCTCCCGGCGGTGTTCGTCGAAGGCGGAGGCACGCTCTATCCGCATTGGCCGCCGTCCAAGTACTTGGCCCGCATGGCTTCGGTGGCTCCCCAGGAAGTGGCAGACCTCTTCGCCAAGATGGAAACGGATAACGCATCAATCATTGGTGATATGCTGGACGCGGCGTTGGCGATGCCGACGGCTGACTCTGCCCGTCTTGTTCCGCCGATTTGCCACGCGGCGACGGAGGGCAATCTATGGGTTCACTTCAAGGACGCGAGTGATCTGTGCGTGCGTCTGGCACAAGGCGGAGAGTTCGATGCGGCGGTGAAATTAGCGGAGACCCTGTTTGCACCCAAGCCAGAGGATGAGCGGAAGGGGCCAAGACAACGGGATCAGTACTGGTACAAGGATGGCCTGAGGAAGATTATTCCTGTCCTGGCTGGGCCGCGGGCGCGTGGTCTTCTTCCAAAACTTTGCGAATGGCTGGATGCTGCGGTCCGTGGAAGGATGAGGAAGCACGGAGATCAAGAGGTTGAGACTGATTACTCATACATCTGGCGTCCAGCAGTCGAGGAGCATGAGCAGAACCAAAGTCACGACTTCGCAGGTGTCATGACCGGGTTCGTCAGGGCAGGTTTCGAGCAAGCGATACGAAGTGCATCCATCTCCCTGGATGAAGCACTTCAGGTTATCGGTCGTTACCCATTTCTCATCTTCAAGCGTATCAGAATTCATCTTATTGGAGAGTTCGCGGACCAGAACCTCCGTTTAGCTCGCCAAGTAATGCTTGATCGCAAACTCTTCGATGACTATGAATACAAGCACGAATATGCAAGGCTGGTCGGCAACCGGTTCTCCATGCTTGAGCCCGCTGAGCAGACGGAATGGCTTCGTTGGGTCTGCGATGGCCCACGGGGAGAGGAAGGCGAGGCGCTGGATGAGCCGGATGACCATGATCTGAGCCAGCACCGGCGCGATTACTGGCGATTTGAGCGTTTGCACTGGGTGCGTGAGCATCTCGCGGGCGAAGACAAGCGTTTCTACCAGGGAATGTTTGAGAAGTGTGGAGAGCCGGATATGGCCGATCTAAGTATCCGCGAAGGTCCGGCGCGATGGGGCTCCGATAGCCCGATGACCGTAGACGAACTCACTAGGAGCACGTTTAAAGAAGCGGTCAATGTGGTTTCATCATGGAAGCCCCAAGGATCACGGTTCGATGGGCCCACTTTGGATGGGCTCGCTTCGACGTTCGGGCAGTACGTTGCGACCGATCCCGAACAGTTCTCCCTCGGGGCCCGGGCCCTAATTAATCGCCCTGCGCTATTCGTTCGCAAGTTCATCAGTCAAATGGCTGACGCGGTGAAGGCCGGACAGCAGATCGACCTGGCAACGGTCCTTGAATTATGCAACTGGGTAGTGTCGCGTCCGTATGAGGAACGCACCACACCACTACAGGAGCATGAGGTTCTGGTCGACGAGAACTGGCAATGGACTCGGGAGGACATATCGCGATTTCTGCTGAACGTCTGCAAGGCAAAGAATGGTGAGATACCAAGATATCCGATGAAGGAATATCGTTGGTCCATATGGACGCTGATTCAGAACCTGGCCCATGATCCTACCGAGTCAAACATAGTACACGACGCTTCTCAGGATGATCCGCGTACCCACGATTATCTCGGCCTTGGCATCAACTCGCCGCGAGGCCGTGCAGTGGAGACGGCGCTCGAGTATGCCCGGTGGGTGGCAAACCATATCAAGAAGGCTGATAGCAAGGAGGAGGCGGTTCCCGATGGTTTCGCGGCCATGCCCGAGGTTCAGAGGATGCTGGAGTGGCAGATCGCTCCAGATAATGAGAGCCGCGAGGTCATGGCGGTCATCGGGGCGTTTACCGCCCTAATCTACTGGATTGATAATCAATGGCTGGCAAATAATGCCCATCACTTGTTCAATCTGCGAGCGATTGAACGGACGCCAGCGGCAGGCCATGGGTGGGCGGCGTGGAATGCATTCCTCGTATGGGTGAGACCGCATATTGAGTACTATCAGATACTCAAGGTTCAGTTTGCCTACGGTGTTGAGCAAGCGGCCAAGGTGAAGCCATCTGAACGCATTCGTGAGCAGCCAATGTATCATCTTGGTGAACACCTGATGCTTCTGTATGGGCGAGGAAACTTAGGCTTGGAAGATGATGATGGTCTTCTTCGGCGGTTTGTCGAAACATCAAGCCCCGATATCAGGCGGCACGCGATAGGTTTCATCGGAGAGAGCCTTGAGGGGGACAAGGAGGTCCCAAGTGAGATCATCCAGCGATTCATGTCGCTATGGGATCTGTATTGGGCAGGTCCTGGCAAGGAAGATGCGGCAGAGGAACCGAGTGCATTTCTCTTTGGCCTCTGGTTTTCATGCAGCCGATTCCCTGAACAGTGGGCCCTGGATCGCTTGGCAGACTATGTTCGAGTGGTCCCCACGCCTGAGCCGGACCATGCCATAGCAGAGAGGCTTGCTAAGATTGCGCATGTTGACATCGTGAGATCGATCCAAATCCTGGATCGGATTGTGCGAGGTGATCAGGAAGGTTGGCGGATTCACGGATGGC
>Ga0209347_1006409_pt1 | contig 10443 bp, 6 predicted proteins | sample AutmiccommuBRH23_FD_187382 | JGI IMG/M metagenome (GOLD analysis project Ga0209347, IMG submission 187382) | Deep subsurface microbial communities from Mt. Terri, Switzerland - Autotrophic microbial communities BRH/23 (SPAdes) (version 2) | ecosystem: Environmental > Aquatic > Deep subsurface >...
AAGCCAGAAACAAACCCGTGCCAGCGGCCCCGGTTGAGCGTACGCTGAATCGTCAGCATATTGATCGGCCCCATGGGCGATGAGACCAGCAGTCCGATAATAAAACCTTTGGCAATGGTTTCAAGCATAATATTGCTATTTACAGAGAAACAGGGGGTGTTTTCTTTGGTGCAAAGATACGTTCATTATCAAAACGAACAAAAAGAGATCTATTGATGAAGCAAGTCTCTTTCTTAACGAAAAAGTTCAATACCATTAGACTTTTTCTTACAGACTATTTCTGCGCTCGACAGAGCAAAAAGGTTCGCTCTGCTCTCACTTAACGAAATAGTACTCGTCATGGCAGAAGACAAGTAAACTTGTCCTCTGCACATTTGACTTAACGAAAAAGTTCAATTGCCATTAGACTTTTTCTCGTCATGGCAAAGATCAAACAAGTTTGACCTTTGCGCATTTGACTTAACGAAAAAGTTCACTAACTTTGTCTCTTCAATCAGACAAACGGGAATCGATGGATAAATTGAATCGGACGTACGCCCCTCCTGATTCAACACCCTCATTCTCTAACTGATGCAATCTAAAAACATAGATATGATTTCATTTTTCAGTACCCCCTCTCAAAGTGTGATTGCCGTAGAAACGGAAAACTCCTTCACGGAAGAAACAGTAAACAGACTGGCCTGGCTTTTTGGAGAGGCAGAGATGCTCAACGCAGAGCGTGTCGAACGGCAGTTTATTGGCCCCCGTCGCGAGATGATCACCCCCTGGAGCACCTGTGCTGTGGAGATCACACAGAACATGGGTATTGAAGGAATCACACGCATCGAGGAGTATACTCCCCAGCCGGAAAATGAAACAGCTGCATTCGATCCCATGCTGCAGCGAAGGTATGAGAATCTGGATCAATCTCTCTTCACCATCGGGAAAAAACCGGAAGAGATACTTTATATCGATGACATCACAGCATATAACGCTGCAGAAGGTCTCGCACTGAGTGATGATGAGATTGGTTATCTCAACGCGGTCAGCGAAAAGATGGGACGCAAGCTCACCGACAGTGAGGTGTTTGGCTTCTCGCAGGTGAACTCCGAACACTGCCGGCACAAGATATTCAACGGCACGTTCATCATCGATGGTGAGGAGAAAGAGCTGACACTGTTCCAGCTGATAAGGAAGACCTCCAGCGTAAACCCCAACAGTCTCATCTCTGCCTATAAGGACAACGTCGCTTTCGTACAGGGGCCCGTTTTTGAACAGTTTGCACCTGCCAGCGGCGACAAGCCCGATTTCTTCGCGACGAAAGATGTGGAGAGCGTACTTTCACTCAAAGCAGAAACACATAACTTCCCTACCACAGTAGAGCCGTTCAACGGTGCCTCCACAGGCACGGGCGGCGAGATCCGCGACCGGCTGGCAGGAGGGAAAGGCTCACTCCCCGTGGCTGGCACAGCCATCTACATGACCTCCTACCCCCGTCTGGAAGAGGGGCGTGCGTGGGAAGAGAGACTCTCTCCCCGCAAATGGCTCTATCAGACGCCTGAACAGATACTGATCAAAGCTTCCAATGGCGCCTCCGACTTCGGCAACAAATTCGGTCAGCCGCTTATCTGCGGCTCTCTGCTCACCTTTGAGCATGCAGAGAACGAGAAGAAGTTCGGCTATGACAAGGTGATCATGCTCGCCGGAGGTGTCGGTTATGCCAACAAGCGCGACGCGTTAAAGGGAGAACCTGAAAGCGGTGAAAAAGTGGTGGTGCTGGGCGGTGATAACTACCGCATCGGCATGGGCGGCGGTGCCGTCTCATCCGTCAATACGGGAGAATATTCATCGGGCATCGAGCTGAACGCCGTGCAGCGTGCCAACCCCGAGATGCAGAAGCGTGTGGCCAACGTCATCCGCACCCTGGCTGAATCGGATGAGAACCCCATTGTCTCCATACATGATCATGGTGCAGGCGGCCACCTGAACTGTCTCTCCGAGCTGGTGGAGCAGACCGGCGGAGTGATCGAGATCGATAGGCTGCCTGTCGGTGACCAGACTCTCTCAGCGAAGGAGATCATCGGCAATGAGAGCCAGGAACGGATGGGACTGCTGGTGAAAAAAGAAGATATTGAACGGATCGAACGGATTGCCTCACGCGAACGCTCTCCCATGTACGTGGTGGGTGAAACGACCGGCGATATGAAGTTTACTTTCCGCAACAGCGAGGGTGTCAACCCCATCGATATGAAGCTGGAGGATTTCTTCGGGAAACCGCCTGTCACCATCATGGAAGACAATACCATAGAAGAAGAGTACACTGCTCCGGTCTACGACCCCGAACAGCTTGGAACCTATATCGAGAACGTGCTGAAGCTGGAGGCGGTAGCCTGCAAGGACTGGCTCACCAACAAGGTGGACCGCTCCGTAACGGGTAAGATTGCCCGTCAGCAGTGCCAGGGCGAGATACAGCTGCCGCTGAGCGACTGCGGTGCGATCGCGCTCGACTACAGAGGGTATGCGGGGATGGCTACGTCACTCGGACATGCCCCGCAGGTTGCGCTGATAGACCCTGCTGCTGGATCGGTGATGGCCATCGCAGAAGCACTCACCAACATCGTCTTCGCACCACTGGCTGAGGGGCTGCAGAGTGTATCACTCAGTGCCAACTGGATGTGGCCCTGCCGCAACCCGGGTGAGGATGCCCGTCTCTATAAGGCGGTGGAAGCCTGTTCCGATTTTGCCTGCGACCTGGGTATCAATATCCCCACGGGAAAGGATTCTCTCTCGATGACGCAGAAATATGGCGATGAAAAGGTCTACTCCCCCGGAACGGTTATCATCTCCGCCGCTGCCGAGGTGAAGAATATACGCAGGATAGTTTCACCGGTACTGGCCTACATCAAAGGAACCTACCTCTATTACATCGACTTCTCTTACGATACCTTTAAACTGGGGGGATCGGCCTTTGCTCAGACCATGAGTAAGGTGGGCGATGAAGCGCCCATGGTGACCGATGCTGAATACTTCAAGAATGCTTTCGCTGCGATACAGGAGCTCACCAGCCGCGGGTTGATCCTCGCAGGTCATGATATCTCCGCCGGAGGGATGATGACCACCATGCTGGAGATGTGCTTCGCCAACCCGCAGGGAGGCCTGGAGGCACACTTCGACAAAATACGCCATGCCGACCTGATCAAGATACTCTTCTCGGAAAACCCGGGAGTGCTCATTCAGGTGAAACATCACCGCCTGGTGGAGAAGATCCTTGATGATTACGGCGTGGGATTTGCCATCGTGGCACGACCCATCGAGGAACGCAGGCTGATCATTGCCAAAGATGAATTCCGGCAGGTATTTGAAATTGATCAACTGCGCGATGTATGGTACGACAGCTCTTACCTCCTCGACCGCAAACAGAGTGGTGAGACATGTGCGACACAACGATTCAACAACTATAAACAGCAGCCGTTACAATTTGGATTTAACCCCTCCTTCACAGGCAGGATGGAAGAGCTGGGGCTCAACCCTGACAGGAAAGAGCGTACAGGTCTCACTGCCGCCATCATACGCGAGAAAGGCACCAACGGAGAGCGCGAGATGGCTTATGCGCTATACCTCGCCGGCTTTGACGTGAAGGATGTACATATGACCGATCTCACCTCAGGACGCGAGACACTGGAGGATGTGCAGTTTGCCGTCTTCTGCGGCGGCTTCTCCAACTCCGATGTGCTGGGTTCCGCCAAGGGATGGGCCGGCGGCTTCCGCTACAACGAGAAGGCGAAAAGTGCACTTGAGCACTTCTATGCAAGGGAGGAGACCCTCAGCCTGGGTATATGCAATGGTTGTCAGCTGCTGATGGAGCTGGGAATGATCTACCCCGAGATGGGTGAGAACCATCCGAAGATGGAGCATAACCTCTCACACAAGTTCGAATCGGCCTTCGTGAGTGTGGAGATACCTAAGAACGAGTCGGTGATGTTCAAATCGCTCGAAGGCACGAAAATGGGGATCTGGGTGGCTCACGGCGAAGGACGCTTTGCGTTGCCCGAATCTGAATCGGCCTACAACATTGCAGCGAAATATGTCTATGACGAATATCCCGGCAACCCCAACGGCTCTGATTATGCCGCCGCTGCCGTCTGCTCCCGCGACGGACGTCACCTGGCGATGATGCCCCACCTGGAACGGACCATCTTCCCCTGGCAGAATGCCTACTACCCGTTCGGTTACCGGAAGCATGATGTAACACCCTGGATGGAGGCATTCGCCAATGCCCGTGAGTGGTTGAAAAAAAAAGCGCTGAAAGAGATATAAAGTATTGACAAAGTGACACGACCGATTTTTGAAATCATATTGAGAGTACGCGACTATGAGTGTGATACGCAAGGGCATGTGAACAATGCCAACTATCAGCACTATTTCGAGGTGACGCGTCACGATTTTCTGGAGAAGGTGGGACTGAATTTTTATCAATTGCACCTTAACGGCATCGATGCGGTGGTCTCCCGGGTGGAGATACGCTACAAGGTGCCGCTGATTGGGATGGATCAATTCAGATGTACCGTCACCAGTATCGAGAAAGCAGGGGTGAAGTACATCTTCCATCAGGAGATCATCCGTCTTTCGGACAACGTTACCTGCGCCAAAGCAAAGATTGAGGTGGTCAATCTTGTAAACGGTAAGCTGTCGAACCCGGATCTTTTCGACGAAGCTTTCAGGGATTACCTTTGAGGATTTGGGATGTGAGAGTTGGGAGTTGGGAGCATGCTTCCACTTCCCTAGCTTACAGCTTATTGCTTATTGCTTACCGCTTATAGCTTATTGCTTATTGCTTATAGCTTATCGCTTACCGCTTATTGCTTATCGCTAATGGACGACAAATCTTTATACCGGATAGCGCTCACGCAGATAAAAGGCGTGGGTGTGGTGCATGCCCGTAATCTGATGCAGGTTGTGGGTGATGAGGAGGCTGTTTTTAAAGAGAGCAGTCGCAAGCTGGAATCTATCCCCCGCCTCTCCCGAAGAGTCATAGAAGAGATACGCAACCCCGAGGTGATGAGACGGGCTGAGAAAGAGTTGGAGTTCGTCGCCAAAAATAACCTTCAACTCCTCTTTTTTACCGATAAACATTATCCGCAACGTCTCACACAATGCATCGACGCACCGCTTCTGCTTTATGCCAAAGGCAACACCGACCTGAACCGTGAAAAGGTAATAAGCATTGTAGGCACACGTAACGCCACAAGGTATGGTGAGGAGTACTGCAAGGAGTTCATTAGAGAGATCTCGGTAAAACTACCTGATATCTTAATTATAAGCGGACTGGCATACGGGGTAGACATCTGCGCCCACAGGGCTGCACTGCAAAACGGTTTACCCACCGTTGCAGTGCTGGGACATGGTCTGGACCGCATCTACCCGTCTCTGCACCGCCAGACAGCGGTGGATATGCTGAGAACAGGGGCACTGCTCACTGAGTTTCCCAGCAATACCAATCCTGACAAGCACAATTTCGTGAAACGAAACCGTATCGTCGCAGGCATGGCCGACGCAGTGGTAGTGGTAGAATCAGGCATGAAAGGAGGATCACTCACTACAGCCGATATTGCCAACTCCTACTTCCGGGAAGTGTTTGCATTACCGGGACGTATTCGTGACAAGATGTCTACCGGTTGCAACCAGTTGATCTCCGACAACCAGGCAGTGTTGTTGCGCAGTTCAGGTCACTTTCTCTCTCATATGGGATGGGAGCAGGAGACCAAACCAAACCTCCCCGTGCAGAAAGAACTATTCCCGGAGCTTTCCGGAGATGAGGGGAAGATATTCAACACCCTCAACAACAAGGGAGCGATGCAGGTGAACACCCTTGCCATTGAACTCAATATTCCGGTGACAGAACTTTTCCTCACACTGCTCGAAATGGAGATGAAGAATATTGTGGAATCACTCCCCGGAGGTATATATCAACTTGTATAAAAATAGGCGATTATACTTTTCTCTTCATCTGAATATTTTTCATATCTTTGAAAAATAAACCAATTTTAAAAATCAATGGCATTACATATTGGCGATATAATACCTGAAAATTTAGGTACCGATCAAAACGGAAATTCTGTAAAAGCGAGCGATTTCGCCGGTAAAAAGATGGCACTCTATTTCTATCCGAAAGATAACACCCCCGGATGCACAGCACAGGCATGTAGCCTGCGCGATGGCTATACCGAACTACGGGGAGCGGGTTATGAGATTGTGGGTGTGAGCGTCGACAGTGAGGCATCGCATAAAAAATTCATCGATAAATACGCCCTCCCTTTCCCGTTGATTGCGGACAGCGACAAGAAGCTGGCAGAGAAATTTGGCGTGTGGCGGGAAAAATCGATGATGGGGAAAAAATTCATGGGAACAGTACGCACCACTTTCCTTGTAGATGAATCTGGCATCATCAGCCACATCATCGAAGGACGTAGTGTAGACACAAAGAACCATGCTGCGCAAATATTGGGGATCAGTTGACTACAACTCATCATGCAAGGTCACTCCTTACAGACAGGTGCTTCCCTGTTTTATAAGAGCAGGTATAATCACCGGGAATGACACTATGTAGGAAAAATTAAAAAAACAAATACAACATTATGGAACAAGAACAGGTAAAAGGGAAAGAGAAAGAAAATGATAACAAGAACGGTGAGAAGATGAAGGCGCTGCGTGCAGCGATGGATAAAATAGAAAAGACTTACGGTAAAGGATCCATCATGAAAATGGGTGATGAGCAGGTGGTTGATGTTTCAGTCATATCTTCTGGTTCCATCAGTTTGAATGTGGCACTGGGCGTAGGCGGTTATCCGCGTGGTCGTGTCATAGAGATTTACGGCCCGGAATCATCAGGTAAGACAACACTCGCCATACATGCCATTGCCGAAGCGCAGAAAGCGGGTGGTGTAGCGGCATTTATTGATGCCGAGCATGCTTTCGACCGTTTTTACGCCGAGAAATTAGGGGTGAATACCGACGAATTACTTATCTCACAGCCCAGCAGCGGAGAAGAGGCTCTGGAGATCGCTGAGCAGCTGATCCGCTCTTCAGCGGTTGATATTGTAGTGATAGACTCCGTGGCTGCCCTCACACCTAAAAAGGAGATTGAGGGAGAGATGGGCGACTCCAACGTAGGACTGCAGGCACGCCTGATGTCACAAGCGCTCAGGAAGCTCACCTCCGCCATCAGCAAGACCAACACCACCTGTGTCTTCATCAACCAGTTACGCGAAAAAATAGGTGTCATGTTCGGTAATCCGGAGACAACAACCGGCGGAAATGCATTGAAGTTCTATTCATCCGTGAGGCTGGATATCAGGGGTAATGGTTCTCCAATAAAGGATGGAGAACAGCAGATTGGGAGACCCACCCGCGTGAGAGTAGTGAAAAACAAAGTGGCACCTCCCTTCCGAAAGGCTGAATTCGATATCATGTATGGTGAAGGGATCTCCCGCACAGGTGAGATCATCGACCTGGGATCTGAGCTGAATATCATCAAGAAAAGCGGCTCGTGGTACAGTTATAACGACACCAAGCTGGGACAGGGAAGAGACGCAGCCAAAGCGGCAGTGAAAGACAATCCCGAGCTGGCAGAAGAGCTTGAAAAATTGATATTCGATGCTTTAAAGGCAAACTAAGCAATACAAGAAAGCGAGATTCCCTGATGGGATTCTCGCTTTTACTATCAGAGAACCTTCTCACTCCAATATTAAACACTCCATCATGCATACATACAGAAGCCTGACACCTCTGGAGATAGATCAGCTTGAAAAAAACGGATGCAGTTGCTCCGATTGGAGATCTGTCTCCGTTAAGAACGGTTTTAATCCCATCTATGTGAGAAACACACAGTTTTCCGGTAAGATCAATTTAGGTATATTCGAATCGGAGTTTGCGCTTGCCGGAGGATTGAAAAAACATGCAGGCATTGATAGCGCGGTGCTTCACAACTGTACCATTGGAGACAATGTGGTGATTGAGAAAGTGCAAAATTACATCGCCAATTACACCATAGGAGATAACTGCTTCATACAGAATGTGGATGTGCTTCTGGTGGATGGCATGACCACTTTCGGGAATGGAGTGCAAGTGAACGTGCTGAACGAAACGGGTGGACGGGAGGTACATATTAACGACAAGCTGTCGGCTCATTTTGCCTACATCTACTCCCTCTATCGTCATCGCCCGAAACTGATTGAACGAATGAAAGCGATCATTGACTTTTACTGCGACAAGCATGCCTCCGACAGTGGAACAATCGAGCATGACTGCATGATAGTGAATGTAGGATATATCAAAAATGTAAGGATAGGACCTTACTGTAAGATTGCCGGAGCAATGAAGCTGAAGAACGGCAGCATCAACAGTAATGTACATGACCCAGTTTATATCGGACGCAATGTGATTGCTGAGGATTTTATTATCTCTTCGGGCTCCACTATCGACGGCGGCTCCATCATCTCGCGCTGTTTCATCGGACAGGCATGTCATATTGATCATGGCTACTCAGCTTCCGATTCTCTGTTTTTCAGCAACTGTCAGGGAGAGAACGGTGAGGCATGTGCACTATTTGCCGGTCCCTACACCGTCACTCATCACAAATCGACATTGCTTATCGCCGGAATGTTCTCCTTCATGAATGCCGGCTCAGGCTCTAACCAGAGTAACCATATGTATAAGCTGGGACCCATCCATCAGGGGATCATCGAACGGGGAGCAAAAACAACCAGTAACTCTTATGTGCTGTGGCCCGCCAAGGTGGGCGCCTTCTCTCTTATTCTGGGACGCCACTACCAGCATTCCGACACATCCAACCTTCCCTTCTCCTATCTGGTGGAAAAGGATAACGGTACTCAACTGGCTCCGGGAGTGAATCTGCGCAGCGTGGGGACTATCAGGGATGCCAAGAAATGGCCCGAAAGAGACAGACGGAAAGATCCGGACAAGCTCGACTGCATCAACTTCAACCTGCTCAGCCCCTACACCATACAGAAGGTATTCGCCGGCGTAAAGATTCTGAAGAATCTGCAGGAGACAGCGGGAGAGACATCGGAGATCTACACTTTCCAGAGCTGTATCATCACCAATTCATCGCTCAAAAGGGGACTGCAACTCTACGAGATTATTATTCATAAATTCCTTGGGAACTCAATCATTAAACGGCTCGAGCATACCCATTTTAAAAGCAATGAAGAGATAAGAGAGAGACTCGACGCGGGAACCACCCCAGGTGTGGGTGAATGGGTTGATATCTCGGGATTGATCGCGCCCAAATCGGAAATTGACGACCTGCTTTGTAAAATTGAGTCGGGTGAGATCACCAAGCTGAAAGAGATCAATCATGTTTTCGCAAAACTACATCAGGATTATTATATAAATGAATGGAGCTGGGCGTGGAGTAAGATTCAATCCTTCTACCAACTGCAAGCCGATACAATCACCGCTTCCGACGTGATAGCTATCGTGCAGAAATGGAAAGAGAGCGTGGTGAGCCTCGATGAGATGATCTACAGTGATGCTAAAAAAGAGTTCTCTCTCTCGTTCAAAACAGGATTTGGCGCCGACGGTAACATCCAGGACAGGGCCATGGATTTCGAATATGTGCGTGGTGCTTTCGATAAGAACCCGTTCGTGATGGCAACACTCAAACATATTGAAGATAAAAAAGCCCTCGGGGATGAGCTGATCGAAAGAATCAGCAAGGTTATACCCCTCCGTTCTTAAACAACAATAAGATAATTTCTTTCTAAATATCATTCAATTTATGACGAACAAGACCAATGAACTGATTAAACAGTTCAGTCCACAACCCATCAATATTCCCATTAATAAATGTGAACTGGAGGAGGTGATTGAATCGCTGATCTCGCTCATGTTCCCTATATGTGATTGTCCGGAATCAATGAATATTCACGATGGATTACTGGAAGCCGCCGCAAAACTTCACTCGAATATTTCATCACTCCATAACAGGCAGGCTGCCGATGAGAAAACGGAAGCATTCTTTCAGAAATTCCCGTCACTGCAAGAGCAGCTGTATGATGATGCAGCATGCTATCTGAAGTATGACCCAGCGGCCAAAACACTGGAAGAGGTGATCATCACCTACCCTGGTTTCTATGCGCTCTGCGCTTACCGCATCGCTCATGAGATCTATTTGCTGGGGCTGCCGCTGATCTCACGGCTCTTTTCCGAGTATGCACACGCGAAAGTAGGCATCGACATCCACCCGGCGGCTCATATAGGAAAGAACCTGTTCATGGATCACGGTACAGGCATCGTTATCGGAGAGACCTCTGAGATAGGCAACAACGTTAAGATTTATCAGGGTGTTACACTGGGTGCACTCTATGTAGAGAAGAAACTCTCTGATCTGAAACGCCATCCAACGGTGGAAGATGATGTGGTGATCTATGCCAATGCAACCAT
>Ga0209347_1006410_pt1 | contig 10443 bp, 8 predicted proteins | sample AutmiccommuBRH23_FD_187382 | JGI IMG/M metagenome (GOLD analysis project Ga0209347, IMG submission 187382) | Deep subsurface microbial communities from Mt. Terri, Switzerland - Autotrophic microbial communities BRH/23 (SPAdes) (version 2) | ecosystem: Environmental > Aquatic > Deep subsurface >...
GGGAAGGTACGACTATCAGATTGTCGAGGGTCTGAAGCGCCTCGGACACGACATATCGGAACGAGATCTCAACAGCGGCCTGCATGGGTTCAGGCGTCTCGACGACGGCTCTTATGATGGCGGAGCGGACAAGCGCCGCGAAGGCGTCTGGAAAACCGGCGTGGTCGAAGCGAACGAATAAGCCCGTTACGCGAAGGGAACCATCAAGGTGAAAGTTGCGCCGCTGGCGTCTGACTTTGTCAGAGTCAGCGCGCCGCCATGAGCGCGCAGGATTTCGTAGGCGATGGCGACGCCAAGACCGGACCCGCCCGGCTTGTTCGATCCCTGAAAGGGTTCAAAGAGCTGCGCCTGCGCTTTTTCAGGGACGCCGGGGCCCGTGTCCGTCACTTCGATTTCGACGGCGTCGTCGGTTGTGTGCGCCCGGACGGAAACGACCGGCGCACTCGCGGGCGGAGAAACGTCTTCCGTGGGCGTCATGGCTTCGACCGCGTTGCGTACGAGATTGAACAGCGCACGGTAAAGCTGGTTTCGGTCTGCGTAGATTTTCGTCTCGGGAGGGATGTCGTTGACAAAAGCCACATGCATCACGGCGGTGTCTGCAAAAGCCTCTTCGACAAGTTCGTGCAGGTCGAAGCGCGTTTTGGAAAGCGAAGTCGGCTCCATTCGTCCATAGCTCAGCGTATCGCGGCTTAACGAAATGGCGCGGTCAAGCGCTTGAATAAGACGCGGGCTGAGCTTCCTGACGCGCGGGTCATCGCTCTTGGCGAGACGGTCCGACATGAGCTGCGCCGACGCCAGAATGTTCCGCAAATCGTGGCTGATCTTGGAAATGCCTGCGCCGAGCGCGGCGAGGCGACGGCGCTGGGAGAGAAGATCGTGAATGCGCAGCTCCAGCGACCTCAGCGCCTCTTCGGTTTCGCCGATTTCGTCCTTGCGCTCCGTCGGCGGCACAATATTGCCGGCGTCTTCCGGATTGGCGTTGAAGGTCGCCATGTTGACGGTGAGCCGCCTCACCGGCCTGACGATAAGGGCGTTCAGCGTCCAGTAGACCAGCCAGCCGGTCAGCGTCGAGATAATCAGCGACAGAAATAGAATGTTGCGGGCATAAACTAGAAGGTCGCGCCGCAACGCCTGCTGCGAGATGAGAATATCGACCTCCTCGCCGTCGCCGTATGTCGGCCGCCCGACGACTCGAACGAGATCGTCGCCTTTCGAAAACATCGTCGCCCACGCATCGCTCACCATTGTCGGCGCAGTGCTCGATGTCAGGTTGATATAATGCATGGGCCGGCGCGCGGCGGGGTCGATCTCGGGCGAATAAACAGGAATGCGGGCGCCATCGCGGGTGACAGTGACGCCGAGAATGTTGGCGGTGGCGAAAAGCTGACGCGCCAGCATTGGATCGATCATCTCGGCTTCCGGTCCTTCCAGCGCGAGACCGACAAGATAGGCGGCCTCGATACGGGCGCTGAGCCAGTCGACCCTCTGTTTGGACACTGAGGGGATTAGAACGACCGCTTCGGCGATCAACACAAACAGAAGCGTAAGGCCAAGAAGCTGCGCCGATAGCGAGCGTCTGATGCGCTGGTAGAGGCTCGGCTTTGCAGGAAGGGGGGCGTCCATGGGCCGCTTATGGCTCAATCGAAAAGAGCGAGCAATCGCACAAACGCGCGTGTCCGGTCCGAGAACAACGTCGGCGTGTACCAGGCCCCGGCGGCCCTTTTCGAAATCTCTCCCTTGGTGGGATAGGGGGCGATGTAATTGGTGAAGGCTCGGATAGGCAATTTGTTCGCGTAGGCGAACGCCCAGGGCTGGATCAGGTCCCCTGCGTTTTCCCCGACAATGGTCGCGCCGAGAATGCGTCCCTTCCTGTCGGTCGCGACCTTGATGAACCCGTCCGTCGCCCGCTCGGCCTGCGCCCGGTCGTTTTCGACGAGGCTCCAGCGGACGAGGCGCGCGCCGGCGATGTCTTTAAGCGCCGCATCGGGCGTCATCCCGATCGAGGCGATCTCGGGCGCCGTGTAAGTGACCTGCGGGGCGAGATGGTCGCGGCGTTTCGCCGGCATCTTGAAGAGAATGTTGCGCACGACCGTTGAAGCGTGATCGCCCGCTACATGGGTGAACTGTTTGCCGCCCGTCACGTCGCCGATGGCGTAGATGCGCTTGTTCGCGGTGCGCAGCCGCGCGTCGACATCGACGCCTTTCTGGGTCGTGGCGACGCCTGCCTTATCCAGCGCAAGGCCCTCGACGTTGGCGTGGCGCCCGACGGCGACGAGGAGGTGCGAGCCTTGAAGCGGCGCGCCGGCGCCGATCTCGACATTAATTGTGTTTGCGGTCGCGCTTACCCGCTTTACCGCTGCGCCTTCATGCAGCGCGACGCCTTCCTGTCCGAGGCGCGCACGCAGCAAGGCGACGGCGTCGCCGTCTTCGCGGTTGAGGATCATCGTTTGTTCGACCAGCGACACTTTCGAACCGAGCCGCGCAAAAGCCTGCGCCAGTTCGCAGCCGATAGGCCCGCCGCCGACAATGATGAGATGCTCAGGGAGCGTGCGGTTATCGAAGATCGTCTCGTTGGTGAAGTAGGGAACGTCGCCAAGCCCGGGAATGCCAGGAATGACCGGCGACGAGCCGGTGGCGATGACGAAATGTTTTGCGCTGACTTCCGCGTCTCCGGCGATGAGCGTGCGCGGCCCGGCGAAAGCGGCGGCGGCGCGGATGACGGTGACGCCGAGGCCTTCAAACCGTTCCTGGCTGTCGTTGGGTTTTATGGCGGCGATGACGTCATGCACGTGATCGATTACAGCGTTGAAGTCGATGCTCGGGTCGCCATGAACGCCGAACCGCGCCGCCTCTTTCATGGAGGCTGCGTGCGCGGCCGCGGCGATCAGCGCTTTCGACGGCACGCATCCGTAGTTGAGGCAGTCGCCGCCCATCTCCCCCTTTTCGATCAGGACGACCTTGCGCCCAAGCTGCGCGGCGCCGGCGGCGACGGATAGGCCGGCGGAGCCTGCTCCGATGACGCAAAGGTCGCATTTGATTTTGCGGGCGCTCATTTCGGAGCAGCCGCCAGCGGCCGGTGAAATATTTTCATGACGATCGGCAGCAGCGCGAGCAGCGACAGCGCGACAATCGGCGTGATGACTTCCGGGTGCAATAAAAGGCCCTTGAGATTGACCTCGCCGCCACGCTCCAGCACAGCGCCAAGACCGTTCCCCGCGCTGACAAAGGCGAACGCCCCGGGAATGACGCCGATGAATGTCGCCAGCATATAGGTGGAGACACGAATACGGGTGAATGCCGGAACGACATTCACGATGAAGAACGGAAAAACAGGGATCAGGCGCAGCAGCAGCAGGTAGGAGAAGGCGTTTTTGTTAAAGCCCGCTTCCATCTTTTTGATGAACCCGGCGGCGCGGGCGCGAAAGAAATCGCCCAACGCAGTGCGCGCAGCGAGAAAAATGATGGTCGCGCCGAGCGTGGCGGCGATCACCACGGCGCCAAGCCCGGCAAGCGTGCCGAACAGGAAGCCGCCGAGCAGCGAGAGCAATGTCGCGCCGGGTAAGGAGAGAGCGGTCGCCGCAATATAAACGAGCATGTAGGCGGCAAGGGCGAGAACGAAGTTTTCTGCGACGAACGCCTCTAGCGCGCTTTGATGCTGCTTTAGCGCCTCGAAGCTCAAATGGCGGTGCGCGCCAGTTGCAAAATACAGGGCTGCGGCGCCGGCGATCAGGAGCAGCGGCAGGAACCGGCTCAACCCTCGTTTCGCCGGCTTCGACGCCTCTTTATCGGCGGCGGCATCGTCAATATTGCTGGTTTCCTGCGTCATTCGCCTGAAGTTTCCCCCTTGCGGCCGCGTCTTCAAGGCCGAAGTCCGACGGCTTAGCAGTCAAGCGCCCTGAAAGCCCTTAAACTTCAACGCTCTTTCGGTCACGAGCCCGGCATCCCTAGAGCCGACGACCGCCGTCGCGGCGCCTTGACGAGACCCCGACCCTCGGTTACCTACGCGCCTCTTCGGCGGCGCGCGCCGCGTCGAACCCTATTCCGCGAGAGACTGACCATGAAACGGACCTATCAACCGAGCCGGCTGAAGCGCAAGCGTCGCCACGGCTTCCGCGCGCGCAAAGGCACAGTCGGCGGCCGCCGGGTGCTGGCCAATCGCCGCGCCAAGGGCCGCAAGAAGCTGTCGGCCTGACCTCGTCCGCCGCGCCGACGGGCGACGGCGCGCCCCGAGCCCTGCGGTTTCTCAAGAAAAGAAGCGACTTTCTGGCGCTGCGCAGCGGCCCGAAAGCAGGTACGCCTGCCTTTCTGCTGGTCAAACGCCGCCGGGACGACGGATCTGCGGATATCCGGGTCGGACTGACGGTCACCAAGAAGCTTGGCGGGGCGGTGGTCCGCAACCGAATGAAACGGCGTCTCAGAGAGGTCTGCCGGGCGGTTTTTCCCGATCATGGCGAGGCGGGGTGCGACTATGTGCTCATCGCGCGCCCGGCCGCGGAGACAAGAGTTTTCGTCCTGTTGCTTGACGATTTGAAGCGCGCCCTTTTAACCCTCGCTCACGCCGCTACATAGAGGCGACCCCGGCCGGGCGGCGGCAAGCTTTCATCGAGAGACATTAATGGACCGGAACTTCCTCCTCGCGATTGTCCTGTCGATCGCCGTTCTGCTCGGCTGGCAATTGCTGATCGACGGACCGCAGCAACGGGCCTATCGCGAAGCGCAGCGTCAGGCCGCCGCCGAACAGCAGACAGGGCAAGCAGAGAGCGGCGGCGCCGATCTCAGCTTCATCAAACCGGACAAACAACTCTCTATCGAAGAGGCGCTGGCTGCGGCGCCGGGGCGGGTGACGATCGACACGCCGACGCTCGACGGCTCCATCAATCTCGCCGGCGGCCGCATCGACGATCTGCGCCTCAAGCAGTATCGCGAGACTCTTGACGGTGCGAGCCCGGAGATCAGGCTTCTCAATCCGGAGAACACAGAGCACGGCCATTACCTGCAGCTCGGCTGGGTGGTCGGCGGCGCGCCCGCGGATTCGCCGCTATGGACGGCGCCCGAAGGCGCAAAACTCACGCCGGAAACGCCGGTGACGCTGACAAGGCGCGCCGGCTCGCTGATTTTCGAGACGACCATCTCGGTCGATGACAAATACATGTTCGCTGTCTCGCAGACCGTGCGCAACGAAGGCGGCGAGGCGGCGACTGTCACGCCCTATGGCGCGGTCATCCAGCGCGGCATCCCCGAGGGCGCCGGCAAATACATGATCCTTCACGAGGGACCGATCGCCATCGTCGGCAACTCCCTGTTCGAGCGTAAATACAAGAAAGCTACGACCGTCACGGAGAAGTCGACCGGCGACAAGGGCTGGGTCGGCATCACCAACAAATACTGGCTCGCCGCCGCGATCCCGCCCCAGGGCGAGACGTTCAACATGATCATGCGCAATGTCGGCACGAAAGCCGCGCCGGTGTTCCAGACCGCCTATGACGTCGCGCCGCGGACGATTGCGCCGGGCGAAACGACGACGCTGGTCTCGCATCTTTATGGTGGGCCGAAAGACGTCGATACGCTGCAAAGCTACGAAAAACCCGCCGGCGAGGGCGGGCTCGGCGTGTGGGATTTCGACCGCGCCGTCGACTGGGGGAATTTCTGGTTCCTCACGCGGCCGATTTTCGCCACGCTTAATTTCTTCGGCGACCTCACCGGCAATTTCGGCGTCGCCATTCTCATCCTCACCCTGATCATCAAGGCGCTCACGTTCCCGTTGGCGAACCGCGCCTACGACATGACGTCGAAGATGAAGAAGATCCAGCCGGAGATGGAGAAGCTGAAAGCCCGTCACGGCGACGACAAGATGAAGCTCCAGCAGGAGATGATGGAGCTGTACAAGAAAGAAAAGCTCAACCCGGTCGCGGGCTGCTTCCCTATTTTGTTGCAGATGCCGATCTTTTACGCGCTCTACAAGACGCTGTTCGTGACGCTTGAGCTTCGTCACGAGCCGTTCATGCTGTGGATCAAGGATCTGTCCGCGCCCGATCCGACGACGATTTTCAATCTCTTCGGCCTTATTCCATACGATCCGATGTCCATTCCCGTAATCGGCGCGTTCCTCGGCGTCGGCGTGCTGCCGCTCTTGATGGGCGTCGCCATGTGGTTCCAGACCAAGCTGAACCCGCCGCCGGCCGATCCGATGCAGGCGCAGATTTTTGCGATGATGCCTTTCATCTTTGTGTTCCTGTTCGCCTCGTTCGCCGCCGGCCTCGTCCTCTACTGGTTCTGGAACACGGTGCTGTCGGTGTTGCAGCAATGGATCATCATGAAACGCAACGGCGTCAGCGTGGACTGGGTAGGCAATCTCAATCTGCCCTGGATGAAAAAGAAGTCTGTTGCAGGCGGAAAATAGATCGTGACGGAAGCAGCGCATCCGCCCGAGTCCATAGAGGCGGCGCGCCGGCTGTTCGCAGGGCCGTGCGATTTCATGCTCGGCGTGACGAAGATGGACGCGCTGCCCGATGAGGCGGGGCCGGAGATCGCTTTCGCCGGGCGTTCGAATGTCGGCAAGTCCTCTTTGCTGAACGCGCTGACGGGCCGCAACGGGCTGGCGCGCGCGTCCAACACGCCAGGCCGCACGCAGGAAATCAATTATTTCGATCTCGGCGGCGTGCTCCGGCTCGTCGATCTTCCCGGTTACGGATACGCCAAGGCGACAAGGCGCGATGTTGAGGCGTGGTCGAAGCTGACGCGGGACTTTCTCCGCGGGCGGGCGACGCTCCGGCGCATCTGCGTCCTGATCGATGCGCGGCACGGGCTGAAAGAGCCGGATCTCGACGTGATGAAAATGCTCGACGCTTCGGCGGTGAGTTACCAGATCGTTCTCACCAAGACCGACAAGATCAAGCCGTCCGAACTCGCGGCGCTCCGCGCCGAAACCGCGCAGGCTATCGCGCGCCGCCCGGCGGCCCATCCGGTGATCCGCAACACATCGACGGTCACCAGCGAGGGCCTCCCGGAACTCAGGGCCGATCTTGCGGCGCTCGCCGAGCATTAACGCGCCTGTCAACGCTTTGTTAACCCTCCGGGCGTGGTGATGGAGGCATGGCGAAACCGGCGGCGAAACGCGATGACAAGACGATGGGCGAGGTGGCCCGCGCTTTTCTTGCTCACCTGAAGGCCGAACGGCGGGCGAGCGCCTACACGGTCAGAAATTACGGGGCCGCGCTAGAGCGTTTCGAGGCGTTCCTGACGGATCATCTCGGCGCCCTCCCGACGCTTCGCCTCCTCGCCAATCTCGAAACGCGCGACTTTCGCAGCTTCCTCGCCGCGCGCCGCGCCAAAGGGCTGACGGCCGCCAGCCTGAAACTCGATCTCTCCGCCATTCGCTCGTTCTTTGTCTTCCTGCACAAGCGCGAGGGAATCGAGAACGACGCCATATCCGCATTGCGCGGGCCGAAATCGAAAGAACGCCTGCCGCGTCCCGTCAGCGAAGTCGATGCGCGCGCGCTGATCGACGCGGCGGGAAACGAGGCCGCTTCCTGGGTCGCCGCGCGCGATGCGGCGATCTTCACGCTGCTTTACGGGGCGGGGTTGCGGATTTCGGAAGCGCTTTCCCTTCGCTGGAGGGATGCGCCCTTCGGCGAACGGCTGCGCGTGCTCGGCAAGGGCGCGAAGACGCGCGAAGCGCCTGTGCTGTCGGTCGTGCGCGACAGCGTCGAAACCTATCGGGCAATCTGTCCCTACGGCGGCGATGAGGACGACCCGCTGTTCTTCTCCGTGCGGGGAAAAGCCCTGTCTCCGCGGCTGGTGCAGCGCTCTATGGAGACCCACCGCAAGGCGCTTGGATTGCCCGACAGCGCGACGCCGCATGCGCTGCGTCACGCCTTCGCGACGCATCTTTTATCGGCGGGCGGCGACCTTCGCGCTATTCAGGAGCTTCTCGGCCATGCGTCCATCGCCGCCACTCAGCGTTACACCAAGGTCGACGCGGAACGGCTTTTATCGGTGTATGACAGCGCTCACCCGCGCGCCGGCTGAGCGGCGCGCAACCCATGCGTCAGCTCGTAAGCGCGCACGTCGCGCTTGAGCTCCGGCAGCAGGAAGTACAGCGCCACAATGTTCGGGATGCACATGCCGAACAGCATCGCGTCGATGAAGTTGATGATCGACGATAGCGAAATGGCGGCGCCGGTCGACAGCATCAGGCAGAGAATGAGCTTGAAGGAGACGTCGACGGCCCGCGACGGGCCGAAAATATAGGCCGCCGCCTGCGAGCCGTAATAGGCCCAACTCACCAGCGTCGTGAAGGCGAACAAGATCGAGGCGACCAGCAGAAGATAAGGAAACCACCCAAACGCGCTGGCGAAGGCGGCGGAGGTGATTTCGATCCCCCTGACATTCGGGTCGTAGAGGTAGGGCTCATAAGCGCCGGTGACGATGACCACGAGCGCGGTGATCGAACAGACGACGATCGTGTCGATGAACGGTTCGAGCAGCGCCACATAGCCTTCGGTGAGCGGTTCCTTTGTCTTCACCGCAGAGTGCGCAATGGCGGCCGAACCGACGCCGGCCTCGTTCGAATACGTTGCGCGTTTGATGCCGTTAATCAGCGCGCCGACCATACCGCCGCCGGCCGCTTCGAGCCCGAATGCGCTTTTAAAGATAGTCTCAATCGCCGCCGGCACGGCGCCGATGTTCATAAAGATAATGATCAGGCCGGCGCTGACATAAACGACGCCCATGAGCGGCACGAGCAGGCTCGATACGCGGGCGATGCGCGGAATGCCGCCGAGAATGACGATGGCGACGAGGCTCGCCATGACGATTCCGAAAATGATCGGCGCGTTCGGGTCGGTAACGCCGAGCACGTTGGAAAATTGCGCGTAGGATTGATTGACCTGAAAGAGGCTGACGGATGCGCCCATCGCCATCACGGCGAAGAAGATCGCCGCCGCCTTGCCGATCGGCGCGAGACCGCGCTTTGCGAACACATGCTCGATATAGAACATCGGTCCGCCGATGATGCGGCCGTCCGGGCGCACCTTGCGGTATTTCACCGCGAGCGCGCATTCGGCGAACTTCGACGACATGCCGAGAAAGCCGGCGAGGATCATCCAGAACAGGGCGCCAGGGCCCCCGAGCGCGATGGCGACCGGCACTGAGGCGATATTGCCGAGGCCGACCGTGCCGGAGAGCGCGGAGGACAACGCCTCAAAGTGCGTGATCTGCCCGTCGCCTTCGTGGCCCCGTTTGCGCGTGACGATGCTGAGCGCATGGCGGAAGCCGCGCAAATTGATGAAGCCGAGCGAGATCGTGATGATCGCCGCCGCCAAGATCAGCCAGATCACGACCAGCGGGAGGTCGATCCCGCCGATACGGACGGAATAGAAAATCACGGCGTTTACGGCGTTGCTGAATGGCTCGACAGCCTGATCGATACGCTCCGCCAACCCGCCGTTCTGCGCCATCACTCGCTCCTTCAAGCGCGCCGAGGAGCGGCGCAGGGCAGCCGGCATCCTAGCCGGGTTTTTCAGACGTGCCTACATCGCCGTCCATGATCCGTTTGCGGCGGAATACGCGCTTTCAAAGGCCAGCCAGCGCTTGCGCGAGATCGGTCCGCAGATCCTCGAGGTCTTCGACCCCGACGGACAGGCGCACCAGCGAATCGTCAACGCCGAGCTCCTTGCGGCGTTCTGGCGGGATCGAGGCGTGGGTCATGATGCCGGGGTGTTCGATCAGGCTTTCGACGCCGCCGAGCGATTCGGCGAGCGTGAACAATTCGACCCGCTCAAGCATCGTTTTCGCCGCATCGAGTCCGCCCTTGAGCCAGATGGTGATCATGCCGCCGAAGGCATCCATCTGGCGCGCCGCGACGGCGTGGCCGGGATGGCTCTTGAGGCCGGGGTAGGAGACGCGCGCAACGGCGGGGTGCGCTTCCAGCCATCCCGCAATGGCGCCGGCGTTCGCGCAGTGGCGCTCCATGCGCAGCGAGAGCGTCTTCAGCCCCCGCAAGGCGAGATAGGAATCGAACGGACCCTGTATGCCGCCCACGGAGTTTTGGAGGAACTGGAGCCGGTCGCCTAAGTCCTTGTCCTTCACGACTAGCACGCCGCCGACGACATCGGAATGACCGGCGAGATACTTCGTCGCCGAATGCATGACGATGTCGGCGCCGAGATCGAGCGGGCGCTGGCAATAGGGCGAAGCGAAAGTATTATCGCAGCCGACTTTCAGTCCCTTGGCGTGGGCCGCTTTGGCGACGGCTTCGATGTCGACGATCTTGAGCATCGGGTTGGTCGGCGTCTCCAGCCAGACGAGCTTCGTCTCGGGGCGGATCGCCTCTTCCAGCGCCCCTGCTTTGGTCAGGTCGACATAGGAAAAGGAAAGATTGGCCGAGTCGCGGCGCACTCGTTCGAACAGCCGGAACGTGCCGCCATAAACGTCGTCCATGGC
>Ga0209347_1006411_pt1 | contig 10441 bp, 4 predicted proteins | sample AutmiccommuBRH23_FD_187382 | JGI IMG/M metagenome (GOLD analysis project Ga0209347, IMG submission 187382) | Deep subsurface microbial communities from Mt. Terri, Switzerland - Autotrophic microbial communities BRH/23 (SPAdes) (version 2) | ecosystem: Environmental > Aquatic > Deep subsurface >...
CGGATCATCGGCAACAGCAAGGGGATGCGGGAGATCTACAAACGGATCGGCCAGATCGCCGAAAAGGACGTATCTGTGCTCATCACCGGTGAGAGCGGAACCGGAAAGGAGCTGGTGGCCAGGGCCATCTACCATCACAGCCGCCGCAATGAAAAACCGTTTATCGCCATCAACTGTGCGGCCATTCCGGAGCCGCTCTTCGAAAGCGAACTGTTCGGTCATGAGCGGGGCGCGTTTACCGGCGCGGAACGGACCTATATCGGAAAAATCGAGCGATGCACCGGCGGGACCCTCTTCCTGGATGAAATAGGGGAGATGTCACCGGCACTGCAGACCAAGCTGCTCCGGGTGCTTCAGGAAGGGGAAATCGAGCGGCTCGGGGGGAGCCAGGTAATCAAGGTCAATGTCCGGGTCATTGCCGCCACCAACAAGGACCTGGAAAAAGAAATCGAATCCGGCGGGTTCCGGAAAGATCTGTACTGGCGGCTGAAGGTGATCTCCATGGATCTGCCGCCGCTCCGGCAGCGAACCATTGATATTCCCGCCCTGGTTGACTATTTTCTGCAGCGGTTCCGGACGGAATACGACCGCCCCTTCTGCCAGATGTCGGAGCCGGCAATGAAAAAGGTTATCTCCCATTGCTGGCCGGGAAATGTCCGTGAGCTCGAAAACAGCATTCGCCGGGCCGTTCTCCTCTGCCCCGGCGACGTGATCGCCGAGGGGCACCTGATGATCGAACCATCGGATACCGGTGTGACCGCGAACCCCCTTACCCGGAAGCAGCTGATCGACCAGCTGAAAGACCGGCTTGATGATATCATTCCGGATATCCTCCGCCTGTCAGGAGAGGACGCCCATTCGAATATCATCGAAATGGTGGAGGAAATGCTGATCCGCAAAGCGCTTGACGAATGCGGCAACAACCAGGTTCAGGCCGCCCGCATGCTCGGCATCAGCCGCAACACCCTGCGGCATCGCCTTAAAAAACATACCGACAGTGAACCGGAGAATTAACTGTTATGGTTATCCGATAAACTCCAGTTGAGTCGATTTGCCTTTACCCCCCTTTGAAAAAGGGGGGCAAGGGGGGATTTCTCTTCAAAATCCGCCAAATCCCCCTAAATCCCCCTTTGATAAAGGGGGACTTTGGACCGAGGCTCTCCAATTGAATTCATTAACTGGAATATTCAGGACCATTTTAGATTAGATTACGCGTACGAGCACAAATTCCACTTCCGCTGTTCAACATTTATACAGCCTCCCGAAATGCCGCTCCTGACCCCGTAAATCTGAGCTTTTTGTGGTTTATCCCATCCGCCGGCAACCGCCGGCCTGTTGGTTTTCCACCATACGATAGCACCCCTCTTGTTCCGCTCGTTGATCTCTCCAAGAACAATTTGGTATCAATTCAACAAGTTGCAATTTAAAGTGCCACGAACTCCGCACTGGCATGCCCCTTGCGTTTAGGAATGTCAGTACAACCCGCAATACCGAAAATGCGCCCGTCCAATGCGGTATCTGGATTGGAAGGAGCACAAACCCCAAGGAAAAGGAGGGCGGACATGGATCGTGAACGGCTGTTGATATCCGAACGGATAGAGGAAATCACCATGATGTGCGCCCGGGAGAACCCCGTTTACGAGCAGATCAGCAGTTACAGCATCGCGCTGTATGCGCTCGGGTGTTTCGATTCCCCGGACCTGATGTCCTTCCAGGATGTGGATGCACAGGGGGCCGCCGCCATCCTCCGGGACGCGTTCACGGAAATCAAGCCGGAGGAGCTGCCGTCGGAATACAATATCAGGGATTACAGGGATCAGTACCTGGTGGTCATCGGCGATCCGCTCTTTCCCGAGCATTTCGCGGTTCTCACTGATACCGGCAAACAGCGACCATACTTTTCCAAGCTCCGGTATTTCGGCGCCGGCTTTGACACCCTTCCGGAACTGATAACCGAATTTTCAGGAGAGGGCCGGTGCACCGATATCCATTTTTTCCGGAAGAACCGGGTTGCGGCAAAGCCGCCCGTTTCAAACGGGAAAATTTACATCGTCAAAAATGATGGTTCGTATCTGAGTCTTGACAATTAACAAGTAAACCGAGGAGGAAAAGGCATGTCCGTTATCAAGAATGTCATCGACAAGGTGAAGCATGTGGACCCCGACCAGAAAGAATTTCACCAGGCCGTCACCGAAGTCATGGAAACACTCGAACCAACGGAAAAACGGCATCCCGAGTTCGTCAAGGCCGGTATCTACGAACGGATTGTCGAGCCGGAGCGCACGATTATGTTCCGGGTTCCCTGGGCCGATGACAAGGGGCAGGTCCATGTCAACCGGGGATTCCGGGTACAGTTCAACAATGCGATCGGACCTTTCAAAGGCGGCATCCGGCTCCATCCGTCGGTGAATCTGAGCATCATCAAGTTCCTCGGTTTCGAGCAGACTTTCAAGAATTCCCTTACCACTCTCCCGATGGGGGGAGCCAAGGGAGGCTCCGACTTTGATCCCAAGGGGAAATCGGATGGTGAGATCATGCGGTTCTGCCAGGCGTTCATGCGGGAACTGTTCCGGCACATCGGTCCGGAAACGGACGTTCCGGCAGGCGATATCGGCGTCGGCGGCCGCGAGATCGGCTACATGTTCGGCTATTACAAAAAGATCCGGAACGAGCATACCGGCGTTCTTACCGGCAAGGGGCTTGAATACGGCGGAAGCCTCATCCGGCCGGAAGCGACCGGGTACGGCACCGTCTATTTCGCCACCGAAATGCTGGCGACCCGGGGTCTCGATTTCAAGAACAAGCTGGTGGCGGTTTCCGGTTCGGGCAACGTCGCGCAGTACGCCATCGAAAAAGTGAACCAGATGGGCGGCAAGGTCATCTCGGTGTGCGATTCGAATGCGACGATCATCGATGAATGCGGTATCGACAATGACAAGTGCTGTTACCTCATGGAACTGAAGAACGTCAATCACGGCCGGGTCAGCGAATACTCGGACAAGTACAAAAGCGTCTGCTTCACCGGGAAAAATGTGTGGGACGTCATCCGTGAACAGGGGATCAAGGTCGATATCGCCCTCCCCTGCGCCACCCAGAACGAAATTGACGGAGAAAACGCCGCGGCCCTGGTGAAAAACGGCTGCTACTGCGTGGCCGAAGGGGCAAACATGCCCTCCACCCCGGAAGCGATCAAGGTTTATCAGGACGCCAACATCCTCTACGGACCGGGCAAGGCGGCAAACGCCGGCGGCGTGGCCACCTCCGGCCTGGAGATGAGCCAGAACAGCCTGAAGCTCTCCTGGTCCCGGGAAGAAGTCGACGCCCGTCTCCTCGGCATTATGAAGAGCATCCACAAGTCCTGCCTGGATGCCGCCGAAGCCTACGGCAAGAAGGGGGATTACGTCATGGGCGCCAATATCGCCGGTTTCCTCAAGGTGGCCAAGACGATGCTCGCGTATGGAGTGGTGTAAAAATAGCGGAAGACATCTCGGATTGAAGGGGCGGGTTTGAAACCCGCCCTTAACCTGTATCCGCATGTGAAATATCCGGATCGATTTGCCTTTACCCCCCTTTGGAAAAGGGGGGCAAGGGGGGATTTTTCTTCCGTAATTCGCTAAATCCCCCTAAATCCCCCTTTGATAAAGGGGGACTTTGGACCGAGGTTCTCAAAGGGAATCATTCGCTGGATTTTTTCGGATAATCATTAGATGAAATTAGAATGATCTGCTGCCTCGGCCGCTCCGGCCAGGCAGCAGATCACTTTCCGGGCGGCCACATCGGAACGGATGACCAATCCCGCCCCCCGCGTATCGCCGACATGGACCACCTTGGTGAAGCGGCTGTCCGCCGGGCGCAGGCTCCCAAGCAGATTCGGCAGTTTAAGGAGCCATTTCCGGTTGAAGATCACGCCGGGATGCTCCGGGTAGATGGCCAGGTAAAAAATGCGCGCTTCTATCAGATCATGAAAAAAATGGGTCCCGAACGAAAGATCGGGGATCAGGCTCCCGTCCTGGTAGCTGATTTCGGCAAGCGCGGCCATATGGTTTATTTCGGAAAAGCTCACCGGGACACCCATGGCGGGCGTTTCGGTCCCCCACCTGCCGGGCCCCAGCAGGAGCGTCGGCATTTCCTCCCTGTCCGGTGTCATCCGGTTCAGCTTTCCGATCAGCCGGGCAACGCTGTATTTGTCCGATGTGGAAAGAGGCGCGAAAAATTCCGGCACCACGTAAATGATGCGTGAAATCGGCTGGGACACATTTTCTCCCATGAAATTGCCGTCCATCCGGATAATGACATCCTTTGCCCTGACCGGTTCCGGCATCGCCGCAACCGGGGTGTGGCCGGCGGTCTGAAAAGGCCGGCACTGGAGCAGGTTGACCTGGATGTCGCCGGACTGGTTGAAGTTTACCGTAAACTCGATATCCACCGGATTCTGATAAACCGTTTCCAGGGTCTTGAGCATCCTTCCGATCATGTCGACAAACGGTGTCGATGTCAGGAACGGATCGAAAGTCAGTATGCGCAGGTTGAATCCGATTTTCCCCAGTTCCCGGAGCCGGTCGGCCGCTTCCGTATCCGGTATCCCCAGGAGATCGAGAGACCCGGTCAGCTCCTTTTCCGCCAGTTGCCGGAGCGGCATGGTTTCCGGCCGATTTTCCTCAAGGTTCAGCAGATCGACGGCATGCTGGGAGTACTTCCGGATATCGTTCATCCCGGAGAGCGGTTTCACCAGGGGATCATCGAGCGCGACAATCCGCGGGTAATCGTTTTCCACCCGGTTGACTGCCCGGGTGCCGAGCCCCAGCACCAGCCGGAGCATCCCAGACGCCGGGTCCATCCCTTTCTTCCAGACAAACGGGTTGCGCGACAGCCCCACGCCGGCAATTTCCGGGAAAAAAAAGTTTTTATGGTAAGCGCCGGACACCCGCTGAACCAGCAGGGCCATCTGCTCGTCCACCCGGTCAAGTCCCCGCTGGAGGCGGTAGGCGAGGGCGTCCTCCCCCATGGTGCTGGCGAAGATCCGGCGGACCGCGTCCTCGAATTGTTCGTACCGCTTTTCCGGCGGCCCCTGGTTGACCCGGAAAAAACTTTCGTATTTTCCCGCAAACGCACTGCCGAACGCATCTTCAAGAAGACTGCTGGAGCGGACGATGATCGGCGACTGTCCGAAATATTCGAGCATCAGCTGAAACTGCTCCATGATCTCTTCCGGAAAAACCCCGTCGAGCATCCGCTTTTTCAGCTCGGCCGCCCGGGTGAAATATCCCTCCGGGGTCTTGTGCGCCATGAACAGTTTCCACCAGCCGTTCTGCACAATGTAGGAGTAATAGACGTCCGAGCCGATATAAAAGGAATCGTGCTGCTCCATTACCTCCGGCCACCGGAAGGAGTCGTCCCGGGCGAGGATCTTCCGGGAAAGAAGCATCCCCACCGATTTACCGCCGATGAACCCGGTTCCGATGAGGCGCTCCTTGATCCGGAGGAGGTCATCGAGCGACAGGTGCTCCCGTATCAGGGAAAGCACCCGCTTGTTCCGGCTCAGCATCAGGCGGCTCAGCTGTTCGACCATGTCCTGCTGTTCGGCCGGGCTTGCTCCCGATTCGAGCAGTTCCCTTGCATCGATGAACAGCCGGTCCCAGTAATCGAGGTGCCGCTGGGCGCCGCCCGTGCTGTTCGGACGGCTGGCAAACAGCTCGGTTGCCTCCAGACTGTTGATCACCGGCACAAGTTTTTCTTTTTTCTTGATGTGCGGAAAGAACATCGTGGGCGAATAACGGTGCTGGACTTTTATCGGATGGACGCAGATCCGCCCCTGGTGGTTATAGACATCGATGAGCACCTGGGTGGTTTCCCGGATGCGGGCGATTGCCTTGAAGGAATGGCGATTGCGGAGGATGGCGAAGTAGGCGATGGTGTGCAGTTCAAAAAGGTACGGACAGGTGATGGCGAAAAAATCCCCGATCATCAGGTCGGTAGCCCATACGTGGAGCAGGTCCGAGAGGGAATCGAACACATAATAGACATCCCGCCCTTCCCGGGTGATGATGCCGTGGACTTCCGCGGAAAAGGACTCGAACCCCCCCTCCACTTTCAGGTGGTAAACGGCCAGGTTGCTCCGCTCCTCCAGGAGCGCCATGTGCCGGGCAAAGCGAAGGTAGACCACCCGCCCGTTTCCGGCAAGGGCGCGGTTGACGAACGGCGTGACCAGCCGATGGTAGTCGTCGATGCTGTCGACCTGCCAGACGACATTGTCCCCCCGGCGCAGGTGGTCGATAATCGTATCGAGGCTCTCCCAGCCGGTGCTGATATGGGGGGGATAGGCCAATGGGTCGATTCCTCGTTCATGATAGGGTTCATCCGCTTCCGGCCTGTTCCGAACTGGCGCTTTCCTGACCAAAATAACACATAAATTTCCCCCTTGTCCGATGAAATCGATGACCCCTTCAAAAAACCGGTTGCCGCCGGCGCATGATGCCACCGTATGGCTTAACCCACTCCAGTTTCTCTTTCCAAATCAATCATTGATGAAGGATCTTCTCCTGACCCCTCCCGCTTGGAACGATACGGCAAAGCCCATAAAGTGATCACATTCCTCCCCCTGGACGGCGACTGGGGGATGGCGGCCGCGCTGAAAGAACAGGAGAGGTGTGCCGGATCTACATGGGGATGCCGGTAAAGGAGAGTTGATCAGAAAAATTGTCTGGATAACCCAGCTTGGAACCGAAATGCTTCACTGGAAGGAATGATTGCATTGTGGAACTTCAGGGCCGCTTATGCACACCAGCTTTTACAAAAAGCACCAAGCATTAAAAACCGCACATCTCAGTAGATGATTATTTCCTAAATATTTGACAATCTAATTACATTTTCGATAATATTTTTTTCATATAATAAAAATATACATGCTGTCAGAAACCAGATAACATGTCGGGAATTGCTCAAAAGCGCAGCGCCTAACATCACACGTTGTACTCTCAATTTCCAGAACTTAGACGCCGCACAATCCAGTAATTTAAAATGGAAGGAATTATACCCATGGAACATAAAAAAATCTTGAACCGCTACACTACATTGCCAGTCCTTATTGATCTTCTCCGCCGAAAAAAATTGGTCCTCCTCTCTCCCGATAAATGGGAAGACAGAAATGATGCCGAGGTAATGCTTGAATATAAGAAAAGAAGGAATTTAAAGCATCTATATGCAGTCTGCTTTTCGGAAGGGGACGAAACCATCCACCATTGGACTACATTTTCAAGCGGTTCAAGTGGATGTTGTATTGCGTTTGATAGAGAGAAACTCTTGTCAGCGGTAGAAACAATTGATGGAATTCGGACTGGTTCGGTGAAATACAGAAAACTTAGAAATTTGAGGGAGGAAGGAATTATCGCCCTTGATATGCCCTTTACAAAAAGATGGCCTTATCGATGCGAAGAAGAGTATCGAGTCATATTTGAATCAGAAGAAGAAATGGCCGCTCTTGATGGTTTTTTTGATATTGATATAAACCTGCGAATGATCCGCAAGGTTACTATAAATCAGCGAATGCCAGAACAAGTTTACCTAACTATAAAAGGATACCTAAAGCAAGAGTTTAAAAATCCAGACCAAAAAATAAACAGATCCACTTTATATCAAAATGATATTTGGATTTCAAAATTCAAGAAAGCGTAAATTTAGGAGGTTTTCTTGAATTAAAATTAATTTCCGACTTCTCAATCGGCTTCACGTGGGGCTGATGCATTCTTCTGGCCAGCGATCTTGGCATGGTCGTCTGAACTCATCCCTTATCAAAGAAATAATTATGAGGGGAGTTAGCGAGGCAGCAATAACTCCAAAGGACTATGTGATGTCATTCTTGAGCTATTATCGAATAATACCCATTCAAAACAGCGATGAGTTTGAGGACTTTTGCTGCGAAATAGCGAGGGACTGGTTTGGCGATTTTGCAGCACAACGCTATGGCCGCAGTGGACAAAATCAAGGTGGAATTGACATCAGTACCACCAATTGTGAAATAACCGCTTCCAATTATAAAGGAAGTCCTCAAAAGGTTGCTATCCAGTGCAAGTATAAAAAAGACCCAAAGAACTTTAAGTCTGCTGCTGCTATCAAAGAACTAAAACAAGAATTGGAATCGGCGATAGATTCACATAGCTTTGACGTGTTCATCTATGCCTCTACACTGGAACGGCGCACTGAATTGCAGGACAAGGCAGATGAATTTACCCGCATTTACAATAAAGAGGTACAAATCTGGTTTTGGGACGACCTCGAACAAGCTGTGCGTAACTATCCACGACTACAGCGAATGTATGCTGAAGGCAGTATCAGCAACGGTGCCAAACTCCTCCACCCTGATTTCCTACAAAGCTTGGAAACCAGACAGGCCGATCCCTTTCACTTCTACACCGCAAAGGTGGACGGTGACTGGCAGTGGATAGGTGTATGGAAGGGCCTGGCAGCTCAACGAAATTGCCGACCAGCCATAGATTCAATGATCGACACCCTGTTCGAAAAGCCTTTTTTGGATACAAGAATAGCTGCCGTAGTGTATGGCGAAGGCGGTAGCGGCAAGTCTACCTTGCTGCGCCAGATAGCCCTTGACCGTTCCAAGCAGGGTTATATCTGCTGGTGGGTGGAGAACATGGATAGCTTCATCAACCATGACGCAAAGTCTATCAGTGAAAATAGCCATCTGCGCCATCTTGTCTTCGTGGAAGACTGGTATCGCAACATGAAAGACAAAAGCGGCACGGACTTTTTCATTTGGCTGAAAAGCAAGCGCAACGTGCTTGTACTCATTGGCGACCGCAGTTTCCAGTCTTCCGTCTATGGTAGTTATTGCTATCACGGCTCAAAACACCAACTACTGCCAGATGAAAATCGGAGCGTGCTTGAACATATTGCTGCGGCATCCAAGGACTATCGCACAATCCTCGACGAAATGGGAGTATTGCAAACATTGCTCGACCATGCCGCCCTTTTCATGATTCTATTCGTGGCAGCCACCATGTTAAAAGATAGGGACAAGTACACAGATATTGACCTTAATGATGGCATATTGACTGCATTCCAAAAGATTGTTGCCAATAAATTATTGGCCTTGGAGAAAGACGAACACCATCATGGGCTTGGCAGAGCACTCTATCTGCTGGCAAATATCTATGCTTCCCAAAAAATGAGCTATACTATTTTTCCGGAAGATTTTTTCCTGAAAACTGCTGCCTACTTGGGGAAGAATGAAGAACTAATTGAACGGATAACAATGAATAGCTATCCCGATGAGATGAATGCCTTCATACATAAAAGGTCGGCAGCTACTAAAAGATTTGGGATACTTCATTTTATAGAATTCAACCATGACGTATTGGCGGAGCATGGTATAGTTAAATCCCATGAGCATAAAGAAGAATTAGCAAAGGCGCTCAACTTCGATATTTACAGGTTAATAGAACTTTTAAAAACCATCACTCCTAATATTGATCCAGACGGTGCTATTCTGCTTTGGCTATGGTTGCATATCGAAAAGGGATTGTCAGTAAATGCCAGGTCAATGGAGCTGTTATTGACTATTTTTAAAAAAAGACCCGGTCAAATTACAAATTATGTCTTGTTTAATATGGTTATCTCCACTTTACCTCGCAATGATTTAAGGGTTTACTATTGCATACTGGATAGGCCATTATTTTACATGCTACCTCAACAAATTATTTGTAAGGCACTGAACAAGGCGGATGCGGATGCGGCAAAAACAGCGGCCGGAAAAATCCTGGCAATAAACAGGTTTTACAGCGAACTGCCCCACGAGATAGTCAGCACGGCACTGAACAAGGCGGATGCGGATGCGGCAAAAACAGCGGTCCGAAAAATCCTGGCAATAGAGAGGTTTTACAGCGAACTGCCCCACCAGATAGTCAGCACGGCACTGAACAAGGCGGATGCCGATGCGGCAAAAACAGCGGCCGGAAAAATCCTGGCAATAGAAAGGTTTTACAGCGAACTGCCCTGCGAGATAGTCAGCACGGCACTGAACAAGGCGGATGCGGATTCGGCAAAAACAGCGGTCCGAAAAATCCTGGCAATAGAGAGGTTTTACAGCGAACTGCCCCACGAGATAGTCAGCATGGCACTGAACAAGGCGGATGCCGATGCGGCAAAAACAGCGGCTGGAAAAATCCTGGCAATAGAAAGGTTTTACAGCGAACTGCCCCGCGAGATAGTCAGCACGGCACTGAACAAGGCGGATGCCGATGCGGCCGGAAAAATCCTGGCAATAGACAGGTTTTACAGCGAACTGCCCCACGAGATAGTCAGCACGGCACTGAACAAGGCGGATGCCGATGCGGCAAAAACAGCGGCTGGAAAAATCCTGGCAATAGAAAGGTTTTACAGCGAACTGCCCCGCGACATAGTCAGTACGGCACTGAACAAGGCGGATGCG
>Ga0209347_1006413_pt1 | contig 10435 bp, 7 predicted proteins | sample AutmiccommuBRH23_FD_187382 | JGI IMG/M metagenome (GOLD analysis project Ga0209347, IMG submission 187382) | Deep subsurface microbial communities from Mt. Terri, Switzerland - Autotrophic microbial communities BRH/23 (SPAdes) (version 2) | ecosystem: Environmental > Aquatic > Deep subsurface >...
TGGACCGCGCGGTGGAGCTGCGGCGGATGCGGCGCGAGCTGCGCAGCACCCGCTGGTCCGATATCGCCTCGGCGCGGCTGGAGGCGCGGCTGGCCGGCACCGCCCCCGCCATTGCTGCGCTGCGCGATGCGGTGCGGCAGCTGGCCGATATCAACGTCGACCTGCTGCTGCGCGGCGAGACCGGCACCGGCAAGGAGGAGCTGGCCCGCTCCTTCCACGATTTCGGGCGGCGGGCGCGGCGACCCTTCGTGGCGATCACCTGCGCCGGCATCCCCGAGGCCGCATTCGAAGCGGAACTGTTCGGGCATGAGCGTGGCTTTCTGGCCGGCACTGCGGCGGCGCGGATCGGCAAACTGGAACATGCCAATGGCGGCACGGTCTTCCTGGGCGAAGTGGAGAGCCTGCCGCTGGCGCTGCAATCCAAGCTGCTGCGGGTGATGCAGGATCGCAGCCTGGAGCGGATCGGCTCGAATGCCGCACGCCCTGTGGATCTGCGCATCATCGCAGGCACGCGGCTGGACCTGCGGGCCGAGGTTGGCGCCGGGCGGTTCCGGGCCGACCTGTTCTACCGGCTGGCGACGGTGGAACTGGCGCTGCCACCGCTGCGGGCGCGGCGGGAGGATATTCCGCTGCTGTTCACCCGCTTTGCCGAGGATGCGGCGGAACGCTTTGGCCGGGCGGTGCCGGACCTGCTGGAAAGCGAGTTGCGGCTGTTGCAGGGGCAGGACTGGCCAGGGAATGTGGGAGAGCTGAAGGCGGCGGCGGAACGGCATGTGCTGGGGCTGCGGCGCGGGGCCTCGCCGGGCGATCCGGAGGCGGCGGGCGGCACGCTGCCCGAACGCATGGCGCGGTTCGAGGCGGAAACCATTGCCGAGGCACTGCGGCAGGCAGGCGGATCTTCGGCGGCGGCGGCCGATCTGCTGGGGGTGCCAAGGCGGACGTTGAACGAGAAGATCGCGCGCCACGGGCTCAGGGGCGATGAATAGCGGGCGGAAATTCGCCTTGGATTCGTGTCATGCGGCAATATCTCGCCAGATCTTGTCCGCCAGATGCTGCCTTCTTCCGCGTAACGCCCATGTGATAAACGAAAATTTCATACTCTCGAAATGCGCGCCCTTCCGCCGGAAGTGCTTTGACCAAGCGCCGCCCCGGTGCAGGCTTTTGCGATCATCGACCATGCTACGGGAGGAAACTGCATGTTCAACTTCACCGGAAAATTCGTGCCTGCTGCCGTCCTTGGGGCGACGCTGGGTTTTGCCCCGCAAGCCTCGCTGGCGCAGGAGTTCATCAACGTCCTGACGGGCGGCACCTCGGGCGTCTATTACCCGCTCGGCGTCGGCCTGTCGGAGATCTATGCCGAGAATATCGAGGGCGCGCGCACCCAGGTGCAGGCCACCAAGGCCTCGGTCGAGAACCTGAACCTTCTGGCGCAGGGCAAGGGCGAGCTGGCCTTCGCGCTTGGCGATTCCGTGAAATTCGCCTGGGAAGGCAACGCGGAAGCCGGCTTCCCGACCGCACTGACCAACCTGCGCGCCATTGCCGCGATCTACCCGAACTACATCCAGATCGTCGCCGAAGCCTCGGCCGGCGCGACCACGCTGGAAGACCTGCGCGGCAAGACCCTGTCGGTCGGCGCCCCCGCCTCGGGGACCGAACTGAACGCGCGGGCGATCTTTGCCGCCGCCGGGATGACCTATGACGATCTGGCCAAGGTGGAATACCTGCCCTATGCGGAGTCCGCCGAGCTGATCAAGAACCGCCAGCTGCAGGCGACGCTGCAATCCTCGGGCCTTGGCGTTGCCTTCATCAAGGACCTGTCGGCCACGCATGAGATCACGCTGGTCGGCATCCCGGCCGAAGTGGTGGAATCCATCGGTGCGCCCTATATCCCGGCCGTCATCCCCGCCGGCACCTATACCGGGCAGGATGCCGACGTGCCGACCGCCGCCGTGGGCAACGTGCTGGTGACGCATGAGGATGTGTCCGAGGAAACCGCCTATCAGATGACCAAGCTGATGTTCGAGAACCTCGACCGGCTGAAGGCCTCGCACGCTGCCGCGGGCAACATCAAGCCGGAAACCGCGCTGGAAGGCCTGTCGATCCCGCTGCATCCGGGCGCCGAGCGCTACTACCGCGAAATCGGCCTGATCCAGTAATCAGCCCCCTTCGCTGTCCGGGCGGCGCCACGCCGCCCGGACCTGCTTGCCCCCATTGCCTTTGCCGCCCCGTTCAGCGCCCCCGGCGCAGGGCGTGCCATTTCCTTTCCCCCGGAGTTCCGCCATGACCCCCACGCTCCACGCCACCCAGGATCCGCGCGAGGCCGAAGAGGCCGTCGAGGGCCTGCCTCCCGGTTTCGGGACCGGCATCATGGGCTCCATCGCCTTCTGGATCGCCGTCGTCTTCGCGCTGTTCCAGCTTTGGGTCGCCGCCTATGGCACCCTGCCCAGCCAGGTGGTGCGGGCGATGCATGTGGGTTTCCTGCTGCTGCTGGGGCTGGGGCTGGTCGGAAACCTGGTAGCCAAAAACCGCATCGGGCAGATCTGGTTCTGGACGCTTGGCGTGCTTGGCTTTGGGACGGGCGTCTACAACTGGGTGTTCTACGAAGACATCATCCAGCGCACCGGCTTCCTGACCACGGCCGACTTCATCGTCGGCACCGCGCTGATCGTGCTGACTTTCATCGGCGCGCGGCGGCTGATGGGATGGCCGCTGGCGATCATCGCCGGGATCTTCCTGGCCTATTGCTTCCTTGGCCAGCACATGCCCTCGCCGTTCATCCACCGCGGCTATGACTTCGCGCAGATCATCGAGCATTTCTCGTTCGGGACCGAGGGGATCTACGGCACGCCTGTCTATGTCAGCAGCGCCTATATCTTCATCTTCGTGGTGTTCGCGGCCTTCCTTGAACGCGCCGGGATGCTCAACCTGTTCAACGATTTCGCGCTTGGCCTTGTCGGCGGCGTGCGCGGCGGGCCGGCGCAGGTGGCGATCCTGTCCTCGGCGCTGATGGGCACCATCTCGGGCTCGGGCGTTGCCAACGTGGTTGCCTCGGGCCAGTTCACCATTCCGCTGATGAAGCGCTTCGGCTTCCGGTCCTCCTTTGCCGGCGGGGTGGAGGCGACGGCCTCGATGGGCGGGCAGATCATGCCGCCCGTCATGGGCGCCGTGGCCTTCATCATGGCCGAGACGCTGAACGTGCCCTATGCCGCGGTGGTGCAGGCCGCGATCCTGCCAGCCGTGCTGTATTTCGGCGTGGTGTTCTGGATGGTGTATCTGGAGGCCGGGCGCGCCGGGCTGAAGGGCCTGCCCAAGGCCGAACTGCCGAACCCCTGGCAGGCGGTGCGCGAGCAATGGCCGCTGATCCTGCCGCTGGCGGCGCTGGTCTACCTGCTGTTCGCGGGCTACACGCCGATCTTTGCCGGCACGATGGGCCTTGCGCTGGTCACGGTGCTGATCCTCGGCACGCCGCTGGCGGCGATGATCGGGCCTGTCGCGTTCCGCGTGGTGTTCTGGGTCGCGCTTGGCCTTGCCTCGGCAGCGTTCCTGGAGCTGGGGGTGAACTTCCTGGCGCTGGTGATCGGCGCGCTGGTGCTGGCCTGTGCCGTCTTCAAGGGCACCCGGCCCACGCTTGGCATCATCCGCGATGCGCTGGCCCAAGGCGCGCGCAACGCGCTGCCGGTCGGCATCGCCTGCGCCATCGTCGGCATCGTCATCGGCACGCTGACGCTGACGGGCATCGCCTCGACCTTCATCGGCGCGATCATTGCGATCGGCGAGAACAACCTGTTCCTGTCGCTGGTGCTGACCATGCTGACCTGTCTTGTGCTGGGGATGGGGATCCCGACGATCCCCAACTACATCATCACCTCGTCGCTTGCTGGCCCCGCGCTGATGGAACTGGGGGTGCCGCTGCTGGTTAGCCACATGTTCGTCTTCTACTTCGGCATCATGGCCGACCTGACCCCGCCGGTCGCGCTGGCCTGCTTTGCCGCAGCGCCCATCGCCAAGTCTTCGGGGCTGAAGATCTCGCTGCAGGCGATCCGTCTGGCGGCGGCGGGCTTCGTGATCCCGTTCATGGCGGTCTATACGCCTTCGCTGATGCTGCAGGACGGCGGCCCGATGGCCGAGGCCTGGGGCTACCCGGTCGAGGTGATCTTCATATTCGCCAAGGCCTGCCTCGGCATCGGGCTGTGGGGCGTGGCGGTCGTCGGCTACTTCCTGCGCCCGGCTGCGTGGTGGGAGCGTCTGCTGGCCTTCGCCGCCGGTGTCTCGCTGATCGTGGCGCTGCCGCTGACCGATGAGATCGGCTTCGCCCTTGCCGCGATCTTCGTGCTGCAGCACTGGCTGCGGGCGCGCCGCGCTGCTGCGCCGGCATGAGCCTGTGCATCGCTGCCGGCGGCAAGGTCATTGCCCTTGTCGCCAGCAGCTTCACCCTCAGCTGGTCGCATTCCGTCGCCCATACCGAATGGTGGGAGCGATGGGAGGTAAGCGCGCTGGGCCTGCGCCCGGTTGAGGCCCGCATCACCGGCACGGGCGCCGGGATGGAACCACCCCCCGATGCCGTGCTGCGCAAGGATGGCTGGCACTACCGGCCGGACCTTCCGCCGCAGCGTGAGGTGTTCCTTGCCGCTTCTGGCGCGACGGGGGGCGGCTGGCGGCTGTGCGCCGCCGAGGAGTGCGTGACCCTGGGCGCGGCCTCGGCAGATCCCGTACGGCTATGGCAGTCGGCTGACTGCCGTGCGGGCGGCTGATCAGGGGAACGCCGGCCATTCCCCGCGCCAAAGCCACACAGGGTTGCGGAATGTGACACATATGGCCACCTAAAACGCAATATTATGATATTTGCGTTTCGTTCTCGTCTTCACATCATATATATGACAAGCCGCATAGGATGCGTAACGAGTGCTGCCCGCGGTAGTCATGCCGCGGGCATTTTTCATCAAGCGTGGCGGTGTCCGCCCCGGTTTCGGAAATTCCCGGCCAGATAACCTCATCTTGAACCGCCTGCGTGTAACCCCGCGCGCTCCCAAGGGTTGTCCTTTCGAGGCGGCCGATGGTGTCGCCCTGCTTCGGCGCGCCCCGGCCCGCCAAGGCGTAACTTTCGAAGGGAGTTCCAGATGACCCGACTGCCACGCCTGCTCGCCAGCGCCTTGATGACCACCAGCCTCGTCGCAATCCCGGCCTTGGCGCAATCCACTGGCGGGGGCGCCCCCGCCGGCCTGCCGGTGGAAACCGCCGAGCCGAATGCGCCAAGCCAGGAGCCCGCCTTCATCGGCCAGACCCGCGCCCCGCAACCGGCCGACATGCCGGGCGTTGCGCAAGAGGTGGTCGCCGAGGGCCTGCCGCAGCTTTGGGCGCTGGAGTTCATGCCGGACGGCCGGATGCTGGTCACTGCCAAAGAGGGCGCGCTGCATATCGTGACCGCCGAAGGAGAGGCCGGTCCCGCCATCGAGGGCGTGCCGGAGGTTGTGTCGAGCGGTCAAGGTGGCCTGTTGGACGTGGCGCTGGCCCCGGACTTCGAGCAGAGCAGCCGCATCTACTTCTCCTATGCCGAACCGCGCGAGGGTGGCAACGGCACCTCGGTCGCCACCGCAACGCTGGTAACGGATGACGCGGGCGGCGGCTCGCTGGAGGATGTCGAGGTGATCTTCCGGCAGCAGCCGTCCTATGACAACACCAAGCATTTCGGCTCTCGGCTGGTGTTCAGTCCCGAGGGGCACCTTTACGTCACCGTGGGCGAACGGTCGGACGCGGAGCCCCGCGTGCAGGCGCAGGAGCTTGCCAGCGGCCTTGGCAAGATCTTCCGCATCACGGCCGAGGGTGAGGCGGTCGAAGGCAACCCCTTCATCGGCACCGAAGGCGCGCTGCCCGAGATCTGGAGCCTTGGCCACCGCAACCTGCAATCAGCCGCGCTGGATGGCGAAGGGCGGCTGTGGACGGTGGAGCATGGTCCCCGGGGAGGCGACGAGCTGAACATGCCCGAGGCGGGCCTCAACTATGGTTGGCCCGAGGTGACCTATGGCATCGAATACAGCGGCTCGGCCGTCGGCGATGGCATCACCGCGATGGAGGGCACGCAGCAGCCGGTCTATTACTGGGATCCGGTGATCGCGCCCTCCGGCATGGCCTTTTACGACGGCGAGGAGTTCCCCGAATGGCAGGGGGCGTTCCTAATCGGGGGGCTGGTGTCGCAAGGTGTGGTGGTTGCGCATCTGGACGGCGACAGCGTCGCTTATGAGGAGCGGGTACCGCTGGAGGCCCGCGTGCGCGACGTGAAGGTCGGCCCGGATGGCGCGGTCTATGCGGTGACCGAGGACCGCAACGCCGGCAGCTCTCAGATCATCCGCCTGACGCGCGAGGACTGATCCGCTCGCCGGGGCGCGGCCAATAGGATAGCTTGGGGCCGGCATCTTCGGGTGCCGGCTTTTTCTTTGGGAGGCGACCCATGCACCTTGAGCCTCAATTTTTCTTGGCCTCACTCTTCGACCGCGCGGTCGAGGTGGCAGACCCGATGCGCTCCCTGGCGGGCTTCCTGCCGCCCAAGCCAACGGGCCGCGTGGTTGTCGTGGGCGCGGGAAAGGCCAGCGCGCGGATGGCGGAGGCGGTGGAGGCCGCGTGGGGCCCCTGCGAGGGGCTGGTGATCACCCGCTATGGCTATGCCCGCCCCTGCCGGGGCACCCGGATCGTGGAGGCCGCGCATCCGGTGCCCGATGCTGCCGGGGCCGAGGCGACGGGGCGGATGCTGGACCTGCTGGCGGGGCTGGGGGACGGGGATTTCGTGCTGGCGCTGATTTCGGGCGGGGCCTCGGCGCTGCTCTGCGCCCCGGTGGAAGGGGTGACGCTGGCCCAGAAGCAGGCGGTGAACGCCGCGCTGCTGGCCTCGGGGGCGCCGATCGGGCAGATGAACATCGTCCGCAAGCATCTGAGCCGGGTGAAGGGCGGGCAGCTGGCGGCGGCGGCCTATCCCGCTCGGATGCTGGCGATGATGATCTCGGACGTGCCGGGGGATGATCCGGCCTTCATCGGCTCTGGCCCGACGGTGGGGGATGCCTCCACGCCGCAGGACGCGCTGGCGGTGCTGGAGCGTTGGCAGGTCAAAGTGCCTTACAGCGTGACCGCCGCCCTCGGCGGGGCCAGCGGGGTCATCCCGCCCGGCGATCCGCGGCTGTCGCGGGTGACGAACACCATCTTCGCGGCCCCCGCGCAGTCGCTGGAGGCCGCGGCAGAGCTGGCGCGGGCGGCGGGGTGCGACGTGCAGATCCTTGGCGATGGCATCGAGGGCGAGGCGCGCGACGTGGCCCGCGCACAGGCCGCCCTTGCGTTGCGGCTGCAGGCAGGCCGGGCCCCCGGGGCCGCGCCGCTGGTGCTGCTGTCGGGCGGCGAGGTCACCGTCACCCGGCGCGGCGATGGCATCGGCGGGCCGAATGCCGAGTTCTGCCTGGCGCTCGCCCTCGCGCTGGACGGGGCCTCTGGCATTCACGCCCTTGCCTGCGATACCGACGGGGTGGATGGCGCGGCCGAGGTGGCCGGGGCGCGGATCGGTCCCGGTACGCTGAAATCCGCCCAAAGCGCAGGTCGGGATGTCGCGGCGGCGCTCGACCGCAACGACGCTCACAGCTTCTTTGCGGCAATCGGCGCACAGGTCGTCACCGGGCCAACGCTGACGAACGTCAATGATTTCCGCGCGCTGCTGATCCTCTGAGACCAAAGCCGGCCAGCGCCAGCTGCTGTGCCGCAGATGGTGATGTTATAGCATAACCCATTGATGCGGTGGAGAAGTTCACCAACCGATCACATACGTGTCATGTAGCGCTCCTACCGTCCGCGGAGTTTCTAACGGGAGCACCACCATGAAACAGATTCTTCTCTCGACCGCGGCCATCCTTGGCCTGACCACCGGCGCCTTCGCCCAGGACCTGCCGCAGGCAAGCTCCGACTGGTTCAAGGCCGGTCAGGCGACCATCGAAGAGCGCCTCGCCGTTCAGCCGATCACCAACAAGGCCAAGAACGTGATCCTGTTCACCGCCGATGGCAATGGCGTGGGCACCAACTACGCCATCCGCCTGTTCTCGGGTCAGGAAGCCGGCGGCCTCGGCGATGACTACGTCCAGCCGCAGGAAACCTTCCCGAACGTGGCGCTGGTCAAGACCTACTCGGCCAACGGCCAGACCCCGGATTCCGCCCCCACCGCCATGGCGATGAACTCGGGCGTCAAGGGCAAGAACGGCATGATCAACGTGCTCGACACCGTGGCCGTCGAAGATTGCGCCGCCGGCCTCGAAGCGGGCGTCACCACCTTCGCCGAGATGGTTACCGAGATGGGCAAATCGGTCGGCGTGATCTCGACCGCGCGCATCACCCACGCCACCCCCGCCGCCGTCTATTCGCGCACCGTCAGCCGTGATTGGGAAGACAACACCGGTATCCCCGAGGGCTGCGCCCAGAAGGATATCGCCGATCAGCTGATCGACCAGATGAAGGCCGGCGTGATCGACATCGCCCTCGGCGGTGGCCGTGCCCACTTCCTGCCGACCGAAGTCACCGATGTCGAAGGCAAGACCGGCAAGCGCACCGATGGCCGCAACCTGGTTGAGGAAGCCACCGCTGCCGGCGCGCAGGTTGTCTTCGGCGACGAGGACTTCGCCGCGCTGACCATGGGCAACAACGCCCCGGTTCTGGGCCTGTTCGAAGCCAGCCACATGAAATACGAGCAGGACCGCACCGGCGAGCCCTCGCTGGCCGAAATGGTCGAAGCCTCGATCAAGGGCCTCGAAGGCAACGACCAGGGCTTCTACCTGAACGTCGAAGCGGGCCGCGTCGACCATGCCAACCACGATGGCAACCTGCACCGCGTGCTGGTCGACGGCAAAGCCTTTGCCGACGCCATCGCCAAGGCTGTCGAACTGACCGACCCGGAAGAGACGCTGATCATCGTCACCGCCGACCATGAACACGCAATCGCCTTCAACGGCTATTGCGGCCGCGGCTCCAAGATCACCGGCCTGTGCATGGAAGAGAACGAAGCCGGCATCGAGCATAACGGCACGCCGAACCTCGGCGCCGACGGCAAGCCCTACACTGTCGCGGGCTACCTCAACGGCGTGGGTTCGGTTCTGGTCGAGCAGGCCGATGGCACCTTCTCGGGCGCGCGTCCTGACCTGACCGAGGAAGAAGCCACCGACCCGGACTATATCCAGCAGGCGCTGATCCCGATGTCGTCGGAAACTCACTCGGGTGAAGACGTCGCGGTGTTCGCCCGCGGTCCCTGGGCCCACCTCTTCGGCGGCGTGATCGAGCAGAACGTGATCTTCCACGTGATGAACTACGCCGTCACCGCCGAGTAATCGGCTGACAAGATGACGCGGGCCCCGGGAGACCGGGGTCCGCTTTTTTCATGCGGGCGTCGCACCGCACTGGCACTCAGGTGCCAGAACGGGAGACAGATCATGATTCGTCGCACCTTGCTTGCCGCCCTGCCCGCCGTTGTGCTGTCGCCGCGTCTGGCCTTTGCCGCCGGCGAGCCGCCGATCAAGCTTCGCGATCTTTACAACAAGGATCTGAGCTTCTCGGATCTTGCGCTGTCCTCGGAAGGCGGTCGCATCACAGTGTCAGGCTTCATGGCGCCGCCGCTGAAGGCCGATTCGGTATTCTTCGTGCTGACCAAGACGCCGATGGCCGTGTGTCCGTTCTGCGAGCCGGGGATGCCCTGGCCCGATGACATCCTCGCCGTCTATGCCAAGCGGGTCGTTGATGTGATCCCCTTCAACGTGCCGATCACCGTGACCGGCGTGCTGGAGCTGGGGGATGCGGTGGACCCCGAGCTGGGGTTCTACTCCAAGGTGCGCCTCGTCGATGCCACCTTCGCGCGGGCCTGAGACATGACGGCCCCTGCCCTGCATGTGGAAGACCTGCGGGTCACCAGCCGCGAGGGGCGGGTGCTGCTGGATGTGCCGATGCTGACGCTGGGGACCGGGCAAAGGCTTGCGCTGCGCGGCGCCTCGGGTGCGGGGAAATCGACCCTGCTGCATGTGCTGTCGGGACTGGTGCGCCCAAGCGCGGGCCGTGTTGTCTGGGGCGGTCAGGACATTGCCGCCCTGACCGAGGATGCCCGCGCCCGCTTTCGGCGTGAGACGCTGGGGCTGATCTTCCAGGACTGCCATCTGTTCGAGGAACTGTCGGCGCTTGGCAATGCCGGGCTGGCGAGTGCCTTTGCGCCTGCGCGGGACCGTGCGCCGATCCGCGCCGCCGCCGGGCAATGGCTGGCGGCGCTTGGCCTGGGTCAGGCGGGGTCGCGGGCAGTGGACAGCTTTTCGGGCGGCGAGCGCCAGCGGATCGCCGTGGCGCGGGCACTGGCTGGCGGCCCGCCGGTGATCCTGGCGGATGAGCCGACGGCCGCGCTCGACCGCGCCAATGCCGACGCGCTTGGCGCCGATCT
>Ga0209347_1006415_pt1 | contig 10435 bp, 6 predicted proteins | sample AutmiccommuBRH23_FD_187382 | JGI IMG/M metagenome (GOLD analysis project Ga0209347, IMG submission 187382) | Deep subsurface microbial communities from Mt. Terri, Switzerland - Autotrophic microbial communities BRH/23 (SPAdes) (version 2) | ecosystem: Environmental > Aquatic > Deep subsurface >...
CAATACACCGGAAATACAAAGATAAAATTCGCTTGTTATTGTCTTTGTACAAACAAGCCAGATTAACTGAAGATGAAATTGAATCCCTAAAAGGCCACCTTTCCCATATAAGGTACGTTGATGGTGCTTTTTATACAAAGCTACGAATCAAGTATTTTGAAACAATTAGAGAAATCCTAAAATAGCTGCCATAATTTAAATCATCCAGATTCAAACTCCTGTCAAAAAGCTCATTTACTGGAAATTAACGAATCATCCAACGTATGGCAGAGAACAAATTTCAATTCTTACGATCCGCCACGGCATGCAGATATTACCCCATAGAAGAGATTATTGAATAACCTCATTTTCGAAATCCAGATGCATCAGTAAATCCGATCTTCCCACCAGTTCCCGCACGCTCCGCATGCCGAACCGTTTCAGAATGACCACCAGGTCTTTTCGCCACGCACTGTAGAGATTGACAACCCGCTGGGTCGCCCATTCCAGGTCCATCTGGGTCACCAGCCCCGGATCGGTGGTGGCAATTCCCCGGGGGCAGCCGCGCCCGGCCGAACAGCGGGAGCAGCGGACGCAACCGAGCGCCACCAGTTCGGCGGTTCCGACGACCACACCGTCGGCGCCGAGGGCGATGGCTTTCGCGATATCGTCGGCGGTCCGGATGCCGCCGCTGGCGATCAGGGCGACCTTGTCCCGGGCCCCTTCGTCGACCAGGAACTTGTGGACTTTCGCCACGGCGTATTCGATCGGCATGGCGATATTCTTCTTGGCAATGTCCGGGGCCGCCCCGGTGCCGCCGTACCCGCCGTCCAAATGGATGATATGCGTTCCGGCGGAATAACTCCCCACGGCGACCATATCCACATCGGTCGGCGTCGACACCTTGGTCGAAATCAGGGCGCGCCGGTTGATGTGCTTGATCCAGTCGATATGCTTCATATGATCTTCGATGGAGTAGACGCTGTGGAACGGAAACGGTGAAAAGAGCGAGATGCCGACCACGGCTTCCCGGATCTTTGCCACGGCGGGCGTATTCTTGTCCCCCAGCAGATGCCCTCCCAGACCCGGTTTGGCCCCCTGGGCATACTTGAACTCGATGATCGGCACGCGCTGGATGGTTTCCTCGCGAACCCCGAAAAGGCCGGTGGCGACCTGGGTGATCATGTGGTCGTCGTACGGCCGCATCCGCTCCATGTACCCGCCTTCACCCGAGCAGGAGAACGTATTCCACGCCACCGCCGCGCGCACCTTGGATAACTGGGTGACGTTGCTGACCGAACCGAAGGACATGCCGCCGCCGTACCACGGGACATCGATTTCGATCTTCGGCCGCCCGTCATCCCGGCGGTTGAGCAAGATGCTCGTATCGATCTCGTCCTCAGTTAAGGCCACCGGAGGTTTTTTGGGGAATTTGAACCGGATCCGGTCAAACCCGCCTTCGGATTTCCCGACGCGATAATCGAGTTCATATTCTTCGGGCGGCGGGTTGCCGGTCTCGGCCATTTTCCACGTCGCGAGCAGCATATCCGCGGGCCAGCGGTAATCCCCCAAGGCGCTGATCATCGGGTTTTCGACCAGCCTCAGCGCCTGCTGCGGGCAGGCCGAGATGCAGAAATGATCGGTCTTTTCGCAGGCATTGCCGATGCACCGGTAACTGTTGGGCGTGGCGAAATACTTGTATCCGTCCTTCAGCACATGAACATCGTGCGGACAGAGTTGGGCGCACTTGCCGCACCGGATGCACGCATCGCTTCGAAAAATGATGTATTTCGCGATCTCGTTGCGATACCGCGACGGCGCCGGTGCAATCTCGCGGCTGACCTCGACCTGCGGCACACGGGTTTTAATCGTGTTTGCCGGCAGGATATCCTCAAGCTTTTTTTCTTGAACCGAAAAGCGTTCCAAAAATTTCCTCCTCAAGTTCTTCAAAGAACATGGCGCGCCCGACATCGCCGCGCAGGCGGCGGGCTTCACGCATCCCCATCGCCCCCATCAGTTCTATCAGCTGCAAATGCCATGCGGCAATCAGGTTTCGGATGCGGCCGGTTCCATAATCGAAATCGATATGTTCCAGTCTTGCGGGACAGATGACGCCGGGTTTGCAGATCGGGCAAAGCCGGCATTCCAGGGCGATCATGAACGGCAGGTAAGAGGAAACCAGGTCGGCTCCGCAGAGGAGCGCCTTGGCCATATGCTCCGGCAATGCGATGCCGCTGCCGGCAATGAGGGTCACTTCGTCCCGTTTTCCCATTTTGATCAGGGCCTTGTGGATTTCCCGGATCATATCCTTGATAAACCGGGGGCGTTTGACCCCGATCTCGTCCCCGTTGCAGTCCCCCACCACGTGAATTACCTCGGCCCCGGCTTCCGCCAGCGCGATGGCGCGATCGACCCCGTTTGCATTGAGGCTGACCCGCACGGACACGATGATCCCGGGACAGGTTTCCTTCAATGCGGCCATGCGGTCGAGCGCGTCATCCGTGTCCGGTATTTCCACCAGCCGCGTTTTGCGCAGCACGTCCGGCGGCGGTTCCGGCGCATCCGGATTCAGGTGAAACGCGATATAGGGAAGATAGCGGTCAAGATTTCCCATCCGGGCGGCATCACCGGCAACCGGCCACTTGGCCGAATCGATAATCGCGATCAGGTCCGTCTGCCGCACGGCTTCCAGGATAAAGGATTCAAGCCGCGGCAGGGTGAATTCCGGCGGGTTCATATCGATGATGAGCGGCATGGGAATGTCGATGATCGACGGCAGTTCAGCCGTTTGTTTATCCGCGTCGAAATTGAGGTAGGACGGCTTTTTCCCGATATCGACCGACGTGGAGATATATTCCCGTCCGTGTATGCCGTCCCGTGTCGGCCGGACAATTTCGGACATGTCCGTCCACATGGAATCAAACCCCTTTCCCGCGAATTTCCCCCGGTAGCCGGCCCCGGAAACCGGCACGGATGCCGTTTCGGACTGCTGCCAAGTGGTGTGAATGATCTCGGGTGTCCAGTACTGGTTGCCCATCTGTTCGTATTCGGAGTTGATCGTCAGGCACAACAGGTTCTTGGTGCAGTTCTGCACGCAGGAAAAGCACCCCATGCATTCGAAAAACAGGAAATCCGAAAATTTTAGGTTCCGGATATATTCGGATTCCTGGCGGTGCCGATCGTACACGCAAGCCTTTTTAACGCAGTTGTGGCACCGTGCGCAGTCTTCCCGCCAGTCGACGATGCCGTGCTTGCCGACACGCGGAAGACGGGGGGGAACCGGTTTTGTATGGATATGGTATTTTTCTGGCATTGTTTCCCCTTAAGGGATTTACGTCTTAAAATTTTCTTCTTAATTGACCATTCACGATTGGCAATTCACCATTCACAATTCTGTTTTAAATTACAACCAATGGTCAATTGTGAATTGCCAATGGTCAATTGTGAATTAAAGTGCCATTACAATGATTTAGATTGCCGAAACGATCTCCGGAACGCAGCTCTCCTTGCCGCCGGAAAGGATATGGATCCCGCGTACCCCGTCGATTCCCTTGATCTTCTTTATTGTCTCGACACAGATGGCCAGCCCCTCTTTCTTCTGTGCCGTCTCATCGCCCGCCGCCTTCAGCCGGTCAATGACGCTCTCCGGGATCGACAAGTCCGTATAGGTGTCCTTCAGGTGTTCGGCTTCGGCCGCACCGGCCAGCGGCATCACCCCGGCAAGGATGGCGGTTTTTCCGGTGATCCCCCGGGCGCGGGCTTCTTCCATCCAATTGGCGAAATTGTCTGTGTCGAACACGGCCTGGGTCTGGATGAACCGAGCGCCGGCTGCCACTTTTTTGGCAAGCCGAAGGATATTGAGTTCCATCGGCTTCATGTCCGGGCCGGCGACCGCGCCGATGAGCATGGAAAATGGTCCCTTGATCGCGTTGCCGTCCAGGAGGACCCCTTCCTCGCACATCTGCCTGACGGCGGCGATCAGCTGGATCGAGTCGATATCGTAGACATTGGCGGATTGGCGGCTTCCCGTAAGCGCCTGATGATGCCCGGAAAGGCAAAGGAGATTTTTGATCCCCAGGGCCGCCGCTCCCAGAAGGTCCGACTGAAGGGCGATCCGGTTCCGGTCCCGCGTGACCATCTGGTATACCGGTTCCACGCCGGATTGGCCCAGGATCACGGCGCCAGCAAGGCTCGACATCACGGGGCCATGCGGATTATCAGCGACATTCACGGCCGCCAGGCCGTTTTTGAAAAATCCGGCGGACGCTTCAATCGTTTGACGCTCCCCGCCCGCCGGTGGAAGACACTCCGCCGTAACGATGAATTCCCCGTTTGCTATCCTGCCTGCAAGATTGCCGTCCTGTTGCATCACATGCTCTCCTGTCGCTGATTCCGTATCGATTCGCTCAATGCGTTCATTTCTTCAACAATCTGTTGAATCCCGCCTGCCCTGGTTTTCCGGACCACCCGGATCCGTCCGCTGCCCAGTCCGGATTCCGCGATCAGGGCATCGACCGCGTCGGCGCGTTTCCCGGCCCGAAGGTTTCCTTCGAGAAATTTGCAGTCCCCGTCGCCGCAGGTGACCAGCAGTACGCCGTCGGCCCCCTTTTCAAACGCCTTGAGCAGGTACAGGAGGTTCACCTTTCCGGAGCAGGGGAGACTGACCGCGGTCAACTCACCGCCGCCATTCAGACTCTGCCGGAGTGCATTCGCATCAAGACTGTTTGCGCAGTAAAAAAGACTTATTTTGACGGGCTTGTCATTCATTATCGGCACCTTGGCAGTGAAAATGCTGCCTGATTTTCTTAATTCACAATTCACTATTGGCGATTCACAATTGACCATTGATATAAGTGAAATTAAGAACAAATTGTGAATGGTGAATTGTCAATTGTGAATGGTCAATTTTTATAAGACTCTAAATTCTATGATCTTCCCTTACAATCCCCCGGCAGCCGCCGGAAAGGCTCGGTTCCCAGTTCTTCGGCGGCTCGATCGCGTTGAGCCGGTCGAGCTGTCCGATGCTTTTCAGGCGCTGGTAGATCAACTGCCAGGCGCACGGCCGATCGGGGCGCACTTCGCACCGCTCCTCGCGGGAACCGCCGCAGGGGCCGTTGAGCATATGCTTGGCGCACCGGGTGACGGGGCAGATCCCCCCGAATTTGTGCAGAACGCAGTCGCCGCACGCCGCGCATTTCTCGGTCCAGATCCCGCGTTCCTCCAGGATTCCGAGGAATGCCGTATTGAGCCCCGCGTAAACCGGCTTTTCCGTGTACCGTTCCGCGATGGCCTGGACACCGGCGCCGCACCCGAGGGACAGCACCGCATCGTTCCGCTGGATGGCGTCCGCCGCCGCTTCGATGAAGACATTGTCGCACTGGCGCTCGATGGTCAGTTCTTCAATTTCAAGACCGAGCCCCTTCACTGTCGACGAAATCCGCAGGGCCGAGGAAATGATGGACACTTCGCGCTCGCCGCCGGCCAGACAGACGGTCACGCACGTACCGCATCCCAGAACCAGTATCTTTTTGTACCCTTGCAGGATATCGACCAGCTCGGGTATCCGTTTTCTTTCCGCAACAATCATGTATGGATCTCCTGTTTCCTGGCTGTATTGGGCCGGGCCGTTCGTACCGGATTGGGCCCGAGCTTGCGAACGGTCTCGATCATATCCGTTACCGCCTCGACAAAGCGGCGGGCATCCGCGGCGCCGATATTGATCATTCGCAGGCGTTCTTCTTCAAATCCGGCTTCGGCCAGAATTCCCCGGGCATAATTGACCCGGCGCTTTGCCATAAAATTTCCCTCGATGAAATGGCAGCTTCCTTCCTCGCAGCCGGCCACCAGAACCCCGTCCGCGCCGTTCTCAAAGGCCCGCATGAAATATTCCACTTCCAGCTTGCCGGTGCAGGGCGTTCGAATAATCCGGATATTCGTCGGGTATTGCAGTCGCATCGAACCTGACAGGTCCGCGGAAGAATACGCTCAGTAGTGGCAGCAGAACGCCACGATTTTCGGTTCGAAGTTCATGTTTTTTCCTGTTTAATTTGCAATCAGTTCATCACACCGGAACAGATCGTCCAGCATGATGTTGAAATGTTTCGCCTCGAAATGGTTCAGCTGAATGGCCCGGGCCGGGCATTCGGATGCGCAGATGCCGCATCCCATGCACTTGGCGGCCGCGATTTCCGCTTTATGGTCCTTGTTGACAAACGGTGCGCCGTACGGGCATGAGTGGACGCAGGTCATGCACGAAATGCACTTGTTCTGATCGACCCGCGACACCTGGGCGCCCACTTCCAGATGGGTCTTCGACAGCACGGTGGCGGCCCTTGCCGCCGCGGCGCGGGCCTGGGAAATGTTCTCGTCCATGAACTTGGGCGAATGGGCCAGTCCGCACAGGAAAATCCCTTCACTGGCGAAATCGACCGGGCGCAGCTTCAAATGGGCTTCCACGAAAAAGCCATCGGGATTGAGCGGCACTTTCAGCAGGTTCGAGATGACTTTATTGGCTGCCGGCGGGGTTACGCCGGTGCCCAGGACCACGTGATCGGCTTCGATTTCGATCGGTTCCGGAAAATCGGGGCTTTTCAGCGCCACCAGGAGGCCGTTGGTGTCGGTCACGACCGGCGGATTTGCCGCGTCGTAGCGGATGAACACCACCCCCGCCCGGCGGGCCTCCTTGTAGTATTTCTCCCGGAACCCGTAGGTCCGGATATCCCGGTAAAGAACGAAGATGTTGGCGTCCGGACTTTTCTTTTTGACGGCCAGGGCGTTTTTGATGGCCATGGAACAGCAGATCCGGCTGCAGTAGGCATGGTCGCTGTTGCGCGACCCCACGCACTGGATCATGACGATGTTTTTGCCGGAACCGTCAAACGCATCGCCATGCAGGCGCTTTTCGAGTTCCACCTGGGTGATCACATTTTGGGATTCGCCCATCCGGTAATCGGAAGTAGAGGCCATATCCGCCCCGGTGGCCACGACGACCGCCCCGCAGGGGACTTCAACGGTTTGCCCGTTCCGGTACAGTTTGGCGATAAACTTTCCCACATGCCCCGCGATGCCGGCGAGTTCCGCTTGCGTGTGGAGAATGACATTCGGATGGGTTTCCACCTTATTCACGAGGGCGTCTGTAAAAAACGCGATATTGTCGTGTTCCAGCGTGCCATGAATGTCCCGTAGATGGCCGCCGAGCTGCGCGGTCTTTTCGACCAGGTGCACCTTGAAGCCTTGTTCCGCAAGCGACAGGGCCGCGGTCATTCCGCTCAAGCCGCCGCCGATGACCAGTCCGGCCTGACTGATGGCCAGCGATTCGCCCAGCTGGGGGGAAAGATGTCTGGCCCGGGCAATCGACATCCGCACCAGTTCGATCGCTTTTTTTGTAGCGGCTTCCGGTTCGGAGGCGTGCACCCACGAGCATTGATCCCGGATATTGGAAAGATCGAACAGGTAGGGATTCAAACCCGCTTCCCGCAAGGTTTCGCGGAAGAGCGGTTCATGGGTCCGGGGCGTGCAGGAGGCGACCACGATCCGATTGAGCCGGTGGGCGACGATCGCTTCCTTGACCGCCGAGAGGCTGGCGTCGGAGCAGGCATACATGGAATGGGTGGCGAAGACGACATCGGGATCATTTTCGATCGCCGCGGTCACGCGTTCAACATCGACAGTGGAGGCGATGTTGATGCCGCAATGACAGACGAACACGCCGATACGCGGTTTCTCGTCCGTGATGTCCCGTTCCTGCGGGTATTCCCGTTTGGCGACCAGCGAATTCCGGGATTTCGCCAGAAGTTCCATGGCCATGGATGCCGCGCCACTGGCCTGGGTGACGGTCTCGGGTATGTCCTTCGGTTCCTGGAACACGCCGGCCACAAATATCCCCGGCCGGGAGGTTTCCAGCGGGGTAAACCGGTCGGTGGCGGCAAATCCGTATTCGTTCAGTTCGATGCCGAGCCGCGAAATCGAATCGGAAACCGTCCGTTTCGGGTCGAGGCCGACGGAAAGGACCACCAGGTCGAATTCCTGCTCCCGCATTCCCTCTTCGCCCATGAACCGGAGCCGCAGGTCTTTGGTGCCGGGGATTTCCACGACCCGCGAGGGGATGCTCTTAACATAGTGGATGCCGGCCTGGCTTTTCGCGCGTTCGTAATACTGGTCGAAATCTTTTCCGAATGCCCGGATGTCCATGTAGAAAATCGTTGCGTCGAGTCCGTCCACATGCTCGCTGGCCACCATCGCCTGCTTGGTGGTCGCCATACAGCAGATGGAGGAGCAGTATTCCTTTTCGCACCGGGAGTCCCGGGACCCGACGCACTGGATAAAGGCGATACGGCGGGCTTCACGCTTATCGGAAGGACGGAGCACATGCCCCTGGAAAGGACCGGCCGCCGAGAGCATCCGTTCGAACTGGACGCTGGTGAGCACATTGGCATACCGGCCGAAGCCGAACTCCCCTTTGAGTTCCGCCTGGAATTCCTGGAAACCCGGGGCGAGAATGACCGAGCCGACGGATAATGTTTTCACCTCTTCCGCCATGCCGTGACGGATGGCGTTCTTCTCGCAGGCATCCACGCACTCGCCGCATTCGGAACAAAGGGCGCAGTTCAGGCACCGTTCGCTTTCGGCGAGGGCTTCGCCCTCGGAAAAGGCCATTTCGATTTCCGAGAAGTCCTTGATCCGCCGGGCCACGGGCAGTTCACCGGCGATGGGGCGCGGTTTTTTCCCGATGCCCTTTGCCGATGGAAGCAGCGCTTCGGGCACGGGGGAAAAGGAATCCGCGAACCGGGGGGTATCCGGATTTACGCCGCGGATAAACCGGTCGATCGACTCGGCGGCCCGCTTTCCGGCGGCCACCGCTTCAATGACCGTGGCCGGTCCGGTAACGATATCCCCGCCGGCAAAAATCCCCGGGATTTCCGTGACGCAGTTGGTGTCGGCGATGATATTTCCCCACGGGTTCACCTTCAGGTCGGGCGCTGAACCGGAAAGGGACGGATCCGGCTGGCTGCCGATCGCCAGGACCACCGTATCCGCGCTCATCTCAAACTCGGAACCGGGCATGGGAACCGGCCGGCGACGGCCGGATGCATCCGGTTCGCCAAGCGTCATCCGGATGCACTTCACCTTGTTCAGTCGGCCATTGGCATCGCCGATAAATTCAACAGGGTTGGTGAGAAACTCGAACTTAACCCCCTCTTCCGCCGCGTGGTTGATCTCTTCCTTGATGGCGGGAAGTTCGTTTTTGCTCCGGCGATAGACAATGGTGACCTTTTCGGCGCCGAGTCTCATGGCCGAACAGGCCGCGTCCATGGCGACATCGCCGCCGCCCACAACGATGACATGTCCCTTGAGGACCGGCTTGCTGTCAACGGTGCTGGCCCGGTAAAGAAAATCAAGGCCCTGGACAACCCCTGACAGGTCGTCCCCCTTCACCTTGATCGGCGTGCTCTTCTGGGTGCCGATGCCGACGAATACGGCCTTGAAATCATTGCGCAGCTGATCGAACGAGATGTCCTTGCCGACGCGGCAATTGTAAACAAAGGAAACCCCTTTTCTTCGGATCAGGTCGACTTCGTAATCGAGAACATCGGCGGGGAGGCGATAATCGGGGATTCCCCACCGGAGCATACCGCCGGCCGCCGGGGATGATTCAAATACGGTCACGGCGTATCCCCGGTCCGCCAGATCCTGTGCCGCCGTCAGCCCGGAGGGGCCGGCGCCGATTACCGCGACTTTCGGGGCATCCGGGGATGGGGTCTTTTCCGCGGGAAGGGAAATGGCGCCCGAGGCCACCAGTTCCATTTCCATGTCGGACGCAAACCGCTTCAGCTGCCGGATGGCGATCGGCGAATCGACAGTGGCGCGGGTACAGGCGGTTTCACAAGGATGGGTGCAGACCCGCCCGCAGATGGCGGAAAGCGGGTTCCGCTCACGGATCAGCCGGACCGCCTTGACGTATTCCTTTTTCTTGATGAGCTGAACGTACCCCTGCACATTGATGTTGGCCGGACAGGCGGTCTTGCAGGGGGCGTGGCCAAGCTTGAGAATCCCCACCTTGTTCGGCACGGCCTGGGCGGAATACTTGGCGATCGCCTTGCGGGTCCCGAGATTCCGGTTGAACCGGTCATCGACGTCAACCGGGCAGACCGGAGAACAGTCCCCGCAGTCGTTGCATATTTTCGGGTCCACGTAGCTGGGGGACGTTTTGACCGTTGCCGTGAAATGGCCGGGAGTCCCGTCCACTTTCAGCAGTTCCGAGTGGGTCAGGATTTCGATATTCAGGTTGCGGGCGCATTCGACCAGTTTGGGGGACACGATGCAGGTCGCGCAATCGCCGGTGGGGAACGTCTTGTCCAGGTGGGACATCATGCCGCCGATGGCGGCGCCGCGTTCGACCAGGTAAACCTTGAATCCCGAGTTGGCGAGGTCGAGGGATGCCTGTACCCCGGCGATT
>Ga0209347_1006416_pt1 | contig 10434 bp, 11 predicted proteins | sample AutmiccommuBRH23_FD_187382 | JGI IMG/M metagenome (GOLD analysis project Ga0209347, IMG submission 187382) | Deep subsurface microbial communities from Mt. Terri, Switzerland - Autotrophic microbial communities BRH/23 (SPAdes) (version 2) | ecosystem: Environmental > Aquatic > Deep subsurface >...
CTGAAATTCAACGTACAGGCCCTGATCATCGCGCAGGATCGCAGCCTGACCACCGGACAGTTTCTTGAGAAACTGGGCACGGGCGACTGGTTCCGCGACTACTATCTCTTGCCGCTGTCGGGCGCGATCTGGTCCACCCCCGTCGAACAGATCATGGAATTCCCCGCCCATGCCATGATCCAGTTCTTCGAGAACCACGCCCTGCTGAACACGACGGGGCAGCATCAGTGGTATACGGTGCAAGGTGGGTCGGTCGAATATGTTCGCCGTCTTGGCGATGCGATGCGCGAACAGGGCGTCACCTTCCGACTGGGCACACCCGTCGATGCCGTCCGGCGCCCGCATCTGGGGGCCGAGATCAAAGTCAAGGGCGGCGAATGGGAAAGCTTCGACGAAGTGATCTTCGCCACGCATTCCGACGATTCCCTGCGCCTGCTGGCTGATCCGACGCCGGACGAGAAAGCCAATCTGGGCGCCATCGCCTATCAGCCCAACGATATCGTGCTACATGCCGATCCCGCCGTGATGCCGCAGCGCAAGGTCGTATGGTCCTCGTGGAACTATACCGAGATCATGGGCAAACAATCCGACAAGATCGATCTGACCTATTGGATGAATTCTTTGCAGCCCATCCCCAAGGATGACCCGCATTTCGTGACGCTGAACAGCACCCGACCGATCCGCGAGGATCTGATCTATGATCAGGTGACACTGCGCCATCCGGTCTATGATCTGGCCGCATTGGCCGCTCAGGACCGCGTGCGCCTGTCCAACGGGACGCGCAACACATGGTTCTGCGGCGCATGGATGCGCCACGGCTTCCACGAGGATGGTTTGGCCAGTGCCGTCGATGTCGTCGAGGCGCTGCGCCGCACCGATGTGTCACTGGTGGCTGCCCAGTGAGCAGGATCGACCATATCGCAGGCCACACATGGCATGGCCGCAAGGGCGAGGTCGAGAATGCCTTTCGCTATGGCGTGGACTACGTCCTTCTGGATGCCGAACGTCCGCAAGCGGCCCCGGCCCTGTTCGGGCGCAACCGCGCCAATCTGACCTCGGTCTGGGATAGCGATCATGGCGGTGCGCCCAGGCAGGGGCGCGGCGCCCCCTGGGTGCGCGACGTGTTGGCCGCCAATGGGATCGAAGCGCCAGCGCGAATCGACTTGCTGACGCAACCGCGCGTGCTGGGTCATGTGTTCAACCCCGTATCCTTCTGGCTGTGCCATGACGCGACAGGTGGATTGCGTGTGGTGATAGCCGAGGTGACGAATACCTTCGGCGACCGTCATTCCTATCTGGTGCATCGCGACGATCACGAACCGATCACCGCGCAGGACAGGATGCGCGCGACTAAATTGATGCATGTCAGCCCCTTTCAGCCGGTCGAAGGTGGCTATGAATTCCGCTTCGACATCAAGCCGGACCGGATCGGGATCTGGATCGACTATACTGGCGGCAATGGCGGGGTGATCGCCACGCTGGTGGGGGCGCGCAAGCCCCTGACGAATGCCGGTATCCTGCGCGGGGCCCTCCGTCGTCCCTTCGGATCGCGTCGGGTGCTGGCGCTGATCCATTGGCAGGCGCTCAAACTCTGGTGGAAGGGTGCCGCCTATCGCCCCCGTCCTGAACCGCCGGTGGAGGAGGTCAGCCGGTGACATCACAGGCGGCAACCACACCGACGACAGCGGCAGGCTCGGTCAGCCTGCGGTCGGTCTCGCTTCCGGCTTACGGTGTCTTCGCCGCCCTGCTCGCGGCGGCGGGTTTGCCGATCTATATCCACGCACCCAAGGCCTATGTCGATGACTACGGCGTGTCGCTCGCCGCCCTCGGCGCGGTGCTGTTCGGGCTACGCCTGTTCGACGTGGTGCAAGACCCTTTGCTGGGCCGTCTGGCTGGATTTCTGCGCAACCAGCGTGCGCTGGCCGTCACCGGGGGCGTGATTCTCATGGTCGCCTCGATGCTGGGCCTGTTCGCCGTTACCCCGCCCATCTCCCCCCTGATCTGGTTCGCCATCATGCTGGCCGGTGTCTTTTCGGCGTTCAGTTTCCTGACCATCTGTTTTTACGCCCAAGGCGTGCAGACCGCCGACCGGTTGGAGGGTGCAGGCCATCTGCGACTGGCGCGCTGGCGTGAAACCGGTGCGTTGCTGGGCGTCTGCGTGGCAGCGGTGACGCCTGTGATGCTGGGTGGTTTCACCGGCTTTGCCTTGGGTTTCACCCTGCTGGGTCTGACCGCACTCTGGATGATGCGGAACGAATGGGGCAGCGAAGGCGCCATCCCCGAAGCGGGTTTTGCCCCGGTGCTGGCCGATCCGATAGCACGCCGCCTGCTGCTGATCGCGCTGGTCAATGCGGCCCCCGTCGCGGTCAGTTCGACGCTTTTCCTGTTCTTCGTGGAAAGCCGCCTTGCCGCCCCCGGATGGGAAGGCCCGTTCCTGCTGCTCTTCTTTCTGTCGGCCGCCATCGCAGCCCCCTTCTGGAGCCGTGCAGCCGAACGTTTCGGGCCGAAACGCGTGCTTCTGGCGGGCATGGTCCTTGCCATCGCCGCCTTCGCCTTCGCCATCACGCTGCAAGCGGGCGATACCATCGCCTTCGCCCTCATCTGCATCGCATCAGGTGCCGCACTGGGCGCTGACATGACCCTGCTGCCCGCCATCTTCGCCACGCGCATGGCCAGAATCGCGCCGGGTGCCTCGGGTGCCTTCGGCCTGTGGTCCTTCGTGTCGAAACTCTCTCTGGCCTTCGCGGCCATCGCGCTGCTGCCCGCGCTGGAAACAGCGGGGTTCCGCGCCGGGACCGACAATTCCGAAAGCGCGCTCTGGGCGCTCAGCCTCGCCTACGGGCTGGTGCCCTGCCTGCTCAAGCTACTGGCCATCGGCCTGCTGGCCACCACCAACTGGAAGGAGGACTAGATGACGGATCCTATCCTTTTCATGGCTTTGGGCGCTCTGTGTGTGCTCGCTCTGATCTGGGCAAAAACCCGGTTCTGGTCCTTTCTTTCCCAACGACCCGAGGATTACGCCAGCGGTATCCCTCAATTCGACCTGCGCGAACATCTGAACGGCCCCATCCTTTGCGAGGGCGTGATCTATGGTCCGCTGGGCCGTGTGACCTCGCGTTTCGTGGGCAAGTTCGATGCCCGCTGGGACGGCAACCGCGGCGTCATGCGCGAGCATTTCATCTATGACAGCGGTGCGACGCAGGATCGCGAATGGCGGCTGGAACTGGGTAATGACGGGCGGATCAAGGCCGATGCGGATGATCTGGTCGGACCGGGAAGCGGCCAGATGACCGGCTCGGCGGTGCAATTGAAGTATCGAATCCGCCTGCCCGAAGATTCGGGGGGGCATGTTCTGGACACGGTGGACTGGATGTATCTTGCGCCGAATGGAACCGTCATGAACTGCAGCCAGTTTAGAAAGTTCGGGATACCTGTGGCGGAACTGGTCGCCACGATGCGAAAGGTGGATGCGGCATGAATGACTGGCAAGGCAAACGCTACTGGCTGATCGGCGCAAGCGAGGGGCTGGGCGCGGCCCTCGCCCACAAGCTGAACGCAGCAGGGGTCGAAGTCGTCGTCTCTGCGCGGAGCGAGGATCGCCTCAAGGCGCTGGTGGCCGAACTGCCGGGCAAGGCGTCCTATGTTACCGTTGATGTCAGCGATCGCGCCAGCGTGGAGGCTGCCGCCGAACAGGTCGGCCAGATCGACGGGATGATCTATCTGGCGGGTGTCTACTGGCCGATGAAGGCGCAGGCCTGGGATGCCGAGCAGGCCGAAGCGATGGCCGACATCAACTTCACCGGTGCAGTCCGCGCGGTGGGCGCCGTGATCCCGCAGATGGTGGCGCGCGATGCAGGGCATATCGTCATCACAGGTTCACTGTCCGGCTTCCGTGGTCTGCCCGGCGCCATCGGCTATGCCGCCTCCAAGGCGGGCACCATGTCACTGGCCGAAAGCCTTTACGCCGATCTGCGCAAGACCGGCATTCGCGTGCAGGTAGCCAATCCCGGCTTCATCCGCACACGCCTGACAGACAAGAACGACTTCTCGATGCCTTTCCTGATGGAACCTGATCAGGCCGCGCAAGAGATGTTCGAGCTGATGAATGATCAGGGCACGTTCAAGCGCAGCTTTCCCCGTGTATTCAGCTGGCTGTTCCGCCTGTCGCAGTTCATGCCGGACTGGATGTATTATCGGCTCTTTGCCTGAGATCAAGGACGCTTCCATTTGGAGGGATCATTTCTGTCTGGCATAGTGCCAACAGGAGGACCCCGCCATGCTGGAAATTTCCGTCAACAAAGTTGCGCAGGTCGTGTTGATGTCGCGAGAGCTGGACCGGGCCGAGGGAGAGCTGCGTGCCTTCATCGAACGGCTCAGCGATGACGAGCAGATCAGCCTTGTTGCGCTGATGTGGATCGGTCGCGGCACGTTCGAACCTGAAGAGCTGGCCGAAGCGATCCAGACGGCCGCCGAAGAGGCAACCACACCCACCGCAGATTACCTTTTGGGAACACCCCATCTGTCCGACCACCTGGAAAACGGTCTGGACGCGTTGGGCATGTCGGCCATCGACGAAGAAGATGATTTGATTCGAGGCGGTTAGCACCCTTGACGGATGTCTTCCGGTGCCTTTTGGTCTGCAGTTGTGCAATTTTGCACCAAGATCGTGCAGCCATTCGCATTTCGACCCGATTTCGACGTCGCGTCAGCCATCACGAATTCCCTGACGTGGCGATGACAGAAGCGTCATGCGTGAGCAACAATTCAGAGTCCACCAAGGGGTAAAGAAATAACTTATTGAAAATAAATATTAATTTTTGAAGTACGTGCATCTTGGGCAAAAGTTTCACCTTTCAAGATCGCAAGTTCACACGTTCCCTTGAGCAGGCGTGTTTTGAATGTGCGCTCATGCAGGGTCATATTGGGTGCAGATCAAGAACGATCGCAACCAGACACCAAGGAGTTACACCATGAACCGTATTATCATGACCGCTATCGCCGCCGCCACTTTTGGATCCGTTGCCTATGCAGGCGACATGGCCGCAAACGACACGCTCGCAACCCGTTCCGAGCCCGCATCCGTCACCGTGTTCGAGCGTGACCGCGGCATCTCCGGCAGCGACACCATCGCCGCAACCGCTGGCGTGCCCTCGATGGTCGACGCTGGTCTGGTCCTCGAACCCCGCGAGCAGGCGATTGCAGAAGACGGCCAAGTGACTGTCTACAGCTTTGCCGCTCCGGCAGACAACAGCGCCGTGACCTTCTCGCCGCGCTAAGCCCTGACTTCAGACGCGGTTCCTCCCACGCGTCTGTCTGAACAGCTCCCCGTTGTTCGGAAAAACCCCGCCCCGGTTACCCGAGGCGGGGTTTTCAATTTTCATCCGATACGCTCTCGCGGTTCAGGCGGCGGTTCGGTCCACGATCTGAAGATGTTGCGCCAGCTTGTCGATCTCGGCCATCCAGCGGTCCACAAGGCGCGGATCATGCGGCGCGGCCGAAACACCGGCGGGAATCTCGCGCGCCAGAACCGATTCGACCGCAAGCGATACGGGCACCGAGACCAGCCGTGCCATCGCCGTGCCACGCGCATCGCCCCAGGCATCCATGACATATGACTTGTGCCAGACGGTCTTGCCGTCCTTCTCGGCCTTCAGTTCGACACACAGAACTACGCGGTCCGGCTCGCCCTCGTCATAGGCGTTCTCGGACCAGAACTGATCCGACATTTCCTTCAGCCGTGCGTCACCCTCTGGTCCGCTCAGGGTTTCGATCTCGGAAAACACGCCGGCCCAGGCATCAGACCAACCATTCAGGCGCAGCGTGCCGCGCACGAAATCACGCACCGGCCAGGCGGGATCAAAGCGATAATCCGCGATGAAGGGCACCGAATCCCGGTTCGGATAGACTTCAAACGTCTCGGGCGTGGGCAGCGGCGCGTCATAGCTGCTCAATGCGTTCCACGGGCGGTCCACCCGCAGTTCCGAAAAGTTGCGGATCGACCGCGACGGAGAACGCAGCGCCTTGAGCACCCCCAGCGGCGACCAGCTGAACTTGTAGCGGAAGGCATTGGCGATCTTGGGCACACCCCCGCAATAGGACAGGAAAGAAATCGCATTCTGCGGATCGTAGGCGTCCGAGGCGCGGTATTCCGCCACGAGATGATGTGCCATCAGATGGTCGATACCCGGATCAAGCCCCACTTCGTTCACCGAGCGCAGCCCCTTGTCCCGGAACGCCTCATCCAACGCGCGCATCTCGGGCGCGATATAGGACGACGACACGAAATGCGCGTCCTTCTCCAGACACAGCTTGGCCAGCGGCACATGCCAGTCAGCAGGCAGCATCGACACGACGACATCACCCTTGGCCAGCGCCGCGCCCAGGGCGTCTATGTCGAAAGCCTCGATCCGGTCGGTCAGATCACCCACCGCCTTGCGCGCCTTCTCAACCGACCGGTTCCAGACAGCGACCTCATGCCCCGCCTCGATCAGGCGACGCAGACCGGGGATGGCCGAGAGGCCGGTGCCGCACCAGTGAATGGTCATGGGTGTTCCTTTCCTTATTTGAACTTCAGCTTGGCTGTGACGATGGCGATCATCGCCGTGACCGAAACGATATTGGCCAGAATCAAGGGCCAGTCGACGATCATGATCCCGTAGACCAGCCACAGCGAGACCGTGGCCAGAAACAGCAACTGCGCGATCAGCGACAGGCTGCGCGTATCGCGTGTCCGCCAGACCTGAAGGGCCTGCGGGATCCAGCAGATCGTCCCAAGGACGGCAGCGGCATAGCCGATGTAAAGAGGCGTCATGTCAGACCTTTGCCAGATGGGTCAGGAACGTGTCACGCGCACGCCCCCAGACGCCGGTTTCAAGAGAATGCAGTTCCAGAAGGGTCGGCAGCAATTGGTCCGCGTAATCCTGCGAACTTTCCACCGGCAGCATCGAGGGCAGATTGTCGATCGCGGTCACGTCCAGCGGTGGCGCATCATGCACGCGCAAGGCGGGTTCCGCCCATGTTGTCGTGCGATCATAGACCTTGATCGGAGAAAAATCACTGGTCGGGTCGCAGGCGATATCGCCGATCACCGTCAGATTGCGCGGATCGGTCGGCGCGCTCGCGGGCACAAACACGGGCGTGCCGGGCCGGGCGAGGATGCAGTTGAGGAAAATCTCATGCTCCATGATCTGCGGGAACGGCCCACCGCTGGCGGTCTCGGCCATGTCCCAGCGCGTGACTTGCAGTCCCATCGCCTCGCAAAGGTCGGATGCGCCGGTGCCCACACGCCCCAGCGCACCGATGACGATGGCGCGGGGGCGGTCCTTCGCGATGCTGCGCATCTCTTGGGTCAGGTCCGCCACCAGGGCGTCACGCCCGGCATAAACCCCGATCGGCCCGCAGATTCCGCCCCTCTGCTGCGCGATCCAGCATTTCAGCGAGACAGCAGCCCCCGCGAATCCCGCCCAATAACCAAAGGCCGCGACCCGGCGGCCGTTCGCATCGACAAGATATTCCAGATCGTAAAGCGTGCCGCCCCCGGCCTTGAACCGCTTGAGCAACTCTTGCCCGGCCGGTTGTCCCTTGAAGGCATGGCCGAACATGATGTGACGATGCGACAGAGGTGTTCCATCCTCGGGCAGTTCCTTCAGGCCGAAGATGATCGCATCTGCAGGCGCACCGGGCCATGCGTTCTGCGCGGCAATATTGGCGCCAGCGCGGCGATACCCTTCGATCGGAATCGCGCGGACATCGCTGTCCTCGACCGTGACCCGCACACCGGCCTTGATCAGCGCGGCACAACCTTCGGGAGTCAGGCCGACCCGTTCCTCATTGGCGCGCTGTTCGGCGCGCACCCACAGATGTGTCATGTTCAGGTCTTTCAGCAGGTGAATTGGCCCGCACCATAGACAAGGCCAAGAGCGTCTTAAAGATGCGTTTGTGCGTATTGCCGGTCGGGCCGGTCCAGATGCGGCACTGCGTTGAACTGGGTCAGCGCCATATCACTGCCCAGCCGATGCAAGCGGTGCACGGATGTATTCATGATCGCAATGCAGGCCCGCGCAAAGGCAGGCGTGCCCAACCCCATCGTTTGCCGCAGCACCATCCCGATCAATCCACCCGATGTCACCACCAGCGCAGGACCACGTCCCCCCGCAATCTCGGTGATCGCATCGGTCACCCGTGCCGTGAAATCGGCGAATGTTTCGGGCGGGCTGTCGATCTCGTCCGCCTCCCACGCAGCCAGAAGACGCGGCATGTAGCTGACGAAACCCTCGCGCGAGTCGGGCAGGGCCGCGCCATGTTGCGTTCCGTAAAGCTGCGCCAGCGTGAAGAATTCCATCTCGTTCAGCCGCGGGTCCTGCACGATCTCGGCATATTGCCCAGCCCCCATGGCGGCGGCTGTTTCCAGATGCCGGATCAGCGTGCCGCAATAGACGCGGCTGATCTGCTCGCGCGTCTCGGTCAGATGCTCGCCCAGCCACGCCGCCTGCTGATGGCCAAGGGGGCTCAGCTTGTCATAGCCATGTTCGTCCCGTGCCCCGGTTTGGGCCTGTCCATGCCGGACAAGGGTGATCTGCGACATCCGCCTCTCCATCTGACTGCGCCGCAGACCTAGGCCAGCACCGGCGGCAGCGCAACCGCCAAGCCGCGCACTGGACATCCCCGGCGGATGAAGATTGTGTAACAGCCGACAGACAGGAAAGGGCGTCGGATGCAGGTGAATGGCGAAAGGTTTCTCAAGGATCTGCATGATCTGCGGCAGTTCGGGGCATCAGGAATCGGAAAGGGCGTGGTCCGCCCGGCCTATTCCGCAGCCGATATCGCTGCGCGCGAATGGCTTGCAGGGCGGATGCGCGACGCAGGGCTGGAGCCGCGCTTCGATGCGGTGGGAAACCTCTTCGGTCTTGCCCCCGGACGTTCCCTTCTGATGGGATCGCATAGCGACAGCCAACCCGAAGGCGGGTGGCTCGACGGGGCGCTGGGTGTCGTCATCGCCCTCGAAATCGCCCGTTCCACGCAGGAGGCTGGCGGCCCGCCTGTCTCGGTCGCCAATTTCCAGGACGAAGAAGGCCGCTTCGGTGTCACCACCGGCAGCGCGATCTGGGCGGGGCAACTTCCGCTGGCGCGTGCCGATACCCTGACCGACAGCGCAGGCGTCACCTTTGCGGCGGCGCGGGCCGCGATGGCGCATCTGACGGGCGAACCCATCGACCCCAAACGCTTCACCGGTTTTGTCGAATGTCACATCGAACAGGGGCCGTGGCTTCATGAATCCGGGCAGGCCGTCGGGGTGGTCACCGACATCGTCGGCATCCGCGACATGACCATCACGATGGAGGGCGAGCAGAACCACGCGGGCACCACACCCATGCACCGCCGCCGCGACGCGTTTCAGGCACTCTCGGCCTTCAACGCCGCGCTGAACGACCGTCTGCGCAACATCGTGACACCGCAGTCCGTCTGGACCATCGGTCATGTCAGCCTGCATCCCGGGGCCCATTCCATCGTGCCGGGGCGGGTGGAATTCTCGATGCAATGGCGCGACGGCGACACGGCGCGCCTCAAGCGGATGGAGGATGTGATCCGCGACACCGTTGCCGAAATCGCCGCCGCCCATGGCATGAGCCTGTCCTTCTCGGACATGCTGGGGCTGGAACCCGTGGCAATGGACCCGTCCTTCCGCGCCGCATTGGGCAAATCCGCTGAATCCCACGTTCCCGGCCGCTGGCGCGAGATGCAATCCGGCGCGTTGCACGACGCAACCAATGTCGCGGCCCTGATGCCCGCCGCGATGATGTTCGTGCCGTCCATCAATGGGATCAGCCACGCCTTCGCCGAAGATACAGCAGAAGACGACTTGCTGACCGGGCTTCACGTCATGGCTGCCGCGCTCCCCGATCTGGCAAAGACCCGCTGAAGCTTCTTCTTGCCGGAAATATCCCGGGGTCCGGGGTGGAACCCCGGTCCTGACCTATCCGGTCCAGACCACATCACCCACAAAGATATAGCCCGCGCCATAGATCGTCTTGATCAGGCGCGGGTTCTTGGGGTCCTCGCGCAGCTTGGTGCGCAGCCTAGAGATGCGCACATCCATCGCCCGGTCGAAACTGTCGCCTGCCGCCCCGCCCAGAATTTCCTGCATCATCGCGCGTGAGATCAGGCGCTTGGGCCGCTCCAGAAACAGGCGCAGCACCTCGCCCTCGGCATGGGAAAAGGGTGTCTCGGCTCCACTCTCATCCCTGAGCGTGTAGCTGTCGAAATGCGCGGTCCAGCCGTTGAAGCGCGCGGTCTGGCCGGTCTGGGTCGTGACCTGCCCGCGGCGCAGGCGGGCGCGGATACGGGCCACGACCTCGGCAGGATCGAAGGGTTTGATGATGTAGTCATCTGCCCCCAGTTCCAGCCCCGTCACGCGATCCTGCACCTGCGCGCGTC